>Ga0256406_1000411_pt1 | contig 79813 bp, 62 predicted proteins | sample RumenRJG_03DNA_FD_185986 | JGI IMG/M metagenome (GOLD analysis project Ga0256406, IMG submission 185986) | Bovine rumen microbial communities from Lethbridge, Alberta, Canada - RJG_03 | ecosystem: Host-associated > Mammals > Digestive system > Stomach > Rumen | place: Canada: Alberta | collected... | reverse complement strand
AAAAAGCTCCATAACGTGAAAAATTCCTCCGAATGGAGTAAGTTTCTCAGATTTTATTTGTATTTTTGCCATGCCGTGTTAATGAATTGCTAATTTGTTTTTGCACCACTAAGTTAAGTGATTTTTTGACATGGACAAATCCTGAGCAACTTTTTGTTGCTCAGGACGTTATAAAAAAATAAAGACTATTGTGGTGCGGATATTAGGGGAATAATGCTTATGAAAAATAAAGCTTTTATGTTTATCGTTTTCCTTTTTTCAGCCCTTGTAATGAATGCAAAGGGAAATGACAGCATATACGTTGTATTAAAGATAGTTGATGAATATCATTCCAAAGAATGTTATACCTCATATTGGATTATAAATCTTGATGATGTTAAAAATAATCACTACGACATAGATCCTTTGTTTATTGACACATTGAATTATAATATAGTAGATTACCCTCAAGATAGTATACCTTTCTTGAGAGACAATGCTATTGTTAATAAAGATTATAAGCAATTCTTGGATAATTTTCTTAAAAGTTTAAATAAGTATGGTGACAAGATACAAGAAATCAAAAAGAAATGGTTTATAAATTACCACCATTTTGATTCATACATAGGTAATACTAATAAAAGAACCATTTATATGTCTGTAGTGCAGGGCTACTTCAAAAGAAAGCACATCTTATTCTCAAGTTTATACGATAAGTTCTTACAAAATACTATTTTTTATATACCAATATCATGCTCTAAAGTTAAATGCGAAATTGAAGGAGACAATGTCTTAAGAATCATCGAATTGTCTGATTTTTTGTATATAAATCCTTATAAACTTATACCAAAAGAGATAATAAATTATAGGATACTTCCAATAATTCCTAATTAGAGTTCATGGCGCATGACAGGTAAGGCGCGTCCTGGAGCTCCTTGGTGATAAAGCCGCGGTAGCCGTCCAACTTGTGCTTCCGATGGAGTTGGACACCCTGGACGCGGTCCTTGAACTCGGCTTCGCTCATCATCTGATAGCGGCGGACCGTTGATCGATTGACATCTAACAGTGCAGCTATCTGAACCTGAGTTAGGTTCTTTCGAGATAATTCATTGCAAAGGCGCAAATCAATGCGGAGTCACAATAGATTTAAATTTGCCAATATACATTAATTCATTTAAAGGAAGGCTATATAAAGATGCTTTTTTGAATGATTTGTCAAGATTTATAGCAATCTATAATATATGGGATGTATATTAACAAGCTAAAGTTTCCCACTTGTTCAGAAAACCTATAAACTAGGGGGGGGGAGCTCGAATAGCAAGGATGCTCATAAACAAAGGATTTTAACAAATGCGCTTTGAGTCGGCCGACTGCAGGGCGCGGCCCTTGTGCCCGTCCGCAATTCGAAGGAGTATAATCGTCCGTCCGTAATCCGAAGGAGTATAACCGTCCGTCCGTAATCCGAAGGAGTATAATCGTCCGTCCGTAATCCGAAGGAGTATAATCGTCCGTCCGCAATCCGAAGGCCCTTAACCGGACGGCCACAAGGGCCGCCCCTGCAAGCGGAGGGGGTCTACCCTGAAGCTATCCGCAATACTGAGGCCCTAGACTGCCGACTGCAGGGCGCGGCTAGGTAGGGTTAGGGGCCGTCCGTCATAATTTTGAAATGCCCTTATTGACCAACAGACATAATTTCTGCATGTCATTGTTGGCGGACGACCCCTAACCCTACCTAGCCGCACCCTGCAAGCGGATATCCGCCGAAAGAGTGGGAACTTCATATTGAACGCCCTACTTGCGAAACTTGAATAGATTAATGTTATTTGGTCATTATGTAACTACTCATAGTCCACGACTTGTATTGTTATTACCTTACCATGTAAACAGTATCCGGCGATAGCTGTTCTTTCTTTACGAGTTTGCCATACAATGAATAGAAATTGATATAAGGTATAACGCTCTCAAGGCTTATAAGGGGCTCTGTAGAATGAATTTCTTTTGATTTATACTCTGTAGTGGTTGTCATGATAAAACTTTTTGTCAGTCCTATCTCATCTGCCATTAGTCCTGTGTCCTTTACAGTTCTTCGATGATTTCGCTCAGTGCTTTACGCTTCTTTTCTGTGTGGGGGCAGTCTTCGGCGATATGTCCGAGCGGAATGATGGCTACGGCTTCGAAGCCCTCCACAGGGGAAAGGCGGCTGACAGCCTCCACGTTGTAGTTGCAAACCCAGCAAGAGCCCAGCCCACGCTCTGCCGCTGCAAGGCAAAGGTGCTCCACGGCGATGCCGAGGTCTATGTCGCCGTGTGCCTTTTGGTCATCAGGACGTACCCAGCAATGGTTCACATCCTTCAGGCACAGCACGTACATTGGTGCCGTCTTGAACCAGTCACGGTCGTAGCACTGCTGTATCTTCCTCTTTGCCTCATCGGAGGTGATGAGAAGGTACTTCCATGGCTGGCGGTTGCAAGCCGACGGAGCTAGCCTGACGCATTCCATGATATACTCTATGTCAGCCTTGCTGACAGCCTCATCCGTAAACTTGCGTACGGAGAAACGCTTTGTTGCCAATTCCTTAAATTCCATATCCTTTGTTAGTTTTGTTGTTACGTAAACGAAAATGGTTTATGACTATGAATCCTTTGTATGTATAATGCCGACATCGTGCGATGATGTGAGGGATTTTTTCTCTCTTTCTCAAGGTGATACGGGCTAAGGGTCCCAGGGTTAAGGACGATACGTGCTAAGTGCTTCGTTCATGGCGTTCCGCCCGTAGTCTATTATCTCGTGGGCACGTTCAAAGTCGAGAATCCCGAAGGCGTCGGTGGGAATGTCGACACAGATGTCCGGCGGGGTGAGCGCAATGGCCATCCGGGTGTTGTTCTCTATGGAAATCTGACTGACGCGTATGGCCATCTTAAGATAGTTCTCTGACGGTTGGAAGTTCAACTTCGGGACACGCTCCCTAATCCATTTCGCTATGGGGTTCTGCGACTTCGGCATCGTCGGCTTATAGCCACACTTTGCTCCGCTGTCCGGTGCACTGGCGTTGACGGCCACAAGATGGTCGCCTTTATGACGGTCCACCCGGTTCAGAGGAAGGGTGTTGTTGACGCTGCCGTCGACGAGCACCTCCTCGCCATAGTGCACCGGAGAGAAGATGCCTGGGATGGATATTGACGCCCTGATGGCCTTGCTCAGCGGACCGCTGCGGAAGACGTGCTCGCGACCGGAGACGAGGTCGGAGGCACTGCAGCAGAACGGTATCCCGAGGTCTTCGATGTTCACCCCGCCGGTCATCTCGTCGAGGAGTCTGCTCAGATTGTCGGCCGTGGCGATATGGTCCAGGCCCAGTGAGACGTCGACCAGCGACAGCGCTTTCCTTTTTGTCACCGACAGTGCCATCGCCTTCATCTCATCATCTTCCCTGCCGCAAAGAGTCCCCCGACGAGTGCTCCCATTGACGTGCCCGCCACGGAGGTGATGTTATAGCCATGCTCCATAAGGACCTCAATGGCTCCGATATGGGCGTAGCCCCGTGCACCTCCTCCTCCGAGCACCAAAGCAATATCGCGGCTCCGACGGTGCGGCAAAATACTGCGTATGTATTCCAAGAAACCTTTCATATCGTTTGCAAAAGTAGTAAATCACTTTCATACTGCCAAAATATTTACTGTGAGACAGTTGATTTTTCACTTTGACAGCCGGCAGAACGGTTATGGTGGTGAAAAATATCCTTGCGCCCACATAGTGTGTTTCAAAGTATTTGGTTACCTTTGCAGAAGAAAAAGATTTACTTTGTCAACATTCGAACAGATGGGAAAGTCCAACATGATATATCATATAACAGCCGTGATAACAGTACTGATTTGGGGCAGTACTTTCGTAAGCAGTAAGGTGCTGATACTCCATGGTATGACTCCTGAGGAGATATTCACCGTAAGATTTCTGATAGCATACTTTTGCATATGGCTGTTCTCCCCACGACGTCTGTTCTCTGATAACTGGAAGGACGAGGCGAGGATGGTGCTGCTTGGCATCACCGGCGGCTCGGTGTATTTCGTTACGGAGAACAATGCGTTGAGTCTGAGTTATGTCAACAACGTGTCGTTCATAGTGTGTACGGCACCACTGCTGACGACGCTGCTTGCCATAGCGCTGTTCCGTGATGTTCATGCCACCTGGAAGATTATAACCGGCTCACTGCTGGCGCTGCTCGGCGTGGGGATGGTAATATTCAACGGGCATTTTGTCCTCCATCTTAGTCCTCTCGGCGATGCCCTTGCCCTTAGCGCCTCGCTCTGCTGGGCCGTCTACAGTCTGTTGCTGCGCGGTGTCAGCGGCCGTTATGGTGCCGTGTTCATCACAAGGAAGGTGTTTTTCTACGGACTGGTGACGATGATACCGTTCTTTATCGTGAAGCCCTGGGCCTTTCCTCTGTCGCATCTGACGGAGCCCGTGGTGGCAGGCAACCTCCTTTTCCTAGGCTTTGTGGCCTCATTCCTGTGCTTCTTCCTTTGGAGTTGGGTAACAAAGAAGATTGGAGCGCTGAAAACAGCAAACTATGTCTACATCAATCCTATATCAACGGTAATTGTCAGCGCGGTTTTCCTTCATGAGAAGATGGCTCCGATAGCTGTCGTCGGTTCTCTGTGCATTCTTGCCGGAGTGTTCATTGCCAACAAACAGAAGAACTACTGAGACCTTCCCGTAGGTAATGGGGATGGTTGTAGTCGCCCAGTCTTGCATTAAAGGAGAAACCGTCATCAGAGAACGATTTCATTTCGTCTGCTGACGACAGTCTGTTCTTGATGATGAATCTGGTCATGGCACCGCGACATGCCTTGGAATAGATGGCTATGTTCTTGTATTTTAGTCCGTCATGGACGAGAAACAAGGGCTTGATGACCGTTACTTCCTTCTCAATGCGTTTCCAGTCGCACATATTCTCAAATTCCGTCGTAGCCAGGTCTATTAATATGCCGTCATCATCTTTCACCCTTTTTATGATGGCTTCCGTTGTCAGTCTCCGCCACCAGGTTTGAATAGGTGCGTCGCCGGTGTGCTCTAACTTCGTGTTGGCCGTCATTCTGTAATGGCTGATGAGGTCTAATGGCCGTAAGAGCCCGTACATGAACGACATTATTGTCAAGTGTTTTTGGGCGAAGGTAAGGTCGTTGTCAGTGAAATTGTCGGCCTGGAGATGTTTGTAAGCATGGCCGTGATAAGACAGTAGGGCAGGAGACTTCGGCTGGATGTTGAATGCCTTGAAGCTCTGAAGGCTCTCGTTGGCTATGGACAGACTGCAGTGGAACGCCTTCTGGATACCCTCTATGCTCATCATAGACATCTCCTCAGCTATGGCTTCTGCTTCATTTTGGAATATGGGTAAGGAAGTGGGTACGGTCGGTGCTGTGGTCGGCACTTCTCTCATTGTCTTCGCATCAGCAAGTATTATTTGCATATTGTTCGTTTTTATAGTTTTATGAGTGCAAAATTACAATATTCATTTCTATTTCGAACATTTACGGTTGGATTTACAATATTATTTCATTACCTTTGCATCTCGGGAATCAATCTTATCAAGCTATATTTTCCTTCCCCGGCATAATGTGTTTGCATTCCTAAACACGGCAGTGCATGGCACGGAAGTCTCGGGGATAATAATTTAATGTTAGAAAGAAATATGAAAGAAGTAAACTACAAGGACTTGAAATTCAATCCTTTCAACCTTATCGGGGGCGAATGGATGCTGGTGACGGCAGGTAATGAACAGGATGGCTGCAACACAATGACCGCCTCATGGGGTGGTGTGGGTTGTCTGTGGGGACATAATGACCCCGTGGCAACTATTTACATCCGTCCGTCCAGATACACAAAGGAGTTCATAGATAAGGAAGGCATGTTCACACTGAACGTGATGGACAAGTCGTTTAAGAAGCAGATGGCTTATCTCGGAAGTGTCTCCGGCCGTGATGAGGATAAAATCCAGAAGACAGGACTGACACCGGTCTATGCCGACGGCACAACATATTTCGCCGAGGCCAAGCTCGTCCTTGTCTGCCGGAAGATGTATGCGCAGGTTCTTGACGAGAAAGGCTTCTTCTATAAGGAGACCCTGGAGCAGAACTATTCGCAGCATGATTTCCATACGATGTACATCGGTAAGATAGAAAAGGTCCTTGTCAGGGATGATGAGTATCTGAAGTGATATCCCCTTTGTGGTCTTTAGTCGTATTGTCCTGCCTTTCTATGGCAGGACATATTATATATAATGTATAAGGAATTCACAAAGGCCGGCCATTGTCGCCTTCAGAACAGCGGTATGTTGTAGATGTCATAATGGAGTGGTTGCACAGGCATTACTGCTAATGGCATGACTATGGAAGTCCATGGAGAGTAAATTTTTTATGCAGTCATCAATCACACAAACACAATAAAATCAATAATAATGGAGAAAGTAAAAAGAAGTAGGGAGGAATGGATAAGGCGTTATCTCAGCTTTATCTTCATTCTCTTCATCATCGCGTTTGGAACATCATTGTCTATCCGTGCTAATCTTGGCTCTTCTCCGATATCGGCGCCACCATACGTTCTGTCGCTCATACCGGGAATACCGTTGACAATGGGTACAATAGTTATCATGATGCACGTCTTGTTCATCATCATCCAGATACTGTTGCTGCGCAAGGACTTTGAACTGAGACAGCTGACACAGATCCTTGTCTCGTTTCTTTTCGGCTTCTACACCGACGTGACAATGTGGATGACGAGTTTCATGCAGATACCTGCGACACTGCCGCACGCCATCGGCTGGCCGTTACAGTTCATTGAGCTGCTCATAGGAGGAGGACTGTTGGCCTTCGGCATAGCGTGTGAGGTGCGCTGCGACTCGCTGATGCTTGCCGGTGAGGGCTTGCCGCTGGCCATAGCGAAGTTCGTGAAGAAGGATTTCGGAAAGGTAAAGATGTGCTCTGATACCGGTCTTGTGGCAATAGGCGTAGCCTTTATGTTCATCTTCTTCCATCATTGGGACTGGAAGATGATTGGCGTCGGCACACTTGTCAGTATGTTCTATGTAGGTTTCATGGTCCGTGTCTATGCCCCGCATCTCACATGGCTCGACAATATATTCATCCCGGCCGGTGAACGCAGGCAGGAGGAGGATGAGATACAGCTTGTCCGCACGGAGGAGAATGCCGTTCCGTTCGTTATTACCATCGCACGAGAATATGGCAGTGGCGGACTGTCGCTCGGAAAGATGCTTGCCAAGCGGCTCGGCGTGGACTATTACGACCATGACATTATCGACGAGACTGCGGAGAGACTAGGATACAGTACCGAATTTGTCCGTGAGAACGAGCAGAATATCAGCAACTCAAAGCTGTGGGAACTCATTTTCACCGACAAGAGCATTCCCGTCTCCATGAACCCATCCCACGACGACGCCATCTTTGTCAGTGAGAGCCGCATCATCAGAAGGCTTGCTGTCAAGAAGCCGTGCGTAATCATTGGCCGTTGTGCCAACTGGATACTCCGTGATGACAAGAAGGCCTTCCGCGTATTCGTAACCTCCGACAGTGAGGATGCCGTAAATCGAGTGAAAGAGAAAGATCATCTCGACGCTGAGTCGGCGGCTAAACGCATAGAGCAAGTTAACACCGGGCGTTACAACCATTATTTCCAGTACACCGGACGTCGCTGGACCGATGCGCGCGACTATGACATGGTCGTCAATACAAGCGCACTGGGACTGGACGAGTGTGCCGACATCATTGTCAGTTGCATCGGCAAGAGAATGAGCCGTACCAAACAGTAACATCCGAAGAAGCCTCTAACTCCCCGTACTAAGGTGCAGAGATAAAAACGACATATCCCCATTGGCGGTACTATCCGTCAGTGGGGATATGTCGTTTCTGGTCATGGCGACCATAAATGATGACTATGGTGACTCCGGCGGGACTCAAACCCGCGACACTCAGAACCGGAATCTGATGCTCTATTCAACTGAGCTACGGAGCCTTTAACGGAATGCAAAGATACAACAAATGGATGGAAGAACAAAGAAAAATATCATTTTTTTCTTTTGACGCAGTCTTCTGCGCCACCACCCGAACCCTTCCGGCACAAGGCAACAATATTGTAAGAAATGCTTTTGGGGATGAAGGAGAATATTAGTATAATGTGAATATTTATGTCTAAATAGACAATATAACGTTGTTTTTTCTTTCTTTTTGTATAATTTAGGTGTTGTTTTGCTTGCATTTTAATTATTTATGCTTAACTTTGCACGCGAATTAAATCATAGGACAAAACAAAAACTAACGATATTTTTTATAAATGAGCAAACTTATTAAACCGGAAGGCTATAAGCCACTGCTTGACAAGCGTCAGACAGAACAAGGTATCAAACGCATTAAGGACTTTTTCCAGGAGAACCTCGCAACGGAGCTCCGTCTCAGTCGTGTGACGGCACCGTTGTTCGTGCTTAAGGGCCTTGGCATAAATGACGACCTTAACGGCGTGGAGCGTCCGGTAACATTCCCAATAAAAGACTTAGGCGACGCAAAGGCGGAAGTAGTACACTCGCTGGCAAAGTGGAAACGCCTCACCCTTGCGGAATACAAGATAGAGCCGGGTTATGGCATCTATACCGACATGAACGCCATCCGTGCCGATGAGGAACTCGACAACCTCCATTCCCTTTATGTGGACCAGTGGGACTGGGAGGCAGTCATCACGCGTGAGGACCGTACGGTGAAGTTCCTTGAGAATGTGGTGCGCCGTATCTATGGTGCCATACTGCGCACGGAGTTCCTCGCTTGTGAGAGCTTCCCGCAGCTTAAGCCTTTCCTTCCAAAGGACATACATTTCATTCACAGCCAGGACCTCCTCGACATGTATCCCGACAAGACTCCGAAGGAACGTGAGGATGCTATCTGTCGGAAGTATGGTGCCGTATTTGTTGAGGGTATCGGCGGAAAGCTCAGCGACGGAAAGAAACATGATGGCCGTGCTCCTGACTATGACGACTGGTCGACGATTGCCGAGAACGGCAAGGCAGGACTCAATGGTGACATCCTTATATGGTATCCTGTGCTTGGACACAGCTTCGAGCTTAGTTCCATGGGTATCCGCGTAGACAAGGAGAGCCTGCTCCGCCAGCTTAAACTTGAAGGAAAGGAAGAACGCGAGAAGCTGTTCTTCCATCAGCAGCTGCTCAACGGAAAGTTGCCTCTCAGCATTGGCGGTGGCATAGGCCAGAGCCGCCTGTGCATGGTAATGCTCCACAAGGCTCATATCGGAGAGATACAAGCCAGCATCTGGCCTGATGAGATGCGCAAGGAGTGCGCTGAGGCCGGCATGCCACTGATATAGAAATAGCTTTTTCCATAATATAAAGAGCCCGTCAGACTTCTTCCTTATCGTCATCTGTTGACAGGAAGAACCTGACGGGCTCTTATCGTTTTGTCTTATCGTTCCTATACCAGTTCCAGTCCCAGCTGTCTTACAAGGCTGTCGACGGCCGGATTGTCCTTTCTCATCTTTTCGAAGGTCTGCGCCGGGGAGAGGATGGGCTTTATCTCTTCTTGTCGTGCCACGCGGATGGAGAACTGGATATTGCCGTTATGGAGATAGACGGCCATCGTCTTGCGCAGCCGTCCTTGTATAGGTGCTATCTCCTTCTTTAATATCTCGTTGTCGACAACAATCTCGATGTTGGGATATTCCGTTATGGTCGGTTTAATGTTGGCAAGACGCTCTGCCTCACCGGGCTTCGTCGCCTTCATCCTCTGGCACATGCTGAGCCATTCGCGTTCCAGGTCTGTCTGCGTGAACTTCTCCTTCTCGTCTTTGTTCGTGGGCTCGAAGTCCTGGATATACTCTGGTTTCTTACTGTTCTCTTTGAGCAGATTGTCGAAGGACATGCCGAGGGTGCCGAAGTTGAACTTTGGTTTCGTGGCATTGCCGCCGCCGGCCATCGTGCCGGAGACGGTCTGCTGACGTTGCCCGGACGGTGATGGTCCTGCAACGGCGTTCGTGGTGACGGTTGCTTTAGGGGTATCCGCAACGGTCTCCTCCGTGTGCTGGCGCTGTGCAGCACGCAGAGAGAGCGACTTCTCAGTCCCGGCCACCTGCTGAGCCGGTTTCGACTGGGGTGTGGATACCAGAAACTTAAACAGGGATTTCAATCGTCTGGGGCTGCGCCCCGCGGCAGGGACGTCATCGTCGGGCTGTGTTATCTGTGCCACCTCTATGAGGGTGAGCTCCACAAGCAGTCTCTTGTTGCTCGACTGACGGTATTCCACGTCGCAACGGTTCATAATCTGAAGCGCACGGTACAGGAATTTCGTGGGACATTTCGTCGCCTGCTCCTGATAACGCTGCTTCTGCCGTTCGCTGATCTCAAGCAGAGGGAGTGTCTGCGGGTCCTTGGCCATGAGCACGTTGCGCACATGACTGGCCAGACCGTTGATGAGGTTTCCTCCGTCGAAGCCCTTGTTTATCACGTTGTTGAGCAGAACCATGATGTCAGCAGCCTTGTTCTCCAGTGCCAGATCGACAATCTTGAAGTAGTTGTCGGCATCGAGGACGTTAAGGTCCTCGATAACTTTCTCGTAGGTGATGTCGCCCTGTGAGAAACTTGCGGCCTGGTCGAAGATGGACAGTGCGTCGCGCATTCCTCCGTCGGCCTTCTCGGCGATGACCTCCAAGGCTGCGTCGTCGTACTTTATGCCTTCCTTCTCGGCGACCATCTTCAGATGCTCCACCGTGTTGGGTACCGTCATTCTCTCGAAGTCGTAAATCTGACACCGGGAGAGGATTGTCGGCAGTACCTTGTTCTTCTCCGTTGTGCAGAGAATGAAGATGACATGTGCTGGCGGTTCCTCCAGAGTCTTGAGAAACGCGTTGAAGGCCGCCGTGGAGAGCATGTGCACCTCGTCGATGATGAACACCTTGTAGCGTCCGAGCTGCGGTGGGATACGTGTCTGCTCCATCAGCGTGCGGATGTTGTCCACAGAGTTGTTGGAAGCCGCGTCGAGCTCAAAGATATTCAGTGAGCGGCCCTCGTTGAACGACTTACAGCTCTCGCATTCGTTGCACGCTTCACCGTCGGCGGTGGGGTTCTCACAGTTTATGGCCTTTGCGAAGATGCGGGCACAGGTTGTCTTGCCGACACCACGCGGTCCGCAGAACAGGTAGGCATGGGCAAGCTTCCCGCTCTTGACGGCATTCTTCAGCGTGGTGGTCAGAGCTCTCTGGCCTACCACCGAGTCGAATGTCATAGGACGGTATTTCCTTGCCGATACTATATATTCACTCATAAATCATGGTTTTCGTTTGTCTCTTGCAAAGGTAATGCAAATAACAGACAATTCAAAACAAGAGTTCAACTTTATTTTTCCATTCGTGAGATACTGCTGGTTCCGTATGTTCCTGTCAAATAGGGAAACGCCTACGTTAAAATAGGGAAATTATCATTGTGGAGCGTTTAATAATATGTATCTTTGCTCCCGAAATAAGAAAAAATTAAAAAAGATACTAATATGAAAAAGTTTACTCGTTTCTTGGCTCTCGCAGCTATAGCTGCACTGCCATTTGCTTTCACAAGTTGTGATGACGACGATTACTGGCCAGGACCAGACGATGGTTATTACTGGTGGTCCAACTACGACAATGGTAATTATGGTTGGGACAACGGATACTACGATGGCAATGACGAAGACCGCACCGACCAGATGGTCATCGAGGCGCAGACACTGAACGGTATGTGGCGCGGACAGATGGCTTACACCACGGTGGAGGGCAACCAGTCGAACACTGACTACTTCAATGCCGAGATGACATTCGTGCAGAACAGTACCAATGCCACCAAGGGAGTAGGCACAGAGTATGACTATTATCTCGACAACAATGGCAATATCGTCAAGGACACTACGCTGAGATTCAACTGGTATGTAGCCGAAAGCGGCGACATCTATGTCAAGTACGGCAGCGGTGCCACATTCGTTATGGACATCAGTGCCAGCCAGCATGGTTTCGTCCTCGATGGCAATAACGGTACCTTTGCCGGATATATGATTGGCACGAACAACCAGGACCTCATCCAGTTCGACTTCTCACGTGTCTCCAGTCAGGCAAAGGCTAACATGACGCGTACAGCCGCCACTACCGGTACGGCCTTCTTCGGTTCCAACCTTGTTGACCGTCTTGGCAAGGCAAGCCACATGTCGCTGCCAAAGAACAGATAACACCCTTCTGTAAAACATAAGTGCCCCTGCAAGGATTAGTTTCTTGCAGGGGCTTTTTCAATGCATTGTGCTGTAAATATTTTTTAAACTTCCACTCGCTTGGAAACACCTTTCCTGTATTCGTCATAGAGACACCCACCTTACAAAGCCATGTAGGAGGCGACGCGTCTCGCGTCGCGATTGTTTCTTGCAATGTTATATGGTTTTGTGACGCGGGACGCGTCACCTCCTACACGCTTATCTCTTGGCGTTAATAATAATATGAACCAATATTCTTGAAGCAATACTCACACAGAGACACGGAGACACAGAGTATCAGAGACACCCAATCAAAGAAAGCCTTATCAATATCCTCATGAGACACGGAGACACAGAGTATCAGAGACGGGCACCTTATTATATATAGAGTTCACAGAGACGGCTTCGCCGTAAAGAGTTCACGAAACGAGCACATCGCAGAAGTCATCGTATTCTCTTTAAGGCGAAGCCTTCTCTGTGATCTGAGTCACGAGTGAGTCTCTGTGTCTCTGTGTCTCTGTGTGAGCCTTACAAAAACACCTCGTGAGAATCGCATTTTCGAGCATCCCCTTTTAGAGGTACAGAGTGCTTTTCAAGTTTTTTGGGACACTCATATTAAAGTACACTAATATTGATTATCAATGCGTTACAAACCTATCTCCAAAAAGTGACGAAGACAGGTGCTGTAAATATTTTTTAAACTTCCGCTCGCTTTGGAATACCTTTGTAATGTGTTGATGACCAGTGGGTTGTAAATGAGCCACATTTGCGTCGTATTTCCCGTACACATACCTTGTAAAAGAGGCACTTTTACATCGTTTTTTCCGTACACTTACAACGAAAGTGTAATATATAGATAAGTGTAAGAGTCTTTGGTGTTTTTTATATAGCCTTTGCCAACTGATGTCCTATGACCACTGCCACGAAACCCAGGATGAGACTGCCGACGATGTAGAGCGCTGTCCATGAATAGTTGCCGTCCTTGATGAGCGAGGCGTTCTCATTCATGAATGTGGAGAATGTCGTGAAGCCACCGCAGAAGCCAGTAGTGAGGATGAGTTTCGTCGACGCGTTCATCCATCCATTTCCATAATTCAGACCGGAGAAGAAGCCTATGAGCAGACATCCCAGCACGTTCACCGCAAAGGTACCGAGCGGGAAAGGCAGAACTGTCCACGACTGAATGATTTTTGATACTACGAAACGGGCACCACCTCCGAAGAAACTGCCCAGACCTACGATAAAGAAATCCTTAAGCATGTTTTTATTTTGATTTTCCCTTTGTTTCTTTCTACACGTATTTTATTTCTTTCTCCTTGTTGACACCATAGCCGAAGAGCGCGAAGTCACCCCGGACAGGGTCGTCGGGAAACATCTCCCTCAGTGCTTCCGTGAGCTTTACCACCGTGTTCCAGCTTGCCGTCTTGCTTCCTATGAGTCCTATGGCGCGTGCCTCCTGAAGCACATGCGTGTCCATAGGGATGAAGAGCGTCCGCTTGTCGATGAAGTCGCCCCAGAGTCCTAAGTCGACCGGCGAGCCATCGCGTACCATCCATCTGAGAAACATACACGGGCGCTTGGCAACGGAAGAGTGGGGGGAGGGCACCATGCCCTTGATGCCGCGGGAGTAGAAGAACTGCGACAAGACCTCCAAAGCTTCTACTGCCCGATGCTCCGGTGTCCTCTGCCTTATGAAACCACCAATGGAACCATAGCCGCTGAGTATGTCGTGGAGAGCATCGAGCAAGGCACGCATCATGTGGTTGTTGTACAGACGGTAGAAGCTCCGCGTGTCGTCGGGCACATTGTCCCTGTAAGCCCCGTCGAGGACCCACCGTAGCGGCTCGTTTCCACTCCAGTCGAGGAACTGTTGTATCTTCGGGAGGAAGAGGTCGCGGCGGCCATAGCTCAGTACGGAAGCGAGGAAGGCGATGGTCTCCTGGTTTCCGTTTCCGGTAACCTGATGCATGAACCACGACGGATCACCGTTTATGAAGTCGGCGGTCTCATAGCGTTCCGCCATTTCCCGAAGCATTGATTTAGTTGCTTTCTCCATTGCGTTATATATATAAATAATGTGCAAAGGTAATATATTATTTCCAAAAGGTGAAGGCAAAGACTTTGAGATGCAAAGTTTTTTCTGTAACTTTGCAACCACGACACCCTCTTTATCAAGACTATAAACATACTCATCATAAACAAAACGATGGACATAACAGAAAGATTTATAAACTACACCAAATTTGACACGCAGTCAGCCGAGGAGTCCGACACAGTGCCCAGTACTTCAAAACAACTTATCTTCGCCAAATATCTTAAGGAGGAATTGGAGAAGGAAGGCCTTGATGACGTGGAGATGGACGATATGGGTTATATCTATGCCACCCTTCCCGCCAACACCAAGAAGAAGGTGCCTACCATAGGCTTCATCTCACACTATGACACGGCCCTCGACGCAAGCGGTGCCAACATCAAGGCACGTATTGTGAAGAACTATGACGGCGGCGACATAGAGCTCTCGCCGGGTATCGTCTCCAGTCCGAAAAAGTTCCCGGAGCTCCTGGATCATAAGGGCGAGGACCTTATCGTCACGGACGGCACAACCCTTCTTGGTGCTGACGACAAGGCCGGCATTGCCGAGATAGTACAGGCTATGTGTTATCTCCGCGACCATAAGGAAATAGAGCACGGAAAGATACGCATAGGCTTCAACCCCGACGAGGAAATAGGTAAGGGAGCTCATCACTTCGACGTGGAGAAGTTCGGATGTGAGTGGGCATATACCATGGACGGCGGTGACATCGGTGATCTGGAGTATGAGAACTTCAACGCTGCCGCCGCAAAGGTTACAATCCATGGTGTCAGCGTCCACACAGGATATGCGAAGGGTAAGATGATAAACGCCGCTCGCATAGCCTGTGAGTTCAACAGCATGATACCGACAACAGACATACCGGAGACCACCGAGGGCTATCAGGGCTTCTATCATCTGCTGTCCATCGAGGGACACTGTGAGGAGGCAAAGTTGTCGTATATCATCCGCGACCACTCACGCGAGAAGTTCCAGGACCGTAAGCGTTTCATGGAGAACATCGCCAAGAGTCTCAACGAGAAGTATGGCGATGGTGTCGTGGAGATAAAGCTCGAAGACCAGTATTATAATATGAAGGAGAAGATAGACCCGAACATGCACGTCATAGACCTTGTCCTCAAGGCTATGGAGCAGAGCGGTGTCCGTCCTAAGGTGGAGCCTATCCGCGGTGGTACCGACGGTGCGCAGCTGTCGTTCCGTGGTCTGCCATGCCCGAATATCTTCGCCGGTGGTGTCAACTTCCACGGTCCTTACGAGTTCGTGTCCATTCAGGTCATGGAGAAGGCTATGCAGGTTGTGGTGAACATCTGCCGCCTTACAAGTGAATATAACGACTGACGCCTATGAGTTCAATCCCCCCTCTGATAGCCGACCTGGCTTTAATCCTCGTTGTTGCCGGAGTGGTGACGCTGCTGTTTAAGAAGCTGAAACAGCCGTTGGTGCTCGGATACATCGTCGCGGGTTTTATTGTCTCACCCAACATGCCGCTGACAATGTCGGTCGTCGACAAGGCCGACATCCATACGTGGGCTGACATCGGTGTGATGTTCCTGTTGTTCTCCCTCGGACTCGACTTCTCGATAAAGAAGATCATGAAGATGGGAGCGGCACCGATAATTGCTGCCGTGACGATAATCTTTGCGATGATGATGCTTGGCAACATCGTCGGACATGCTTTCGGATGGTCGAAGATGAACTGTCTGTTCCTGGGAGGTATGCTCGCCATGAGCTCAACGACGATTATCTATAAGGCGTTCAACGATATGGGACTGTCGCAGCAGAACTTCGCGTCGAGTGTCATGAGCGTGCTCATCCTTGAGGATATCCTTGCCATCGTTATGATGGTCATGCTCAGTGCCATTGCGGGCGGAGGAACGCTCAGTGGCGGGCAGATGCTTGAGAGCATCATGAAGATAGTGTTCTTCCTCGTCCTGTGGTTTGTAGTGGGATTGTACGTAGTGCCGAGCTTTCTGCGCCTTGTGCGTAAGCTTGTCAACGACGAGACACTACTCATCGTGGCCTTGGGACTGTGCTGTCTGATGGCGGTGCTGTCCTCACGAGTGGGCTTCTCGTCGGCCTTCGGCGCTTTCGTCATGGGTAGTATCCTCGCCGAGACGATAGAGGCGGAGCGTATCATAAAGGTCGTGGAACCGGTGAAGAACCTCTTCGGAGCTATCTTCTTCGTCTCCGTTGGCATGCTCGTGGAGCCAAATGTCCTTGTGAGCTATGCTTTCCCTATTGTCATCCTTGTGCTCACCATCCTCATAGGTCAGGCGGTGTTCGGCTCCCTGGGTTTTCTGCTCAGCGGACAGACTCTTAAGAATGCTATGCGGTGCGGCTTCTCGATGGCGCAGATAGGCGAGTTCGCGTTCATTATTGCTTCTATGGGACTGTCGCTGGGCGTCATCGGCGACTTCCTCTATCCTGTTGTAGTGGCTGTGTCGGTGGTAACGACATTCCTTACGCCGTATATGATACGTGCGGCAGTGCCGTGCTACGACCGTCTGGTGAGGATAATACCACACCAGTGGGTGCGTAGGGTGGAGCACAGCAACGTGGGAACGCCAAAGACCTCTGTGACTTCTGAGAACTGGAAACGGCTTATCAGAAGCATCGCCATGAACACGCTGATATATGGTATCCTCTCGGCGGCCGTCATCGCGGTGATGTTCAACTTCGTACTGCCACCACTTCGCCTTGTCAGTACACATCTGACGGGTACCCACTGGGCCGGCAACGCAGTATGCGGAGTGGCTACACTGCTGCTCATAGCACCGTTCCTGCGGGCCATCATCATGAAGAAGAACCACAGCGAGGAGACAAAGATGCTGTGGACGGAGAACCACCTGAACCGTCTGCCACTGTTGTTCACGGTCCTTGTCAGGATAGTTATCGCGTCGGGATTTGTGTTCTATATCGTAACATACCTCAGCAGGTTCAGTGCCGGGCTGATTATATCACTCGTCTTGGCGGTCATCACCGTTATGGTACTCTCACGCGGACTGAAGAAGCGGAGCATCACGATGGAGCGCAGGTTCGTGAGAAACTTGCAGTCGCGCGATGTGGCCGCACGTGTGCACGGCGACCGTAGTCCTTTGTTTGAGCAGCATCTCCTCGACCGCGACATACATATCGGACAGTTCCTCATTCCTGAGGACTCGGAGTGGGCCGGGAGGTCGCTTAAGGAACTGAAGTTCCGCAACCGCTTTGGCGTGCATGTGAGCTGCATCATCCGTGGCGTACAGCGCATCAATATACCGACGGGCAGCACGGTGCTGTTTCCTAACGACAGGATACAGGTCATCGGTGATGACGAACAGCTCTCCGCCTTCGGCAAGAGTATGAACGCCGAGGTCCATAAGGAGGACCCGGAGATAGAGAAACGCGACATGAAGCTTCGGCAGATGGTCATCTCCGGCAGCAGCCCGTTCATAGGAAAGACCCTCAGCGAGTCGGGTATACGCGATAAGTTCAACTGTATGGTCGTCGGTGTGGAGGAAGGTCAGGAGAAACTGACGATGATAAATCCTTCACGTAAGTTCTGTAAGGGCGATATCCTATGGGTGGTAGGTGAGCAGGAGGCCTTGGACAAGCTGGAGGACTCGCCATGCCTTTCATAATAATCGTGGAAGGGTGAGCCGGAACGTTAGTTCGAACAAAACAAAAATAGAGCCTTGTACCAGTCAGACATCTTTCAATGTCAAGGTACAAGGCTCTATTCTTATTGTATAATTATGTGTATTCTATTGATTAATACCACTGTACTGCGTTGCTGATGCCACTTCGCTTGTCGTATTTGAGGGCGTCGGTGAGCGTTGAGGCGTTACAGCGGAACGTGAAGTTATAGCTGGTGTAGGGGCGCAGGACTATCGACGCACTCATATTGAAGCAGTGTAGGTCGCGGCTGAGGCTGGCTGTTGTCATACTCAGGTCGTGGCTGTTGAAGTCGTAACCGCTGGCAAAGGTGATGTTCCATCCGTCGCTGATGCGGACGTTACCACTGACGTTCAGTGTCTGGGAGAACTGATAGGGGTAGTTCATCGTCTTGGTGTTGAACCTGCCACCGGTGTTCTCACGCATCGTGATGCCATATCCGAATGTCAGCGACCATGGCATGGAGAAGCGCATGTAGCCGTCCTCATCGGTCTCGGCGACGCCACCGCTCTTCTTCTTTGCCTTGTGCTTACCCTTTTCCATGACGTCATCGACATTTGATTCAATGTCGGTGTCAGTGCCCTCGCCCTCGTCATAGTTGTCGTCTTTGTCCTTGTCGCTGCCACCACCGAACCATTTCTTCAGGTTCTCCGGGTTAAGGGTGAACGAGATGTTCTGACTGAAACCCTGGAAACGCGGCATGCGGCCGAAGTGGAACTGTGTGTGGTTGCCGAGATACGGTCTGCCGCTGTTGTCAAGCTCGTAGGCGTACATGCGGAAACGGGCGTTCATCGAGAAGGTGTAGTTCTTCCACCATTTCAGACGCAAGTTCACCGACGGGTCGCTCCAGCGGTGTGTCATTGCAGCAGCATTGTACGACATATTCAGTCCGAGCTCATCAATGATGCTTATCTTCTTCACTCCCGTAGAGTCCTTGTCGCTCTTCACCTTGGCCTCGATGTTGTTGCTGATGGAGAACGATACATTCTTGGTCTGCCCGCGTCCCGGATAGCCGTACAGAGCGCCTTCGTAAGGAGAGTACTCCACGTAGTGCAGCTTTCCTTCGGCATCGGTATACTGATAGCTGTCGTAATAACCATAGCGGCGTGCGCTGAAATCTGGCGAATAGCTTAGGCTCACCTGTGGTGTGATGACGTGGCGGATGGCCTGTATCTTATCACCGAATATCTTGCGGTTGGGCACCCAGAAACCATAAATCTTCGTGCTGGCCTGCAAGGAGACGTTCCAGTTGTAGACGTTATGGAAGCCGTATGTGGTGTCTCTGACCTCCTTCATCTGTTCCTCGTCCCATGAGCGGTGCACCTTCTGAAGGTATGTCCGGTCGTAGAAGTTGAACGACGGTGTTACATTAATATAATTGAACAGTGTGAAGTTGGCCTGTACTGGTATGCTGTGGTTCCATCCGTTGTGCCAGTCCTTTGCGAAGTTGGAGTGGAGCAGTTTGTCTTCTTTCGTGGTTATCGAGTTGCTTATCTGGCCGGTATAGCTCATCGATATCTTCTCATACCAGCGCTCTTTGCCTACCATGTGCTTGCGCTTGAAGGGGTAGAAACGGCTGATGTTGATATTGAGGTCGGGGAGTGTCATGGCGATGGTGGAGTCGCGCATGTTCTGGCTGAGGTTTGTCGTGGCACTGAGCGACATGCCGATGCTCGAGAACGTGGTGCTCCAGCTCACAGATGATGTACGTGTCGACTGCGTCATGGTCTGTGGGTTGTACATGCTCGTGAGGTTGTTGCGCTCATAGCTGGATGTGGCGAAGTTGACGCTTGCCGCCAAGGAACTGTACGGGTTCGCCTTGGCGTCCTGGCGGTGGCTCCATTGTATTTTGAAGCTCGTCTGCTTGGCGTAGTCGGGCATTCCCTTGTCCCCAGTCCTGGTGTCCTGATAGCTGAAGTAGAACGAACCGCTGTACTTATAACGGCGGCGGTAGTTGCTCGCGGCACTCAGACCCCATGAGCCCTGAGTGTATATCTCGCCCAAGAGCTTCAAGTCCCATTTGTCGCTGAGGGCGAAGTAATATCCGCCATCACGGAGGTAGAAACCGCGGTCGTTCTCATCACCGTAGCTCGGCATGATAAATCCGGAGGAATATTTCTTTGAGAATGGGAAGAAACCGTACGGGATGGCCAAAGGTAGCGGGACATCGGCCACGACGAGGTATGCAGGACCGAAGATAACGTCCTTGTTAGGGCGCACCTTGGCACGGCTGAGGGCGATATAGAAGTCTGGATGCGGCTTGTCGCAGGTGGTGTACCGTCCGTGTTGCATGTAAATGATACCGCTGGAGTCGCGCTTTGCTATCTCGCCTCGCATGTATCCTTCCTGCTGTTCGGTGTAAACACCGCTTATCATTCCCTTCTTCGACTTGAAGTTGTAGGCCATGGTGTCGCTCTCATACTGGTCATTGCCCATCTTGAAGACCGGTGAACCCTTGATGCTGTCGCCGTTGTTCTCGTTGCGGAAGGCCATGGTGGTGTCCTTGACGCCGGTAGCCCTGACGAGACTGCTGTCAAGACTGAGATAGATTTTCTCACTCTTGAGGTTCATGTTCTGGTAGTCGATGTTCGACGAGCCATAGAGATGTGCTAAGCCTGTTATGGCGTCGTAGACGATGGAGTCGTTGGCGGTGTAGTTGACAGGCGCCTCTATGCCGTTCTTCTTGGCCCGCTGTATGCTGTCGCGGCGCAGTGAGTCGTCGACGGCCTTGTTGTGGGCCTCAATGGCAAGGTGCAGCGAGTCGAGAGTCACGGAGTCCTTCTTGTCGGAGGTGGTGGTCTCGCCGGCCTTTATGGCGTTAAGGAGGTTTTTGGTGTCAACGTTTACGGTGTCGTTGACGGATTGAAACCGTGGGGATGAAAAGAAACCGTATACATCATTCTGAGCCATTACAATGATAATGGCCGAAAGAAGAAACAGTATGATAGTTCTTGTGCGCATTGCTAATAAAGCACAAAGTTACAGAATAATTTTTGTTTTTCCTTCCTTGCAATTCGCTTTTTGCTCGATAAAGCTGATTTTTAACGTTTTGGGGTGAAAGGAGTGGACGGATAATGAACTTCTATTCCTCGAAGAGGGCGTGCCAGGAGTGGAACCTGTCCAACCCTTCCTTCCCGAACTTCGCCAAGCTGTGCTCTGCCTGCTCGTAAGATTTCTCGCATTCGGGATGCGTCTTGCTGTAGAATTTGTCGGCATAGCAGATAAGTTTCTCCTCAAGGGTCTCCGGAAGGAAGTCCTGATGGGGCAGTGGCAGATGCTGGCCGACAATCTCTTTTTCTGAGAGTCCGGCACCGGTGTGGCGCTCGCATACACGTGCATGGCGGGGAAAGCCCTCCTTGCGCATAATTTCTCCTCCTATAATGCCGTGGCAGATGTACGGTTCCGTTCCGAAGCACTCTATTCCTGGGGCATTGCAACGGAAAATGCCGATGTCGTGGAGCATGGCGGCCTCTGTGATGAACTGCCTGTCGAGACCAAGTTCGGGATGAGCGTCGCATATGCTCACGGCGCGCTTCATCACCAGTGTGCTGTGAGTGATGAGAATCCAGCGGAGCTTGTTGTCTTCCGGGTAGTACTTGTCAATTATTGATTTAAAATCCATGAGGTATAAATCCCCACGAAGCCTTCCCCGGGAAGAGAACACTTGTCATGCGGAACCTTTGACGCATACCGGCTGACAGCTCTTCTTGGGGAAGGCTTGGTGGGGAATATTATTTATTTCTCTCTTTGAATGTATCCAATGACATCGCCCTTACGGACCTTCGAGCCCTGCTTGGCGTTGATTTCAACGAGCTTGCCGCCGAGGTCGGCAGGAACGGTAACAAACTCGCCCCAAGGAGCCTGGATATAGCAGAAGACATCACCTTCCTTATAGTCCTTGCCGATGAACGGCTCTACGGCAGGTGCTGCCTCGCCGTCGCCCTGGAACTCCCAGAAGAGCTGGCCCTTGACAGGAGCGACGATGGCGTCGGCCTGTGCGTGCTTGAAGGCTGCGGCCTCTTCCGGTGATACCTTTGCGCCGAGCTTAGCGTCTTTGGCCTTCTGCAGGTCAGCGAGGAAGTTCTTCTTGGCCTGGCCGCTCTTGTAGTTGCGGTACTGCTCAGGATGCATGGCAAGCTCAAAGAGCTCCTCATCGTCCTTACCGAAGTCCCATCCGTTCTTCTTCATCTCCTCGCGGAACTCAGGCAGCTTGTTCTCAAGCAGGGTGTGTGGGTCTACATCGGTGAACTCATAGCCCTTTTCCTTAGCCAGTTCCTTGATTTCGGGTGCTATCTCTCCAGGCACCTTTCCGCTCTTTCCGAGAATCATACCCCACATGGAGTCGTCCATATAGACGTAGCGACCCTTGCCTTGCTCCATAGAGAGAAGGTTCATAAGCGAGATATTCTTGGTGTACTGCGAGAACGGTGTTACAAGTGGTGGATAGCCTACGCGCGGCCATACATACGCAACCTCGTCGAAGAGCTTGATAAGCAGGTCGTCGACGCTAAGCTCCGGCTCGCCTTTCTTCTTGCGAAGGTTGTTGATGGTGACGCGGATGCCTCCAAGGTCGGACATCATGGAGCCCATCATGCCGCCAGGAAGACCGCAGCTGAGCAGGAGTGAGGACATTATCTTGTTCTGTGGATTGATGAAATAGCCGAGCCATTCGTCAATGAACTCCTGGGTGAGCGCGCGTGCCTGCATATAAGCGTCCATATTGATTTCCGGAACATCGAAGCCAGCGTACTTGAGCATGCTCTGCACGGAGATAACGTCCGGATGAACCTTACCCCATGACAGTGGCTCGATGGCTGTGTCGATGATGTCGGCACCGTTCTTGCAAACCTCCAGGATGCTGGCCATGGACAGTCCGGGACCGGAATGACCGTGGTACTCGATGATAATCTCAGGATGCTTGTCCTTAATCATCTTCGTCAGCTTGCCGAGGAAGGCCGGCTGGCCTATACCTGCCATATCCTTGAGGCAGATTTCTTCTGCACCGGCCTCTATCTCCTGGTCAGCCAGCTTGCTGTAATACTCCAGCGTGTGGATAGGAGAGGTGGTGATGCAGAGCGTGCCCTGAGGAGTCATGCCTGCTTCCTTTGCCCATTTGATGGAAGGAGCTATGTTGCGGATGTCGTTCAGTCCGTCGAAGATGCGTGGAATATCGACGCCCTGTGCGTGTTTTACCTTATACATCATCTGCCGTACATCGTCAGGCACCGGATACATGCGCAGCGCGTTAAGACCACGGTCAAGCATGTGTGTCTTGATACCGGCCTCATTGAAAGGCTTGCAGAAAGCACGTACAGCATCGTTAGGGTTCTCGCCGGCGAGAAGCTGAACCTGTTCGAAGGCTCCACCATTGGTCTCTACACGTGAGAAGCAACCCATTTTGATGATTACCGGAGCAATACGCTCCAACTGGTCCTTGCGCGGCTGGAACTTTCCGGAGCTCTGCCACATGTCCCTGTAAATGAGACTGAACTGAATTTTCTTTCCCATTGAATGAAATATCTTTTCGTTTTAAAATTCAAAAATAATGCCACAGTATTGGAACATACCTACACTATGGGTGTGCAAAATTACCTAAAAAAATCCAATTAGTAGCTTATAGACTATAATTTTTGCAACTTTTGACTTGTATTTTGACCATTTTTGAATTACCTTTGCGCCCTGTTATAAAGAAAGATTGTAAAAGATGACAAGATTGTATTTGGTACGTCATGGTGAGACGTTTGATAACGCAGCACAGATATTACAGGGCCAGGTTCCGGGTGAGCTCAATTCAACAGGCATCAGTCAGGCAGAGGCTGTCCGGGAGAAGATGAAAAGTGAGACGATAGACGCCTTTGTGTCCAGCGACCTGCGGAGAAGCATCCAGACATGTGAGATAATTGCTGAGCCACACCATAAGAATGTTGAGACAACGGAACTGCTCCGTGAGCGCGACTGGGGCTCCATGACCGGTAAGTTTATCCCCTCTCTGCCCAAGGATCCCAAGGACTGGCCTTCTGATGTGGAGACAATCCCGCATCTTAAGGCGCGTGCCAGGAACTTCCTGACATGGATAAAGGTTACGTTTCCCGGCAAGACAGTCCTTGCCGTCGGTCATGGCATAGTGAACAAGGCAATACAAAGTGTGTATTTCAACAAGCCGATGAATGAAATACCGAGGATGAACAATGCTGATGTGCGGGTGCTCGACCTGTAGTCCTCCCTTGCAAGTGTTTACATAACAAAAAATCCGCAACCACTCATATGTGAGCGATTGCGGATTTTTCTTATAGGGTTATCCAAGTGCTGGGATGTTATCTGTGTCCTCCGAAGCTGCCTCCGGAACGTGAGCTCCCACCACCGAAACTTCCACCACTGAAGTTACCGCCGGAGCTGCGTGAACCGCCGAAGGAACGGTTGGGAGCAGAGAAGGAACGTGTAGGTGTCTGCTGGCTTGGTGCAGAGTATGAGCGGTTGGTGTTCGGCCGCTCAAAGCTTCCGCGGTTCATGCCGCGTGTTGAGCCTCCAAAGTAATTGTTGCCTTGTGGACGTGTGACAGTGGTACGTGTGCTGCTCTGTGGCATGGAGCCGAAGCTACGGCTGCCTCCGAACGGTCTGGTGATATGGTTCTGCGAACTTTCACCGAAGTTGTTGTTGGCCTTGGCCCCGCTTCCGAACGTTCCGCCGTTCTGTCCCTGCATGCGACCACTGTAGTTGCGGTTGTCCGACATGCCGGCACCGTTGCCGAAGGAACGCGAGCCTGCACTGTTGTTGCGGTTCATGTTGCCGAAGCTGCGTGAGTCGTTATTGTTGAACTGCCTGTTGTTCAGATTTCCGAACGTACGGTTACGGTTGTTATCGAAGCCGTTGCGGTAGTCTCCTCTGCGGAAGCCGTCGCGCATGCCTATGGCCGGTCCTCTGTCAGGCCGTCCCCAGTCCCTGCGTCCACGATACCAGCTGTGTCCTCCATTCATCTCCCAGCTGTGTCCTCCGCGGTATTCAACGTAGAACGTAGGACGTCCGAAGTAGAAGTAGTCGCGGTGCGGGTAGCGGGCGTAGATGCCGAAGTGCCAGAAGCCTCCCGACCAGTATATGGGCCGGTAGAAATAAGTGGCGTCACAGAACGCGCGGTACTGCCAGTCGAAGAGGATGTAGCTCAGGTCGAGGTTGCGGTATCGCCAGTATGTGCCATAAAGGTCGTCTACCGTATTGACTCTCAGCAGATAGTCGAGGTTTATCTCGTAAGCAGCCTCGTACTGGTCTTCGGTCAGGTTCAGCTCATAAGCCATCTTGTCCGTAAGGAACAGGGCCTCGTTACGTGCCTGCTCGTAACTCATGGCAGAGGCCGATACTGTTATGGTGAACAGTGTTACTAAGGCAAAAACGAACTTTTTCATAATTATATGTCTTTTACTTGTTTGCTACTTCGTCTAGAGATATTCTTCTTTAATCTCACGGTGCAAAAGTAGAAAGAAAAAAGCGAACCACGAAAGGTTTTTCCCTATTATGGTAGGGGAATTTCCCTACTTTGCCATCCTCTCTGTGTCGCCATTGGCATTTTTATCATGCATTCCTTTTGCCTTGTCTCCGATTTTCACTACCTTTGCACCAAACCATATTATTTTTTAATGAAACGATTGACCATTACCTTCGCCTCACTGCTTTGTGCCTCCGCCATGATGGCACAAGGGGAATACGGCGGAAGCCAGACGTCCAAATGGAATCCTTTGGACAGTCTCACCTATAACATAGAACTCCAAAGCAGCCTTTCCAAGGGAAAGACACCGCTATGGCTCAATGCCAACAAATACGGTATGAGCTCGCTGGACAAGAGCAACGGCTACATGCGTGCCAGGGTATACCGTCCGCTGACCGTTGATGACGAACATAAGTTCGGACTTGGCTACGGTGTCGACGTGGCCGTGCCCTACAACTATACAAGCCACTTCGTCCTGCAGCAGGCCTACGTCGAGGGACGGTGGCTGAAGGGTACCCTCACCCTTGGCGCAAAGGAAGAGCCGATGGCGATGAAGAACCCCTACCTCAGCAGTGGTGCCCAAACCCTTGGCATCAACTCTCGTCCTGTGCCCGGTGTGCGCCTCGCCTTGCCTGACTACTGGACGGTGCCGTTGACACGTGGATGGCTTCACTTCAAAGGCCATATGTTCTTTGGTGTGCAGACCGATGGCAACTGGCAGGAGAAATTCGCCAGCCAGTATCATCAGCGGTTCAACAAGAAAGACATTTACCATTCAAAGGCTGGCTATCTGATGATAGGCAATCCGGAGAAGTTCATCCCCTGGTCGGTGGAGCTGGGCTTGGAGATGGTAACTTATTTTGCGGGCGACATATACCAGCCCATTGCTGACGGCGGCTATAGCGTCGATAAGCGTGACCATGGTTTCAAGGACTTTATGAAATCCTTCTGGGGCCTCGGCGCAGAGAAAGGAGAGACGGAATGGAAAGGCAAGGAGGGCGACATGCTCGGCTCATGGGTGGCACGTATCAACTATGAAGGTGAGATGAACAACGTCCACTTCTACTTCGACAAGTTCTTCGAGGACCACTCCATGATGTTTCAGGTCGACAAGTCCGGCTATGGAGAAGGCGACGAGTGGAAGAAATGGAAAAAGAAGAAGTTCATCGTCTATGACCTGAAGGACATGATGCTCGGCTTCGAGTGGAACTATAAACCCGACAACTGGTTGAATGATTTCGTCTTCGAATACCTCTATACGAAATACCAGAGCGGTCCTATCTATCACGACCACACTCCGGAACGGCCTGACCACCTCGGAGGCTCCGACAACTACTACAACCACTACATGTATTCCGGACACCAGCACTGGGGACAGGTGGTGGGCAATCCACTCTACCGTTCACCCATATATAACGACACCTACGACAAGGACGGTATGATGCGCGTCCGCGACAACCGCTTCATAGCCCTGCACATGGGCCTCGGTGGTCATCCCAACGAGTACCTTAAGTACCGCTTACTTGCCACATGGCAGGAGGGATGGGGAACCTACGAGACCCCTTATACCAAGGCTCGCCATAACTTCAGCATGCTTGCTGAGGCTTCTTATGCCCTTCACAGCATAAAGCACAGCTTCTGGAATGGTGTCAACGTGACGGTTGGAGCCGGTGCCGACTTCGGAAGCATCCTCGAAGGCAACAACTACGGTCTGCAGTTCACCATATCTAAGACAGGCTTTATTAAGTTTTAATCAAAGGAAAAAGAAAAAATGAAACGTAGCTTCTATATACTTATCTTGTTTATTGCAACAGCCTTTGCCGTATCATCGTGCTCTCTTGAAACCGACAACGTTCCCGGTGACGGCGACATGGAGGGTATGTGGCATCTTGTGAGCATAGAATATCTTAACGTCGACGGTGCCGGAAAGGACTCCGTGGCCGACATGAGCGGCGAGCGCGTCTTCTGGTCGTTCCAGCATAAGCTGCTGCAGTTGAAAGACTATGACGGAGGAAGGCAGACAATGCTGTGCCGTTTCGACATTGCTGACGGTAAGTTGACACTCCATGACTTCTATATCAACGCGAGAAGCCACGACAACATCACCACCGATATGACAAAACTCACCCCCTACGGCCTTACTTCGCTTACTCCGACCTTCAGCTATCATATCAGCGGTGGCAAGCTGACGCTTGAGGCCGACGGTGAGGTTATGCGTTTTAAGAGGTTCTGACCACGGGTCAGAACTTCTTTCCGAATACAATGTTTAGGAATGTCTTCCCTAGAATGTTTATGTCGAACCACCACGAACGGTGCTGTAAGTAGTAGAGGTCGAGCTCCAGCCGGCGCAGCATCTTCTCCATGGTGTCAGTGTATCCATTATATAATGTAGCGTAGGAGGTTACACCGGGACGTATCTGATAGAGGAACACGTAACGCTTGTCGTGTTCCATAATCTTGTCTATATAGTATTTTCTCTCCGGCCGCGGTCCTACGAAAGCCATGTCGCCTTTGAGAACGTTCCACAGCTGTGGGAGTTCGTCGAGGTGATGGTCGCGAAGGAAGCGCCCTATGCGGGTCATGCGCTCATCCTTCTCATGAGCAACGAGGTGGGGACCATCCTTCTCGGCGTCGACCTTCATGCTGCGGAACTTGTAGATGTGGAACGGGCGTCCGAAACGTCCTATCCTTTCCTGTGCGAAGATGGCAGGTCCTTTGTTCTCACTCTTTACAAGAATATAAATGACGGTAATCAAAGGAAAGAAAACAATCAGGCAGAACAGTGATATAATGATGTCGGCGGTTCGCTTGACGAAACGCTCCATGTGTGTCATTCCGTCTGAAATGACAATCGTATCATAATGCTGAGTTGCAGATCTTCTTGGTGTAAGCGTAGAAAGTTGAGCCATGCTGTATTATCTTTATTAGGTTAATTGTTTTTAGAATTTCTTTCCGAATGTGATATTTATGAATGTCTTGAAAAGAATCTTGATATCCAGCCACCATGATCGGTGCTGCAAGTAGTAAAGGTCGAGCTCAAGACGGCGCAGCATCTTCTCCATAGTATCGGTATATCCGTTGTATAGAGTGGCATAGGAAGCAACTCCCGGACGAATCTGATAAAGGTAAACATAGCGATTATCGTGCTCCATAATCTTGTCAATGTAGTATTTGCGTTCCGGCCGTGGACCAATTAACGCCATGTCGCCAATGAGGACATTCCATAGCTGTGGTAGTTCATCAAGGTGGTGCTCGCGGAAGTAACGACCGATTATCGTCATTCGCTCATCCTTGTCGTGCTTGTATAGTTGAGGACCATTCTTTTCAGCGTCGACCTTCATGCTGCGAAATTTATATATGTAAAACGGTCGTCCGAAACGTCCAATCCTCTCTTGCTTGAAGATAGCCGGGCCACCATCCTCGCGCTTCACAAGAATATAACATACTAAGAACAGAGGGGGAGAAGATGATGAGACAGACAGCTGCCACGAGCATGTCGACTGCTCGCTTTACGTTACGTTCAAAGACAGACATGCCGTCCGGTATGTATTGGGTTTCGTATTTAGTCATCTCTATTCATATATTCTTCTCTACTATAAAACGCTAACTTTTCCTTAATATTGCCTGCAAATGCAAATATTATTTATTTTCTTTTCTGATTACCTCGGTTTGTATTATCTTTGCATAAAATTTGTTACAACTGTTTAGTATGGATACAGAAAATCTAAAGATAGCCGTAGCCGGAACAGGATACGTGGGACTGAGCATTGCCACTTTGCTCAGTCAGCACCATCAGGTGAAGGCTGTCGACGTGATTCCTGAGAAGGTAGACCTCATCAACAGCCGCAAGTCGCCTATTCAGGATGAGTATATTGAGAAATACCTTGCGGAGAAAGACCTTAACCTTACTGCCACTACCGACGGAGAGGAGGCCTACAAGGATGCCGATTTTGTAGTGGTGGCCACGCCGACCAACTACGATACCAAGAAGAATTTCTTTGACACCCGGCATGTCGAGGAGGTCATAGAGCTCGTTATGAAGGTGAACCCCAAGGCCATCATCGTCATTAAGTCGACCATCCCGGTGGGCTATACCGAGAGTGTCAGAAAAAAGTACAACAACGACAACATTATCTTTGCGCCGGAGTTTCTTCGTGAGAGCAAGGCCCTCTACGACAACCTCTATCCTAGCCGTATCATTGTCGGACGGCCGGAGGGCGACGAGCGTCTCGACAAGGCAGCGCATGTCTTTGCCGCCCTGCTGCAGGAAGGCGCAGAGAAGAAAGACATTGACACGCTGTTCATGGGACTGACCGAGGCGGAGGCCGTGAAACTCTTCGCCAACACCTACCTGGCCCTTCGTGTAAGCTATTTCAATGAGCTCGACACCTATGCCGAGGTGAAAGGCCTCAACACGCAGAACATCATCAAGGGCGTATGCCTCGACCCGCGTATAGGCAGCTTCTACAACAATCCGTCCTTCGGCTATGGCGGCTACTGTCTGCCTAAGGACACGAAGCAGCTCCTGGCCAACTACAAGGATGTGCCGGAGAACCTTATCCAGGCCATTGTAGAGAGCAACCGCACGCGTAAGGACTTCATCGCCAACCAGGTCCTTCAGAAAGCCGGCTACTACGATTATGTGAGCCGCGGCGACTACGACCCCACGGAGGAACATCCTTGCGTCATCGGCGTCTACCGTCTTACCATGAAGTCGAACAGCGACAACTTCCGTCAGTCATCCATACAGGGCGTCATGAAACGTGTGAAAGCCAAGGGTGCGTCGGTTATCATTTACGAGCCGACACTTAAGGACGGCTCCACATTCTTCGGTAGTAAGGTTGTCAACGACCTCGAGGAGTTCAAGCGTCAGAGCCAGGCTATCATCGCTAACCGCTATGACGCTGTGCTCGATGATGTGGAGGACAAGGTATACACGCGCGACATCTTCCGGCGCGACTAAATGAAAAAAGACTTTGACGTGTCCTTATTTGTGGACAGGTCAAAGCCTTTTTGCTTTTCGGAACAACCTACAGAGCTGCTTCATCCCTAAAAGATGGAGCAGTTTTAGTTTCCACCTGTGATGATAGGGCAGGGTGGGAAGCTGTATGTAGCCGTCGTTCCCACTTTCCACATAAGTGCTTATCTGTATGTTGAGCACGTGATAATAATATTCTTCAAATCCATTGTAGCTTCTGAGTGTCTTGTCGTTGATTAGGGGCAGGTGGGCTTTAAGGAGCTCGAACAGCGCGTTGCCGTCGGCACTTACCGTGATGCCATCCACATTATATATATAATGGTATAGTCCAAGATGTGTCGTGAACACCTTCCTTGCGTTTCTGAGAAGCAGTGGAAGGGTATAGACATCCTCGAACCTCTTGTCCTTGGGAAACCTCACTCCCTCAAACAGCCTCCTTCTGTAAATCTTGTTCCATGCATAGCTGTGATCGTAAGCCATGCCGTTGACCCAGTAGTCAGCCATGTCCGAGTAATCCTTGTCGGGCAGGTCCAGCGAGAAGAGCACCTTGCCATTGTCTTCCTTTACAATGGAATATTCCAGTATGTCATATTGCGGATGACGTTCCATGATGCCGATGAGCCGCGGATAGGTGTCGGGCTCAAGGTAGTCGTCAGAGTCAACGAACGTTATGAGCTCCCCTTTGGCAAGCTCCAGTCCGGCATTCCGCGCTTCCGACAGTCCCGCGTTCTTCTGATGCACAACCCTTATGCCGTTTCTCCCGTCATACTCATCGCATATCTCAGCCGTTCCGTCCGTTGACCCGTCGTCGACAATTATCAACTCCATGTCTTCCACGCACTGTGAAAGCACGCTTTCCAAGCATTCTCTCAGCGTGCCCTCAACATTATAAGCCGGTATGATTATTGACAGCAACATTGCATCAAGACTATTCCTAAATGATTTATTTATATCATATAGACTTTGGCGCCACGTTTGTTAATGAAATAATTCACCGCAACGTTGAATAACCAATAAAGCAAAATGTCAATGCCTACAATCCAGGTAGTGTTTAGCATGGGCATGAGGAGTATGTTTGTGCCAATGATGCAAAGAGCCAGTACGATGATGACCGACAATGCCTGATGCTGCGACAAACCTGCCCGGAGAAGTTTATGGTGTATATGGTTCTTGTCTGGATTAAAGATGCCTTCGTGATGGTAGAGCCGCACAATGATAACGCGTGCTACATCAAGCAAAGGAACTGATATCAACGACATGGCCATAATTAGATGATTTGGTAGATCTACTGGAAAAAGGGGAGTTATCATGGAATATTTCACTGTGAGCACGCCCAATAGGAATCCTAGGGTTGTACTGCCTGAATCACCCATAAATATTTTCTTGTGTTTATTGCTGTCACCGAAGAGGTTATAGTATGTATAGGCAATAAGCACACCCATCATGCCCGTGATTATTGTGGCATAAGCATAGAATTTTATGCGGTAGAACAGAATGCCAAACCCACACAAAGCTATTAAAGACAGACTACTGCAAAGACCGTCGATGCCGTCAATAAGGTTTAAGGCATTGATGGTGTATACCAAAAAGAACGCTGTAAAGATGGCTCCTATCCAATAAGCCATATTATAGATGCCTAAGAATCCATATAAGTTGTTGATATATAGATGACATAATGGTAAAAAGCACACAACAATAAACTGGATGAGGAATTTGACATTGGCTTTCAAACCAACTATATCGTCAATAAGCCCAGTGATATAGATAACAATAAGCCCTAGAAAAAACAAACATGTCCATAGGTTGATGCTTAACGTTTTGTTTTGGTAAAAGGAATCGAATGTGGTAAGGGTGATCAGAACTGCTATAATTACTGAGGGGAGAAAGGCTACACCGCCTAATCGGGGAATATTGTTGTGATGCACTTTCCGTACGTTCGGTATGTCGTAGATATTATAGTGGACACAAAACTTTAGGATTTGAGGTATGGTAATGAATCCACAAATCATACTTAGAATAAACGATACCACAACAGGCAACAGAGAATCTTTCAGTAAAATATTTAGCATTTGATAGATAATATATAAATGTAGATCAGGGAGGCTTAATCATAAGCCAGACGATTAATTATCCCTTTGTTTATAGATATAACCAATTAGGATAAGGTTTATTGTATTTGTGTGAAAAAATTATTGCAAAAATCCGTGTCTGATAATAATATTTGAAGATGCTAAAAAATTAAATTTTTGTTGAATTATTGGGTGTTTTCAGTGTTCTGTTATATTCAGTAACAATCTTCTAGAGCTCAACCTCAGCCTTTCTATAGCCTACTTGCAGAATGGAAAACGCGCGTTGCAGTCGATGTGCAACGCGCGTTTATAAGAATCATATCCTTGCTTCCATGTCATCTGGAGCTGGTCAAAGGATGTCTTAGTGAGCATCTCTGTTTCCTCCAAGTTAGAACTTGGTGTTCTCTTTACGATAATAACGGGAGAAGACAGCAGATGGTATGTGCTTGTAAGTCCATGAGACGCAGTAGGAGGCCACGCTGAACAGCGGCTTTCGGGCTATGAAACGCTTGCGTGCCTGATGGTTGTAGCGCCACTGATCGCGTGATCGTTTTGCACCCAGGTCACCCATCACGCGATACTTGATCAGCTTGTCGGTGAGATTGCTAAACTTGTAGCCGTGTTGATAGAGGCGCATGAAAAAGTCGATGTCTTCTGCTTTCTTGTAGGAAGGATTGTAGAGAAAGCCTTCGTCGACGATGCGGCGACGGAACATCACTGTGGGATGAGCAAAGGGAGAACGAAAGATGAACATCAGTTTGAGACGGAGTGGCGTCGTCGGATAGTTGCGCTCCGATATGAGGTCACCCTTGGCATTGATGATGTACATACTACCACCGAACACGTCGACATCGGGATGAGCTTGCGCGTAGGCCACCTGAAGGGCCAGACGGTTGGGCATGGAAATGTCGTCGCCATCCATGCGGGCCATCAGTTGGCCCTTGGCTTTCACTAAAGCGGCATCCAGGCTCTTGACGAATCCCATGCGTTGCTTGGCGCGGATGACCTTGACGCGCTTGTCATTCTGGGCTGCCTTGTCGATGACAGCTCTTGTGTCGGCATGCGTACTGTCGTCGGCAATGAGCAACTCCAGATGGGAATAGGTCTGTGTCAGTATGCTTTCTATCGACTGCTTGATGATGTCGGCAGGCTCATTGAATGTGGCCATGATGACCGACACCAATGGATTGCTATCTTTCTTTACCATACTTGCAAAGGATTGTCATCATACAATGGTCGAGCATCATGTGCAGGTCTTCGGTAATCTGCATGTTGTCGATGGGCACGTGAACGTTGTAGCGGCTCAACTGCTTCACCTTACCTCCGTCATAGCCTGTGATGCCGATGCTGATACCGCCATGCTCGTTGGCATAGCGTATGGCTCTGACGACGTTCTCGGAGTTGCCCGAGCCACTGATACCGATGACGTAGTCGCCTTCATCAAGAAGATTGCGCAGCGGACCCACAAATACTTCATCGTAGCTTATGTCGTTGGCATAGGCCATCATTGTGGGTATGTTGTCGCCCAAACATATAAAGCGGAACTTGCGGTGCTGCTTCTCCGATACGCCTTTGTTGAAGTCGCAGCAGTAGTGTGAGGCCGTAGCAGCCGAACCGCCATTGCCACAGATGAAAACGGTGTGCTTCTCGTCGCGTGCCTTGTTGAGCAGATTCAGCAAAGTGTTGATATCGTCCACCGACAGCATGTCGATGACCTTCTTCTCCAGTTCAAGGTAGCTCCTTATATCGTTCTTGTAATCCATTTCTTTAGTTCTATTTGATAAATTTGTCGCCCACATAAATCACCTGTGAGCCGAAGTTGTCAAAGTTGAATGGCATCTCGGTGTAGTCAGCCATGAGCTTTCCGAATCCTTCTTGTGCATCTTCGGGCACGTAGAACAGGATGAATCCTGCGCCTCCTGCACCAAGCAGCTTGCCTCCTGTGGCACCCGATGCTAGTCCTTTAGCATAGATGTCGTTGATGTAGCTGTTGGATATGCCCGAAGCCAGCGACTGCTTCAGCTTCCAACCCTGATTGAGGAAATAGCCAAAATCGTCGATGTTGTTGTCCTGGAGGGTGTCGCGGAGCTTATAGGCCAGTTGCACCATGTCGCATTGATGGGCAAACTTGTCGTCGTCGCGGATGGATTGAGCCTGTGTCTTGAGTATGGCATTGGCATCATGATGCCCTCCGATGTAGATAAGTTTGAGGTTATGCTCCAGCTTTGTCTTCACAGTTTGCTTCATGAGGACCTTCTCCACCTTCACATTCTCGTCAGGATAGAAGGTGATGAAGTTGAGTCCGCCATAGGCTGCAGCATATTGATCTTGCTTACCGATGGGACTTCCCACCTTCTCTATCTCCGTCTCGCAGGCCATGGAGGCCAGCTTTTCGGCGCTGCTGTACTTGCCAAGATAGGCTCTGACGGCGTTGAGGAGACCCACGGTGAATGAGGAACTCGACCCCATGCCCGTTCCTGCGGGAATGTCGGCTATAGAATTAACATCGACACCTGTCAGGTTATAGGCCCTGAGCACCTCGCGGAAGATTGGGTGGACGATGTCGTCGATGTGGTCTACGAGTTCCGTACGTGAGTATTTGAGCTGTATTTTGTTCTTGTTGAAGAAAGGATGGATGACAATATACATATATTTGTCAATCGTGGTACTCAGCACGGCACCGGCTTGGCGATGATAGAACGAAGCCAAGTCGGAGCCACCACCCGCAAAGGATATTCTGAAAGGTGTACGTGTAATAATCATAAAAATCTAAATTAATGCTTGCAAAACCTTGAGTAAGGCTCCTTTTTCGTTTGTCTTTATCTTGAGAGAGGCCTTGACGTGTGCGTTCTGCCCAGCTTCTACGTCGCTGTCACGGTCGCCGATCATATAGGATTGGCTGAGGTCTATGTTCATTTCGTCGGCTGCTCGAAGCAGCAATCCCGGCGCAGGTTTGCGGCAGTTGCACTTAATCTTGTATTCCTTCCGCTCTTCTGGATAGCCTCCGTCGGGATGGTGCGGGCAGAAATAAAGTGCGTCGATATAGGCATTCTGCTGTCCTAATAACGTTTCCATGAGTGCATTTATTGCATCGAGCTCGGCAAATGTACACAAATTGCGAGCGATGACCGACTGGTTTGTCACCACAACGGCCAGGTATCCTTTGCTGTGGATATAGTTGATGCCTTCGGCTGCACCCTCAATGAGCTGCATCTGAGAGGGTTTGTAGACCAGTCCACAGTCGGTATTGATGACACCGTCACGGTCCAGGAACACGGCATGGCGCTTGTGTTGCAGGTTCATGGACGCTACCTTGCCCGTCTTGGCATCTTGGCATACGCTCTCATAGCGCTCCGGTGTTCCCATGTCCTTGACGTACTCTGACGACAGATAACCAAAAAGGCGGAAGCCACGGCGCAAGCATTCGGGCAAAATATCTTTCTCGATGTGCGACTTCTGGCCTCGGGGGATACACTCCACGACATGTTTGCTGAACACGAAAAGGGCCGCATTGACTATGTTGTGGCTTACGAATCCTGCCGGATGGGGCTTGTTGTCGAACTGCGTCACGGCATGGTCGGCATCGAGCTCGATGATGTCTGAGTCGAAGGGGTGGTCGTTGGGATGTACAAAGAGGGTGGCGTCGGCCTGGTGCTGGCGGTGAAAGACCAGCATACGCTGCATGTCAATGTCCATGACGGTGTCGCCATAGAACACGAAGAAGTCATCTGATAGGTCGTCGGCAACTTCGGGCAGCGATCCTGCTGTGCCCATGGGAGCTGTCTCACGATGGTATTGGATGTGCGCTCCCCATCTTGAACCGTCGCCGAAATAGCGCTCTATCTGGTCTCCCAAGTAGCCTGTGAGGAAGATGAAGTCGTTGAAGCCCTGGCTGCAGGCCATTCTGACCTGCCTCTCGAGTACGGGCATGCCGCACACCGGTATCATCGCTTTGGGTATCTCACTGTTGACGGAGGCTATGCGTGTGCCCTTCCCGCCTGCGATAATCACTACTTTTGTCATTATTTGTTCAGTCCTCGCTGTATAGCCAGCCTTACGGCATCGTTGGAAGAACGGTTGTCTTTCCATCCCAGTTTGTTCACTTTGCTCACGTCGTAGGTGAATTCGGGCACATCTCCCACCCATCCGCGGTCGCCACCGGTGTATCTTATCGTGGCATGCAGCCCCATCTCCTCGATGACCATGGCTGCTATCTCCTTAACCTTGGTGCGACTTTCGGGTCCGAGGTTGTAGACGTTGAAGCGCTCCTTGGCGTGATCGATGACGAAGCGGATGCCGTCGACGAGATCCTTTACATATATATAAGGCTTGCATTGCTCACCGTTGCCGAGCACTTCAAGCTCATTGGGATTCTTGCGCAACTTCTTGATGAAGTCGAAAATCACTCCGTGCGTGAACCGTTCGCCCACGACATTAGGGAAGCGGGTTATCCATGTTTGGATGTTATACGTGCTACTGAAGGCGCTGATGAAGGCTTCGCTGGCCAGTTTGCCTGCTCCATAGTTGGAGACAGGGCGCAGGGGACCGTAGTTCTCGTTGATTTTGCCTGCTGCTTCGCCAAAGATGGCCGACGTGGAAGCAAAGAACAGCTTCTTGACCTCAAACTCCTTCATCAGCATGAGCAGGTTGAACGTGGTGTTGAACGTGAGATTATAGTCCACCCTTGGGTCCTTTCCGCCTTTCTGTATGTCCGAGTTGGCTGCCAGATGGTAGACCATTTCAAACTTTCCCTTGCTGAAAATGTCGCGCATGGCATCTGTATGGAGCAAGTCTTCCTCTATAAATGTGAAGTGAGGATTACCAATAAGATGTGCAATGTTTTCCTTGCGACCGAGTACCAAGTTGTCTACGACCGTGACGTCATTGCCTTCGGCAATGAGTCTGTCGTCAAGATGTGAGCCAATGAAGCCGGCTCCGCCTGTTACTAATATCTTCATAATTGTCTGTTTGTTTTGTCTTTTTCCTTTTGTATGTGGCATCCAGCGGCCACACCACTCATAATTTTTCTCACATATTCCAGTCGTGGGGCTACGAACATGCCATAGTAGGCTATTTTTATCAAGTATTTCCAGCCGTTATAGATCTTCCATTTTCGCGGAACATACTTGCGGCGTAAAAGCCAGATGTAGTTGCGGTATTGGTAGTACATCCTGCCAGGTGGCGTCATGGAGCGGATCTTGCCACCTATTTTGCGATTGCCAATGCCCAGATGGTGTTGCATGTGCAGGCTTTCGTCGACAAAGAAGCGCAACTCCAGCATGTTTGCGGCCCGCCAGCACCATTCCGAGTCGACACCATCAATGAACAGTTCAGTTTCCATGAGTCCCACTTTCTTGAACCATTCTGCCTTAATAAGCGACATAGAGTTCATGCAGAACGTCACTTCTGTGAACACATTGGCTCCGTTGTTTAGCACTCTGTCGGCCATTTTGTTCACCTGATGCGGATAAGGCTCGCCCGTGTCAGCGTTGTAGGCACGTGGGCAGACACCGCCAACACGCCATCCTTGTTGTTCGAGCAGGATGGTGTCGTCGATCAGTCGCTTCACCGCGCCTTGGGGGATAAGCGAGTCTTGGTCGCTAAAGAGAATGTAATCGGTGCCTTCTTCGATAAGCCTTTTGATGCCAGCGTTCTGTGCGTAGGCAATGCCTTTATTCTCATGGAGTGGGAGATAGACAGTATGTGGAAACTGGGAGAAAAAAGATTCAGAGTTCTTGGCTGAGTTGTCGACTACGCATAGTTGGTCCACTTGTTCGGCAAGTTGACGCATGACCAAGGTGAAATCCCTTTGCTCAAAATTGTAGACCACTATGACAGCTCCGATTTTCATATTATTTTATTTCTCTCTCGAACCCTAATCCTTCGGCAATGCCTTTCAGCATGAACTTAAAGCACTTGGCTCCTCCCTTCACAACAAATGGGAAGTATATCAACCTTAATGTGTTCTTGATTCCGTTGGCAACTTTCCATTGCAAAGGTACATATTTTCTACGACAGAGCCAAAGATAGTTGCGATATTGATAAAAATACCTATAGGGCGCCGAGATGATGACACGATAGCTCCCAAGCTTGAGTTCGCGACGTCCCACCTGGTGCCTGATGCTGGCTCGGGTGGTGATGCCGCACACCCATCCGTGGCTCTCTGCGCGCCAACAAAGTTCAAAGTCGACGTAGTCGATGAACAGTCTTTCGTCGAGAAGTCCCAACTCTTGCAGCACGTCTATGCTGCAACAAGAGCCCGAGGAGATGACGTCGCGCTTGGCGATGAAGCCTTGCTGGGCTTCGGGTGTGGTATGAATGACCGATTTGTATTCAGTTCCATCTTGCTCGTGATAGGCCGTTGGCCCCAGCAGAGCCAAGTGGAAGAAGTTGCTGATGCGCCTAAATTCGTCGCTGATGAGGCGTGGATAGCTCGTGTCAACGCGGCTGTCCTGGTCGAGAAACACTACGCGTTCTATGCCGTCTTGCCTCAATAGCCATTCCAAAGCCCTGTTTTGAGCTCCCGCGATGCCGTTGTGATTGCCATTATATATATAATGTAGGTTGGCCAGACTCATTGCGGCAGCCCGCGACTGTCTCTCGGGCGTGTTGTCAACCAACACACCCCGATAGGCAGCATCAAGCATCTCAATCTGCAACATGTCAGCTTCGGAGGGTTGATATACCACTATGACGACTGCTATTCTGTTTTCAAACATTGACTGATAAATCTTCTGTAACTTATTTTGTTCTGTATATATTTGAAAACCGAGCCATAGCCAAGTGCTCTGAGCATGGCAAAGTGTTTCTTGTTTTGCAAGAACATCTGACGTGCATGGCTGATTCTGTAACCCAGACTGATGTTTTCCGCACTGTGTGCACCTAGGGTGTTGTCCCCATGTTGGCAGTAAAGGACTAGCTTTTCATTAATGGGTGAGACTATACCTCCATGCTTCATGCAACACAGCGTGACCCAGGCATCGTGCATGGCAATCGACTTTGCAGGATAGACAACGGCTTTCTGGGCTTCATGATTGAAGCACATGGTGCATCCTGTGGTCACGGAAGAAGCCGCAAACCTGCTGAAACAGGTGAAAAAGTCAGGATAGATGCCAGCCATTTTCCAATATGAATCGTGTAAAGGAGTGAGGTCTGGACCGACCACACATAGGTCGCTATACACCGCAATGGGCTTGCCGGGATGTTGAAGCTCAAGTCGGGCCATCGCTTCGAGTTCCTTTTCGACCTTTGTTGGCACCCACACGTCGTCTTGATCACAAAAGAAATAATAGTCGGCCTCTATCTTTGACATCATAGACAGGAAACCATCGCACGCTCCGAGGTGCTTAGGCAGGTCCAGAATGGCCATGTTTGGATGGATACTCATGTTTTTGCTCAGTACTTCGCAGGTGTTGTCTGTGGACCCATCATCATGCACATAGAGGGTCCATGCGCTGTAGGTTTGGGCAAAGAGAGAGTCTAGCTGTCTCTGAAGATACCTTTCTCCATTATATGTAGCCATCAAGATGGCCACTTTCTTATTTCTGTTAATATTCGACATGTCTTTCTTTAAAAGTCAAGCAACTCATTGTGAAACAGATTAAAAGCCAAAAAGCACAAGGCTATTCCAATGACAACGAGTTTGGATGCCCACTTGGGCTTTAATGTGAAATATATATTGGACATAAGAATGATCTCCACGATTCCATAAAGCTCGCTCAGTCGGAACGCGAAGACGGGCATGTCTGCAAAGAACAGAAAGCAGAAAAGCGACAAGCCTTCTATCTTGAGCATCAGTGGCGAATACTTGTTGAATGCCAAAAGCGTCTTACGCATGAAGATGAGATAGTAGAATACCGCTATCTTCACTAGTGTCAGAGCATTGAAAACGTTGATGGCTTCATCGCCCATAATGCCCTTATCGCGCATCTCGGTGTAGATTTCGATTTTTCTGGAAATATAGGGAATTGGTATACTGGTGATGCCTATATTGAGGAAATGGCATATATAGCCCACCGGAATGATCAGTAAGAGCGCCTTGAGCCACTTTCCCTCAATCTCTTTATTGGAGAACAAGAGGACGACAAACAGAATGATTGAAGAATAATGAAACAGCAAAGCCGCCAGAAGCAGGACGACAGCTTTAAGTTTCTTACCTTCAGCCAGAGGAATAAGTGCCAGCAGAAACAGTCCTGAAGCTATGCCGGCTCTTATCTGAGTCATCTCATGTAGGATGAAATAGTTGCTGAAATAGAGGAGTACAGGCAGAAAATAGACCGGCGAAAGCTTTTTAATGGCCCAGAACTTCAATCCTACACCAAACAAAGCATAGAGCAGAAACACTGAATGAACATCGTCAAAGAGGTGTTTGAGGATTTTTGCGATAAACATGTATGAAGCTTCTACAACCAACAGCAGGTTGGTATCGTCGGTGTTGTTGAAGTAGAGTTCATAGTTCTCTGAGTCTTTATCCAGTCCCACCTCGCGCAATCCTGCCACGAGGACAAGTATAAAGGCCAGCCCCCAAAAGATAGCTCTCTTGTATTTACCGCTGATACTCTCCTCAACGAAAGCCAAGAGAGCGATTATGAAGAACAAGATGAAAAGCAATGCCATCATGGGCGACTAATTATTATTTGATTTTTCGAATGATTCCTTGAGCAATAATGCAAACTAACATAAGAACAAAAGCAGACGTCAGTCATATCGACGAGATGCGTTTGATGTATTGGGTGGCCGTTTCCGATTCGTTTATTTGGGGCTTCTCTGCCTGCAGTCGGTTCATCAGCTTAGTGTACTCTCCATTAATCAGAGCCGCAGCTTTGTTGCGTGTCACGTCGAGAAAGAGTGTTTGCATCTGCACATCTTCCACTCTTTTCTTAATGGTCGCGTTGTCACTGTGTCTCAATGCGTCGGCCAGAATTCTCTTTCCCTGGACTAGGAAGGCGTCACTATATATATAGTTACTTGCCTCGGTGTGGATGTCCAGGTGAGTTTCGGGCGTTACCAGACCTTGACAGAGATGATAGTAGCTCATGATGTCAGTGGCTGCCTTGCCGTAATAGCCTTTCACGAAGACTTCCACCAAGCTATCTGTGCTTTGGTAGGGATTCCACATCAGCTTGGACAGAACCCATGCCTTCATTTCTGAAAACTCCCCACCGTGTCCCTGGTATTGGCCTTCTTCTGCTATGGCCATGGCACCATTGGCTGCAAACGCCCTGAGATTTGGTCCAAGAACCTGGACGTTGGGCCAAGGGATGAGATAGTTGGCAAAATTAACTACATAGTCCCATATAAACAGATTTTTTGTCAGAGCCGACCATTGGCACAGATCGGTGTAGAAAGCGGCATTATGGCTGCACGAACTGATGGGATGTGTGAAGCAACACCCGATGCTGCACAGCCTGATTACGACATTATCGTATGGTTTGATGTTCGTAGGAGGCTTCTGTGTGTACTGATAGGCGAATGTTCCGACATACTTTTGGGGATATTTCTTCGCCACAGCATCGGCCACCTGATTGATGAACCAAATCCAAATACCACTGTGAGCATTGTATTTCTTTTCAATCTCACGGCACTTTGCACACTCGCAGTAGAGCTGATTGTCGTTTTGCGAGACATCGTAGCACCAATAACCTGGGTTCTCGGCTATCACTTTCAGCAGTTGTTTCACCACCAGGTTCTGCACGTCCGGATTGGAAAGGCACAACTGGCCGTTTGCAACACGCTTGCCGTTACGCAGTGCGAAGTACTCTGGATGTTGCTTAAAATAGATAGAAGGCGGCACAAGCAGGAAAGAAGTGTGAGCCTGCCAATACTTTTCAAGCGTGCCATACTGGCTGGGAAGTTGGTCCCAGACCATGTTAAGTTTGTTGTGTGCAGCCCAGGCAGGGTCTGTTCCTGCTCCATAGAAAAACTGGTCGTAGCGGTATTTGAATGCTGGCTTTGAATAGGTGTCAATCGACTCCAATGCATAAGTTTTGAGTTTGGGCACAACTGTGCATTCTTTTGTGAGCCAATGGACATGGAACACATCTTCCAGAAAGGCCGACACACCATAGATTGTGCCACGATCACCGCCACCCAGGATGAACAGGTTGCCGTTGTGCGAAAAGTAGTGATATGCATCGGGCTCCTTCACGGCTTCTGCACCAGCTTTCTGAGCTTCCGTTCCGAATCCCACAAAGATGGATTTACCGGGCTTGGAAGGCCTGGTGGCAATAGCAAGCCGCGCGCCTCCAATCTGTTGCATATAGTCTTGAAGTTCAGAAGCAGCTTCCCTCTCTAAAGCCGAGGCCTGCGATGAAACGACGATGGTGTAATCAGACTTGCCATAGGCAAACAATTTGTTGACAGCCGCACCGCTTTCCAAAGCCAACAAGAGGAAACAGAAGGATAAAACAAGTCTCAGCATGGTCCCTCTTATTTATAAGATTTACTGTCCCTGATGCCCGAGTAGACAATCACGCAAATCCAAGCCAGAATCATGCACACACCTACAAAGATCATGCGTTTAGGTCCTGCGGGTTTCATCGGTACGGTGGCGCTTTGCAAAGTCGTGAAGGCAGGTGTCTGTTCGCGTAGTTTGGCGCGCGCAGCCTGTACCTGAACGGTCAGCGCACTGTAGCTGTTGTATCGTAATTGCATCTCGTTCTCCATGTCTTCTATCTTCGACTGATACTCTTGAAGCACGACATCTGCGTTGGCATCACTATAAGCAGCATATTCTCGACGTGCTTGTTCGTATCGTTTCTTAGCTTCTGCCTGCAGATTGAGCGTATAGTTCAAGTCGTTTTGTGCTTTCTTGGTCCGATAGTCGGTGATGAATTGCTGCAGTCGGCTCCTCACCGAGTCGGCCAATACGGCCGAGATGTATGGGTCTTGGTCCTGTACAGAGATGCAGATGACCGATGTCTTTTTGTCAACATCGCACTTGACGTTATTGCCGATTATCTCGCAAATCTCACTCTGCCTCTTAGTTAGGAAGAAAGGATTGACCTTGCCGTCCTTAGAAGGGGTGGTTTTTGACATGGAGATAGACGGTTTTGAAGCTAATTTGAGCATGATCTTGGCCAAGGTCTTTTGCCACCAAGCTGATTTCTGGTATTTGTCGAGATAATCAAAATAGGTTGAATTAACCTTCCCATCAGCTGTTGAGACATGAATGGGGAACATGCTGGTCTCGAAGTCGACTGATCCCACCAGGTCAGGATATAGGTCGGGCATGATGGCATCGGTGTTGTCGAGCATCTTGCTGCCCAAGTCGACGCCAAATTGCGAAGCGATGGAGCTGATTGAGCCATTATTGAGCATGTTGCTGGCCTCTGGAGCCAGTTTCACTTCGCTTATATAGTAGCGCGGAACGGGAAGGATGATGGCGCAACCGATGCCGAAGGCCACGATTCCCCAAATGATAAACAGATACCAATGATGCCCACAAGCCTTGGCAAGAGCAGCCAGGTCGAGTTGCCTCAACGGTTGCTGGTCATTGTTCTGTACTTCAGAAGGCTCCCCAGTATGGTCATCTTTCTCTTTCACGACAGCGTCGTCGCTTGACTCAACGTCTTCTGTCGGTTCCGATTTCTTCTTGGAGAAAGGATGTTTAAGCTTCTCCCAGATCCTTTTATATGTATCGACCTCGTTCAGTTTTTCCAGATTCATTGTTGTCTCCTTAATATATTTAACATGTTCCTATCTGTGATTTCGTTCTAACTTGTGCAAAGTTAAACTTTTCTTTTCATTATTCCATATAATAAGCCAAATTATGTGTCCGTCGTAGCATCCACATGCCGCTTTTGAAATTTTCTATATTGTTTCCACATGAGTACCATGACGAGGAGCTCGCTAAAGCTCTCGAGCGAGCAAATGCCCACCGACTTGAGTGTAGGCGCCACGACCAGGGCCAGCGCTATAGCCACACAAGCCACCAGCAGATACACGTTTCTGAAGGCCAGCGCACTCTGCCTGTCGCCTAGGGCCACAAGTCCCACCTGCCCATAAATGCCTCCTATGCTTATGAAGAAAGGTAACACGCTGAGTATTCGCACGTATATCAGCGTGCCTTGAAACTTATAACCCAGAATAACGGGCAGCAGTGGCGCAAAGATGAAAATGCACGCTGAAATTAAGATCATGCTTATGGCGACCAACTGAAGGAGCTGTCGGAAGGTGGTGGCGGCTTTTGTCTTGTCCCTGACAGCCAAGTTGCTGATTTTTGGAAAGTAGACTTGTACGATAGGGGCATATAGCAGGAAGACGAAAGCCCTCACTATGCGGTCGGCAGATGAGAACAGGCCCACCGTCTCTGTGGCACAGAAGTAACCCAATATGACCACAAACAACTGTGTGTAGGCACTCGTTGAGGCCGTTGACAGGAACAATGGGAAGCTAACGGAGATTTCTTCCTTAATGCCTTGCCATGAAGGACGAGCCAAACGAACCAGATGCTTCTTGAAGAGGTAAACCAATGATAGGATGGCACTGAGCATAAATACCACCGACTGAAGGAATGCAGCGAGTACATAGTCGGTCTGGTGACGCACAAAGACAAAGATGAGTGGAAGCAGGCAGACCTTGGCTACGGTGTTGAGAATGGTGAAAATGCGTATCTTGCCAATACCCTGAAAGAAGAACATGTAAGTGAAGGCTGTTCCCAAAATCATGGGCCAGGTGGCTATGATGGATGGTATGTACTTGTGAAACTGTGGTATCACACCCACAATCAAGGCCATGATCAGTGTTGACACAATCAGCAGCAGCATCTTGGCCGATGCTATATTGATGAATATCCGATTACGTTCGTCCGTTGTCGCGGCTTGCGCGATACGTTTTGTGCCCGAGAGGTTGAACCCGAAGTCAACAATCAGGGTGAAATATTGCACCAGAGAAAAGGAAAAACCAACATAGCCATAGCCCGTCGGCTGCAAGATGATGAGCAGATAGGGCATGACGATGAGCGGCAGAAGATAGCTCGCCCCTTGCAGCACTACAAGATATGCTGTGTCAACGAGTTCCCGCTTGTTGGCTCTGAAGTCATTTTTTCTGGGCAACCTCATTCTCTTTTTGTTATTTACTCAGGTTAGCAATGGTGGCGAGGACGGCGGCGATGCTGGCGGCGCTGGAACCAACGCTGAGGGTCTCGGCAAGGCTCATGCGGGAGGAGGACTTGCTGGGGACGACGATCTCGCAACCAGGATAGACCTTGGCATTATGGCCGACCTTGGCAACCGTTCCGTTCATATATAGGATGTAGGTGCGGCTCTTTTTGGCATTGGCAGCGAAGCCACCGGCTTGGTCAATGTAGTAGCTGACGTTCTTTCCCTTTGTATATGCTACGGAGTTCGGGTACATTACGGCACCGTTGATTTTCACTGTACCGTTGTAGAGAGGCACTGTTATGCGGTCGCCCTCACGAAGGACGATGTCTGCGTCGCTTCCCGGATGTGCGAGGGCCTTGTCGAGCTCTATGCCTACGGGGTAGTAGTCAGGCACCTGGAACTTCTGTAAGGTTATGGCGTTTGCCTGTTGTGCCGCCTGCATGACGGAGGCTCCGTTGCTTGAGCGCGAAGCCATCTCCAGCATTTGCTGCTGTTGCTGCTCCTGTGCCATGCGGAGTGCCGTCTCCATGCGGGCACGCTCGCTCTCGTTCGTGCGGCGTTCGAGTCGAGCACCCTTGATATATGCTGTTGCCTTTGTCCCGCCGGCAGCCTTTATGATGTCGCTCAGGCGGGTCTCGGTCGTCGGCAGGGCATAGGTGCCTGCAAAGAGCACCTCGCCGTTAACGTAAACGTTCTGCAGACTGTTGGTGCCTGGGCTGCGGCGCACGTATACCTCATCGTAAGGCTCAAGGATGAAGCCCTGCTCTCCGTCTATGACGAAGCCGTCTTTCAGTGAGAAGGTGTATGTGCGTGCGGTAATGGAGTCGGCGGAGGTTGCTGACGGGTCATACATCCGCCGGCTGACGTCGACCTTTGATGTTGAGGCGGTGTTGGTAAGTCCTCCTGCTTGAAGGATGAAGTCCTCCAGCGTCTCATTATCCGCATATTTATATACGCCAGGATACTGCACCTCTCCATGAATGGTGATGGTCTGCTCCTGCATCACGTCTTGCTTGGTAGGGATGAACAGCACATCCTCGTTCTGCAATGGGATGTCGGCAACTTTACCGCTGAGTATTCCGTCGACGTCCACGGATATCACTTTCAGCGTGCGGTCGGCTTTTCTGCGGTGCATCACGGCACGGGCTGTGAAGGCACTCTCGGTGAGTCCGTCGGCAGCCTCTATCAAGGATTTGACGGTCTGTATGTCGCCACCGACCTGGTACATACCGGGACGGAAGACGGCACCTTTTATCTCGACCATGTTCTCATAACGCGGTATGACGGAGTCGACGCTTATCGAGTCGCCGTCGGAGAGGCGGAACGAAGAGAAGTCGAACTCGTTGACATTGAAGATGGAATACTCACGGCCCGTCTTTCGGAACACGCGGACAGATTTTGTGTAGGCGTCGCCGGAGAAGCCAGCCGCATAACGAAGCAAGGTGCCAAGGCTTTCGTTGCGGGTCATCTCATAGTACATCGGGCGTTTCACTTTGCCGGTGACGTTGACGAGGCAGTCGTAGGCTCCTACAACGATAACATCGCCGTCGGCAAGTTTGATGTTGCCCGACAGACGGCCGTTCTGCAGGTAGTCGTAGACGTCGATGTGGCTAACGAGGCGGTTGCTTCTGTAAACTTTTATGTTTCGGAGCGTACCGAGGTCGCTGGGACCTCCGGCCGCATAGAGGGCGTTGAAGGCGGTGGAGAATGCCGACAGCGTGTAGGTTCCCGGTCTCTTCACCTCTCCCATGACGTTAATCATTATCGAGTGTGTAGAGCCTATGGACAGACGGATCTTTGAACTGCTGTAGCGGCGGCCCATCTTGGCGCGGACGCGGGCGTTGGCCTGCGAGACAGTGAGCCCGTTGACGTTGATAGGTCCGAAGCCCTCTATTGTTATCATACCGTCGGGGGCAACGGTGGTCTCTATCGACTTCTGAGAAGCTCCGTAGATGTCTATGAACACGGCGTCGCCAGGACCCAGACGGTAGTTGCGCGGCATGGCGACGTTCTCGTTGGGCTCGAATGTCAGGTTCTGCTTCGAGAAGAGGTCGTGGCCATATATCTTCTTCTTGTCCTGCTGCAGTCTGGCAACAAGCTGCCGGTACATTGCCGCCGTGTCGGCAGGAGCCCACGAGTTGAGCTCATCCTGCATTGCTACATAGTCGGGGTTGTAGGCATCGTAGGTGTTGTCATATGTCCTGTCCGACTTTATCCGCATGTTGGAGAACTCATCCTGGGTGCGTCGCTCGTCATTGTAGATGTCGCGCGACTCATCGGCGATGTCCTCCTGCGAACGGTTCTTGGCCGAGTTCATCCCCGCCGTGCGCCGCTGACGGCTCGTCGGCTTGTTGCGGCTGCCGGAGACGCTCTCCGATGTCTTGTTGTTGATACTCTCATAGAGCTTCCTCACACGACGTATCTGGCTTATGTCGACACCATTTTGCATCAGGTGGGTGACAATCTGCGACTGTGAGGTGCCCCGGGCATGCTCCCTGGTGATGTATTCCATGACCTGGTTGTCAGTCATTCCGGACTGGGCATAGAGGCACATTGACAGAAATGACAGAAAGACTATGAGAATGTATCTTTTCATTATTTATTTAGTTGTTATGAAGCTTCCTATTATGTATATAACTCTAATTTGTGTAATTTGTTGCAAAGATACTGCTTTTTCTTCGCTTTTCCGAAAAATGAGGTGTGAATTTGCTGCCTTGCATGATGGCAGCTCGTATTTGGCATAACAAAAAAGGACCCGCTTTATCATCAGCAATGAAACTGCCGATGATAAAGCGGGTCTTGGTGATTTATAGTCAGTGGATAAGAACCATTGTCAAGAGCATTACTCCACGGTAACACTCTTGGCAAGGTTACGTGGCTGGTCGACGTTAAGTCCCTTGCAGACAGCAACATGATATGCCAGAAGCTGCAGCGGAATTACAGTGAGCAGCGGAGCCAGCGGCGCCAGCGTGTGCGGTACCTCTATGCACTCGTCGGCAATCTTCGGGATCTCCGTGTCGCCTTCGGTGATTACTGCGATGATATGTCCGCCACGGGCCTTTACCTCCTCCATGTTGGACACTATCTTCTGGTACTGCTTGTGATGTGTGGCTACAAAGAGAACCGGCATGCGGTCGTCGACAAGGGCGATAGGTCCGTGCTTCATCTCTGCTGCCGGATAGCCCTCGGCATGGATATAGCTTATCTCCTTGAGCTTCAGTGCGCCCTCAAGAGCCACAGGATAGTTCCAGCCACGTCCCAGATAGAGGAAGTTGGTGGCATAGGTGTATGTGCGGCTGATGGTCTTGATGCGGTCGTCGAGCTTCAGCACCTTCTCAATCTTGTCAGGGATGATGGCCAGCTCCTGTATCATGGCGTCATATTCCTCCTGGCTGATGGTGCCCTTGCAGTGTCCCAGACACAGAGCCAGCAGGGTAAGACATGTGAGCTGTCCTGTGAATGCCTTTGTGGAGGCCACTCCTATCTCCGGGCCCACATGGATGTATATGCCGGTATCCGTCTGACGGGCTATGCTGGAGCCTACGGCGTTGACGATACCGAAGATGCAGGCGCCTTTCGACTTCGCCAGCTCTATAGCTGCCAGCGTGTCGGCGGTCTCACCGCTCTGGCTTATCGCGATGACAACATCGGTAGGGTAGACGATGGGATTGCGGTAACGGAACTCACTGGCATAGTCGACCTCTACCGGTATCTGGCAATACTGCTCTATGAGCTGCTTGCCGATGAGTCCTGCGTGCCAGCTTGTTCCGCAGGCTACGATGATGAACCGCTTGGCGGACATCAGCCGGTCCTTGTTGTTCTTGACGGCCGACAGGACGATGTCGTTGGCATCGATGTAGTTGTTGCGGCCCTCCCGCTTCTCGCTTGTCGATGTCTTTGCGAACAGGCGTCCACGCATGCAGTCGCGCAGACATTTCGGCTGGTCGAAGATTTCCTTGAGCATGAAGTGTGGGAAACCGCCTTTGGAGAGCATGTCAATGTCCATGTCAACTTCGTTGATCTTCACGTCAGCGCGTGTTTTGTCGAGGTTCCAGATTTGGAGGGGTTTCCCGACCTCTGCCGTTACCACCTGCTCATCGTCGACATATACTACATTCTTAGTGTATTCTACTATTGGTGAGGCATCACTTGCCACGAAAAACTCGCTGTTGTCCTTGCCGACACCGATGACCATCGGTGATCCCTTGCGGGCGGCAACTATCTGATGGGGGTTGCGGCGGTCTATGACTGCTATGGCATATGCTCCTACGCACTTTCTCAGAGCGTGGCAGACAGACTGCGTGAGGTTCGTGTGATGCTTGTCCATGGCATACTCAATGAGCTGTACAAGCACTTCCGTGTCAGTGTCGCTCTTGAAGTGGTAGCCTTTGCCCTTGAGCTGCTCGCGAAGCTCGGAGTAGTTCTCGATGATACCGTTATGAACGATGGCGATGTTGCCCGACTCTGAGACATGAGGATGGGCGTTGCGCACCGACGGCTCTCCGTGGGTAGCCCAACGGGTGTGGGCTATTCCGATAGTACCGGAGCAGTCCTGGCCCTTCGCTGCGTTCTCTAAGTCGGCGACTTTGCCTTTCGCCTTATAGACGTTCATCTGATCTTCTGAATTTATGAGTGCTACTCCGGCCGAGTCGTAACCACGATATTCGAGGCGGTGAAGCCCTTTGATAAGGATCTCGTAAGCGTTACGGCTTCCGATATAACCAACAATTCCGCACATAAGTTCTTCTGTTTATTATTTAATAATAATGTGTAAAAGCAAGCCGGCATGTCTTCTTGCCTGTGGGTGCTTTTCTACTATAACGAAATTTTCTCTGTTTTATTATACGCAAAAAGCTCCGAAACCATTTATTGGTTGCGGAGCTTTCTCTTTCTGGGGTGGGGGGTGGGACTCGAACCCACGACATTCAGAACCACAATCTGACGCTCTAACCAACTGAACTACGCCCACCGTGTTGTTGATTGCTTTTTAAAAGCGAGTGCAAAGGTACGGGATTTCTTTGAGTTGTGCAAATAAATCCCGTACTTTTTTTCTTTTTTCTTTATTTTGCTGGTGCCGGTGCGCTCTGAGGAGCTGCTGCCGGAGCTGCTGGAGCTGCCTGCTTAGCACCCTGTGCGCCCTGTGCTGCGTTCTGCTTCTGCTGCTGGCTTGCGCCGAAGTTAGGCAGTGTGTTCGGGTTTGTGTTGCTGTCGCCGGCGGTCTTCTCTATGACGCTCTCGTCGGTTGTTGCTTTCGGAGCCACGTGTGCGCAGATGATGCTGCATACGACCATGACGATGGCCAGACCCCATGTAGCCTTCTCAATGAAGTCGGTGGTCTTGCGGACACCCATAATCTGGTTTGAAGATGAGAAGTTAGATGCCAGACCGCCTCCCTTAGACTCCTGGATGAGTACAATGCCTATCATGAGAAGCGCTGCAATGACAATAAGGATTACGAATAATGTGTACATTTTTATTCTTTATTTTGTTTGTTATTTATTATCAATTTTTCCAAAAAGCGTATTTGGTCTGCAAAGTAACGATTTTTTTTCGGATAAATCAAATTTAATCGTCGAATAATTTCCAAAGCCTTTGAATATCTGCCTTGTTTTATATAAATACGGGCCAATGTCTCGGTAAAGAAGCCGGAATCGCTGTCCGACGGCTCCTCTATCTCCGGTTCATATTCCGGCTCTTCCTTCAGCTCCATCTTTCCGTCGTCGTTGTTTAGGAAGTCGTCGATGAGGTCCTGGCCTTTCATGTGTGGCGTGCTCTCCGCCTCCTCCTGTATCTCTTCCTCTGTCTCGTTGGCAAGGAGGAACGACGCATAGTCGTGGGCGTCGGCGGCTGTGGGCTTCCGTTTCTCCTTCTTCTCAGGCTCTTCCGACGGCATCTGCTGCAGGAAGTCGTCTATGAGCGCCGTCGTGCGGTCCTTGCTGCCTTCCTTCTTCTTAGTCTCAGCAGGCGTCTGTTGGACTTCTGCTATGTCCTCCGGCGCCTCAGAAGGTGCTGTGGCAGTCTCGGCAATGGTCTGTCCGGTGTTGCCGCCCTTCTTCTTTTCCTCATCCTTCTCCTGCCTCAGATGATAATGTGCGGCCTCCACGAGGTCGAAGAGCTTCTTCCTGTCGGCGACGTACATCGCTGCCCGCCGCAGCTCCTCGTCGAATGACGAGTCATGGAGCAGATAGAGGTTTGTGAGCAACAATAGTCTTGCGGGCTGATAGTATGGGTACTGGGCGGTGAGGGCCCTTAGCTGATAAAGGCTCGAACGGTCCAGACGGTCCGGATGGTCTATGTATTGCTGAATGTTCATTACCAGTTGGCTACTGTAGCATTGAATATCTGTTCAACGAGGTCTTTTATCATCTGGTTGACGAGCTCCTCCTGAACGGCGGCAAGGCTTTGCGTGGTCTCATAGGACTGTGTTGCCGTGAACTGGCGCTCGAAGTCCTGGGTGTGGTCAGCATTGTTTGTGAACCTCACGTTGACGGTCATGGCCAGCTCTGTCTGTGCGGCATATCCCTCCGAGCTGACGCTCTTGTTGCGCTGCGAGTACTGTGTTATCTCGCCCTCAATCTTCATGTCGCCGTTGCGCTTTACCTGCTGCAGCTTGGTATGGTTGGCAAACTCGTCCTTAAGCGCATTGTTGAAGTTCGGTGCCATAGGTCCCCAGACATAAGCAGCGCGGTTGGGGAAGTCGGCAATCTGAATGGTCTTGGTCTTGTTATAGTCGATGCTGGCACCGTTGAGCTTATAGCTGACGGAGCATGCCGTCATCATAAGCATGACGGCGGCAAATAGCATGACCGATATTTTATGGAGTGTCATTTGCATGTCTTATTCTCTGTGGTTTGTGGGGGTGGGGGAGACGGTCTTCTGTTTCCCTGCCGTCGCCATTTTTCTTATCCTTGTCTTAGTTCTTGTCCAGTCCGTACTGTTTTATCCTACGGTATAGCGTGCGGTCGCTGATGCCGAGCTCCTGTGCGGCTTTCTTTCTGTTGCCGTTGTTGCGCTCCAGGGCTTTCTCCACCATCTGCCGTCCTATGTCGTTGAGGTTTAACGTCTCCGGCTCAGAAATCTCCTCTGCCACGGCATCTTCTACCTGGTTGTCGCCCGAAGGGCGCCGGCTCTCCGCAGTATTGTTGCCGTAGTCGTTGGAGAGTCGTGCCGGAAAGCTGCCACTCTCACGCGGTATGCGCTCGAAGCCCGCTACGCCTTCCAGCTGGCGGGCCTCGTTCAGCTGCTTCCTTACCGTATTGAGGTCTCGGCGCAGGTCGCTGACGTTGCCGCGCAGCTCATAGAGTATCTTGTAGAGCAGTTCCCGCTCGCTCTCATAACTATGGCGTCCGTTGCCCTGGATGGTTGCAAGCTCCGTCGTCTCCTCGTCCTGCGGGATGAACTTGCTCAGCGTCTCGGCGTCGATCTCGCGCTGCTCGCTGAGCACCGACATCTGCTCGGTGATGTTCTTAAGCTGTCTGACGTTGCCCGGCCACTTGTACTTAAGCATCATCTGCTTGGCATCCTCGGTGAGGGTAATCTTTGGCAGTCGGTACTTCTCGGCCATCTGCATGGCAAAGAGCCGGAAAAGCAGTATGATATCGTTGCCGCGGTCGCGCAGTGGCGGTATCTGTATGGGGATGGTGTTCAACCGGTAGTAGAGGTCCTCGCGGAACTTACCCTCGCTGACGGCCTTGCGCATATTCACGTTTGTTGCCGCCACGATGCGCACGTCGGTCTTCCTTATCTCCTGTCCGCCGACTCTGATATACTCTCCTGTCTCTAAGACTCGCAGAAGGCGCGCCTGAGTAGCCAGGGGCAGCTCTCCTACCTCATCGAGGAATATCGTTCCCTTGTTGGCCACACCGAAGTATCCCTCACTTTCGCCTATTGCTCCGGTGTAGGCGCCCTTCTCATGTCCGAAGAGCTCACTGTCGATGGTGCCCTCGGGAATGGAGCCGCAGTTTATGGCGAAGTACTTCTCCCTCTTGCGTGGTGAGTTGTCGTGGATGACGCGTGGGAAGATTTCCTTTCCCACACCGCTCTCTCCTACGATGAGCACGCTGAGGTCTGTCGGCGCCACCTGCAGTGCCACGTCCAGGGCGTGGTTGAGCTGTTCGTTGTTGCCTACTATATTGTAGCGTTGTTTTATGCGTTGGAGTTCAGTTGCGTTCATATATTCCTTTCGACGGGATGGCTTGCGGAGGCTCCGGCATGCTGTTTCAGCCCATCTCCTCCTCCATTCATCCTTTCTGCTTTGTTTTTATTTGGCTGACAAAATTACATATTTTATTTCATATGACTGCAATTTTGGCAGACTTTTTTTTCTTCGTTTATAAATTAAAAGTTACTTGAGAACGTGATTTATAAGGGAATGGAAGCGACTTGAGCCAATGTGGAACGTGATTTATAAGGGGATGGAGGCGACTTGAGCCAATGTGGAACGTGATTTATAAGGGGATGGAGGCGACTTGAGCCAATGTGGAACGTGATTTATAAGGGGATGGAGGCGACTTGAGCCAATGTGGAACTTGATTTATAAGGGGATGGAAGCGACTTGAGCCAATGTAGGGGTGGGGTTTATCCCCATCCTCCAAGGGTAAAAGGTAATTTCTTTGGAAAGGCAGAGTGTCCTGCGCTTGGAGGATGGGGATAAACCCCACCCCTACATTGGGTTCCAGCAAACCGATATACATTGGGCTCCAGCAAACCGATCTACATTGGGCTCAGCAGTACCGTTTACATTAAGCTCCAGCAACCGATCTACATTGGGTTTCGGCAACCCGATCTTGAAGATGCCTTTCTATGCGCCCATATCCTCTCATTCTGATAGTTCATTTGATTATTTTCATTCATTTGTTTTTCCGGTCATTGGCCTTTGGTGTACTGGCGGTTGTCTATCTCTCCATAATGTCTTTCCGTATGCAAATATACGATTTTTTTTTCAATTCTCCAAACAAATGTGTATAGAAAAATATTTTTCTTTTCCTCCCTCAACCGCAACAACGCAACAACGCAACAACGCAACATTTATAGCTATCGCATGTCGGCAAAATCAGAATTGTAAAATAAGAAGAAATAATATAATAATCATATAAAATACTAATTATTAATATATTAAATAATATTATAATATATAATAATATAATATATTTTTACTCTATAGTCTCATTTTGGCCACTTTTGCCGCCGACAGTGTGGAAACGACCTTATGTTGCGTTGTTGCGTGTTGCGTTGTTGCGTATAAGGAGTTAGGAATTACGCCCTGCCCAAACGATATATATACGTTGAGTGAATAATAATTACGCCCCTCGCAAACCATAAATATGGAAAAATGAGGTTTACGCTCCGCCGTTAACAGATTTTAACGGCAATAGAAACCGAAAATTTGCAAACGGCCCTTTCATGTAGTACCTTTGCACCATAACCTATACTCCTTTCGATTATGCTGCACTACAAAGTCTATCAGAACAACTCCAAGAACACCAAGCTCAGAGGAAGGTGGTTCGCCCGCACCGCCGTCATCAAGACCATCACCCTTGAGCAGCTCTCCGATCACATGGCCACACCCCTTATTTGAAAAATATGACTGGGTTGTGAGGATAAGGCGGTTTATTTCTTTCCAAGTAGAAAAAATTTTGTAAATTTGCACATCAAATCAAGAAAATTAAAATGACGCTAAGAGAGAATATTGATTGCTTTCTGCCGTGTGACAACCTTGTGGCCGTGGAGCCGCTGGTGGAACAACTCCGGCAGAGCAGTGCAGTACAACACATAAATCTGCTTGTCACTGACGACTTCGCCAGTAAGAACGAGCCCCTTGACGGCACGCTGTTCGTTGTCGTCGACAGTATAATGTCGAGCCGTGCCATGCTCGCTATGGCCTCAAAGACGGATGCCGGCTATGCTCTTTTCTATATGAAGACGACGCCGCTGACGCTGGGCTATTACGCTTTGGATCGTATGCAGCAGGCCGCCACCGAGACCGGAGCTGTCCTCCTGTACAGCGACCGCTACTCCGTTGAGGATGGCAAGACAGTAAGGCATCCGGCCATCGACTACCAGGAGGGCAGCGTCCGTGATGACTTCGACTTCGGCTCTGTGGTCATCATCCGTGGGGACGCTCTCCGTGAGTATGGCAGCAGCTGCGACGGCACCGACTGGAAATATGCCGGATGGTACGACCTGAGGTTGTGGCTGAGCCGCAAGGGTCGCGTTGTGCACCTCAACGAATACCTGTATACCGAGCAGGAACTCGACACCCGGCTCAGCGGTGAGAAGCAGTTCGACTATGTCAATCCGCGAAACAGTGAGGTCCAGGTGGAGATGGAGAAGGTCGTCACCCGCCATCTCGATGCCATCGGCGCCCTCGTCGACACGTCGTCATACCCCACCCCCGACTTCGGTGAGCAGCATTTCGACTGTGAGGCCTCGGTCATTATCCCCGTCTTCAACCGTGAGAAGACCATTGCCGATGCCGTGACGTCGGCACTCTCACAGCAGACGACGTTCAGATATAATGTCATCGTCGTCGACAACCACAGCACCGACAGGACGGGTGAGATACTTGACGGCATCTCCCGCTCCCTGGAAGCGAAGCGGAAGAAGACGGCCGGAAAGGACCTTAACGCCGGTTCACGTCCCGGTGCCGTATCACAGGACGGGAGAGGTGAGCCGCAACTGGTGGTGCTGACACCACACCGCACCGACCTGGGCATCGGAGGCTGTTGGAACATGGCCATTGATGACGACCGTTGCGGACGTTTCGCCGTGCAGCTCGACAGTGACGACCTCTATTCCTCTCCCAAGACCCTTCAACAGATAGTAGACGCTTTCTACAGCCAGAAGGCCGCCATGATAGTGGGGTCGTACCGTATGTGCGACTTCGACCTCAGCACCCTTCCTCCGGGGCTCATCAACCATGCCGAATGGACCGATGAGAACGGTGCCAACAATGCCCTGCGCATCAATGGCCTTGGTGCTCCGCGGGCGTTCTTCACGCCCCTGGCACGTCAGATAAAGTTCCCGAATACCAGCTATGGTGAGGATTATGCCATGGGACTGGCCTTCAGCCGCAGCTACCGCATCGGGAGAATATTCACCGAGCTGTATCTCTGCAGACGGTGGGGTGGCAACAGCGACCATGCCCTGAGCGTGGAGAAGGTCAATGCCAACAACCTCTACAAGGACCGTCTGAGGTCGATAGAGATAGCGGCACGCCACCGGCAGAACAGTGGCGTGGTGAAGACTGGCGGTGATGGCAGTCTGCAGCGGTTCTTCAGCCGTCAGACAGAGAAATGGGATGCGGTGCGTCTCCGCTTCCATGAGCTTCAGGATGTCAGGGAGCGTGAGCTCTCCTATGGCGACTACAGCGTAGAGGTGCAGTTCAATCCGGCCCGGATGGTCAGCACCGGCGCGAAGATAGACAAGAAGACCATTGCCAAGCGGCCGTGCTTCCTTTGTGCCAAGAACCGTCCGAAGGAACAGATGACGAAGAGCATTGACGAGAAGTTCGAACTGCTTATCAACCCGTTCCCTATCTTACCCGTCCATTTCACCATCCCCGCCCGGCGTCATGAGCCACAGCGCATACTGCCCAACTACCGTGAGATACATAAGCTGCTCTCACGCTATCCGGAGCTGATGGTCTTCTACAACGGGCCGAAGTGCGGGGCCAGCGCCCCCGACCACATGCACTTCCAGGCCGGTACCTCCGGTGTGCTGCCCATGCAGCAGTCGTGGCAGAGGCTTAGCAGAAATCTGGAGACAGTATGTGCCATCGACGACCACAACTCCATCTCCGTTGTCAGCGACTATCCTTATCCTGCGTTGCTTATCAAAAGCCGCAGTGAGCAGAATGACGGAGAGCTGTTCCGCATCGTCTATGACTCCCTGCCCTGGCAGGATGACGACGCGGAGCCTATGATGAATATCGTGGCATGGCGTGAGGACGACGACTTCCTCAGCGTTGTCTTCCCACGGAGAAAGCACCGTCCTGACTGTTATTATGCTGACGGCGAGGGGAAGATGCTGGTCAGCCCCGGCGCGCTGGATATGGCCGGGCTGACGATAACCCCGCGTCTGGAGGACTTCGAGCGAATTTCACCTGAGCAGATAAGAAGCATCATCGATGAGGTGGCCCTGTCGGAGGATGAGTTCAAGGAGGTCATCGCGAAAATCAAGAACAGGAAAGTGAGCCACCGGCACGGCCTTAAGAAGATACAGGAGCCTGATGTAACCGTAGGCATCGTCAGTGCGCAGAAGATACATTTCTGTCTGAACGCACCGTATTCGGCCAAGGGTGAGGACATCGTAGGCAATCAGGTCGTGGAGTTCTCCGAGGGAGGAATACTGTGGAACGGCAACCAGTACCGTGAGCTGCGCTTCGTGCCGAAGTCGGCCGACGCCTCCTTCTCGCTCTATGACGTTACCATCGGTGTCAACTTCCATTGGGAACGGAAGGAGACGCAGACCTTCCGCGGCACGCTCCGCCTCGTCGTGGAGGCCGATAAGATCTGTGCCATCAACGAACTGCCCGTAGAGACCTATCTCGTCAGCGTCATATCGAGTGAGATGAAGGCTACCTCGTCGATGGAGCTGCTCAAGGCCCATGCCGTGATCTCCAGGAGCTGGCTTCTGGCACAGATGCAGAAACGGCGCGAGATGAGCGGGGGCAGCAACAGCTTCTTCTCCTTCATAAAGAAAGACGATATGCTGATAAGATGGTACGACCGTGAGGACCATACCATCTTCGATGTCTGTGCCGATGACCACTGTCAGCGTTACCAGGGCATCACCATGGCCACAAGCCGGCATGTGGAGGAGGCCGTGCGCCAGACGCGCGGACAGATACTCACCTCTGAGGGGCAGATCTGCGACGCACGGTTCGGAAAGTGCTGCGGTGGTGTCACGGAGGAGTTCCAGTACTGCTGGGAGAACAGTCCCAAGAGCTATCTCAAGGCGGTGAGGGATACCGGCGATGCTCACGACGAGGTCCCCGACCTGACCGTTGAGGAGGCGGCGCGGAAGTGGATACTCTCGGAACCGGAGTCGTTCTGTAACACTAAGGACGCACGGATACTGTCGCAGGTGCTCAACAACTACGACCAGGAGACCCATAACTTCTATCGCTGGCACGTCGACTATACCCAGGAGGAACTGGCCGCGCTGATAAGTGAGAAGACCGGCATCGACTTTGGAAGCATCACCGACCTTGTGCCGCTGGAGCGCGGTAAGAGCGGACGCATATCGAGGCTGAGGATTGTAGGCACGAAGCGTTCCTTCACCATCGGCAAGGAACTGGAGATACGCCGTGTGCTCAGCAAGAGCCATCTGTACAGCTCGGCGTTCGTCGTCGACAAGCTCGATGTCGCTGACGGCATACCGCGGAAGTTCCATATCTCCGGAGCAGGATGGGGACATGGCGTCGGACTGTGCCAGATTGGCGCTGCCGTGATGGGTGAGCGCGGATATAAGTATGATGAGATACTGCTCCACTACTACCGTGGGGCGGAGATAGAAAAGATATATAAATAGAAATAAAAAACATTATGTCAGATAAAACGGTTAAGGACTATGATGGCGCGACGGCCACACCGTCGGAGGCGGGACGCGGGACACAGGACGAGAGGAAGGCTTCACTCGCTCCGTGGACATGGGTGCCGTCGCTCTACTTCGCCGAAGGTCTGCCCTATGTGGCGGTAACCTTGTTGAGCATAGAGATTTACATGCAGATGGGATTGAGCGACGCGCAGATAACGTTCTATACCTCCTGGCTCTATCTACCATGGGTGATAAAACCGTTCTGGAGTCCGTTCCTCGATCTCTTCCGCACAAAACGGTGGTGGATAGTGGCCATGGAACTGCTCCTTGGCGCGGCTTTCGCCGGCGTGGCGTTCACCATCCAGACTGATTTCTGGCTTCAAGGGAGTATATGCTTCTTCTGGCTGATGGCCTTCTCCAGTGCCACACATGACGTGGCGGCTGACGGCTTCTATATGATGGGGCTGGACCAGCACCAGCAAGCATTCTTCGTGGGGATAAGAAGCACGTTCTACCGGCTGTCGATGATAGTCGGAAAGGGTGTTCTCATCATGCTGGCAGGCGTTCTACAGGTGTTGTTCCGCTATCAGATACGTTTCTCATGGGGACTTATTTTCTATGCGCTGACAGGTCTTTTCATCGCTTTCTACCTCTATCACAGCTTCGTCCTGCCACGGCCGGACGAGGATGTCGACCATGATGAGAACAAAACGGCAAGGGATGTCCTCAACGGTTTCCTTGAGACCTTCGTCTCATTCTTTAAGAAGGACCAGATAGTGGTGGCCGTGTTGTTCATGCTGCTCTTCCGTCTGCCCGAAGCGTTGCTCACGCCAGTATCGCAGCTCTTCCTGCAAGCACAGCCCAGCCGTGGCGGATTGGGACTGTCACCGCAGGAGTTCGGACTTGTCAACGGCACTGTCGGGGTCATAGGACTCCTCGCCGGAGGCATTATCGGCGGCATGCTGGCCAGCAGGGACGGACTGAAGCGGTGGCTGTGGCCAATGACGGCGGCGATAACGATACCTAACGTAGCGTATGTCTATCTCGCTTACCTAATGCCGGAGAGCCTGCTGGCCATAAACATCGCCGTCTTCCTGGAGAACTTCGGCTATGGCTTCGGCTTCTCTGCCTATATGCTCTTCCTGATATATTTCAGCCAGGGTACGCATAAGACGAGCCATTACGCTCTTTGTACGGGGTTCATGGCTCTTAGCATGATGTTGCCTGGACTCTTCGCCGGGGCGCTGGCACAGGCCGTGGGCTACAGGCTGTTTTTCGTTATTGTTATGGTGAGCTGCATCCTTCCGTTCGTCGTGGCACATTTCCTGAGGATTGACCCGCACTTCGGTAAGAAATAGACAGTCGATAGAAGTTTATTAGCAACTTCCGGGTCATAAATTATCCATAATAGTCACAACGAATGGGATGTCATTGCTATTAAATTACGGAGGACTGATTGAAAAAGATTTATGCCATTTTCGACTGTGATAACTGTTACTGTTCTTGTGAGAGGGTCTTCCGCCCCGACTTGAACGGCAAGCCCGTCGTTGTCCTGAGCAACAACGACGGCTGTGTCGTGGCACGGTCCAAGGAGGCCAAGGCCGCAGGAATACCAGCAGGACTCCCTTATTTCCAGTTGAGGGAGAAGTTCCCGAACCTCGACGTGGGGGTCTTCTCCAGTAATTATGAACTCTATGGGGACCTGACAGCACGCGTGATGGATATTATCCGTGATGCCTGCCCATACTTCTACCGTTACAGTATCGACGAAGCGTTCTGCGAGTTGAGCCGGATGAACATTAAGGACCTGAAGAAATGGGGTGAGGATTTGCATAAGAAGATACTCCGGTGGACGGGGATACCGGTCAGTATAGGCATCGCCGAGACCAAGACCCTTGCCAAATGTGCCGACAGATATGCCAAGGACTATCCCGGATACCACCACTGCTGCGTCATAGACACCGATGAGAAAAGGGAGAAAGCACTTAAGGGCTTTCCCGTTAAGGAAGTCTGGGGAATAGGACGACGGTACTTGGAGCGGCTGGAACGTGATGACATACACACCGCCTGGGACTTCACTCAGGTAGGACGCAGCTGGGTTCACTCGGCGTTCAACATCGTTGCCGTCAGGACATGGGAGGAGCTGCAGGGCATCGACTGCATACCCACCGAGGAGATGACGGCAAGGAAGAGTATCTGCACCAGCCGTTCTTTCCCGGGAATGACAGATGATTTTACCACCCTCCGCACTCATGTGAGCAACTATGCCGCCCGTTGTGCCGAGAAGCTTCGCCGTCAGCATTCTGTCTGCAGTCTGGTGACGGTGTTCATCGACACCAACCATTTCCGTCAGGACCTCCCTCAATATGGCAACGGCAGTAGCAAGAGCTTCCTGACACCGGTAAACTCTACGCAGGAGATAGTCAGTGGGGCCCTGGAGTGCGTTCAGAAGATATTCCGTACGGGATATAAGTACAAACGGGCTGGAGTAATAGTGTCGTGCATTGACAAGGAGTCGCCAGTGCAGACCGATTTCTTCGATTATGATGCCTCACGCCGGGAGAAACTCAAAAGGCTGACGGCGGCAGTGGACAACATCAATAAGGTGAATGGCTCAGAGACCATCGTCCTGGGCAGTCAGCAGTACACCCGGAAGGAGGGGAAAGGCAAAGCGGGCTCGTTCCGCGATGCCATCAAGCACGACTTCCGGAGTCCCAACTACACAACACGGTGGCAGGATATACTGACAGTAAAATAACTCAAGGTTTGCAAGTTTTGAATAAGAGGAAGTCAGTCTATGAACCGGCGGACGATGTCGCCATAACTGTCTATCCTGCGGTCGCGAAGGAACGGCCACCAGCGGCGCACCTGCTCGCTGCGCTTGAGGTCAACGTCGATGACCTGTTCTGTCTCCGCATCCTCAGGAGCCTCATAAATCATCTCTCCCTGCGGTCCGCAGACGAAGCTTGAGCCCCAGAAGGTCTGGCCATCATCAGAAGCGGCGCTTTCGTTCTTAGTATCTGCTCTTTCACATGTTCCGTTTCCTTCAGGTGAGTGTTGCGAGGCCATACCGTCAGACACCGGTCTTACAGCCTCCTTCCCCACGCGGTTCACGGCGACCACGTTGAGTCCGTTGGCCACGGCGTGTCCCCGCATTACCGTTATCCATGCGCCACGCTGACGCTGCTGCTCCTCCACCGTGTCATTGGGGTCATAGCCAATGGCAGTGGGATAGATAAGCAACTGGGCACCCTGAAGTGCCATCAAGCGGGCAGCCTCCGGATACCATTGGTCCCAGCAGACGAGCACTCCCAAGCGTCCCACTGACGTGTCGATGGGGTGGAAGCCGAGGTCGCCGGGAGTGAAATAGAATTTCTCATAGTATCCAGGGTCATCGGGGATGTGCATCTTCCGGTATTTGCCCGCTATGCTTCCGTCGCTGTCTATGACCACGGCGGTGTTGTGATACAGTCCCGTGGCGCGCCTCTCAAAGAGTGATGTCACTATGACGACATGGCTCTCCTTCGCCACCTTGCCATAGAACTCTGTCGACGGACCGGGGATAGGCTCCGCGAGGTCGAACCTGTCGACGTCCTCCTCCTGACAGAAATAGAGTGAGTTGTGGAGCTCCTGCAGCACTATGAGTTGTGCGCCTTGTCTGGCAAGGGCTTTTATCTTTGTGGCCAGACGCTGTTTGTTGGCCTCTGTATCCGCGGTGTTATGCTGTTGAATTATACCAATCTTCATTTTTCTTTTCGTTTTTGTAAGTGCCCGACTTTAGAACTGATAGCTGTCGTCAGTGATGAGAACGCCCTTCGGGAGGTGCATGGTGAGACAGTGGAGACTGCCGTGCTGACGGATAGGGGTGCACGAGTCGATACCGATAATCTCACGGTCGGGGAATGCCTGGCGGATGATGTCCATGGCCTGGCGGTCGTTCTCAGGCTGGTTGTAGGTCGGAACGATGACGGCTCCGTTGATGATGACGAAGTTGGCGTAAGTTGCCGGCAGACGCTCACCGTCGTCATAGATAGCCTCCGGCATCGGCAACCGGAGCAGACGATATGGCTTTCCGTCCAAGGTGCGGAGCTCCCGGAGCTGGTCCTCCATAAGCTTCAACTCCTCATATTGGGCGTCATCCTTGTCGTCGGTGCCCATATATAATAATGTGTGGTTCGGAGCACAACGCATGAGTGTGTCGATGTGTCCGTCGGTGTCGTCGCCAATAATCTGTCCATGCTCTATCCATACTATGCGCTTGGCGAAATCGAAAATCTTCTTCAGCTGGCTTTCGATGTTGTCAGGTGTCAGAGGCTGGTTCCTGTGAGGCGCCGTCTGACTGGAGCGCGTGAGGAACAGTGAGCCGTCGCCGTCGGTCTCAAGGGCACCACCCTCAAGGACGAAGTCGGAGTGGTTCTCCAGGGCTCCGTAGAAGACTCCGGAGTAATAAAGGTGCACGTTGACGGCATCGTCGAGGTCGGAGGGAAACTTCTCGCCCCATCCGTTGAAATGGAAATCGAGCAGGTGGTGGGGGACGAAGAAACCACGCGTCTGATGGTGCGACGTAAGGGTGATGGGCCCGAAGTCGCGCGCCCAGGTGTCGTTATACTCACACTGCCGGAAGATAATCTTCTGCATCTGCCGCCGTTGCAGCACCTTGCCGAGCTTCGCCCGGACAGCCTCCGGGTCTTTGGCCACGAGAAGAAGGCTCTCATGGCGCGTTATGGCATCGGAGAGCTGTAAGTAAGTCTTCTCGATGTCGTTGAGATAAGGCTTCCAGTCGGTTCCCTCATGAGGCCAGGCCAGCATGATGCCGCTCTGTGGTTCCCATTCGGCGGGAACATGGAAATCGCATTGCTTGTATTCGTTCATGTGGTTTCAGGGTTATTTATTCGCTACAAAATTAGCATAAACCTCAGAGAATACAAAACATTACAGCCATTTTTATTACTGCTTTGCAGCATAAAGGCGTTGCCTGCCATCAGTATGACAACATTTGATATATGTCAAAACGGTGTCATTGATATTTGTCAACCATTATGACGGAGGTCAATAAAACCGCCGTCGCACTGCCGTTTCACCTGCCGTTTCTTGCCAGACTATCCGAATGGCATTACCTTTGCACCAGCAAAAACAGAAAGGATAACGAACAATAAACCCTCTCGAAGGGCATGTGTAGTTGCAGAGTATTTTGGTAGAAAACTAAAGCTCGAGAATTATTAATGGTATAAAACTAAAGAAAGGAAAGAAAATGAAAAAGGCTATTAAGAAACTTATCAACCACTGCGTCAACGCACTGAGGATGTACAACTTCGGAAGAGCGAACGTACTGGCATAGTTTATAGTAGAAAATACTTAGTTTATAACACATAGCTGTGATAAGGCTGGGGTCCGACGAGGACTTCAGCCTTTTTCATTTTTCCATGCCAGGAGAATCACTGCTCGGCACCACAGATTGATACTAGGAAGCTATAAGTGTGCATATTGAAGCATAAACAAATCGCGAAATCTTGAGGCAATTTGTAGACAAGCGACTTCGCCAATGTAGGTGTGTGGCTTATCCTCATCCTCCAAGGTAAGACCCCCCTCTATCTCCCCCTAAGATGGGGAGTATTGTGATCCCTCTATCTCCCCTAAAGAAGAGAAAGAGATTACTTTTAAGCCCTTGGATATGGGTAGAAGTAACTTGGTTTCTCCTTTTAGGGAAGTTAGGGGGGCTCTTAGAAGGAAATTGGTCTTGGGGAAGTTAGATGGATCCTAGCCCTTGTGGGGAATAAGAGTTATGACTTGTCCCGGTAGGGTAGGGATGTCATAGAGAAAAGTCTTTGGCAATGTCGTCGCGGGTATCTTGGTGCTGTCCTCCACTATCGGCGCCGGCATGAGGTAAGGCTGCATGAGAGGGTTGGGGTTGTCGCCGGAGGACGTGCGGAGGCTGCCACCGTCGGCATTTTCCAGCGGTGTAGCCGAACGCAGGCGCAGGTTGCCGCCAATGGTCGACTTGATGGTCAGCGTGATGACCTTGCCGTCTTTCCATCTCATGTCCTCTATGATGAAGCCACCGCGAGAGCGCAGTCCTCTGACCTCACCGCATGGCTTCCACTCCGTCGGAAGGGCGGGTAGGAGATGCAGGAAGCCGGCGTGCGACTGTATAATCATCTCGGCAATGGCGGCGGTAGCTCCGAAGTTGCCGTCGATTTGGAAAGGCGGATGGGCGTCGAACATGTTAGCGTAGGAACCACCGTCGGAAGTACGGATGGTGACGTTGGGGCTGAGCAGTGTCAGCTGGTTTCGGAGTATCCTCAGTGCGTGGTCGCCGTCGAGCATGCGTGCCCACAGCGCTTCTTTCCATCCCATTGACCATCCGCGTGCACCGTCGCCACGTCCCACAAGGCTCTTGTGGACGGCCTGGAAGAGTGTCGGAGAGGTGAACGGCGACACCTGTGAGCCGGGGTAGGCTCCCCAGAGGTGTGAGAGGTGGCGGTGTGAGGATGTCTCACGGTCCCAGTCCTCCTGCCATTCCTGCACCTGTCCGTAGCGCCCTATCCTCCACGGTGTGATACGTGCCTTCAGAGCGTCGAGGGAGTCGGCGAAGGCGGCATCGCGTCCGAGGGCGTGTGCGGCCTCGGCGGTGTTCTTCAGCAGGTCATAGACCATCTCGTTGTCCATGGCAATGCCGCCGAAGAGTCCTATGCTTCTCTCCTTGCCGTCGTAGGACTTGTATTTCCCTATTCCGGGATTGTTCTCCGGTGAGTTGCTGGGGCAGACGACCATATAGTGTGTGTTCGGGTCCTCGACGAGGAAGTCCTGATAGAACTGTGCCGCGCCTTTCATCACGGGGTAGACGGTGGCGAGGTAGCCTTTGTCGCCAGAGAAGAGATAGCGGTCCCAGAGATGTGAGCAGAACCATGCGTTGCATGTGGGCCAGATGCTTACCGTGAGGTTGTCGACCGGTCCTGTGGTGCGCCATATGTCGGTGTTGTGGTGGAGAGCCCATCCACGCGCCCCGTACATCTTCCGTGCTGTCTCGGCACCCGTTACGCTGACATCCTTTATAAGCTGTATGAAAGGCTCCTGGCATTCGTCGAGGTTTGTCACCTCCGACGGCCAGTAGTTCATCTCGACGTTGATGTTGGTGGTGTATTTTGAGTCCCAGGCCGGATACTGACGTGCGTCGGGGTTCCAGATGCCCTGGAGGTTGGCGGGCTCAGTGCCCGGCTGTGATGACGAGATGAGCAGATAGCGTCCGAACTGGAAGTAGAGGGCGGCCAGCTGGGGGTCAGTGGTGGTGTGGAAGTCGCGGATGCGCTGCTCGGTGTCTTTCTTCTCCTGTGCTTCGTTATGGCCTAAGTCGAGACTGACGCGTGAGAACTGGCGTGAGTAGACTTTCTCATGGTCTGCCAAGGTCATGGAATAGTCTTTCTTCCTGCTCTGGTATCCGTTGAGATAACGCAATGCCGTGGCACTGGCATCGCCGCTGACATCGTCATAGTGCTTGAAGTTTGTGGCCTGTGAAACGATGATGGTGGCATAGGTAGCTCCCTTGACGATGAGTTGTGGGGCATCGGCGGCCTCTCCCGCTATGCCATGCCGGGCGATGGTCGTCGTGGAATGTGAGACCTTTCCGTCGCAATCGACGATCCTTATGTATGTGCACAGATGGAGCTTGTTGTCGACATGCTCCGTCTGCTTTGTCGCCGGGCCCATGGTGGCCTTTATGGTTCGGTCGTCATAGAGGCTGTCGGAGGTGAGAATTTCCGCGTTTGTCTTGTAACATCCGGTGTAGGCGAGGTTGAAGTCGAGCTTCCCGCGTTTCGATGCTTCGAGTCGGATGACGGTAACGCTGTCGGCGAAGGAGGTGAAGACGGTGCGGTGGAAGGTGGTCTTTCCTACGTTGTATATGACGTTGCTTGTGGCTGTGTTCATGTCGAGCCATCGCCTGTAGTCTGTCGCGTCGCCGGCACGGTTGGTCTGTCCTCTTTCCGCGGCATTGAAACGCTGTCCGGGGAACCCGATGATGAGCACGCCGCTGGCACGGTAGGCCGCACCCTGTGAGGTCGGTGAGTTGAAGTTTCTCACTGCCAGGTCCTGCACCGCGCCATACTTATGGGCAAAGATGCTGTCCCGGACCTGCTTCAGCACGCCGAGGGCGTTGGGGTTGCAGTTGCTGTTTGGCCCACAGTCCCAGAAGGTGTCCTCGTTGAGTTGCAGGGTGTCGACGGCAATGCCGCCGTAGTGCATGGCGCCGAGGCGTCCGTTGCCTATGGGCAGTGCCTCTTCCCAGTAGGTGGCGGGGCGTTGGTACCAGAGAATGTTGTTGTCGTCGTCCTTCGCAGCGGCGGTGGCCGTTATGCCGGTTGCCAGAAGGAGGGCAGCCAGCGCGCGAAGGGAGATAGGTAGTTTGTGCATAGTAGATGGTAGTTTGTTTGTTATGTGTGGTGCCGGAGGGTGTGGTGTGTCAAAGGTCAGATATAGTATTCCGCCTCGTCGACGAGTCCGGCGCGTAGTGCGTATTTTGTAGCCTCGTGGGCATTGTTCACTCCAAGTTTTCGGAAGATGTTCTTACGGTGTGTGTTGACGGTGTGGAAGCTGGAGAAACGCTTTGCGGCAATCTCTTTTGTCGTCATTCCCAGGGCTATGTCCTTTAGTATCTCCGTCTCTGTCTTCGTGAGATGAACCTGCTCCTCGCGCTGGGCCTCACTGGAGATGAACATTCCAGCGGCATGCTGGCAGATATAACGCTGGCCGTGGATGGCATCGGTGATGCACTGGCGCACCTCGGGCAGTGGCGAGTCCTTGAGAAGGATGCTGGACTTGGGGATGGAGGTGATGGCCTGCCGGACGAAATCGGTGCTGAGGTCTTCGCTGAAGAACACGAACTTTACGTTCTTGAAACGTTGTGAGAGGATTATTATCTCCGAGACGTCGTTGAAGTCGAAGAGGGTATAGTCGAGAACCAGTACTGACTCCGGGTCTTCCTTGAGCCGGTAGGCCAGTTCTATCTTGTCGGTAACGACGAAGACATCGTCGGTGTGCCCCATTTTCTGCAATGCGTAGACGAGGCCGAGGCGGGTCAGGTCCTGGTTGTCTGCTAAAACTATACTCATATCTGTCTTTCCCCTCTAAAATACGAAGTTGAAGCCGAAGCGTATGCCGTTCTTCTTGCACCCGGGAATGCTGGTGTAGGTGAGACGGCGGACGTAGTCGACTTCGAACATCTTGAAAATGTTGTGAACTCCTATCACGAGCTCAAGGTACGGGTCCTTGCCCATGACGTTGGTGTTATGCTGGAAACGGAACAGTTCTCCGTCGTTCTGATTCTGTTCGAGGTAGGGATTGTTCTTGTCGGTGAGATGCCCCCACAGTCCTTTGAAAGCCACGTACTCGCGCCATTTGAGACGTTTGATAAGTGGTATGCGGTTGAAGATTTTTCCTTCGAGGTCCCATGCCAGGTTGAACTGTGCGTAGCGGTCGTTGAGGAACTCCATGTCCTCCATCATGTTGAATGAGCCCTGATGCTCGAAGAATGACGTGTTGACGCGTGGCATGATGAGCAGTGGGAACGGCACCTTGTTCCATTCAGCACCGGCATAAATCCTTGTGTCGAAGTGTCCCCAGCTGCCCAGCCACAGACGCTTGTATGCGCCTATCTCCGTGTGGTTGTAGTTGAAGTCGCCTCCAAGGAAGTTCTTCAGTCCGAAGGTGTGCGAGACAAAGAAGCGGGGAGCGTCGAGGTTCACCTCTATCCTGTTCTGCTTGGAGTTGACGAACTGCTGTCCGGGTCTGAAGTCGAAGCTTACCGTTACCTCCGACTTGCGGAACTCCGGTATATTCGACCCGTCCATATGCCGGAATGTGAGCTCCGCCGTTGGCTCATTCTTCTCGGTCTGTACCTCTATCTCCGTGGCCAGACCATAGTTGGTCTCCCACTTGAAGTTGAGTCTCTGCCGGTTGTAGAAGAACATCTGCCGTGATGCCGACGGTCGAATGGTCATGAAGATGTTGTCCTTGTTGTGTGACAGGAACCGGTCGGACCATGCCATGACGTCGGAGGTGGTCTCAAAACTCAGTGCCCTTGTAGGCCATTCCAGCGGGTAGTACTCCGGCTTGTTGAAGGAGTAGGTGAGAGTGGCTCCATAGTAGCTCCTGCTGGACTTTGTTCCGTAGGCGTAGTAGCCCTCCATGAACCAGTGTGGGTTTAGCTTTGCCGTTGTGCGTGCCGAGGCGCGAAGTCGGAAGCCGTCGACATAGTTTCTTGATATTATAGTGTTGACCGGTCCGAGGTCCACCTTGCTCGGTGTCTTGGCGGAGCCTGTCTCGAGGAAGTTTTCCAACAGCACACGTGCTCCGAGGGCTATCCACTTGAAGCCGCGTGTCTTCGACATCTGCTGTATGAAGTTGTCCATGTTCGACTCGCTCTTCGTCAGCTCCACCTTGCGGTGCTTGTTCCAGAACTCATCATTGCGTATCTTGGCGTTGGCATCGTAGGTAACCTTCTCCTTACCACGGAAGAGACTTTTCCTGATGGGCTCAAACGAATAGTCGGAGAGCTTTGTGGTGCGGATGATGATGCCCTTGGCGAGGACCTCAGCCAGCTTCAGCTCCACTACCATATTGTCGGTGGTGAGAACCCATTCGCCGTTGTCGAGCTTTGAGTATTCCTGTTCTATCTTCATGGCGTCGACGAAGTTGACTCCCGTGTTTGCCGGCAGTTGCATGTCGCAGCGCTTGACGTGAAGGGAGCTGTCGGCGAGGACGTAGAGCTCTCCGCGGAAGCCGAAGTCCTGCATGTTTGCCGGCATGAACTGAAGGCGTATGCACTTATCCTGATTGACATACAGCGTGTCGTCGATATAGAAGTGATAGAAGCTGATGGCCGTTGGTCCTATTGGTGAGGGGAAGCGCTTCTGCAACAGGTCTATCTGGTCGTCGTAGAGGTCTATGTCCTTAAAGAGGTCCTTGGCCACCGTGTTCATGGCCTGGCCTGTCTGCAGCAGTTTTGAGATGCCCTTGGTGGTCTGTCCCAACACGATGTCCTTCTCATCACGCGGTTCCTTGCGGTAGATGTGCTCCTTCACCGTCTCGTCGATGGAGAAGGGGAGGATGAGCTTATTGTTGAACGGGCACACCTCGACCTGATTGAGCAGCCACGGGGAGTCCTTGAACTTCTTGCTCTCGAGGTCCTCGGGCGTAAGATTGTTTATTCCCATGGTGACCTTCTGGTACTTGTTGTACTGATAGTAGTCGTGGTTCTCCAGGTTGGTGCGCTCCTTGGCCGCGATAACCCTTTTCATGAGTTCCACGGCGGGGTTGTTCTTCCTGGAGTATTTGTGTCGTCGCTTGGCACTTATGACCACCTCGTCGAGTTTCCGGGTGTCGGTGATGAGCTTTACGTTGATAGTGTCGGGGGTGTCGGTGGTAATCCTCACCCTTCGCGGCTTGTAACCGACGGCACTGACGTTGAGTGTGGCGCCCTCTTTCCTTGCTATTGTCAGCGCGCCGTTGGCATCAGCTGTCGCGGCAATGCCATTCAAACCTTTGTAAATGGCGTTGGCGAAGGGGATGCTGTCGCCCGACTGCGCTTCAACAACAAAGACGTGAAGGTCCTGTCCATAGGCCAGAAGTGCCAATGAACTGATAATCATCGTTGTTATGAAGCGTAATGTCCGGTTCATTTTCCTATGAGTTGTGAGAAGTCGGTGATAATCTCGTCGGGGAGAGTCTCGTCATAAGACCTGTCGTCCCACTGCTCTCCTTTAAGCCAGACGGTCTTCAGGCCGACGCTCTTGCCGGGAAGGATGTCCTTGTCGAAGCTGTCTCCCACGAGGGCGATGTCCTCCGGCGGCAGTCCCAGGGCTTTTATTCCCAGTTGGAATATTTCGGGGTCAGGTTTCCTGACGCCTACAACGGCAGACTCTATAACGTCTTTGAAGATGCCGTTGAGATGAAACTCGTCGAGCACCACATTGAGGTTGCCGTAGAAGTTGCTCACCAGTACTACGGGAGCCTGTTCCTTTACCTTCAGCAGGACCTCGCGTGCCTTGGCGGTGGTGTCCGTTACCTTCTGATAGAGGTCGTCGAGGATGGCCGTCTGACAGCTGGCACTATTGAAGTTGTTGGCGTTCAGGAGCCCTTTGTCTTGAAGGTATTCAAACTCTATGCGGAGCTTGATGGACAGTGTCTTACGGAAGGTGTAGTCGGTCTGTATTATCGGGATGCGGCCCAGGGTGCGTTCTCCGTGGACATACGCCCTACGGAACTCATCCTCGTGTATGGGAATGTTATGCCGTTGGTACGCGTGCCACAGCATCTTGCCCCAGTGGCATCCGTTGGTGTCTATTGTTCCACCGTAATCGAAAATATATCCTTTTGCTTTCATGTCAGCTTATTGCTTTATTTTTCCGTTTATTTTTCTGCACAACTGCTCATGCTCATGGTGCATGTATATGTAAAGGCATTCAAATGCCGTTATCTCTAGAATGGGGTATAGCCAGGGAATGCCCAAGAGGCAGGTGATGTAGATGGTGATGGCGCGGGTGTTGAACGTGAGGATGTTCGTGTATGGCATCAGCGGGCGGCTTCCTTTAAGGAACTCATCTCGGAGCTCCTCGGGCATCTCTTCCACATGGCCGTAAGAAGCCTTGATGTTCTTTATCAGCTTTTGGAATTCCGGTGTAAGCTTCTCCTGCCCCCGGCAGTAGTTCTGGTAGTTGGCGTGGAAGGCATAGTCCCAGAAGGCGCCCTTCTTTCCTTTGGCCTCCAGGGCTTTCTTGTGCTCCGAGGCATAGGTGTCGAGCTCAGAGCCGTTCCTGCCCTTGAGGAACAGGAGATGTATCTGCCGGTAGTAGTCGGCCAGGGAGCTCTGCTGGGAGTGGCAGCACAGTCCGGCGATGGCGCAGAGGATGAATATCCAGACGCCCCATGCCACGTCTGTTCCCGGCATGTCGACATTGAACAGTCTGATGACGATTGCCAGATAGATGGCCACGAACCACACATCTCCGGCGAAACCGTCCAGACACCGTCCTTTCATGCTCTTTTGATTTGTCAGCCTTGCCAGCTGTCCGTCGGTAGAGTCGCAGAAGTTGGCCAGCATGAGCAGTACGATGCCTATGATGTTCTGCCACAGTCCGGTGAAGGCGAACATCACCCCCGCCGCAATGCCCAGGAATATGGACAGGATGGTTATGGTGTTGGGCGTCACTCCCAGTCGATACCATATCCTGGCAAAGAACAGTCCTATTGGTCTTGTAAAATATATGTCGAGCCATTCCTCGGTGTCCTCCGACTTGAAGGACTCGTGGAGCAGCTGTCGGAATGTCTTTGTGTTGAAATTATTAGTTTTCATGTCGTTTACTTTTAAGTGCGGCAATGGCGTTCGCAGCATCATCACGGCACCGTGAGAAGCTGGGCCAGTCGTTGAAGTCGATGATCACGAAGGAACCATCCTCCTTTATGATGGAGTCTCCGCCGAAGACTGCTACCCCGGTGATGGCCGCCACGCGTGCGGCTGTACTCCTGAGAGCGTCCGCGTCGAATGTGTAATGGTGGGCTTTGCCGTTTATCTTCTCATCGCCGAACTTCGATTGTCCGTCGTCAGAGGGGTAGAAGGTGCGGAAGAAGTCCTCTTCACGGTCATTGCCGATGGCCATGGGGCTCACACCGTAGAACTTCACCAGATCGCCTTTGACGTGTGGCTGCACTATATAGTCGGTGATGCCACGGCTACGGAATGCTTCCAGTGCCGAGGCCAGTGCCTCTCTGTTCTCGCAGAAGACCACGTCGCCGTGGCTTTGTGCCGTCTGGTCGCCGCGTTTCAGCCAGTAGCCGTTGTCCTCTCCGCTGTCGGAAGACGGGATGGGGATGCCGTTGGAGCGCATCATCGTGTCGAGGACGGACCTCTGGCAGTTTCTCACACCTTCGGCGGAGTTGATGACCAGCGTGCCCTGACGCTCCAGTCGGGCGAGGATGTCGAGGGCCTCCTCACTGCGTGCCATGGAGAAGACCACCTCCGGTACTTTATTACATAACTCGGAAATGGCCGGAATATTGTCTTCTGAGACTATCCTTCCACCGAACCGGGACATCACCGCACGTAATATGGCCAAATCTTTGTCCACAGAGTTTGGTGAGAAACGTGGTGCCCGCTGTATGCCTACCACGCTGGGAGCACAGGAAGCAGTCTCCCGCAGGTCTGAGGGGGAGGACTGTCTTATGTCTAACTTTTTACTATCATTCATAGGAATTTCTCGGCCTTCTGTATGTCCGACTTGTGGTCGATGTCGAGGACCTTTGAGAAGTTCCATGCCTTCAGCCGTCTCTTCTCAGCCACAAGTGCGCGCTGGAAGTTGCGCATGCGGCTCTCACGGCGTTCCATGCACCGCTTCAGCGTGTCTATATCCTGCGGTGCCAGTCCATAGATGCCGCCGGAGATGTATCTTGTGTCGTGGGGCTCGTCATAGAACCCGTTGATGTCCATGTTTCCGTCGGTACCGACGTAGAGTGGCTTCTCGTCATCGATGAAGTCGGTGACACCCATCACTCCGTCATATCCTTTGGCGAGTTGCTCCTTGAATGCCTTGACATACTCGGAGAATTCCTCTTCCTTGAATATGGTGTCCACGGTGGTCAGTATGAAAGGCTCCGGCTCATGCATGTGCTTGCTCAGCTCGTAGAAGCTGTGCATGGAGCTCGGCGTGCTCTTGATGTAAAAGCTGAGGGGTATCGGCATGCCGTGGAGACCGTCGTTCTGAATGTCGACGAGATGCCGGCTCACGTCAGTATATATGTCATTGCATATCACGCTGATGGCCGTGGCACCATTGTTCATGAAGATACGTATCAGTCTGTCGATAAGGGCCTCGCCATGGATACGTACCAGTGGCTTCGGTTCTTTCACTCCCTCTTTTGCCAGCCGCGAGCCTTCACCGGCGGCAATAATCTCAAATCTCATAATCTCGTTCTTTGTTTCAGTACACTCTGGGCCCGAAGATGGCGGTGCCTACACGCACCAAAGTGCTGCGGCACTGCACGGCAATCTTGTAGTCGTGCGACATGCCCCATGAGCGTTCCTTGAACTCCGGGTCGTCCTTGAAGTAGTTTGCCTTCACCTCGTCGAAGAAGTCGGCGGCAGTGGTCATCTCATGACGTATCTGGTTCTCGTCGTCGACGTTCGACGCCATCATCATCAGTCCGCAGATGTGCACGTTCTTCATCTCCCGCCATGCTCCGTCGGAGAGCAGCTCCCGGCAGGCGTCGAGGGTGAGACCGTACTTTGTCTCCTCCTCAGCTATGTGGAGCTCCAGCAACACCTTTACCACGCGGTCGTGCTTTGCCGCCTGCTTGTTTATCTCCTTGAGCAACTTGAAACTGTCCACGGCCTCAATCATGGAGATATATGGTGCGATATATTTCACCTTATTGGTCTGGAGGTGTCCTATGAAGTGCCATTCGATATCCTTCGGAAGGGTCTCCACCTTCTTCTGCAGCTCCTGCTCGTGGCTCTCTCCGAAGACTCTCTGTCCTGCGTCATATGCCGCCTGGATATATTCGTTAGGATGAAACTTGCTGATGGCAACCAACCTGACTCCCTCCGGGAGGTTGTCGAGTACTTGTTTTAAGTTCTTTGCTACATCAACCATAAGTTTTCTATTAAATTATGTGTTCCAATACAATGCTTACTGCTCCATCTCCGGCTTGTCGTCCTTCGTCTGGGCCTTGTGTTCAAACACGTCCATAATCTTTGTCTCCGTGATGGATGCAATGACATAGTCGATCATCGTGGTGCCCATCACCTCCTCCACATTCTTTACCGCCGACTGGACGGAAGCCGCCTGGACAAGGTAGTTGACGCTGGAGCGCTTCTCCTTCTCAGTCTTCTCGTCGATGGTGATAAAGGAGAGCTTAGCCTTGTACCAGCGGTCGTCGGTGGCGTTGTCGCTGAAGAAAATCTCACCGTAGGCGGTGGGGGTGATGGCCTTGACCTCAAACTCACCGCTGATGTATGTCCGCATCTCCTTGGCGATGGCCTCCTCGGCCTCACCGAAGCTCAGTGCGTCAACGACATACTGCTCTGTAACTTTCTTCTGCTTTCCGTCCTCCATTACCTTGTCATAACGGATGCGTGTCTCAAACCAATGTGCGGTTCTTGTTCTCATATTTAATGTCTTCTTTAACTTGTTTTACTTTTCAACGTGCAAAGATAACAAAAAAGTATAGACGAAAAAAAGTAAAACGGGAAAATAATTAGGGCGTTCAATTTGTTGTACCCACTTTTTAGGAGGTTTTAAGAAAGCAGGGAAAAGACTTACAACAAGCTTTCCTCTTGCATGAACAAAATATGCAAAGACTTTTTAATCGCTTTCCGGACTGTCCACATTCCACTTGCCCCTGCGTTTTTGTTGCGCAAACAGATACAGAAGAGCCGCTCAGTGTCTCAGAGAAGGCACTGGGCGGCTCTTTTACATCACAATCAAGTTGGGGATGCCGGACAGTTGCTAAAAGATTAAGGCTGTAAACGTAATCTTCATAGTAACTTTTCAAGATTATGAACATCGATGTTCATAGTAACTATTCATAGTGCATGCTCTTAGCAGGATGTATGTGTGTGACGAGGTAGCTTGGGGCCACGAGGACAAAGACACATATGAGTAGTGTAGCCACGTTGAGGGCTATGATTATAGGCCAGTTGAACTCCACGGGAACCTTGCTGACATAGTAGGTCTGTGGGTCCAGACGCACAAGTCCGGTATACCTCTGCAAGGCTATGAGTCCCAGGCCGATGATATTGCCGATAACCAGTCCCCGGCCGATGATAAACGTGGCGAACCACAGGAAGATATGCCTTATGGTTTTATTGCGGGCTCCGAGAGCCTTCAGTACGCCAATCATACGTGTGCGTTCCAAGATGATGATAAGCAGACCGGATATCATCGTCACGCCGGCCACGGCGACCATCAGCGCTAGGATTATCCAGACGTTAAGGTCCATGAGGTCAAGCCAGGAGAATATCTGCGGATTGAGCTCCTGTACCGTTGCTGAGGAATAGGTATTGCCATAGCGGTCGACGGTGCGGTTCACCTTTGCGGCCACCCTTTCGGCGATGGGCTGTAGGTTATCGAAGTTGTCGACTTCCAGTTCCGCGCCACTGGTCTGGCTTCCCTCCCATCCGTTGAGCTTCACGCAAGTGTAGAGGTCTGTGAAGCACATAGTCTCATCAAACCGCTGCAGATTGGTCTCATAGATACCGCTGATGGTGAAGCGGCGCGTCCTTATGCCCTGCCCGTTGATGAAATAGGCGTAGATGCGGTCACCGGCCTTAACGTTGAGCTTCTCGGCCATACGGGTAGAGATGACTATCTTGTTCTGACTCTTGGAGTCGGAGAAGACGGGAAGAGTGCCGGAGACCATGTTCTGCTTGAGAAAGGTCTCGTCATATTCGGGTCCCACGCCCTTGAGCATGACGCCCAGGAAGTCGTCGTCGGTCTTGAGGATGCCTTGCTTAAGGGCGTAACGGCTCACGTGTCTCACTCCCGGCACAGCCTTAAGTACGTTGGTCATGGAGTCGCCCATGGCCACGGGAAACTGGTCAGAGGAGTTCAGGCTGAGGAAGTTGGCCACCGTGATATTTCCGCCAAAGCCCACCACCTTATCGCGGATGGAGTGCTTAAAGCCGAGGACAACGCTGACCGTTACTATCATCACCGCCAATCCCAGGGCCACACCGACGGTGGCAATGGTTATGGCAGGCTTCGACACCTTCCTGCGGTTGTCCTGACTGCCATAGATACGTCGTGCTATGAATAATGGAAAATTCATCTCATTCCTCCTCTATTCGCTTTCCGTCCTTCCGGGATAAGCCTCCAGGGCCTTGCGCAGCACCACAAGAGCGCGCTGAAGGTCTTCCTTCTTCAGCACATAAGCTATGCGCACCTGGTTGATGCCGGCGCCGGGGGTGGTATAGAACCCGGAGGCCGGGGCCATCATCACGGTCTCGCCCTCATAGTTGAAGTCGGTGAGACACCAGCGGCAGAACTTCTCACTGTCGTCGACTGGCAGCTTGGCCACGGTATAGAATGCGCCCATAGGTATCGGAGAGTAGACGCCGGGAATGCGGTTCAGTCCGTCGATAAGAGTCTTACGGCGTTCCACATACTCATCATAGACGTCGCGGTAATAGCTTTCCGGAGCATCCAGCGAGGCCTCGGCAACGATCTGTCCGAGGAGAGGCGGGGACAGACGGGCCTGGCAGAATTTCATCACGGCCTGTCTTATCTCCGGGTTGCGTGTGATGAGTGCTCCCACACGGATACCGCACTCACTATATCTCTTGGAGACAGAGTCGATGAGCACCGCGTTGTCCTCAAGACCCTCAAGGTTCATCACGCTGATATATGGTGAACCGGTATAGATATACTCACGGTAGACCTCGTCGGAGAAAAGATAAAGGTCATACTTGCGCACGAGGTCGCGTATCTGGTTCATCTCACGGCGTGTATAGAGGTAGCCGGTAGGGTTGTTAGGGTTGCAGATCATGATGGCGCGTGTCTTCTCGTTGATAAGTTCCTCGAACTTCTCCACACGCGGCAGTGCAAACCCCTCCTCGATGCTCGTGGCAATGGTACGTATCTTGGCACCGGCGGATATCGCAAAGGCCATATAATTGGCATAGGCCGGCTCCGGGACGATGATTTCGTCGCCGGGGTTCAGACAAGCCATAAAGGCAAAGAGCACAGCCTCAGAGCCTCCTGAGGTAATGATGATGTCGTCGGGGGTTATATTGATGTTGAACTTCTTATAATAAGGTATAAGCTTCTCCCTGTAGCTGAGATAGCCCTGACTGGGAGAATACTCCAGTATCTTACGGTCTATCTTCTTCAGAGCATCAAGTCCACACTGCGGTGTAGGCAAGTCGGGCTGGCCAATGTTCAGGTGGTACACCTTTATGCCCCTGCTTTTCGCCGCGTTGGCCAGTGGTGCCAACTTCCTGATTGGCGATTCGGGCATCTCCAATCCACGTACTGATATTTCTGGCATATTATTCGTTGTTCTAATACTGGATTGCAAAGGTACAAAAAAACTAAGAAGTAAGAAGGAAAATAAGGAAAATTTAAATAATGTGGAACATTCCGTAACTGTTCAGCGAAAGGTCTTTTTGACTATTTTATCTCAAGAATTTGAGAATGAGATTTTTTTTCCCTGTCTTCGTCACTTTTGGGAGATAGGTTTGTAACGCATTGATAGTCAATATTAGTGTACTTTGATATTTTTGTAGGGCTCACACAGAGACACAGAGCCACAGAGACTCACTCGTGACTCGGAGCACAGAGACGGCTTCGCCTTAAAGAGAATATGGTGTCATCTGCGTGAGCTCGCTGTGTGAACTCTTTACGGCGAAGCCGTCTCTGTTAACTCTATATTAATAGGGAACCCGTCTCTGATACTCTGTGGCTCCGTGTCTCTGTGTGGGTATTGCTTCAAGGGTATTCTATGACGAATACAGGAGTGACGCTGTCATTCTTAAATTCTTGATAAAAAGAAAATAGAGAGTGGCATGGTTTCAACTTCATGCGCTGAATAGTTACAACATTCCGCAATTGCTCAGCACCAAGAAAATCTGATTGATTTAGACTAAGTACAAATGCGACAAAGGGTATAGATTTCAAAAAACTTAATGGCAACGACAAGGATACCATTGTCTAGTGCAAGGTCGCATCTTGTTTCAACTTGCAAATTACTTGCATTTCAGCCCCTTATAGCCCTAAAAAACGCAAGTTAATTTGTTTTTTTTGACAACAAGTTGAAAGAATTTTTGGCTTTGTTTCCCTGTAACTGCTTGACGTTCAGCGAGAGCGGAATACGGGAATCGAACCCGCCTCTCAGGCTTGGGAAGCCCGTGCACTACCGATATGCTAATTCCGCATGGGAGACTTAAATGATGAAAGATTGAAACAATGACCGTGAGACAACCTTTGGGGCTACATCTCCTAAAACTCATTTTTTCAATCTTTCTTTTCTCGTTGAGCCGATACCCGGACTCGAACCGGGGACCCACGCATTACGAATGCGTTGCTCTACCAACTGAGCCATATCGGCGAATAGCGGTTGCAAAAGTACTATAAAAATTGGAAACTGCCAAATTTTTTGTCGTTGAATATCACACTGGGTTAAAAAATGATGAGTGGAGCAAGTTTTTCACTGCAGCAAAGGGATTTTATTTCACAAGGATTTTAATTCTAGTGTAGTGTCCTAACCATATTTACTATTTCTATCTGTTCGCTTATATGATTCGAACCCGACAGTAAAAATCAATATCTATAGTCCGACAGTAAAAATCAATACCTATAGAAAGTTATCCTCAAAGATTGCTCTGCGAAATCCGATGTAACCGGTGCTTCGGAACCCAATGGGGTGGGGGTTATCCCCATCCTTCAAGCGCATTCGCCCTGCAGAGCCCAATGTAGGGGTGGGGTTTATCCCCATCCTCCAAGCGCATTCGTCCCGCGGAACCCAATGTAGGGGTGGGGTTTATCCCCATCCTCCAAGCGCAACAGTTATTTACAGCCTCTCTCCGAGGCTGTGAGGTATCCATTCAGCGCGTGGTGTCTGACGGCTGCAGGGTGCGGCCCTCGTGGCCGTCCGTAATAATTTAAAT
>Ga0256406_1000410_pt1 | contig 80034 bp, 58 predicted proteins | sample RumenRJG_03DNA_FD_185986 | JGI IMG/M metagenome (GOLD analysis project Ga0256406, IMG submission 185986) | Bovine rumen microbial communities from Lethbridge, Alberta, Canada - RJG_03 | ecosystem: Host-associated > Mammals > Digestive system > Stomach > Rumen | place: Canada: Alberta | collected... | reverse complement strand
AAACTTTATGTCCAAAAAAACATGCAAATCACATTAACAACTGTTTGGAAATAGCCCAAGAACAAGTTTAGAAATAATTAACGCTGACTTCTGACATTTTCTGGTAAGGGGTGCTGAGTAGTTACATATCCAAGTAGAATAGTTAAAGAATGTTATTCGCGTTTATAAACCATGCCATTTTACGTTTTATGAGTAGAAACGGGAAACAAATAATGACCGAAAAGGAATTCACCGATATAGCCACAGAATTGCGGGAGCTCGCTCTGAAGAAGGGGCGGAGCTATCCGCTCGACAACGACGAAGCCGACGACATCGCCCAGGACACGATGCTCAGGCTCTGGTCGCTGCGGCAGAAGGTGAACACCAAGGCCCATGCCCGCGGACTGGCTGTTAGCATTGCCGCCCACGGCGCTATCGACAGGATGCGAAAGCGACGAACGACAACACTCAGACCGACAGGCAAAGAGCCGATAGCGCCTGCAAATCCCGACACGATTCTTCAGGAAAAGGCTGACGACGAATGGCTCACAAGGGAGCTGAAGAAGCTGCCATCGACTGAATATCAGGTTCTGCACCTCAGGCAAGCGGAGCAAAAGACCGCCGAAGAGATAGGGGCAATACTCGGAATAACGCCCCAATCGGTGGCAACGCTGCTGTCACGAGCCAGGCGAAAACTAATGGAAGAGATTAAGAAGAGAAGAAGATGAACAACGACGAGATAAAAATAAGGCAACTGCTTAAGAAGTTCATGGACGGCACGACCACCGTGGACGAGGAGCAAGAGATAGGCCGCTGGTTCAGCCATCACACCACGGTGAGCGATGACCTTGAGGACTACCGCACGATGTTTAGCTGGTTCGACGACGGAATGCCGCTCGACAAGGACAGCAAGCCGCTACTCCTCTCTGATGAAGGCAACGACGAGGAACCTGCCACCCACAATCACAGCAACCGTCGCTGGCTATGGACTGCAATAGCCATTGCGGCATCGGCAGCACTGCTTATAGGCATTTTCATGCCGAAGGGCGGCCAGCAAGAGCAGCCGGGGCAGAGAATTGCAGCCAGGACTGTACTCTACGACTCGGCAAAAGTCAAAACACCGGTAATAAAAGAGAACAATGAGACTCAAAGCGATACCATAAACTCAAATATAAATAGACATGAGAAGGCGAAGGACGGCGGGCACAGTAGGAGTCGCATGAGATTCGGGACTGTGTCGCCACGCCCACTCTACACTCAAACTGACACTGGAACGGTTGCTCCGGCGACAATAGAGGAGCCGGTACTAGCAAAGATTGAGGATATAGACGAAGAAAAAGCCATTGACGAGGCAACAGCCAATAAGATTATTGACAACATGCTTGCTTCAATGGAGAAAGAGGAGCAGCTGCAACTAAAACTCATCAACTTGCTTAACATGGTTCAGAGTCAGGAAATTATGGCAACAATTGACGACGATAATACTTATTAAAATCAAACAAACAGAAAGGGAAAAATCATGAAGAGTTTAAAGAATGTTATTGCAATGATCGCACTCGTGGCAATAGCCATGACTGCGCAGGCACAAAAGCCAGTACAAGAGATTAGTCAGGCTTTCGATGAGTTTTACAGCAAACTCTACAAAGCAGGATATGCCACTTCATCCTCTCAGGACAACTACAAGGAAGGCTACAAGAAAGAACTCTATTTCGCTCTTCCTATGGATAAGGACAAGATCGTGAAGGAATACGATAATCAGCTATTCGATTATGGTCGGCTGGCATATTCTTCATTGGTAAAGAAAGCCGGCACGAAGAACACTTCGACATTGGACATAGTTTACGGTGAAGGCAACAAACAAAGCCATAATTTTGGTTCCTACAGCAACCGTAACTACAACGTACAGCTTGTCCGAGACAGAAAAGACTCCACCATGCGTTATGCTTATGCCCTTGTCTGGTATAAAGAGAATGACAGCATCATTGGCAGCATGTATAAATTCTATGGAAAGGATCCGAAGAAAAAGACGAGCAGAGATGTCTTAAGAAAAGGCGGTTGGACAATCGATAAGGATGGAATAGTAGGCCCTGGTGTGGTTATAGATGATGATGGCATACAACTCGCCGAAGGCGTTAAGCTCGAAGACGTAATGAAAGAATTAAAGGGCCTTGAGTCTCTCGGCGTCACAAGTGACGATATTAATAACATTGACATAAATGACGATGATGAAGAGGATAAACTATCACCCGATTCAAACGACAGCACTAAAATAAAAACTAGTGAGGATATTATTCAACGATTCAACAACCTGCAGGTTGTTTACTCCAAGTTGAACAACAAATACAAGGACTACAAGAAGTTTTCCGGTGCTGACCGTCTGAAAATGCTTAATACAAGACGGCTGATGATTGCAACCAACAATCAAATCCGGATGCTCGTCAATTCGGGGAGATACGGAAATATGCTTTCAAGCGACGACAAGGGATTCATCGCAGATCAACTGAAAGAGATGTCCAACGAATCAAAAGACAAATGGCTTAAGAAGTCGCTGAATGATTTGTCAACGTCGCTACTAAAGTAATAAAAATCAAGAATTATTTTGTTTTTTCTTTGAATTCCATTACTTTTGCAAACTTATAAAGAAAATGGAAGCAAAGAAAGCATTACGGAACACAGTGAAGATTGCCCTGCCATTGTTACTTGGCGGTGCAATCTTGTATTGGATGTACCGTGACTTCGACTTTTCAAGTATCTCCGACGTGCTGCTCAACAAGATGGACTGGACGTGGATGATTCTCTCTTTCCCTTTCGGAATAATGGCAATGGTATTCCGTGGATTGCGGTGGAAGCAGACCCTTAAGCCCGTTGGCGAACGTCCGAGGGCATCAGTCTGCACCAACTCCATTTTCCTTTCATACGCCGTGAGCCTCATAATCCCACGAATCGGTGAGTTCGCACGTTGTGGAGTGCTTACCCGCAAAGAGCATACCGACTTTGCCAAGGCTCTCGGAACGGTGGTAACAGAGCGTGCGGTCGATATGATTCTGATGCTTATCATCACCGCTGTATCATTCCTTTTGCAAGTAAAAGTGTTTGGGACGTTCTTCTCGAAGACGGGTACACGCCTCGATGATATTGTCAACAAGTTCTCGGCAACGGGCTGGATAGTGACATTCATCTGTGGAACAGCCGCTATTATATTAATATGTATATTGCTCCGCCAGTTGTCTTTCTATCATCGGATTAAGGAAGCGGTGCATAATCTGTGGCTAGGAATAACGTCGGTAAAGGATGTCGACAGCATTCCTTTGTTCCTCTTTTACAGTGTCGGAATATGGGTTTGCTATTTCCTGCATTACTATCTCACATTCTTCTGCTTCGACTTCACGTCCAATCTGGGAGTGACCTGCGCTCTTGTCAGCTTTGTTGTTGGCTCTATTGCGGTGATAGTCCCTACTCCAAACGGTGCCGGTCCTTGGCATTTCTCGGTCAAGACAATGCTTGCCCTCTATGGGGTTGCAGCCACTAACGCCCTTTACTTCGTGCTCATCGTCCACACGGTACAGACTCTTTTAATCGTTGTAATGGGAATTTACGCATGGATCCGGTTGGGATTCATTAAGCCAGTTTCCATTGAAGAGCCTTTGGAATAAGATGGGTACTTCCGGAGGTTGTTCAAATAGGAATTTGGACAGACTCCTACTGATTTCATAAAGTCATTGAATGAAGACTCCCCGACTGAGAGTAAATAACTGATTATTTATTTGGTCTTCTTTCAGAATTGACTTATCTTTGTACTCATAAACTTACAAACTCAGAAACTTATAAACTCAAAAACTTATAAACTCAATAAACTATGAGTGAAATAGCAAACCTTAAACCTGCGCAGATCTGGCGCAACTTCGACGCACTGACACAAGTGCCACGTCCTTCAGGACACTTAGAGAAAGTACAGCAGTTCCTTCTTGACTTCGCAAAGCGCGTTGGCGTGGAGGCTTTCAAGGATGCCGGTGGCAATATCGTTATGCGTAAAGCCGCTACCCCAGGCTATGAGAATCGCAAGACAATGCTCCTGCAAGCCCACATGGATATGGTTCCGCAGAAGGCACCGGACAGTAAGCATAACTTCGAGACTGATCCTATTGAGACATACATTGAGGACGGATGGGTGCACGCAAAGGGCACTACACTCGGTTCCGACGATGGTATGGGCGTTGCCGCAATCATGGGAATCATGGAGGATAACACCTTGAAGCATGGTCCTGTAGAGGCTCTTATCACTCGTGATGAGGAGACAGGTATGTACGGAGCCAACGAACTGCCGGAAGGCGAACTCAATGCCGACCTCTACCTGAACCTCGACTCTGAGACTTGGGGAAACTTCACAATCGGTTCTGCCGGTGGAATTGACATCACTTCTACTCTCAAATATAAAGAGGTGGAGAACGACCAGGAGGCTGCCGTCCGTGTAACACTGAAAGGACTCCGTGGCGGTCACTCAGGACTGGAAATCAATGAGGGTCGTGCCAATGCCAACAAAGAGATGGTCCGCCTCGTCCGCAAGGCTATTGCCAACCTCGGTGCACGTCTTGTCAGCTGGAACGGCGGAAACATGCGCAATGCCATTCCTTTCAAGGCAGAAGTTGTTCTGGCATTGCCACAGGCACAGGTTGAGCCATTGAAGAAGATGGTTGAGCAGCAGCGCCTTGCCATCGAGGATGAGTTTAAAACTATCGAGCACGACGTCCAGTTCTTCGTTGAGGATGTCGACAAGCCTGCAACACTTGTTCCGCAGGAGATTCAGGACAACCTCATCGATGCCATCTATGCTTGCCATAACGGTGTCGTACGCATGATTCCGGTAAAGCCGAATGTTGTAGAGACATCATCAAACCTTGCCATCATCACCATTGGCAATGGCGAAGCTGAGATAAAGATTCTTGCACGCTCAAGCCGTGAGGACATGAAGATGTATGTTGCCGAGCAGCTTGAAAGCTGTTTCAACATGGCTGGCATGAAGACTGTGTTCAGCGGTAGCTATGGTGGTTGGGACCCGAATCCTGACAGCGAGCTTCTCGCCCTTCTCTGTAAGGTGTACAAGGAGCAGAACGGCAAGAACGCAACAGTTGTTGTCGACCATGCAGGACTGGAATGCTCAGTAATCCTCGGTAAATATCCTAACCTCGATGTTGTTTCACTCGGTCCTACGCTCCGCAGCCCGCACACAACCAACGAGCGTTTCGAGATTGACACCGCCGAGCCTTTCTGGAATCTGCTCACCAAAGTTTTGGAAGAAGTTCCTGAGAAATAATTCATAATTCATAATTCAAAATTCATAATTATGATTACCTCTATTATAATGTAGTCCTTATTATAATTAGCATTAAAGACAGGAAGCTTTTTGTTGCTTTTAGGCTAAAAGTAATCATAATTTTGAATTTTGAATTTTGCACTTTAAATTTAAAGTATTACCTTTGCACCTGTAAACCAAATTTTTATTTAGACAAATGGACGATTATCACGCGGCAGACTTTAGTTTTTAGCGTGAGGATTGCTTCTCAGAGAGGCTAATCCCCACTGGAATAATGTTTGCCTAAAGACATTGGAGATTAGCACAATGAAGACTTTTTGGAATATAAGCGGAAGCTTAAATGCCATCAAGGAATGGCAGCCTAATTGCTGGATACAGGTTACGTGTCCAACAGAGCAGGAACAACAGGAACTCGAAGACACCTATCACATTCCCGATTACTTCCTCGGCGACATCGCCGATACCGACGAGCGTGCCCGTTACGAATATGACGACGGTTGGATGCTCATCATCCTCCGTATCCCTTACGTAAAGGAAATACGCTCACGGACGCCGTACACCACAGTTCCACTGGGTATTATCCACAAGCGCGACGTGACGATTACGGTGTGCAACTTCGAGACCAACATGATGATAGACTTCGTGAGCTACCAGCAGAAACGAGGCGTGGGATTCACCGACTATGTCGACATGATTTTCCGTCTATTCCTATCATCAGCCGTTTGGTACCTGAAGCGCCTGAAGCAGATAAACACCCTCATAGAGAAAGCAAAGCGCAATCTCGACAAGGAAGTGAACAACGAGAGCCTTATCGGACTGTCTCGTCTGCAAGACTCCCTTACATATTTTATAACGTCAATCCGTGGCAACGAGAACCTGCTACAGAAGTTGAAGTTCAAACTGCAAGTCGATGAGCTTGACACCGACCTTATAGAAGATGTAAACATCGAGATGAACCAGGCACGCGAGACGACGAGCATCTACTCCGACATCCTCGAATCGACCATGGACACCTATTCGAGCATCATCAACAACAACATGAACACCGTGATGCGTACCCTCACATCGGTATCCATCATCATGATGTTCCCAACGCTCATAGCCTCGCTGTTCGGTATGAACCTCATCAACGGACTGGAGAACAACCCGTGGGGATTCCCCATTGCACTCGTCATAAGTGTCGTTGTATCAGTGGCTACGTGGTTCTTATTGCGTTGCAAACGTCTGATTTAACCCCAAAAACAAAAAAATTGCAATAAAAATTAGGAGTTTACAAACTTTTTCACTAAGTTTGCACCTTATTAATGATTATATGGCAACGGCAGGACATCTATTTATGCCATTGCCAATAAAAACCGTACCATAAACTAAACAGTAAATGATGGACTCTCAAGAGAACACCCTTAACAAGGGTACAGAAGAAGTGAAGCAGACAGAACAAGTTGAGAACCAGGCTGAGTCTGAGGCTCCTAAAGCTGAGGAAGAAACTCCTAAAGCTGAGGAAGAAACTCCAAAAGCTGAGGAAGAGGCTCCAAAGGCTGACGCAGAAGCACCGGAAGCAAAGGAGGAAGCTCCAACGACCGGCGACGCCGCCCCACAGGCTGAGAACGCCGCTCCTGCCGAAGACATGTCGAAGAAGGTTTACAACTCAAAGAAAGAGGTCATTGAACGCCTCAAGGAGATTGTCGCCAGCGACGAGACTCCCGACAAAGCTGAGGTCGACCACTTGAAGACAACGTTCTACAAACTGCACTTCGCTGAGCGTGAACAGCAGCAGAAAGCATATCTCGAGGCCGGCGGCGACCCTGAGAAGTATCAGGTTGTGCCCGACGAGGACGAAGAGGTGTTCAAGGCTGAGATGAACGTCATCAAGGAAAAGCGCCAGAAAGCATTCCTTGCTCTTGAGGAAGAGAAACAGAAGAACCTCAAGCGCAAAGAAGAAATAATCGATAAGATAACTGAAATGTCGGCATCGCCTGAGGTAGCCAACAAATCATACAACGACTTCAAGGCTCTGCAACAGGAGTGGAAGTCGATAAAGGCAGTACCGGCTGAGAAGGCTAACGAGCTCTGGCACAACTACCAGCTGCATGTCGAGCAGTTCTACGACATGCTGAACCTCAACCGCGAGGCACGCGAATACGACTTCAAGAAGAACCTAGAGGCAAAGACAAAGCTCTGTGAGGCTGCCGAGAAACTTGCCGATGAGCCTGACGTTATCAGAGCCTTCCATCAGCTTCAGGACCTCCATCAGCAGTATCGCGAGATAGGACCTGTAGCAAAGGAACTCCGCGAACAGATCTGGGCACGCTTCAAGGCCGCAAGTACGGTTATCAACAAGAAACACCAGCAGCACTTCGATGAGCTCCGTGCCAAGGAAGAAGACAACCTCAAACGCAAGACAGAGCTCTGCGAGAAGGTCGAGGCTATAGCCAAGGAAGAGAACAAAGGCTCTGCCGACTGGGACAAGCACACACAGCAAATCATTGAAGTTCAGAAGGAATGGAAGACCATCGGCTTCGCTCCTCAGAAGATGAACGTCAAGATATTCGAGCGTTTCCGTGCCGCATGCGACGACTTCTTTACCCGCAAGGCTGAGTACTTCAAGCAGATGAAGGCACAGTTTGCCGAGAACGCCGACAAGAAGCGTGCTCTCGTCGAACAGGCACAGGCTCTCACCGACTCCACCGACTGGCACGCAACTGCCGACAAGCTGATCGCTCTGCAGAAGGAATGGAAGACCATAGGCATGGTTCCTCACAAGCTCGGCGACAAGCTCTGGGCTGACTTCCAGGCTGCCTGCAACCATTTCTTCGACGCCCGCAAGGCAGCCAATGCCGGTACACGTACAGCCGAGAAGGACAACCTCGCAAAGAAGCAGGATGTCATTGAGAAGCTGAAGGCTCTCCTTGAGAACGCCGGTGATGATGTCCAGCAGAAGGTTCAGGAGCTTACTGAAGAGTTCAACAACATCGGTCATGTTCCTTACAAGGAGAAAGACAAGATCTACAACGAATACCACGAGGTGCTCGACAAGATTTACAAGGACTTGCATGTCAGTGCAGCACGCCGCCGCATGGACAACTTCCGCAACAACCTGAAGAATGTTGCCGAGCGTGGTGGCAATGCTCTTGACAACGAGCGTGCCCGTCTGATGCGCCAGTACGACCGTCTCAAGGGCGACATCACCACTTACGAGAACAACCTCGGATTCCTCAACGTCAGCAGCAAGAAGGGCAACAGCCTCATCGAGGAGATGAACCGCCGCATCCAGAAGCTGAAGGATGAGCTCGAGGAGACCCGTCAGAAGATAAAGACTATCGACGCACAGAACAAGTAATTACAGAATACCAAAAAAGGCATGGCGTAAATTCGAACAGGATTTACGCCATGCCTTTTTTTGTTTTCAGCCGTGCCTTTCTAGTTTTCCAATAAACAGGAACGCCCTTAGTCGTCCTCCCACCAGGTCACTCTGGCACCATGACCGAAGTCATCGACCTTCTTATTGCGGGCATTACGCTTACCGGCAGGAACGAATTTCAATTTCACGCCTGTAATATTCTGACTGATTTTGAAATCATCCGGATTGCTCACCGGCTTGCTCTCTACAGTCAGGTGGAAACGACCCAGTCCGTCGATAATAACTGTGTGGCCGTCGCGCAGGTTACGCGCTATAACATCCACCAGCTCAGTAATGATACCCTCTACCTCTCCACGGGTGAATGTCGTAGCCTCCTGAATCTCAGCAGCCAGTTCGGCAGTAGTCACATCACCGGTGTTCACCGTGCGCGCATGCCACTTTCCGCCACGGTTTTCCTCCTTGAACTTACTCTGTTGCAGTCTAATCTTTATCGACATAACTTATTGAATATATGTTGTTTACTTATCAAATACGGTCTTTCACGTTCTAAAACGGTGTCAAAGGTAATAAAAAATAAGTTAAAAACCAAATAAAAACAATTTATTTCCATTTTATTTTTAATTTATTTTCTTCTCTGAAAGATACCCGTTTACAACTCAAAAAATAGTATGCCATTATTAGAAAAACAGCGAAATATTTGGCTGAGTGATAAGTTTTTAGTAACTTTGCAGCGTTCAGAGGAATGAGGGGCTTGACAAAAGCTCCTCATTTTTATTTATAACAACATTTTATGATAGACAAAAACGTTGTAAAGACATTAGTTGACAAATGGCTCGAGGACAACAAGGACAAGGAGTACTTCCTCGTAGACATTCAAGTAGACGACGACAACAAAGTCGTCGTGGAAATCGACCACAAAGACGGAGTAGTCATTGACGACTGCGTAAGCCTTTCTGAATTCATCAATGACAATCTCGACCGTGACGTCGAGGACTATGAGCTCGAAGTGGGCTCTACAGGTCTCGGTCAGCCATTCAAGGTTCCACAGCAGTACGAGATAAACATCGGTGAGGAAGTCGAGGTGCTCGACAAGGACGGAAAGAAGGTCAAGGGCATTCTCAAGAGTGTCGACGGCAAGGAGTTCACAGTCACTGTCAACGAGAAAGTAAAGGTTGAAGGCAAGAAACGCCCCGTCAAGATGGACGTCGACCACGCCTACAACATGGACGAAGTGAAATATACAAAATACGTAATAAGATTCAAATAAAGCTATGGCAGCAAAAAAAGTAGAAGAAGAAAAGCCGAACATGATTGACGTGTTCCGTGAGTTCAAGGAGACGAAGAAAATCGACCGGACGACACTGGTAAGTGTCCTCGAGGAAAGTTTCCGCACGGTTCTCTCACGTATCTTCGGTTCCGACGAGAACTTCGACGTCATCGTCAACCCGGACAAGGGCGACTTCGAGATTTACCGCAACCGCACCGTTGTTCCTGACGGAGAAGTGCAGGACGAGAACAAGCAGATTGCGCTCAAGGACGCCAAGAAGATTGAGGACGACTATGAGGTCGGCGAGGATGTATCCGAGAAGGTCGACTTCGCTAAGTTCGGACGCCGTGCCATCCTGAACCTGCGCCAGACTCTGGCAAGCAAGATTCTCGAGCTCGAGCACGATGCTCTCTACAATAAGTACAAGGACCGTGTCGGCGAGGTCATCTCCGGCGAGGTCTATCAGGTCTGGAAGCGTGAAGTCCTGCTTGTCGACGATGAGAACAACGAGCTCATCCTCCCGAAGAGCGAGCAGATTCCGCACGATGTCTACCGCAAGGGCGAGACCGTTCGTGCCGTCATCCTGCGTGTCGACAATGAGAACAACAACCCGAAGATTATTCTCTCACGCACCGACAACTCCTTCCTCGCCCGTCTGCTTGAGGCTGAAGTTCCTGAGATTCAGGACGGACTTATCGCCATCAAGAAGATTGCCCGTATGCCGGGTGAGCGTGCCAAGATTGCTGTCGAAAGCTACGACGACCGTATCGACCCTGTAGGAGCTTGTGTCGGTGTACGCGGTAGCCGTGTCCATGGCATCGTCCGTGAACTCGACAACGAGAATATCGATGTCATCAACTACACAGCCAACACAAAGCTGTTTATCCAGCGTGCCCTCTCGCCTGCAAAGGTCAGCAGCCTGAACATCGACGAGGAGAACAAGAAGGCAGAGGTTTATCTGCAGCCTGAGGAGGTAAGTCTTGCCATCGGACGTGGCGGACTGAACATCAAGCTCGCATCTATGCTCACCGGCTACACCATCGATGTATTCCGTGAGGTCGACAGTTCTGATCAGGAGGAGGACATCTACCTCGATGAGTTCTCTGACGAAATCGACCAGTGGGTTATCGACGCCATCAAGGGTATCGGTCTCGACACAGCTAAGCAAGTGCTCAATGCTCCTCGTGAGATGCTTATCGAGAAGGCCGACCTTGAAGAAGAGACCGTCGACCATGTACTCAAGGTACTGCGTGCTGAGTTCGCCAACGGGTAACAGAGAAACGTAAAAAGGTAAAGAAGCAAAAAGGTAAAACCAGAAACCTTTTAAAGGTAAAGACGTAGAAAAGCAAAAGGTAGAACCTTTAAGAAACGAGAAGACGAAACGAGATAGGACAGAACATAAACATAAAGAAAGACGGTAAATGAGTTAGAGGGCATTTTTACCTTTTTACCTTTTTACTTTTTTACCTTTAAATGAAGATATATGAGTATTAGATTAAATAAAGCAATAAGAGAATTGAACATAGGACTCCAGACGGCAGTGGAGTTCCTCGAGAAGAAAAAGGAACTGGGCGAAGTAAAGGGCGACCCTAACTTCAAGCTCAGCGAGGCACAGTATAGCGCCCTGGTCACAGCTTTCAAGAGTGACAAGGACGTCAAGGACCGTGCTGCAAGTTTCCTCCAGCAGAAGCAGCGTGAGAAGGAAGAGAAGAAGCCTTCGAAGAAAGCTGCCGACAAGAAGGGGGAGGTAACATCCGGCATCCGCCAGAAGTACAATCCTCTCGGGAAGATCGACCTCAACAACTTGGGCAAGGGTCCTGTTGCTGCACAGCCTGCAGCCCCGAAGGAAGCTCCGAAAGAGACCCCTAAAGAGGCTCCGAAGCCAAAGCCAGAGCCAGCTGCCGTTAGCTCTGAGCCAGCCAAACCGAAACCACAGCCAGCCCCAGAGGCTCCAAAGCCAGCAAAACCTGCTGCGCCTACAGAGCCTGTTAAGCCTACCAAGCCTACCAAGCCCACTGAGCCTACCAAGCCTAATAAGCCTATAAAGCCTACAGAGCCTACCAAACCTACTGCGCCTACAGAGCCTACCAAGCCCACTGAGCCCACCAAGCCTAATAAGCCTACAGAGCCTAGTAAGCCTACTGCGCCCACCGACTCCACGAAGCCTAACGAGCCAGCCTCTCCTAAGAAGGACTCCGGCATCTTCATGACCAAGAACGAGCGCCAGATACTCAACCAGCCTAAGATGCAGGTTCTCGGAAAGATTGACCTCAGCTCCATCAACCAAAGCACCCGTCCTAAGAAGAAGTCGAAGGAGGAGCGCCGTCGTGAGCGTGAGGAAAAGGCACAGAACAACAATAACCGCAAGAAGCGCGTACGTATCAAGAACGAGCGTGTCGACATCAACGCCGCAGCCAAGCAGGCTGGAAAGAACAACGGCGGAAACAATGGTGGCGGCAACGGCGGCGGAAAGAGAAACAAGAAGAACCGCGGTCGTGGTCAGAAACCGTTGGAGGTTGACGACGAGGCTGTAGCACGTCAGGTAAAGGAGACACTTGCCCGTCTGACTTCAAAGAGCCAGAACAAGAAGGGCGCCAAATACCGTAAGGAAAAGCGTGAGGCTGTTCAGGAAAAGATCAACGCTGAGCAGAAGGCAGAGAAGAAGGAAAGCAAGATACTGAAACTCACCGAGTTCGTAACCGTTTCCGAGCTTGCCACAATGATGAACATTCCAGTGACAAAGCTTATCTCTACACTTATGTCAGTCGGTATCATGGTTTCCATCAACCAGCGACTCGATGCCGAGACCATCAACCTCGTTGCCGACGAGTTCGGATTCAAGACCGAATATGTCAGCGCCGAGGTGCAGGAGGCTGTCAGTGAGGAGCAGGACGATGAGAACGATCTCGTTCCGCGTGCCCCGATTGTCACAGTCATGGGACATGTCGACCACGGTAAGACTTCCCTCCTCGACCACATCCGTAACACCAACGTCATTGCCGGTGAGGCAGGTGGTATCACCCAGCACATCGGTGCTTACAGCGTAACGCTGAAGAACGGACGCAAGGTTACATTCCTCGATACCCCGGGTCATGAGGCATTCACCGCCATGCGTGCCCGTGGTGCGCAGGTCACCGATATTGCTATCATCATCATCGCTGCCGACGACTCCGTGATGCCTACCACAAAGGAGGCTATCGCCCACTGTCAGGCTGCCGGTGTGCCAATGATATTCGCCATCAACAAGATTGATAAGCCGGGAGCTAATCCTGACCGCATTCGTGAAGACTTGGCAAACATGAACCTCCTCGTCGAGGAATGGGGCGGTAAGTACCAGTGCCAGGAGATAAGCGCCAAGAAGGGTATCGGCGTTGACGAGCTCCTTGACAAGGTTCTCCTTGAAGCAGATATGATGGATCTTAAGGCCAACCCTAACCGCAAGGCTACAGGTACTATCATCGAGTCAAGCCTTGACAAGGGTCGTGGATATGTATCTACAGTCCTCGTCTCTAACGGAACCCTGCACGTCGGCGACATTGTCCTTGCAGGAACATGCTACGGTCGTGTGAAGGCTCTGTTCAATGAGCGTAACCAGAATATAGATAATGTAAAGCCTGCCGAGCCAGCTGTTATCCTCGGTCTTAACGGTGCTCCTACCGCCGGCGACCAGTTCCATGTAATGGAGACTGAGCAGGAGGCACGCGAGATTGCCAACAAGCGTGAGCAGCTGCAGCGTGAGCAGGGACTCCGCACACAGACTCGTCTGACTCTGTCGGATATTTCCCACCGTATTGCACGTGGTGAGTTCCATGAGCTCAACATCATCGTCAAGGGTGATACCGACGGTTCTGTAGAGGCTCTGTCCGACTCGTTCCTGAAGCTCTCTACCGAGAAGGTACAGGTGAACGTAATCAACAAGGCTGTCGGTCAGATTTCTGAGAACGATGTCATGCTGGCTTCGGCTTCCGATGCCATCATCGTCGGTTTCCAGGTTCGTCCGTCAGCTGACGCACGCAAGCTTGCCGACCGTGAGGGCGTTGAGATCAACACCTACTCTGTCATTTACGATGCCATCGACGATATTAAGTCGGCAATGGTCGGAATGCTAGACAAGGTGAAGAAGGAAGTCGTCACAGGACAGATAGAGGTCAAGCAGGTCTTCAAGATTTCCAAGGTTGGCACCGTTGCCGGTGGTCTCGTCACCGAGGGCAAGGTCCACAACAAGGACAAGGCTCGTGTTGTCCGCGATGGTATCGTCGTCAAGACTGCGCCTATCGGGGCTTTGAAGCGTTACAAGGACGATGTCAAGGAAGTTGCTACCGGACTGGAGTGCGGTATCTCTCTCGTCAACGACAACGATATTCAGGTCGGCGACGTCATCGAGACATTCACCGAGATTGAGGTGGCACAGAAACTATAATAAACAAAACCTTATCCCCCACCAAACCTCCCCAAAGGGGAAGCTTTTGGTCACATAGGAGAGAAATGCAGTCACAAATGTTACTGTCAGTTAGTCTGTTTTCCTGAAAACACATATTGGCATAATATTTGTGACTGGTTTTATAAAAGGTGTATTTATAAATCATGCAAGATCAGAAGAACAAGGATAACCAGTTTGTAAAGGAGGTGGTCGACCAGAAATATGAGTATGGTTTCACCACCAACGTGCAGACTGAGATAATTCCTAAAGGACTCAACGAGGATGTGGTTCGGCTCATTTCGAAGAAGAAAGGTGAGCCTGACTGGCTCCTCGATTTCCGTCTTAAAGCCTATCGTTATTGGAAGACGCTGCCGGTGCCTACGTGGGGACACGTTCATGTACCGCACATCGACTTCCAGTCCATTTCTTATTATGCCGACCCGCTGGCAAAGAAGCCGAAGAACAAGGAGATTGACCCTGAGCTTGAGAAGACTTTCGACAAGCTCGGTATTCCTCTTGAGGAGCGGCTCGCACTGAGCGGAACGGCTGTCGATGCCGTCATGGATTCGGTATCTGTAAAGACAACATTCAAGAAGCAGCTTGCCGAGAAGGGCATTATCTTCTCATCTATTGGCGAGGCTGTCAAGAACCATCCTGATTTGGTTCGCAAGTATCTTGGCTCTGTTGTCCCTTATCGTGATAATTTCTCGGCTGCCCTTAACTCGGCAGTATTTTCCGATGGTTCATTCGTATATATCCCGAAGGGTGTCCGCTGCCCGATGGAGCTCAGTTCCTACTTCCGTATCAACGCAATGAATACGGGTCAGTTCGAACGCACACTCATCGTTGCCGATGATGATTCATACGTCAGCTACCTTGAGGGTTGCACAGCTCCTATGCGTGACGAGAACCAGTTGCATGCCGCCGTCGTCGAGATAGTTGTTATGAACAATGCCGAGGTTAAATACTCTACCGTTCAGAACTGGTATCCTGGCGATGAACATGGAAAGGGCGGCGTACTGAACCTTGTTACAAAGCGTGGCGACCTGCGTGGCGTCAACTCTAAGTTGTCATGGACTCAGGTTGAGACAGGTTCTGCCATAACATGGAAATATCCGTCTTGTGTTCTCCGTGGCGACAACTCACAGGCTGAGTTCTACTCTGTTGCCGTGACAAACCATTATCAGGAAGCTGATACCGGTACGAAGATGATTCACATCGGAAAGAACACAAAGTCGACTATTATATCAAAAGGCATATCGGCAGGTCACTCACAAAACTCTTACCGTGGTCTTGTCCGTGCCACCGAGAATGCCGACAATGCCCGCAACTACAGCTCTTGCGACTCTCTGTTGCTTGGCTCTAACTGCGGTGCGCACACATTCCCGTATCTTGATATTCACAACGACAGTGCTGTTGTTGAACATGAGGCTACTACCTCGAAGATTTCCGAAGACCAGCTCTTCTACTGCAACCAGCGTGGCATTCCAACCGAGGATGCCGTCGGACTGATTGTCAACGGTTATGCAAAAGATGTGCTGAACAAGCTGCCAATGGAGTTCGCGGTCGAGGCTCAGAAACTTCTAAGCGTTTCGCTTGAAGGAACCGTGGGTTAGAGATCCACCCCGACCATCCTTAAAAAGGAGGGAGGAAAGTTTCCAAGTTAAACATAGTACTGCTATGAAGTTAAATATAATGCTGCTATGAAATTAAACATAAGGATGCTATGAAACGATTAATGACTATTATTTTCAGTATGATGATGGTCTGCATGGCAAACGCATGGGAACCACAGACTTGGAGAAAGTATGTAGTTGACTTGGAAGTTAAACAAGATACCGTTCCTCAACCATCGATTATGCTTAAGGGATTAAAGCAGGACAAGAAGGTGAACCCCAAAGCTTATCAGTGCGGAACGTTCTATGTTTATCAACCGGGAATATTTGAGGAAGAAGACAATAGACGTGACATTGAAAGAGCCGCTCGTGGCGATTACAGCACAGGCGATTTTATTTCGGATTTGATTTTCGATACGATAGAGTTATTCGTTAAATAAAAAACAATATATAAAATGTTAGAGATAAAGGACCTGCACGCAACCATAGCAGGCAAAGAGATATTAAAAGGCATAAACCTCACAGTGAAAGATGGTGAGATTCATGCAATCATGGGACCTAACGGTTCTGGAAAGTCTACACTCAGTGCTGTTATTACCGGCAACCCTCTGTACACCGTTACCGGCGGTTCAATAACATACAACGGTAAGGACTTGCTGGCTATGAAGCCGGATGAACGCGCCTGCGCAGGAATCTTCCTCAGTTTCCAGTATCCGGTTGAGATTCCGGGTGTAAGCATGACCAACTTCATGAAGGCTGCCGTCAATGCCAAACGCAAGTATCAGGGACTGGAGCCTCTGAAGGCACCAGAGTTTATGAAGCTTATGCGTGAGAAGCGCCAGCTGGTTGAACTCGATTCTAAGCTCACTCACCGTTCAGTCAATGAGGGTTTCTCTGGTGGTGAGAAGAAGCGCAACGAGATTTTCCAGATGGCTATGCTCGATCCTCAGCTCTCTATCCTCGATGAGACCGACTCTGGTCTTGATGTCGATGCCATGCGTATTGTCGGCGAGGGCGTAAACAAGCTCTTCACTCCAGAGAAGTCAATCATCGTCATCACTCACTATGAGCGTTTGCTCGATATGATCAAGCCTAATGTCGTCCATGTTCTATATAATGGCCGCATCGTCCGTACTGAAGGGCCTGAGCTTGCCAAGGAAATTGAGAAGCGTGGTTACGACTGGATTAAGGAAGAGGCAGATAAAGAATTCGGCAAATAGTATCACCTGCCCATTAGGCCTATTATGCCTATTATGCCTATTATGCCAATTAGGCCTATTATGCCCATTAAGCCCATTAAGCCTATTAAGCCTATTAAGGAAAAAATATGAACAGTGAACAACAATATATAGATCTCTATAATGACCAGCGGGAGGCTATCAACAGCCATTCGTCGGACGTGATGAACGTCCTTCGCGACGAGGCTTTCGAGAGTTTCAAGAAGCTGGGATTCCCAAGCAAGAAGGTCGAGCGGTACAAGTACACCGACATGGCAAAGCTCTTTGCGCCGGACTACGGACTGAACCTCAACCGTCTTGAGATTCCAGTCGATCCGTATGAGGCTTTCCGTTGCGATGTTCCGAACCTCAGCACATCACTCTACTTCGTTGTCAACGACCAGTTCTATACCAAGGCTCTGCCAAAGGTACAGCCGGGCAATGGCATCATCGTTGACTCTCTTGCCCATGCTGCAAAGGAACAACCTGAGCTGGTCAGCAAGTATTACGGTAAGATAGCAAAGGCAAAGGAAGATGCAGTAACAGCCCTGAACACGATGCTGGCTCAGGACGGACTCTTCGTTTATGTACCGAAGAACGCCAAGACCGACCGTTGCATTCAGGTTATAAACATTCTCCGCTCTGATGTCGATCTTATGGTCAACCGCCGTGTGCTTATCGTCCTTGACGAGGGAGCACAGGCAAAGTTCCTTTTCTGCGACCATGCTGCCGACAACCGCAACTTCCTCGGAACACAGGTTATCGAGGCATACGTTGGCGACAATGCCAGCCTTGAGCTCAACTGTCTTGAGGAAACTCACTACAAGAATGTACGCGTTTCCAACGTCTACATTGAGCAACAGCGTGACAGCCGTGTAAACCACAACGTCATAACCCTGCACAACGGAATAACCCGCAACCAGCTCGACCTTGTCTTCAAGGGCGAAGGTTCAGAGTGCTCTTGCAATGGTTGTGTCATTGCCGACAAGGAACAGCACGTCGACAACAATACTCTCATCGACCATCAGGTTGGTCATTGCACAAGTAACGAGCTATATAAATATGTACTCAACGACAAGTCTGTCGGTGCTTTCGCCGGTAAGGTTCTTGTCCGTCATGGTGCACAGAAGACAAAGTCGCAGGAGACAAACCAGAATCTCTGTGCAACTAAGCAGGCTCGCATGTTCACACAGCCAATGCTGGAGATTTATGCCGACGATGTCCAGTGCAACCACGGTTCTACCGTCGGTCAACTCAACGATGCGGCACTCTTCTACATGCAGCAGCGTGGTGTAAGTCTTGAAGAAGCAAAGCTTCTCCTTGAGTTCGCTTTCATCAATGAGGTCATCGACAAGATGGAACTTGAGCCACTTAAGGATCGTCTCCATCATCTTGTTGAGATGCGCTTCCGTGGAAGACTGAACAAGTGTGAGGGGTGCTCGCTTTGTAGATAGACGTGAGTCCCCACCAAACCGGAGTCCCCACCAGGCCTCAGCAGGGCTAGGATGTTTAAACACCCAATTTATATAGAGAAATAATATGGAAGATAATAACAAACAGAATAATTTAAGTAATCAAACATCCTCCACTTGGGGGAGGCTTGGTGGGGACTCAATTAGAGCCGACTTCCCAATTCTATCCCACACCGTATATGGCAAGCCACTGGTTTATCTTGACAATGCGGCTACAACACAGAAGCCACTATGCGTGCTCGATGCCATGCGCAACGAGTACCTTAATGCCAACGCCAACGTACACCGTGGCGTTCACTGGTTGAGTCAGCAGGCTACCGACTTGCATGAACAGGCTCGCGAGACAGTGCGGAAGTTTATCAACGCCAAGAGCACTACAGAGGTTGTATTCACCCGTGGAACAACCGAAGGTCTGAACCTTATAGCCTCAACATTCAGCGATGAGTTCATGAAACCGGGCGACGAGGTGATTGTCTCTACCATGGAGCACCACTCCAACATTGTTCCTTGGCAGTTGCAGGCTCGTAAGAAAGGCATCGTTCTGAAGGTTATCCCGATGACCGATGATGGCATTCTCAAACTCGACGAATACGAAAAGCTATTCTCCGACAAGACAAAGATTGTCAGCTGTACTCACGTCAGCAACGTTCTCGGAACCATCAATCCTATAAAGGAGATTATCCGCATTGCTCATGAGCACGGTGTTCCGGTGATGGTCGATGGCGCACAGAGTGTTCCTCATTTCAAGGTTGATGTACAAGACCTCGACTGTGACTTTCTCGCTTTCTCCGGTCATAAGATTTACGGACCAACCGGTGTCGGTATTCTCTATGGCAAAGAGGACTGGCTCGACAAGTTGCCTCCATATCAGGGTGGCGGCGAAATGATTGAGCACGTCAGCTTCGAGAAGACAACCTTCGAAAAGCCGCCATTGAAGTTCGAGGCAGGAACCCCGGATTACATTGCCACACACGGTCTTGCCACCGCCATCGACTATGTCAATAAGATTGGTATGGACAACATCCTTGCTTACGAGCATGAGCTGACACAATATGCTATACAGCAACTCTCAACCATCCCTGACATCCACATCTATGGTCCGGGAATAAATGAAAATTCAGAAACCAAAATTCAAAATTCTGATTTCCCTGTACCTAACACTCATGATGCAGTAATAAGCTTCAACGTCGGCAAGATTCATCACGCCGACCTCGGAACTCTTCTCGACCGTCTCGGTATAGCAGTCCGCACAGGTCATCATTGCGCACAGCCGTTGATGGATCGTCTGGGAGTACTTGGAACAGTCCGCGCATCTTTCGCTTTATACAACACAAAAGAAGAGATTGACGCACTCGTTGACGGTATAAAACGGGTGTCAAAGATGTTCTAAAGTCGTATAAGAGTCTATAATTAGCCCCACATTTCAAGATATTGCATTTTCTAGCTAAGCTCTAGATAATCCTTTGATTATCAGCTAGTCTAGGAAATGCAATATTTTATTTTATCCCATTTTGGAATCCACTTTTTTGGATTTCAGTCCACCACGCGAAGCAAAGATTCTTTTCTTTATCTAACTTTGCAACCGTAATAACCAAAACGCTAAATACAAACTCAAATGAAAAAACATTACTCTTACTGGCAGCTGCGTTAATCAGTGCGTCTGCCTTTTCACAAACAGTAACTAAAGTCAGTGCTGATGGCTCTGATAATACTTTCAAACTTCCTGCCAACAGCCATGTCTATGCTATCTTCAAATTGAATGATGGCATGAAAGAAAATCATTAAAAAATAAATAGCGGTAGCGTTGATGCCAAGCAAAACTGGCACAACAATCTGTGGGACGAAGAAGAGGGAGAAGACTAACGACATCCTGTTAGCAGACATTTCAAAAAATTTAGAATTCTTTTTGATGTTATGAATTTTCTTATTACATTTGCATGCGTTAAACCCAATAGCGCATGCAAATGTTTCGTTTTATACGCCTCGTAATAGTTTTTCTTTTAATCTCATCAATAAGTGCAAAAGCGAATGAGAAGTATGACCTGACGGCTATATTTCAGCAGCTTGACACAGTTATTGACGCTGCTCCACGTTACGAGGAAGCGAAGCAAGCACGTATCGGTACCCTTCTAAACAGCCTTAACGGTACCAAGGACCCAATGAAGCGCTACGACATCAATATGCAACTCTTCGAGGAGTATCGTTCATACAAGAACGACACTGCCATCACCATACTGGAAAACAACCTTAAACTGGCACAACAGATGAACCGAAAGGACCTTGAGGGCGACTGTCTTTCTCTGATTGCCTACCAGAGCTCAAATGCCGGAAGATATGCCGACTCCAAGGCGATACTCGGAAAAGTTATGCCATCAGCACTTCGTGGCGACGGACTTTTCCACTACTATCGTGCCCAGTTCCATCTTTACAATGAAATAGCCTACTACTCCCACTTGCAGAGTGTCAAGGACAGTGCATACGCCATTGCTGGCAAGTATGAAGCACTGGCAATGAATTGCCTTGACAAGCGTTCTGCCGACTACATGGAATTTCTGTGCCGCCATTTGTTCTTTGTCGAGAAGAAAGAAAAGGAAGCGTTGAAGGTATGCAACGAATGGGTAAATATGACACCTGTGAATTCACGTGAATTTGCCCTCGTCGCCTATTATCAATACCTCATTCACATCAACATGGGGCAAGACGAGGAAGCTATCTACTGGGCTGCACGCTCGGCAATATGCGATATTACGCATGCCGTTATGGACCAGGCATCACTATGGTCGATAGCCGACTACATCAGCGGACGCGACATCGACCGCTCCTACAAGTACATAAAGTTCTCATGGAACTGCGCCACGAAGTACGGTACGTCGGTTCGTGCGGCACAGATTTCCCCTATCCTGTCAGTCATTGAAGCTGAATACAAGGCTGAGCTCGACAAGGCAGGGCACCGGCTGATGGTCATAACGGCACTCATAGCCGTACTGGCAATAGTTCTTTGCTTCATGCTCTACTATGCTACGAAGCAACGCCACCGGCTTACCTCAGCACGTAACAAGCTCAGTCTTCGCAATAACCAGCTTGCCGAGATAAACGCCAAACTTGAGGAAAGCAACGGAAAACTGAAGGACGCCAACGAGAGGATAACCAAGGGTAACGCCCAACTGAAGGAATCCGACCATATCAAGGAAACCTACATCGGCAGGTATCTGGCTCTCTGCTCCGACTATGTCAACCGCATGGACAAGGCTCGCAAGGATGCCAACCGACTGATAAAGGCTCACAAGATAGACGAGCTCTACCAGCAGACACGCTCAACCGAGCAAAAGAACAAGGACGTTGACGAGCTCTATGGTTATTTCGACCGCACGTTCCTGACCATCTTCCCGACATTTGTTGACGACTTCAACGCACTGCTTAAGCCAGAGAACCGCATAGAGACTGAAACAGGCAGGCTAAACACCACGCTGCGAATATTCGCCCTCATACGACTTGGCATTGACGACAGCGGAAAGATTGCAGAGCTACTTCACTATTCGGTAAACACCATCTACAACTATCGGGCACGAACAAAAAACGGCTGCACAGGCAACCGCGATGCCTTCGAAGACGAAGTAAAGAGGCTTGGAAAAATATAAACACAATGGGAATTATGTTTACACAGCACATGATTCCCGCAACCAAAGCACAACCTTTATAACTATCTTATTATCAACAACTTTGAAAACGGGTATCTTTCTCGTTCTAATTGGGTATCTTTTAGACGATGAAACGGTATCTTTTACACGCAAAAAGGGTATCTTTCACTTGCTGAAAGATACCCTTCGGAGTTTTAAACGGATTACGATTTCGAAAAACTTTTACTTCAATTCAAAAGACTTACTTAGCTTGAGGTTGTCGGATGCATTGCCGACGAGAGCGGTGAACGAACCCGGCTCTGCCTTCCATTGACCCGTAGCCTCATCGTAGAAACTCAGGGCGTCACGACCGATGGTTATGGCTACATCAGCCGACTGACCCGGTTCAAGATAGATTTTCTTGAATCCCTTGAGTTCCTTGTAAGGGCGGTCAACAGAAGCCTTGTCGTCGTGGATGTACAACTGGACGACCTCTGCTCCGGCACGCTTGCCGGTATTTTTGACGGAAACAGTAACAGTAAGACTGTCGTTGGCAGTCATCGCCGACTTTGACAGTCTCAAGTTTGATATATTAAAAGATGTATAACTCAGTCCATGACCGAAGGCAAACAGCGGATGGGTCTTGTGAGCGTCAGCCCAACGATAGCCCACGTAGATGCCTTCTTTGTATGTCTCGTCGATGATGTTGCCATCGGTCTGAGCACCGCCCGGCTTACGCCATGTACCTGGATATGCATCCAATGCGTGAGCGCCAACATCTTTCAGTGATGCAGGCCATGTGAACGGCAGTTTGCCCGACGGGTTGGCATCGCCGCAGAGCACTGCAGCAAGTGCCTCGCCAGCCTCTGAGCCGAGGAACCAGCCCTGAACGATAGCCGGAACTTGGTTCTTCCAAGGCATTGCGACGGCATTACCAGAGATGTTCACGTAGACGAGTTTCTTATTTGCCTTTGCCAGTGCCTCGATGAGTTTGTCCTGAGCGTAAGGCAGACCATACTGCTTGCGGTCGTGACCTTCACAGTCCTGATAGTCGCTCTTGTTCAGTCCGCCGAAGACTATGACGAAATCGGCTTTGCGAGCCTTTGCCACGGCGTCGTCGATGAGCTGCTGCTCCGAGCGGTTGTCGCTAAGGTCCTGTCCGGTGGTCACACCGTTGTAGTTGCCGGTGACGTCGCCAACGTAGCCACGCTCATACTCGACAGTGGCTTTGCCGGCAAGCCGTGCCTTAAGTCCGTCGAGAGGGGAGATCTCCTTCTGGACTTTCAGGGAGGATGAGCCGCCACCGACTGTCATTATCTTGATGGCGTTCTCGCCAACGACGAGTACGGTTGGTTTTGCTGTAGGTGTAGTAGGCTTATTAGGCTTATTAGGCTTATTAGGCATATTATGCATATTATGCATATTATGCATATTATGCCCATTAGGCCTAATAGGCCTATTAAGCCCATCAACATCTATCGGCAGTACGCCCCCATCATTCTTCAGCAGCACTATTCCGTCCTCTCCTATTCTCTTAGCAGCGTCATAGTGGCTCTCAGAGCAGAGCAGTCCGTGCCCGCGCTTAGCCATCGTTGTGCGGTAGTAGAGGCGGAGCACACGGCGCACCTTGTCGTTGAGCTCGTCCATAGAGTACTTGCCGCTGAGGATACCCTTCTTGTAAGGGTTGGCGAGATAGTAGCTGTCGTAGGCATTGCTGGCACCCTCGGAGAGTCCGTTGGTCCATGAGCCGAACTCCATGTCGAGTCCGTTGTGCACAGCCTGGTCAGTATTATGAGTGCCGCCCCAGTCGCTGACAACGACTCCGTCGAAGCCCCATTTGCCTTTCAGCAAGTCCTTGAGCAGGTACTCATTGTGGCAGTTGTGTTCGTCCTTATAGAGATTATAGGCTCCCATAAGTGCCCAGACATGTCCTTTCTGAACAGCTGCCTTGAAAGCCGGGAGGTAAATCTCATGCAGGGCACGGTCGGAGATCTTCACATTGACTTGATGGCGATACTCCTCGTCGTTGTTCAGGCAGAAGTGCTTGACGCAAGCTGAGACACCATTCGACTGCAGACCTATTATATAAGGTACAACCATAGTCGAGGTCAGGAACGGATCCTCACCCATATATTCGAAGTTTCTGCCGCCTAGCGGAGTGCGGTAAATGTTCACGCCCGGACCGAGAATCATATCCTTGCCACGGTAGAGTGCTTCCTCACCAAGGCTTTTTCCATAGAGCTGAGCCATCTGAGGATTCCATGAAGCGGCAAGGCAAGTCAGTGCCGGGAATGCGACACACGAGTCATTGGTCTGTCCTGCCTGCTCCCACTCGTCCCAAAGAACATCTGGGCGAACTCCGTGAGGACCATCGTCAGTCCAGAAGTCAGGGAATCCGAGACGGGGAATACCACGGCTTGAGAATTTACTTTGAGCATGGATGACGGCAATCTTCTCATCGAGGGTCATTCGCGAGAGTGCATCATCAATCCGCTGTTCTACACTTTTTGATTCATCAAGGTAAACGGGTAACGCTTGTTGAGCGCTAACTGTAACGGCACTGGTAAGAAGAAATGCCGAAACAATAAATGTTTTAAACCTATGCTTCATAATTATAAGATTTGGTTTTGTTACAAAGTTAATGAAAAAAGGAGTCCTTGCTGTTGTCAGATGATAAAAATATAGATTGATTTAGACAACTCATTTAATTAACATCTTGATTTTCAAAAGGTTAATTTTTTAGGTTAATATAAAAAAAGTGGACGGACATTATTACACCCAAAGCCTCTAGTGGTAGTACCGGCGGCAGAAAGGTGCCCTATAGCCAACCCCTACACAATCCACTTTCTTGAGGGTTTGAAAAATTAATAACTTATTGATATACAACAATTTAAAATCAAACCTAGAGTAATTCAGTCCACTTTTGCACTAACATGCGTTTTTCTTATCTTTTTTTTATATAATTTTGCTAGCAGAAAACTTAGACCAAACTTCAGATTAACGACTTTTTACAAACGAGTTTTTTCTGACTAACATTATCATTTTAAAACCAAAATTAAACACTTATGAGACAAACAAGAATCATTAGCTTATTGGTGGCTATGCTGTTTGCTGTAGTGACACAAGCCCAAAACGTTAAGTTCTCGGGTACTGTTGTCGACAATAACGGCGAGCCCATCATCGGCGCATCCGTTATGGAGAAGGGAACTTCTATAGGTTCCATCACCGACCTTGACGGAAACTTCAGTTTCGATGGCACACAAGGGTCTACTCTTGTCATCTCCTATGTCGGCTATGTCAACCAGGAGGTTAAGGGCGGACAGAACATGAGAATCACCCTGAAGGAAGACACTAAAGCCCTCAACGAGGTCGTCGTTATCGGTTACGGTGTTCAGAAAAAGAGCGTTGTGACAGCATCTATCGCCAAGGTCGACGCCAGCGATATTGCCGAGACAGCCCCTCTGCGTATGGATAACGCCCTGCAAGGACTTGCTGCCGGTGTGAACGTTACCGCATCATCAGGTCAGCCAGGTGCAGCAGCCCGCATACGTATTCGTGGTACTGGTACTATCAATAACTCCGACCCTCTGTACGTTGTCGATGGTATGCCTATCGAAGGTGGTCTCGACTACGTCAACCCAGCTGATATTGAGAGCATTGAGGTTCTGAAGGATGCCGCTTCAGGCGCTATCTACGGTGCACGTGCTGCCAACGGTGTTGTACTTGTTACTACTAAGAAAGGTAAAGCCGGCAAGGCAAAGATTAACTACAACTTCTCTTATGGTTGGCAGAGTCCTTGGAGACATCGTGATGTAACCAACGCTACTGAATATGCTGTTCTGCAGAATGAGCAGTACACCAACGCCGGACAGGCAGCGCCTTACGCTGACCCGTATTCTTACGGCAAGGGTACCGACTGGCAGGACCTCGTCTTCAACGACAATGCTCCTGTTGTCAACCATGATTTGAGCATCAGCGGCGCAAGCGACAAGCTCAACTACTATCTCGCTCTCGGCTACTACACACAGGATGGTATCGTAGGTGGTAACTACGGACAGTCAAACTATCAGCGTCTGACTATGCGCAGCAACACTAACTACAACATCTTCGATGCAACTAAGGATCGCAGCTTCCTGAACAAACTCGACTTGACAGTCAACCTCTCATACGCTCGCATCAAGAGCCGTGGTTCTATCGATGCCGACTCTCAGTGGGGTTCTGTACTGGGTAGCGCACTTGCACTGTCACCAATCCTGACTCCTACAGTCAGTGGCGATGATGCAGCTGCACAGAATGCCAAATACACTTACACCGATCCTAAGACCGGCGACATCGTTCCTTACGAGCCGCTTCGCGACCGTGCAGGCAATGTCCTTATGATTCCAGGAACAGTCTACAATGAGATCAACAACCCATTGGCTATGATGGCTACTCCTGCATCCCAGAACTGGAGCCATAAGTTCGTCAGCAACTTCGCCCTCGACTTGAACCTCTGGGATCAGTTGAAGTATCGTTTCAGCTGGAGCGCCGACTTGAGCTTCTGGGGCAACGACAGCTATACTCCGCAGACTTTCTACCGTTCAGCCAACAATCTGGCTACAAAGACCAGTGCTTCAAGCCAGAGCGAGCGCGGCACTGTATGGCAGGTTGAGAATACTCTCTCTTACGATAAGACCCTCGGCAAGCACCACTTCAACGTTGTGCTCGGTCAGAGTGCATTCCGCAACAACGGTTGGGGTATCAATGCTAACGCCGACTACCTTATCAACCCGAGCAAGCCTTACGTAAACTATACTACAGGTATCAACGAGAAATACTATCTCACACACGATGCTAACGGAAACATAACCGGTGCAGTCACTGAGAACGGTGGCTCTGCATGGAGAAATGCTTACCACACAATGACATCACTCTTCTTCCGTGGCAGCTACGACTATGATGAGCGTTACATGGCTCAGTTCACAATTCGTCGTGATGGTTCAAGCCGTTTCGGTTCTAACCACAAGTACGGTACATTCCCTTCATTCTCTTTGGGATGGAATCTTACCAATGAGCCTTACTTACAGCCACTGCGCAAGGCATTCAGCAACTTGAAGCTTCGTTTCAGCTGGGGTAAGAATGGTAACGATAACATCGGTGACTTCCGCTACACAGTCAACACTGCAATGGGTAACAACTATTACTTCGGTAAGCAGTCTACTCTTTATCAGGGCTCTAAGGCAAGCGGTCTTCCTAACCCAGACCTTAAGTGGGAGGAGAGTGAGCAGACCGACTTCGGTATCGACTTTGGATTCCTTCAGAACTCTCTTACTTTGACCGTCGACTACTTCAAGAAGAAGACCAACGGTATGCTGATGACCATGAACATCCCAAGTTACGTTGGTGAAGCTAAGCCTATCGGTAATGTTGGTGATATGGAGAACCAGGGCGTTGAGTTCGAGGCTGGTTATAAGTTCAATGTCGGTCCTGTCAAACTCAACATCAAAGGCAACGCTTCTTACCTCAAGAACAAACTTATCCGCTACGGTAACGAAACTGGTTATGCCGACTACGACACATGGCAGGGCGGTGGTGTCATCACCCGCGCTGAGAACGGTCAGCCATTCCCATTCTTCTATGGATTCAAGACTGCAGGTATCTTCCAGACTCCGGAAGAGGTTAAGGCTTACGTCAATAAGGACGGTAACATGATTCTGCCAAACGCAGTTCCTGGTGACATCCGCTTCGTCGATATAAACGGCGATGGCAAGATTGACAACGACGACCGCACCAACATTGGTAACGGTACTCCTAAGTGGACATTCGGTTTGAACCTCAACGCAAGCTGGCAGGGATTCGACTTCAGTATGTACTGGGCAGGTGTCGCAGGTGTTGACATCTTCGACGCTACTCGCCGTTCAGATATTGCATCAAGCAACTATCCTACATGGATGCTCGACCGCTGGACTGGTCCAGGCACAAGCAATAAGGTTCCTCGTCTCGTCAATGGTGATGCTAACAACTGGCAGAGCTCTGACCTCTTCATCAATGATGGTTCTTACTTCCGTCTGAAGAACATTACTCTCGGCTACACATTGCCTCAGAACATCACACGCAAGATTATGATTGACCGTCTCCGTGTATTCGTTATGGCTGAGAACCTTGTTACACTTACAAAGTATCATGGCTTCGATCCTGAAATCTCTTCAGGTGGTACATCTCTCGGAATCGACTATGGTGTATATCCACAGCCACGCACTTGGACTATCGGATTCAACGTTACACTCTAACAACTAACGAGTTTCAAACGTTACCTTACAACATTTAGAAATAAGCTTTATGAAAACAAAGGAAATTATAGCTATAGGTCTTCTGGCAATTGCAACTGTAGGCTTCACAAGTTGCAGTGACAGCTTCCTGGACGTAGAGAACTTCGGAGCTGACGACCTAAACGAATACTATAAAACAGATGCCCACCTTCAGGAGGCTGTCGTAGCTGCCTACGACCCTCTGCACTGGGCTGACTGGGGCAATGGTCAGTATTGCCCATACAACCTCATCAGCGATGTGATGAGCGACGATATTAATGTTGGTGGTGCTACTGCATCCGACCAGCTGAACTGGCAGTTAATGTCAAACTACAACGCTACCCCTGACCAGAACCTCAGTGGATTCTGGACGGATGAATACAGTGGCGTTAAGCGTTGCAACGATGTCGTACAGTACGTTGATGCTGCTCTGCAGGACAGTACTCTCGGTATTTCCCGCACTAACGCTAACTACTACAAGACACAGGCTCGTGTGCTTCGTTCTTTCTATTACATGTGGTTGTGGAAGATGTGGGGAAACATTCCTTACTTCACAACGAACCTGCCAGCTGACAGTCACTATCTTGGTCCACAGTACTCTGCCGACTCAGTTTACCATGCAGTAATCACCGACCTTGAGGATGCCATCAACCAGAACAATCTGCCGATGAAAGCTGAGGCTGGTCAGGAAGGCCGTGTTACAAAGGCATTCGCTTACATGATTTACGCTGAGATGGTGATGTATCAGAAGGATGAGAGCCGTTATCCGAAGGCTCTGCAGTACATGCAGGAAATTATCAATAGCGGTCAGTATCGGCTCAATCCTGACTTCGCTGCAATCTGGACTGAAAGCGGCGAATGGTGCGACGAGAGCATCTATGAGATCAACTATCAGGACGACAACCACGTTCGCGGATGGAGCAATCCTCTCGGTGCCGGTGGTACCGTTCTGCCTCGTCTCGTCGGTCCTCGTGGATGGACATCAGGTGTTGACGGCATCGACCTCGGCTGGGGCTTCGGTCCTGTTCGCACAGAGACAGTTGACCTCTTTGCTGGCAACGACACCCGTAAGAAGGTTACAGCTTACGACGCTGCTTCAGCAGCCGCTGCCAACGGTATTAACTTTGAGCACGGATATGAGTACACTGGTTACTATCTGGGTAAGTACATTCCACGTCCTGAGAACAACAAGGATGCAGGTTGGGATGTCGACCTGAACTTCAACAACAACTATCGTGTATACCGTTATTCAGAGACTCTGCTCAACGCAGCCGAGCTTCTGCTCCGCACAGGCGGCAATCAGGCACAGGCTCTTTACTATGTCAATCAAGTTCGCCAGCGTGCAGGTATCGCACAGCTTCCTTCTGTAACTCTCAGAGACGTCCTCAACGAGCGTCATCTTGAGTTCGTCGGAGAGGGCAAGCGCTACTTCGACCTTATCCGCACTGACCAGGCTTCTACAGTTCTTGTTGCAGGTTCAGCTGCCGGTCGCACCAACAACTGGACTGAGAATAAGAAGTATCTGCCTATCCCACAAGGTGAATTGAGCGCAGATCCTAACCTCAAGAACAATAATTACTAATTCACCTATTAAAGACTACAACAATGAAAAATATATTGAAGACTTTCGGCTTGGTTGCTTTGGCAGGACTGGCTTTCACAGCTTGCTCGCCTGACGACTACGATGGTGTAAACCAGAATGGGTTGCCAAACGTGAACGACTATGCTGATGATTTCACAGTAACGGTCGACCAGAACACGAACCAGGCACACTTCGAGTTTAATCCCGACGTTAAGGGTGTTGTTCCATTGTGGACTATCAATGGTTCCCGCTATTCCTCAGCATATAGCGACTCTGCTTACTACCGCAAGGCCGGCGACTACACTGTCGACTGCCAGGTAAAGAACCGCAATGGTGTTTCCGATGGAAAGATTACCAAGACATTCCATATTGACAAGACAAAGTTGAACGGATTCGGCGGTTTCGTTGCCGACGGTCCTTACAACTTGTGGCGTCAGGATGATGCTTCTGTACACACTCCTACTTTCTGGTATGCACCGGGATGGAATCAGATTGCAGACCCATCATACAGTACCGAAGGTTATGACTTCGAAGGCGTGACATTCCCTCAGGCTACAACTGAGCAGTGGCAGGCTCAGATGTTCATCCCATCAACTATCACTTTGTCAAAGGACAAGAGCTACGACTTCTCTGTAATCCTCACCTCTAACACTGACCACAACAACGTAACTGTTCAGGTGGGCGATGCAAATGGCAACATCTTGTTCAACGAGAAGACAACTCTGAAAGCTGGTGAGCCTGTATGCTTCTGGAAGAGCGATGTTCCTGGTGTTGATGCTTCTAACGCACGTATCGTCCTCGACTTCGGAGGTAACGCAGAGAACACTTCTATCAACGTTGAGAATATTGTCCTGAAAGACCATGCCAACGACGATGGCACTAAGGTTCCTGATGTTGTTATCGACCCGACAGTCTACACTTATGACTCGCCAAACAACATCTGGAAGCAGATCGACGACAACTTCGATCCGTCAATCATGACATTCTACTATGCTAATGGCGCCAGCTGGGAAGCTAACCCTGACCCAATAGGCTTCAATGCCCTTGGAGGCGGTAAGTACGAGATTTCTCTGCCTGACGCAAGTTCACTTCAGTGGCAGGCTCAGGTATTCTTCCACGCTGAGAACCTCGCCGGATTTGCACTGCCTGTAAAGGCTGGCGACAAGTACGACATTCGTGTAAAGGTTCATTCAAACAACGCCATTCCGGGTATGACTTTGAAGGTAACGGATTCTAAGGACAAGGACAACTACTTGACTGCCGACCGTCATGACATCCCTGCCGATGAGGACTATGAGATTAAGTTGCCGGCTACCACGCTCTCAGGCAAGAAGGATGCAGCTACCCTGCAACTTGTCCTTGACTTTGGCGGTGCTCCTGCCGGAACAGTTGTCACGGTAAGTGATATTACTATTCAGAAGACAGCTGAGTAATCAGATAATTCCGTGTGGACCTAGCCAAAACCAGGTCTACACGGATTTTTTTGTTTCAACGATTGAGTCATTTATAATATGAGGATAACAAAGAAAATATTAATAGGCTTACTGGCATTAGTTTTCCCTTTTGCTTCTTGCAGCAGTAGCGACGACAATGACGGTCCGGCACCTGACAGCGGTTCTGAGTTGAGCGTTGACCCGACTTCCATCAATGCACCGGCAACAGGCAGCACATTCACCATTACAGTGAAGGCACAGCGTGGAGAATGGACAGCATATACCGATGCCGGATGGATAACACTGAGCAATCAGAATACCAATCAGAACACAGGAACAATAACAGCAAACATTGCCGCCAATACAACAGGAGCCCGCCAGGCTACCATCAATGTGCGTTCCGGCTCTACCCGCCAGACTATCACAGTATCACAGCAGGCTCCGCTGAGTGTCAGCAATGATGTTGTACGATTCTCTTCGATAGGTGGCAACGACACAATCACAGTTACAGCGACTGCCGACTGGGGCATAACATCCAGTGTCGATTGGATTAAAGTCAGTAAGTTGGATGCCACACACGCTGTCATCACTGCATCAGCAAATGACGCCCATGAATCCCGCACTGCCGACGTAACTGTAAAGACAGCTACCGAATCAAAGGCAGTATCAGTTGTTCAGGAATCCGTTGACGACCGCGAAATGCGCATTCCTGATGGATATACTCTAGACTGGCATGACGAGTTCGATTATAACGGACAACTAAATTCCGACTGGACTGAAGAGTCTCAGCCTGCCGGATGGGTAAACAATGAGTTGGAAAATTACATCAAGGGTACATCCGTGAACGAAGTAAAGGACGGTAATCTAAATATCCATTGCTTCAAAGGCAACGACGGAAAGATCTACAGCGGTCGCGTTTACGCCAAGGTAAACCAAGGCTGGCAGTATGGCTACTTCGAGGCACGCATAAAGTTGCCTAAAGGTAAGGGCACATGGCCGGCATTCTGGATGATGCCAGTATCACCGAGTGACAGCTGGCCACGTTGTGGTGAGATTGACATTATGGAGGAAGTTGGCGTTGTTCCTAACGAGGTTAGCTCAAGTTTCCATGCCCAAGGACATAACCACACCAACAACACTCAGATTACTCATGCCATGAACATCGGCAATGCCGAAGGCGAATATCATGTCTATGCACTTGAATGGACACCAAACAATTTGACGACGTACGTCGATGGAAAGGTGCAGCTGACATACAACAATCCTGGTACTGGCGTCGTTGATTGGCCTTATGACAAGCCATTCTATGTCATCCTTAATCTCGCCTGGGGCGGAAGTTGGGGCGGCATGAACGGTGTCGACGAGAGCGCACTCCCTGTAACTATGAATGTTGACTACGTCAGAGTTTTCAAAAAGAAGTAAACAGATTACCAATAAAAGGCAATATGATACCCAAAGTAATTCTGGCAGTCATCTCATTATTGCTGACATCCGCTTTATCGGTTCAGGCAGTCAATGCTGCCGAACCGACAAAGGGGAAGTTCATAACGATTGATGGTACGTCGCTTGTCGGTGAAAACGGCAAGCCGTACTATATCGTTGGAACGAATCTCGGCAACTGGCTTAACCCCGAAGGCTACATGTTCGGCTTCAAGAAGACCAACTGCGAATGGATGATAAACGAGATGGTATGCGAGATGACAGGTCCCGACGCTGCCCGTGAGTTCTGGCAGAAGTTCAAGGACGACTATATCACAGAGGACGACATTGCTTTCATTAGCAAATGTGGTGCCAATACTATCCGTCTGCCATTCAATTACAAACTCTTCACAGCCGAAGACTACATGGGAATGAACGATCCGCAAGAAGGTTTCCGTCTCATGGACAAGGTCATTGGATGGGCTAAGAAATACGGACTTCATGTCATTCTTGACATGCACGACTGTCCTGGCGGACAGACAGGTGACAATATTGACAACGGATATGGCTATCCCTGGCTGTTTGTCAGTGAGGCAAGCCAGAAGCAGTTCATCGACATCTGGACAAAGATAGCCACCCACTTTGCTGGTGAGCCGGTAGTTCTCGGTTACGAACTGATGAACGAGCCGATAGCAACGACATTCACAAAGGAAGTTCAGGAAGAACTAAACAAGAAGCTTGAGCCTCTTTACAAAAAAGCCGTCGCAGCCATCCGCACCGTCGACAAGAACCATATCATCCTTCTCGGCGGCTCACAGTGGAACAGCAACTTCGAGCCGTTCACCGACTGGAAATTCGACAATAAGATAATGTACACCTGCCACCGTTACGGCGGCGATGCCACGAAGGAAGCCATCGGCAGTTTCATTGCGTTCCGTGACAAGACCGGACTGCCAATGTACATGGGCGAACTAGGTCACAACACCGACAAATGGCAGTCCGACTTCGTCAAGGTTTTGCGCGAAGCCAACATCGGCTATACCTTCTGGCCATACAAGAAGATAGAATCATCATGTATGGTAGGAATTGCCAAGCCGGAAGAATGGGACAGCACGGTAGTGAAGTTCTCCGAAGCCGACCGCAATTCGTTCGATGCCATACGCAAGGCACGCCCCGACCAGGCGACAGCCTATAAACTCTTAATGCAGTTTGCTGAGAACTCAAAGTTCCAGAACTGCAACCCACAACCTGCTTATATTAGCTCAATAGGTTTAAATTTTGGTTTTTAAGGAAGATTGTATTTCAGGATAACATTTTTTTTGTAACTTTGCACCACAGACCTAACTAAATTATCATAATGAAAAAAACATTCTTACTCTTGGCTGTGTTGCTTTCTGTCACCACTTCATTTGCCCAGAAGAAATCGATGGACCAGTACATCGACGACCTCATGGCGAAGATGACCCTTGACGAGAAAGTAGGACAACTAAATCTCTTACCGGGTGGCGATATAACCACCGGTGCTGGCATGAACTCACCTCTTGCCGCCCTTATTCAGAAAGGCGAGCTCGGCTCAGTCCTCAATGTCATGGGTGTTGACAAGGCAAAGGCATTGCAGGAGCTTGCCGTAAAGAAGAGCCGACTGGGCATACCATTGCTCATTGGTCAGGATGTCATTCACGGCTATGAGACCATCTTCCCTATCCCGCTAGCCCAAGGTTGCTCCTGGGATCCGCAGGCTGTGGAGCTCGGAGCACGCGTTGCTGCCAAAGAGGCTTCTGCCGACGGTGTCAACTGGGTGTATAGTCCAATGGTAGACGTTGCCCACGACCCACGCTGGGGACGTGTTTCCGAAGGATATGGCGAAGACCCTTACCTATCAGGAGTTATGGGTGCAGCCGCAGTAAGAGGCTATCAGAACGGCGAATATCCGGTTGCGGCCTGCTTGAAGCACTATGCCCTCTATGGCGCTACTGAGGCTGGCAAGGACTACAGCTCTGTTGACATGAGCCGTCTGCGCATGTACAACCAGTATCTTCCACCTTACAAGGCAGCCGTTGACGCCGGAGTATGGAGCGTAATGTCATCATTCAACCTCGTCGACGGAGTACCTGCTACGGGAAACGAATGGCTCATCAACCATGTACTGCGTGACCAGTGGGGATTCAAAGGATTCCTTGTCACCGACTATGGCTCAATAGGCGAGATGCCAATCCTTGGCTTTGGCGACCTCAAGACATCAACAATACAGGCATTCAAGGCTGGTACAGATATGGACATGTGCTCCAATGCATACACTAAATATCTGAAAGAGGCTCTCAACGAAGGCTCTATCACCATGGCTCAGATAGACACTGCCGTTCGCCGTGTGCTGGAAGCCAAATACAAGCTCGGACTCTTCTCTGACCCTTACCGCTACTGCAACGTAAAGCGTGGAAAGACCGACATGTACAACTCCGACAGCCGTAAGGCAGCCCGTGACATGGCAGCCGAGACTTTTGTCCTCTTGAAGAATGACAACAACATTCTGCCATTGAAGAGACAAGGGACTATCGCCCTCGTAGGTCCACTTGCCGACACCCGCAACAACATCCCGGGCACATGGTGTTTCGCCTATAAGCCGGAACTGTATTCTACCATAAAGGAATCCATGCAGCGCTATCTCGGCAACTCTGCCAAGCTCGTTTACGCACAGGGTTCGAACATATATGCTGATTCTACCATGCAGGCAAACGCTTCTTTCGGTAAGACTATCAAATGGGGCGATTCAAAGAAGATGCTCGACGAGGCTGTCGAAGCAGCCAAGAGCTCCGACGTCGTCGTGGCTTGCCTCGGTGAGCTAGCCGAAATGTCCGGCGAGAGTTCAACACGTACCAACCTTAACTTGCCTGATGTTCAGAAGAACCTACTCAAAGCCCTGCTTGCAACCGGCAAGCCAGTAGTTCTGCTCAACTTCTCCGGACGTCCTACAATACTTACTTGGGAGAGCCAGAACGTACCGGCTATTATGAACGTCTGGTTCGGAGGCAGCGAGACGGGCGACGCACTTTGCGACGTACTCTTCGGCGACAAGGTTCCTACTGGAAAGCTCGTCAACACATTGCCACGCTCTATGGGACAGATTCCTATCTTCTACAATCACCTCAGCGGAAGCCGTGACATTCCTGACGGAAGCTGTTCGTTCCGTAAGTATCAGAGCAACTACATCGATGAGACCACCGGTCCACTCTATCCTTTCGGCTACGGACTGAGCTACACTACATATAAATATAGTGATGTCAGTCTCTCTGCCCCATCAATGTCAAAGGAAGGCAAGGTTACAGCCACCGTCAACGTAACGAACACCGGCGACCGTGACGGCGATGAGGTTGTTGAGTTCTACATCCACGGCAAGACTTCACACATTGTCCGTCCTGTCAAGGAGCTTAAGGGATTCCAGCGTGTCCACATTGCCAAAGGCGAGACCAAGACCATATCATTCGACATTGATGCCAACACTCTGAACTACCTCGATGCCGAAGGCAAGCCTTTCCTTGACCCAGGCGACTTCGAGATAATGATTGGCCCGAACAGCCGTGATGTGAAGACAGCGGAGCTGAGAGTAGACTAATTCAAGAGAGTTTATTCTATTGAACAATATTTATGCTAAAGAACCATTACTATAGCGAATACGAACTAGAGGCGGGATGCGACGAAGCCGGCAGGGGATGCCTTGCCGGCAGCGTGTATGCCGCCGCTGTTATTTTTCCAAAAGACTATCATAACGACGAGCTCAACGACTCTAAACAGCTGTCGGCGAAGAAACGCTATGCCCTGCGTGAGATTGTTGAGCGTGATGCCCTCGCGTGGGCTGTAGGCATAGTAACGCCGGAGGAAATCGACAAGATAAACATCCTCAACGCATCAATACTTGCCATGCACCGGGCTCTCGACCAGCTGAAGGTCCGTCCCGAGGCTGTCATCGTTGACGGAAATAAATTCAAGCCCTACCACGACCTACCCTATACTACTATCGTCAAAGGCGACGGCAAATACCTTTCCATCGCTGCCGCTTCCATTCTCGCCAAGACATTCCGTGACGATTATATGGACCGTCTTGCCGAGGAATATCCCCAATACGACTGGCTGTCAAACAAAGGCTACCCCACCAAGAAACACCGTGAAGCCATCCGGAAGTATGGCGTAACGCCTTATCACCGCATGAGCTACAACCTTCTCGGCGGAACTGGCGAGCTGAGCCTTGACTTCAAAGATTAATTAAAATATCACTCCCGTCACAATATTCTGAATCTTTTTTACTACCTTTGCCATTGTTATGATTCGGAATATAATCTTCGACTATGGCAGTGTGCTCATCAGGACCGACTGCCGGAGAGTCTACACCGAAGTCCTCGGCTCATGGGAAAAGGCAGACTGGTTCCGCACGAACATCATCACGCCGGAATGGGTCCACCGTCTCGACATGGGTGAGGACTATGCCACCTGCATCAAAGACTTGCAGGCGCAACATCCCGACTATGCCGACGCGATAGCATTGTGGGACTCACGCTTCACCGACTTCCTCGTCGGCGAGATGCCCGGCATGCGCAAAGTCCTCGTGCGCCTTCGTATCGACGGCTACCACCTCTATGGCTTATCGAACTACAGTCATAAGATTTACGACATCCAGAAGATGGTAACCATTTTCCACAACCTCGAAGGACAGATCATTTCCTCCGACATCCACATTACCAAGCCGGACTTCCGCATCTTCAAACTACTTCTTGCCAAGTACAACCTCAACCCCGAGGAATGCTTGTTCATCGACGACCGCACCGTCAATACCGATGCTGCACGCCAGTTGGGAATATCGACAATGACTTTCCCCGAAGTTCCTTTCACACAGAAACAGATTCTCGACGGATTCACCAAGGAGTACAGCGACAACACCATCCCACCTCAAATCGCATCGTTCGAGAAAACTCTTGAGCGAAACCTCTACGTTTAATTTATAATTTCTAATTTATTATTTCTAATTTATAATTTCTAATTTATTATTTACCTTGGCACAGAGAAAGACATATCGTTGCACTAAATGCGGCTATGAAGCCTACGACTATGAAGGGCGCGGCTTCATGGGTCAGCACATCGAGAGCATGAGTTGTCCCGACTGCAAGACCATCCAGCCGCTGGTTGTCGGCGGAGTCATAGGCGACTCGGCACCATCGTTCAGCACTCTTGTCGGACGAATCTGCCTGAACTGTGGCAGCGACCGCATACAACCATGGGACCACAAGACCTGCCCGAAGTGCGGAGGAAAGATGGAATACACCGGAGAGCATGAGTTCTGGACGTAGGATCCACCCCGGCCCTCCTAAGGATCCACCCCGGCCCTCCTTAAAAAGGGAGGGGGTCAGATTACTCTGTTGCCCACAAAGGAATTATTTATACATTATAATTTATACATTATACATTATATGAAGTATGACTATCTCATCGTTGGCTCAGGACTCTTTGGAGCCACATTCGCATACATGGCACACAAGGCAGGAAAGAAATGCCTCGTTATAGACCGTCGTCCGCAACTCGGCGGCAACGTCTATTGTGAGGACATTGACGGAATTCATGTCCACAAGTATGGCGCCCATATCTTCCACACGTCAAACAAAGAGATATGGAACTTCGTCAACTCTCTTGTCGAATTCAACCGATACACCAACTCGCCGGTAGCCAACTACAAGGGAAAGCTATACAATCTGCCGTTCAATATGAACACCTTCTACCAGATGTGGGGAGTAACCACGCCCGACGAGGCACAGGCAAAGATAGACGAACAGCGCCGGGAAGCACTGGAACAATTCAAAACCAATAATCCACAATTCATAATCGACGGAAAGTACGAGCCTCAGAATCTCGAAGAGCAAGCCCTGCTCCTTGTCGGCAAGGACATCTACGAGCGACTCATCAAGGGCTATACCGAGAAACAATGGGGGCGCAACTGCACCGACCTTCCGGCATTCATCATCAAGCGACTGCCCGTCCGTCTCGTCTTCGACAACAACTACTTCAACGACACCTGTCAGGGAATACCAGTCGGCGGTTACAACGTACTCGTAAACAAGCTGTTAGAAGGCGTTGAAACGAAGATCAATACCGACTTCTTCGCCGACAGGAAAGGATTCGAGAGCCTTGCTTCGAAGATTGTTTACACCGGACAGCTCGACGAATATTTTGACTATAAGCTGGGGCATCTCAACTTCCGCACCGTCCGTTTCGAGACCGAGGAGATGGAAACACCGAACTATCAGGGCAACGCCGTGGTGAACTACACAGCCCGTGACGTGCCTTACACACGTGTCATAGAGCACAAGCATTTCGAGATGTTCGGGAAGGCAGTCTACGACAACCCGAAGACTGTCGTCAGCCGTGAGTACAGCACAGAGTGGAAACCGGGCATGGAGCCGTACTATCCAGTCAACGACGAGAAGAACAACCGCCTTGCCGACGAGTACCGAAGCCTTGCCGCAAAGGAGGAAAATGTCATCTTCGGCGGACGCCTTGCCGAGTATAAATACTACGACATGGCACCCGTAATAGAGAGTGCCATACGTGCCTTCCACAAGGCAGAGGATAAATAAAAATGAACGAATTCATTTTGTATTGTCTGTAAATTCCATTATCTTTGCAAACAAATTAGAGAAAGTACATGGCACTGAACACGAATAAACCCACAAAACTGTACTATTCCATCAAGGAAGTAGCCCAGATGATGAACGTCTCCGAAAGTCTCCTCCGCTATTGGGAGACCGAGTTTCCGCACCTTCGCCCGAAGACGACGGGCAACCGTGTGCGCCAGTACACACAGAAGGACATCGAGCAGATAAAAGTCATCTACAACCTCGTCAAGGTGCGTGGCTTCAAGATTGCCGCAGCGAGGAAGATGTTACAGGTCAACCGCTCCGGTGCCGACAAGAGCCAGCAGGTTATCGAGAGCCTAACAGCCGTGCGCGACGAGCTGAAGGACCTGAAGAAGCACCTCGACGGACTGGTGTAGACTAAATTTTTATGGGGATAATAAAATTCATCAAGAACTGGACGCTGCTCTGTTCGCTTATCGTCGGCAGCATCATCTATCTCTTGTTTTCACGCATTAACGTACTCGAGCCGGTGGGCGACTTCATGGGACCGAAGCTTGTCGACCTCATGCCGTACGTTATTTTCTGCATGCTCTATCTTACTTTCTGCAAGATCGACATGCACAACTTCCGCCCACGCAAGTGGCACTTCGCCCTCCAGGGCATCCGTGTGCTCCTTACCGCGCTCGTAGTACTCGCCATTCAGTTCATACCAGCCGGTGACACTGAGACAAAGATAATCATGGAAGGCGTCTTTATCTGCGTCATCTGCCCTACAGCTGCCGCCGCTCCGGTGCTCACCGAGAAGCTTGGCGGAGGCATAGCGACAATGACGGTCTACATGATTATCGCCAACATATTTTCCATTATCATCATTCCTACATTCTTCCCGATGGTCGAGAAGAGTGCCGACATCTCCTTCGGACTGGCGTTCATGCTGGTTCTGAAGCGGGTATTCCTTGTCCTTGCCGTTCCACTTCTGCTTGCACTGCTCACACAGAAGTACCTGCCGAAAGTTGCGGCATGGGCTAAGCGACAGAAGAACCTCGCCTTTTATCTGTGGTCGTTCAACCTCTCAATCATAATGGGACTGGCAATGCGGATGGTAACACGCACCCCGCTAACGGGAATGGCGCTGTTCCTGTTGCTGTTCCTGCCGCTAGTCGTCTGCATAATCCTCTTCACATTGGGTAAGACCGTCGGTGGAATCTGGGGCGAGCGCATCAATGGCGGTCAGGCTCTCGGGCAGAAGAACAATGTCGTGGGCATCTGGCTCATGAACTCGTTCCTCAACCCTGTAGCTGTCATTGCCCCTTGCGCTTACGTCGTTTGGCAGAACATCATCAATGCCGTACAGCTCTGGTACAAGAACAAATATGGCTACTTGAAGTGGTAAATACACATTATTATATTATATAATAGGCTCAGATATATATCAAAAGAGGCTCGGTCGCAATGCAACCGAGCCTCTTTTGTATTGTAAAACGTGCCCAATTAAAAATGTTTTTAATTTATTTTCAAGACGTTTTCAATTTATTTTTATCTGGTTTTTAATTTATTTTCCTTTCTAAAAGATACCCTTTTACAACACAAAAGGCGACTGAACTCAACCGGCAATGATAACTTTCAGCTTGTATTTGTCGAAGAGTTCACGGTCGGCAGACGATATATTCGAGTCAGTTATGACATGATCGACGAGTGACAGAGGTCCCAGCGTGGCAAACGCGCTACGCCCAATCTTCGTGCTGTCGGCAACAAGATAGACCTTATCGGCACACTCTATCATCGCCCGTTTCACCGGAAGGTCACTGATACTTGGATAAGTCAGCCCCGTCTGGATGTTTATTCCCGCTGTGGCAAGGAACGCCTTGTCGGCATGAAGCCCACGGAAATAGTCGGCTGCACGCTGGCCCGTCAGCGAAAGCGTAGGCGATTTGAACTCACCACCGGTGACATTGACGCTTATTCCCGGGTTCTTGCCGAGGATAAGGGCAATGTTCAAGGCATTCGTTATGACGTTCAGATTCTGATAACCAGTATTGAGAAGCTTAGCGATTTCCGTTGTTGTCGAGCCCGAATCGAGGATTACCGTCTCGCCGTCGTGTATCCGCTTCACCGCCTCACGGGCTATAGCCTGCTTTGCCGGGAGGTTGTCACGATTGAGAACAGACAGGCTCTCGACACGGTTGTCGGTATCCAGCAGCACTGCGCCACCATGAACACGCCGGAGCAGATGCTCCTGCTCCATCCGTTCCAAGTCCTGGCGGATGGTAACCTCAGTAACATCAAAGGCTTTGGCAAGGACATTTACCCGCACATGACCGTCCTCACGTATCATGTCGAGTATCTTGTTGCGTCGCTGTGCTGCCAATTGTGTCATGGTGATTGTAGTAATTTAAAAGTGAAAATATAACGTTATCGTGTGCAAAGGTACAAAAAACAAGATAAAAGATAGTCACGACACTGTTATAATACGTTAATAACGAAAAGAAAAACTTTCGTTTTCTTTCGTTTTGGAAAATATTCTTTTATCTTTGCAAGCAAATAACGAAAACAATAAAAGCAAACGACTTATGGAAACAAAAGAAAACAAATCCTTGACTCTTAAAGCCGAGACTCTGCGCCGTCGTCTGATAGAGCTTATCTATCATGGCGGAACAGGTCACACAGGCGGCGACCTGTCAGTGCTCAACCTGCTTACAGTTCTTTACAATCATACAATGAATGTCGACCCGAAGAATCCGAAGATGGCCGACCGCGACAGGTTTATCCTCAGCAAGGGTCACTGTGCCGAGGCTCTATACACCGTCCTTGCCGACAAGGGATTCATTGCCGAGGACGAACTGAAGGAGTACGGCAAGTTCCACGCTCACCTTGGCGGACACCCTGACAACAGCATTCCGGGTGTAGAGGTCAACACCGGCGCACTGGGTCACGGACTGTCCATCGGTGTCGGAATGGCACTGGGCGCAAAGCTCGACAAGGCTTCTTGGCACACCTACGTTGTCATGGGCGACGGCGAGCAGGCTGAGGGCTCAATCTATGAGGCTGCTATGGCGGCTAACAAATACCATCTCGACAACCTTGTGGCATTCATCGACCGCAACGGACTGCAGATCTCCGGCTCGACGGAGAAGGTCATGCCGATAGAGCCTATCATGGAGCGTTGGGGCGGTTTCGGCTGGGACGTTTATGTTGCCGACGGCGACGAGATCTCCAGTCTGGTTGAAACCATCGACCGTATAAACTACAGCAACGGCAAGCCTCATCTTGTTATATCGAAGACTACCAAGGGACTGGGTGTCGACTTCATGGAGAATGTTGCCAAGTGGCATCATGGAGTACCTAACGAGGAGCAGTACCGGCAGGCTCTGCGTGACATCGACGAGCGCATCGAGGCTGTCAGAATGGAGCGTCCTATCTGATAAACTTCCAGTAAAGATTCATACGGAAAGAACAGAAATAACTGAATTCCGTTATATCCGTTATTTCTGTATGAAAAACTAATCAGATTGAACTCATCTAAATTTTTCCATGACTTTTAAGAAAGAAATCCAACTATGAAAGAAAATAATTCAATTCCATGCCGCCGGAGCATCACCAATACAATCCTTGAGCTCGGCCGCAAAGATAAAGATATAATATGTGTCACATCCGACGCTACCGGCAGTGCCACCCTCGGCGACTTCGTCAAGGAACTTCCTGAACAGTTCATCGAGGTGGGAATAGCCGAGCAGAACGCTGTGGGAATATCAGCCGGACTGGCTTCTACAGGAAAGAAGGTGTTCGTTTTCGGACCGGCTTGCTTCTATGTGGCACGCTCTCTTGAGCAGGTCAAGGTTGACATGGCTTACTCCCAGATGCCGGTGAAGATTATCGGTGTGTCGGGCGGACTGGCTTACGCTCAGCTCGGTGCTACTCATCACAGTCTGCACGACATTGCAGTGCTGCGCACATTCCCGGGCATGGAGGTCTATCTGCCATGCGATGTCCGTGAGAGCCGCAAACTTATCCTTGCCCTTAAGGACCGCAAGAAACCGGCTTACGTCCGTGTTGGTCGTGGTGCCGTGCCTGATGTTTACGACAATGACGACTTCCCGTTTGAACTCGGCAAGGCTATCACCGTACGTGAAGGCTCCGACATTACGCTCATCGGCTGTGGCGAAACGGTTGTCCACTGCCAGGAGGCTGCGCGCCTTCTCCATGAGGACGGCATAGAGGCTCGTGTCCTCGACATGTTCTCCCTGAAGCCGTTCGACCGTGAGGCTGTCGTCAAGGCGGCTCGCGAGACTGGCGCGATAATCACTGCCGAGGAACACAGCATATTCGGAGGACTGGGCTCTACGGTGGCTTCTGTTGTCAGCGAGGAGTGCCCGTGCCGTGTCAAGATACTCGGTGTGCCTGACGAGAATGTCATCCACTGCAAGTCGCCGGAGGCTTTCAAGTACTACGGATTCGACTACAATGGCATCTACAAGGCTGCTCACCAAATGCTAAAGAAATAGGCTTATGAAATATTTCATTGCCATTGACCAGAGCACTTCGGCAACGAAGGCTCTGTTGTTCGACACGGAATGCCGGATGTTGGCTTCGGCTAGCGTCAGCCATGAGCAGTTCTATCCCCATGAGGGATGGGTTGAGCACGACGCTATGGAGATTTACAACAATACCGTAAGGGCTATCCGGCAGTTGCTCGACGGACGGGATATAAGCAAGGATGAATACATTCTGGCGATAACCAACCAACGGGAAACTGTTGTGGCATGGGATCGCAGGACGGGACTGCCCGTCTACAACGCTCTCGTCTGGCAGGATACCCGTGGTGCTGAGCTGTGTCAGGAGTGGCGCCGTCAGCCTGATTTGGAGAAATTGGTTGCCGAACAGACAGGACTGAAGATTGACCCTAGCTTTTGCGCAAGCAAGATGCGGTGGCTATTAGATAATGTGGAAGGTGCAAGGGAGAAGGCTGAGCGTGGCGATGTACTGCTTGGCACTATCGACACATGGCTGGTGTGGAAACTGACCGGCGGAAAGACTTTCGCTACCGACCACACGAATGCGTCACGGACAATGCTCTTCGACATTCATACCCTGCAATGGGACGACGACCTCTGCCGTGCGCTCAACATTCCGAAAGCATGCCTCGCTGAGCCGCATCCTGCCGATGCAGTTTATGGCGAGACGACTGTCGATGGACTGTTCGCCCGTCCTATCACTATTGCCGGTGTACTCGGCGACAGCCATGCGGCTTTGCTCGGACAGATGTGCTTTGCCCCGGGAACTGGAAAGGTAACCTACGGAACGGGTTCCAGCGTTATGCTGAACATCGGAGAGAAATGCCACAAGGCTCCGGAAGGGCTCGTCAGCTCTATTGCTTTCTCCATTCAGGGTAAGACATTCTATGCTTACGAAGGCAATATCTACAGCACAGGAGCTACCCTGAAGTGGATGACCGACCAGCTGCAGCTTATCGATTCGCCTGCCGATACCGACGAGATAGCAAGCAGCGTGGAGTCGAGCGGTGGCGTTTACCTTGTTCCGGCATTCGCGGGACTTGGCGCCCCATGGTGGCAGGACAAGATGCGGGCGGCTATACTCGGCATGACTTTCTCGACGACAAAGGCTCAGGTGGTGCGTGCCGCTGTCGAGTCGATAGCCTTTCAAGTGACCGACCTCGTCAAGGCAATGACTGCCGGGACGGGCATTGACATCAAGGAGATTTCTGCCGACGGTGGTCCTACACACAATAAATTCCTCATGCAGTTGCAAGCCGACCTGCTAGGCGCCGATATTGTGACGACTGATGTAAGCGACGCTTCGGCTCTCGGTGCTGCCGTTGCCGCAGGATTCGCCACTGGTTTGTGGTCTTCAACCGACGAAGCAGCCAAGTTGAAGAACATCGTCGGTCGGGTAAAGCCTAACGCTGACACGGTTTCCGTCAGCAAGGCTTACGAAGGCTGGCGCCGTGCTGTTACCGCATTGGCTAAGGCGAGTGAGATTTTATAAAGGAAAGAAACTAACTAAATACAAAAACATTAAAGATAACTATTTAAAAACCAATAAGACATGAGAAACGGTAAAATATGTTTTGGTGTAATTATAGGTACACGCGCATACTTCAATTCTGAGCTTGCACGGGACGTAAAGAAACAATTACTGAAGGTTCTCGATGAACAGGGATTCGAGTACGTCATCCTTCCTGAGGACGCTACTCCTACCGGCTCGAGCTCTATCGAGACTCTTGAAGATGGAATAAAGAATGCTGAGCTCTTCCGCCAGCACCGTGATGAGATCGATGGTATCATCGTCTCACTTCCTAACTTCGGATTCGAGATTGGTATTATCAATACCATTGCACGTGCTGAGTTGAACGTTCCTGTACTCGTTCAGGCATGCGATGACGATAACGACAAGGTCGATCTTGACAGTCGCCGTGATGCTTTCTGCGGAAAGATTTCGGTTTGCAACAACCTCTACCAGTATGGTATTCCATTCTCTTTGACCAGCCAGCACACTTACAGCGTCTACTCCGACCTGCTTGTGAAGGACTTGAAGAAGTTCGCGGGAGTATGCCGTGTTGTCGATACTCTGCGTCATTGCCGCATTGGTCAGATAGGTACTCGCCCACTCGGATTCAACACTTGCCGTGCATCGGAGAAGCTGTTGCAGCGCAGTGGCATCACTGTTGTACCGGCTGACATGTCGGAGCTTATCTTCGCCGCACAGAAAGTTGCTGACGATGATCCTCGGCTCATTAAGAAGATTGCCGACATTCACGACTACGCAAAGGTTCCGGAAAGCTATGAGGACAAACTTCGTGTTCAGGCAAAGTTCGGCGTTGCTGTTGAGGAATGGGTAAAGGTTAATCAGGTTGACGCCCTTGCATTGCAGTGCTGGGACTCTCTGGAGAAGAACTATGGTGCCGCTCCATGTATCACAATGGCTATGCTCGGCGATATGGGCATTCCTTGTGCCTGCGAAACAGATGTCACCGGTGCCGTTTCTATGCTTGCTTTGCGCCTCGCAAGTGGCAATGCTCCAGCTCTTGCCGACTGGAACAACAACTTCGCCGACGACCGAAACAAGTGTGTTTGCACTCATTGCGGCAACTTCCCGCGCTCGTTCATCGGCAACAACGACCTTAAGCTCACACCACTGGGCGTTCTTGGACGCCAGCTCGGTAAGGTTCGCACCTTCGGAGCTATCGACGCAAAGGTTTCTTCGGGTCCGTTCACATTCTTCCGCATATCCACCGACGACCCGGCAGGCAAGATTCGTGCTTACGTCGGAGAGGGCGATATTACCGATGACCCATACGGAATGGATGGCTGCATAGCTGTTACAAAGGTTAATAACTTGCAGAAGCTGCTTAAACACATCTGCCGCCACGGCTTCGAGCACCATGTTGCTCTTGTCCGCTCGGATGTTGCTGATGTGCTGGAGGATGCCATAGAGAATTATCTCGGGTGGGATCTCTATGTGCATGAGTAAGAGATAGGCTTAGGCACAATAGGCTTAGTAGGCACAATAGGCTTAGTAGGCACAATAGGCTTAGTAAGCACAATAGGCTTAGTAGGCACAATAGGCTTAGTAAGCACAATAGGCTTAGTAGGCACAATAGGCTTAGTAAGCACAATAGGCTTAGTAAGCACAATAGGCTTAGTAAGCACAATAGGCTTAGTAGGCACAATAGGCACAATAGGCATAATAGGCACAATAGGCATAATATGCCTAGTATGCCTACTAAGCCTAAAATTTATTTCTTGTCGTAGGCATGGACAGGATAGTCGATGGTGTAATGCAGTCCACGGCTTTCCTTTCTCTCGATAGCCTGACGGGTGATGAGATAACCGACATTAATCATGTTGCGGAGCTCACAGATGTCACGGGTAGCCTTGACACGCTTGAACAGAGCCTCGGTCTCCTCATAGAGCAAGTCGAGACGGTCCCAGGCACGCTTCAGGCGAAGGTCACTGCGGACAATGCCTACATAGTTGGACATTACCTCTCCAACCTCCTTGACACTCTGCGTGATAAGAACCTTCTCTTCATTCGTCATAGTGCCTTCGTCGTTCCATTCCGGAACATCAGTGTTATACTTATAGTTATCGATAAAGCTGAGCGAATGCTTAGCCGCAGCATCAGCATAGACGACAGCCTCAATAAGCGAGTTACTAGCCAGACGGTTGCCGCCATGCAGTCCGGTGCATGAGCACTCACCGACAGCATACAGGCGGTGGATACTCGACTGACCGTTGAGGTCGACCTTGATACCGCCACACATATAGTGGGCAGCCGGACGGACAGGGATCATCTCCTTAGTAATATCGATACCGATAGACAGACACTTCTGATAGATATTCGGGAAGTGATGCTTTGTCTCCTCCGGATCCTTATGCGTAACATCGAGGCAGACATGAGTCAGACCATGCTTCTTCATCTCCTTATCGATGGCACGTGCTACAATATCACGCGGAGCCAACGACAGACGCGGGTCATAATTCTCCATGAACGTCTCACCGGTAGGCAGTTTCAGCACACCGCCGTAACCACGCATAGCCTCAGTGATAAGGTAAGCAGGGTGAGTCTCGCCCGGATGATAAAGGCTTGTGGGATGGAACTGCACGAACTCCATGTCCTTAACTGTGCCCTTGGCACGGTAGACCATAGCCTCACCGTCGCCGGTAGCGATAATCGGGTTTGTAGTAGTCTGATAGACAGCACCACATCCACCGGTACACATCAGCGTTACCTTGCTGAGATAAGTATCCACCTTTCCTTCCGGATTCAGCACGTAGGCACCATAGCATTCGATGTCAGGCGTACGGCGTGTAACCTCCATACCAAGGTGATGCTGAGTGATAATCTCCACAGCGAAGTGGTTCTCCTTAATCTCAATGTCCGGATTAGAGCGGACAGCCGCCATCAGCGCACGCTGAATCTCAGCGCCGGTATCATCGGCATGGTGCAGGATACGGAACTCCGAGTGACCGCCCTCACGGTGCAGGTCATACGTGCCGTCCTCCTTCTTGTCGAAGTTTGTGCCCCAGCTGACAAGTTCCTTTATCTGCGCAGGAGCATTACGGACGACCTGTTCCACAGCCTTGCGGTCGCTGATATAGTCGCCGGCGATAATAGTGTCCTGGATATGCTTGTCGAAGTTGTCGACAGCGAGATTGGTTACCGATGCGACGCCACCCTGGGCAAAACGAGTGTTTGCTTCGTCGAGAGTCGTCTTACAAATCATGCAAATCTTACCCTTATGCGCACGAGCGACCTTAAGGGCATAGCTCATTCCGGCAATACCTGAACCGATAATGAGGAAGTCATATTTATATATCATTGGTATGATTGTTATTCTGACTGCAAAGGTAATATATATTTATTAAAAGTAAAAAAGTAAAAAGAACAAAATGAATTAAAAGTAAAAAGGTAAAAAGGTAAAAAAGTAAAATGAGTAAAAAGAAAAAAAATCAGTACCTTTGCACCCGATTATGAAACTGACAAGACACATTATTATATTATCAGCCGTACTGGCAATAGCGTCATGCGGCACATCGAAACAATTCCGTACACAACCGAAGCCGACAATCGTTGTCGACACGAAGCCCACTCCCGCCGACACCATCACCGGCGAAATATCCGATAATGACACCATCGTTGCCGACACCGTCTATGCCGACGACACCACCCCGTTCGACTCCGTACCATTCACTAAGGCAACCGACGAATGGAAACAGAGCATAACAGCCGGAGTCGACTCTCTTCTCAACAACCCACTACTGGAGACATCCGTCTGCGGCATCGAGCTATGGGACCTCGACGATGACATCAGCCTTTACCGCCACGACGAGCGCCAGCGTCTCCGCCCAGCCTCAACAATGAAGGTCATGACGGCAATAACGGCACTCAAGGAACTTGGCGACGACTACAACTTCACGACAAAGGTATACTACACCGGCTCCGTCAGCGACTCCACGGCAAATGGTGATGACGCCCCACGCTCATGGCACGGCGACATCTATGTCGTTGGTGGAATGACCCCAACTATATCGCAGTCGGACATTGCCTCACTGGCACGCACCATCCGCCAGCAAGGCGTCGACAGCATATTCGGCACCGTCTATGCCGACCAGAGTTTCAAGGACGGAAAGAAATGGGCATCAGGCTGGTGCTGGGACGACAAGCACAACCCACTGCTTCTCCCACTGAAATATAACAACAAGGACAACTTCGTCGAAGAGTTCATCAGCCAGCTCCGCCGCAACGGAATATACGTCAGCGGCAGTCAGGGCACACGCACCCTACCATCCCGCAGCACCCGCTGTGTAGCCGAGTTGCGCCGCAGTCTAAAGTCGGTCATGCGTCCGATGCTCAAGAACAGCAACAACAACTGCGCCGAGAGCGTCTTCTATGCAATGATACACAGCCAGTACGGCGACGGAGTCACGGCAAACCAAGGGCAGACAATGATACGCAGTCTGATGACAAAGGCAGGCATAACCAATGCCGCCAGCTATGACATCGTCGACGGTTGCGGTTTGTCGCTCTACGACTACCTCTCACCCCATGCCGAGGTCATGATGCTCCGCTATGCGTGGAGCCACAAGGACATCTACGACCCTCTCTACCCTCTCCTGCCTATCGCCGCCCGTGACGGAACACTCCGCAAGCGCATGCATGGCACCCGTGCCGCCGGTAATGTCCACGCCAAGACGGGAACGGTGACCGGTGTCCGCTCCCTCTGTGGTTACCTAACTGCCGCCAATGGACACCACATTGCTTTCTCCATCATAAACCAGGGTGTCAATGGAGATGATGGAACAGCTAGTGAGGCAAGGAACTTGCAGGACAGAATCTGCGAGATGCTATGTAACCCATAGAGTCCCCACCAAGCCTCCCCCAGGGGAGGCATGATGGGGACTCCAGCTTGGCGGGGACTCCTTATTCCTTTTTATACCAGCGACCCAACAATCTCTTCCCTTGTTCCCGGCAGCATATCGATGACAGGAATCTCAGGCATAGTGTAGCATCCAGGCTGCAGGCGCATCGACGCACGAGCAACATTCACCAGCACCTGAGCAGTCAGAGCCGGATTGTTGATACTCATATCGAAAGAGAAGCGCTGGTTGTGAGTCTTGCCGCTCACACCCTTACGGGTCATGTGTACACCATGACCGAGGTCATTAATCTCAGCGACACTGTTCACAGCGAACACATGCAGTTCGTCATGAGCGAAGTAGTCGTCAGCCTTTATCTCCTTGGTTACCTCCTCAAGACTTGCACCCGGCTCCAGCTCAACATAAACCATACGGCGGTGGATACCCTCACCGAGAGGAATAGTCATCGACAGCGCATCCTTCACACCCTTCTTCGAGCGAGCCACAACACTGTGTCCCATCGAACGGCCCGGACCGAAGTTTGTATATGTCAGGCCCTCAGGAGCCAAGCCCTGCAGCAGGACACGGACGACAGAGTCAGATCCCGGATCCCAGCCGGCAGAGATAACGCTCACCTTGCCAGCCTTCTTGCAGTTCTCCATCTGCTTTGTGCGGTAGTCGAGGATACTGGTGTGAATATCGAACGAGTCAACAGTATTTATTCCCAGAGCCACAATCTTTGCCGCATTCTCCGGGCAGAGGCGTGTCGGCAGAGCCAGAATAGCCACGTCGACATCCTTCAGCTTCGTTATATCGTCGACAACCTCGTATGGAGTGAGCTCCAGAGGCTTGTCCTTGTCACCCTGACGGCGAACGATACCTGCTATCTCAAAATCCTTAGCAGCCTCCAGTGCCTGCACTGAGAAGCGCCCGATGTTGCCGTAACCAACTACGGCTGCTCTGATTTTCTTCATTTCCTTCTTATTATTAGTCATTTAACAATTCCGATTTGCAAAAGTAGCGCTATCCCCCGACATTTCCAAAAAATCATTTTTAATTTTTGTATAAACAAAGCAAAAAGTAGGAACGTGGGTGATTTATCCACACAGAGACACAGATGGCACAGATTTTTATCCCATTTACTTGTCAATAAAAATCAAGAAGCACGCATTCAAACAGCCATATTCATAACAAGCTGATAACCAACAACTTCCACAGCATCTATCCTTTTACATCGTAAAACGGCATGTTTTAGGCTGTGAAAGATACCCGATTACAACGTAAAACATACCGAATCACAAGCCATTTCGGCACCTGCCATTCCCCAGTAAAGATTTTTCTGGGCAGAAGGAAATATTATTTCATACGGATGATAAATAAATGGACAGGTAAGGTTTATATAGGTTTATCTTCTAAAATCAACGAACACGTGATTTAACACTCTGGTTATGCAATAAAAGCAGGTGTCATGCGTTTTTATTATTGTATATACATTTTAAAATCGGTTAACGATACAATAATTCAACGTTATGATAGACTATATCAAGGGAGAACTCACCGACCTCCAGCCTGCCCAGGCAGTAGTAGAGGCAGCCGGTGTGGGCTACGCCTTAAGCATCTCACTAAATACATACACCGCCATACAAGGCAAGAAAGACATAAAGCTGTTTGTCCATGAAGCCATTGTCACCGGCGGCCGCGACGACAGCGTCACACTCTATGGCTTTTCCACCAAGCAGGAGCGTGAGCTCTACCGTATGCTTATCAGCGTCAGCGGCGTCGGAGCCAACACGGCAAGGATGATCCTCTCGTCGTTGACCCCCGCCGAGCTGTGCAACGTCATTGCCAATGGCGACGAGAAGATGCTCAAGGGTGTCAAAGGTATCGGCCTGCGTACCGCCCAGCGAATTATCGTTGACCTGAAAGACAAGATTATGGCTAGCGGAATAGCCGACGAGCTGCATGTCTCCGCACAGGCAGGCTCAGCCCCAACCGTCGACGCCGCTATCAAGGACGAGGCTGTCAGCGCCCTGACAATGCTCGGCTTCTCGCCTGCGCCAAGTGCGAAGGTTGTCGTGAAGATTATGACCGAGCAGCCCGACCTGCCTGTTGAGCAAGTCGTCAAGCTGGCACTGAAACAGATAAAGTAAGGAAGCCGGGGGTCCTCACCAAGCCGCCCCAAGCCCCTCCAAAATGGAGGGAATGTTTAATCACAATATTAAATATTGAAAATCCGTAAATACATATTGACACTATTCACCCTATTGCTGGCATTTACCCTGCCCGCAATGGGGCAGAGTCGTTCTGTGGCTCCTAATCAGAATGCCCGTCCGGTACGCGGAAGCAGTGCTTCCGCCACTCCTTCCGACACAGCTAAGAACGAGATGCCGGAGGTAATCATCGATGAAGAGGAGATCCCTGACTCGCTGCTTCACCCACGGTGGCCGGTACAGCGGACGACACCACTGACATTCGACGACCTCGACCAAGGCTCCTACGACCTGCAGCGTCCTGAGAACATGCAGCAGACTGTGGAGTACAACGACTCCATCGACCGCTACATCATCGGCTACAAGATAGGTGGCACGTATGTCAACGCCCCGATAATGATGACTCCGGAGGAATACCGAAAATGGAGTGAGAAGCGGAGCTTTGCCGACTACTACCGCTCGAAGAACCAGGAGATACTGAAGACCCAGGGCAAGGAGAAGTTCGACTTCACCAACATGCACTTCTCTCTCGGTCCTGCCGAGAAGATATTCGGTCCCGGCGGTGTCCGCATCCGTACCCAGGGAACAGCCGAGCTGAAATTCGGAGCCACTCTGAAGAATATCGACAACCCGGCGCTGCCTATCCGAAACAGGAAGACGACGACGGTGGACTTCGACGAGAAGATAAACCTCAATGTCAACGGTAAGGTCGGCGACAAGGTCAACATGAACCTCAACTACAACACCGACGTTACATTCGACTTCGACCAGCAGAACCTGAAGTTGAAGTATGAAGGCAAGGAGGATGAGATTATCAAGCTCGTCGAAGCTGGTAACGTGTCGTTCCCGTCGAACAACTCACTTGTCCGCGGAGCATCAAGCCTGTTCGGTATTCGTACCGACTTCCAGTTCGGCAAGCTCAAGTTGCAGACCGTCTTCTCACAAAAGAAGAGTTCGTCGAAGAGTGTCAGTTCAAAGGGCGGCGTACAGCTCACCCCGTTCGAGATCGACGTTGCCGACTATGAGGAGAACCGTCACTTCTTCCTCGGCAAGTACTTCCGCAGCCATTACGACCAGTATATGCGCACGCTGCCGAACCTCATGAGCGGCGTGACCATCAACCGTGTCGAGGTGTGGACGACCAACAAGACCGGAACGACCAGCAATACCCGAAACATCATCGCCCTTGCCGACCTCGGTGAGAGCCCGGCCGGTAATGTTCCTAGCAATAATGCGAATAACATCTACGCCGACGCTTCCAGCGGAACGCGCGACATCGACCAGATAACAACCGAGCTTGAGGCAAAGGGATATACCGGCGGCACCGACTTTGAGAAGCTGCAGAGCGCACGCCTGCTCAACTCGTCGGAGTACACCGTCAACCAAGCCCTCGGAACCATAAGCCTCAAGACCAGTCTGCAAACCGACCAGGTGCTCGCCATTGCCTACGAGTACACCTACGGCGGACAGACATACCAGGTCGGTGAGTTCTCGACCGACCGCACCAGCGCCAACGACGTGCTCTTCGTCAAAGCCTTGAAGAACACCAGCAACAACCCGCAGCAGAGCAACTGGGACTTGATGATGAAGAACGTCTACTATCTCGCATCGAGCGTTGAGAAGGACAAGTTCCGTCTTGACGTGAAGTACCAGAGCGATTCCAACGGGGTATACCTTTCTTATATACCAGAGGCACAGGTCAAGAGCCAGCCAATCATCAAGCTTATCGGTGCCGACCGACTCGACAACAACAACCGCACGAACTCCAACGGCTACTTCGACTATGTCGAGGGCTACACCGTTTCCAACGGCCGTGTGTTCTTCCCGATGGCAGAGCCGTTCGGCGAGGGACTCCGCAACATGCTCCTTCAGAACGGCGTTTCATCAGCTGTTGCCGACAGATACGCTTTCACCGAACTCTATGACTCGACAAAGACCGTAGCCAAACAGATAGCCGAGAAGGACAAGTACGAGCTCGTCGGACAGTTCCGTGGTACAGCAGCCAATGTCATCAGCCTCGGAGCATACAATGTTCCGCAGGGTTCCGTCGTCGTTACCGCCGGTGGTGTCACGCTGACTGAGGGTTCTGACTATACCGTCGACTACAGTGCCGGTGAGGTGACCATCCTCAACCAGAGCATCATCGATGCCGGAACAGCCGTCAACGTATCATTGGAAAGCAATACCGACTACTCGCAGCAACGCAAGACGATGTTCGGTATCAACTGGGAGTACGACTTCTCGAAGGACTTCCAGATAGGCGGTACGCTGCAGCACCTCAGCGAACAGTCGCTGACAACGAAGGTTGCCATGGGTGCTGAGCCTCTGAACAACACCATCTGGGGACTCAACCTCAGCTGGAAGAAGGAAAGCCAGTGGCTGACGAATATCCTCGACAAGATTCCGTTCCTGCATGTCACTCAGCCGTCACAAATATCATTCAACGCCGAGTTTGCACAGCTCATAGCCGGTAAGCCGCACGGAACACAGGACGACGCCAGCTATCTCGACGACTTCGAGAACTCGAAGAATCCTCTCGACGTCAGCCAGCCGACAAGCTGGGTTATCTCGTCGGTACCGTCGGACTTCCCTGAGCATAACGACAAGACAGGTCTCAGCAGCGGCTACAACCGCTCGCTGCTTGCCTGGTACAACATCGACCCGCTGTTCACACGCCGCAGCTCATCGCTGACCCCGGCTCACATCAAGAGCGACCTCAACATGCTGTCGAACTGGTACATGCGTGAGATTTACGTCAGCGAGCTCTATCCTAACCGTGAACAGAGCTCATACAGCGGCGTGACAAGCACACTGCCGATACTCAACCTCGCGTTCTATCCGCAGGAGCGTGGTCCGTACAACTTCACCACCGACCTCGACGCCAACGGTCATCTGAACCACCCGGCACAGTCGTGGGGCGGAATGATGCGTAAGCTTGACACCAACGACTTCGAGCAGGCAAACATCGAATACATCGAGTTCTGGCTTCTCGACCCGTTCATCTATACCCGCCAGCAGGGAGTTGCCGACCAGTACGGCGGCGACTTCTACATCGACCTCGGTGAGGTCAGTGAGGATATTCTGCACGACGGAAAGAAATTCTATGAGAGCGGAATGCCTGTCGACGGCTCGCAATCATGGACAACAACACAGTGGGGACGCATTCCGACACAGAGCGTCGTGACCTACGCCTTCGCTACAACGGCTGGCAGCCGTGAGCTTCAGGATGTCGGTTTCAACGGACTGAACGATGCCGAGGAGCAGCAGTTCTATGCCAACTATGTCGAGCAGATCCCGTCGATAGTAACCAACCAGGCAGCCCGCGACTCCATTCTCGCCGACCCTGCCAACGATGACTACCACTACTTCCGTGGTGCCGACCTCGACGAGCGCCGTGCCGACATTCTCGAACGCTACAAGAGGATAAACATGCCGCAGGGCAACTCGCCAGACTCAGGCGGCTCGGGCAACCTCGACTCTTCATACAAGACAACCCCTGATGTTGAGGACATCAACCAGGACTACACGCTGAACGAATATGAGCGTTACTATCAGTACCACGTCTCTATCCGTCCGGAAGACCTCGTCGTCGGTCAGAACTACATCGTCGAGGAACATGCCGACGTTCAGACCCTTCGCAACGGCAACCGGGAGACCGCCAACTGGTATAAGTTCCGCATTCCGCTGTCCGACTTCGAGAAGAAGGTCGGTGCCATCAGCGACTTCTCCAGCATCCGCTTCATGCGTATGTTCCTCACCGGATTCTCCAAGCCTATCGTTCTGCGTTTCGGCAATCTCGACCTCGTCCGTGGCGAATGGCGCACCTACGACCAGAACCTTACCAACTCGGCAAGCAACTCCGGGCAGATGGTTGTCAGTGCCGTGAACATTGAGGAGAATACCGACAAGACCCCTGTCAACTACGTTTTGCCACCGGGTATCCGCCGAGAGCAGGACCCGACACAGCCACAGCTTGTCCAGGCTAACGAGCAGGCTATGCAGATGACCGTCACAAACATGGGAACAGGCGAGTCGAAATGCGTCTACAAGAACTCCACCGTCGACCTGCGCCAGTACAAGCGCTTGCAGATGTTCGTCCACGCCAATGCCTTCGACCCTAACACATCGAACCTGCAGGACAACCAGCTTGCCGTATTCATCCGCCTCGGTTCCGACTATAAGAACAACTACTACGAGTATGAGATTCCTCTGAAGCTTACCGCTCCGGGGCAGTACGACCGCTACAGCTATGCCGCCAGCCAGGCAGTATGGCCTGAGGACAACATGCTCGATGTTCCGCTGAGCATCTTTACTTCATTGAAAAAGCAGCGCAACCAGGCTATAGCCCAGGGCAACGGCAGCTACAACCGTGAGTTCAGCATCTACGATGAGAACCATCCTAACGACCGAGTGAGCATCGTGGGTAACCCTACCCTCGGCGAGGTGAAGACGATGATTATCGGTGTGCGCAACCTGTCGAGTGAGCTGAAGAGCGGTGAGGTATGGGTCAACGAACTGCGACTTCTCGACTACAACAACTCCGGCGGATGGGCTGCGCAAGGCAACCTCAACGTCCAGCTGTCCGACTTCGGTACTGTCAACCTGCAAGGCCGGTACGAGAGCGACGGATTCGGTGGACTGGAGCAGGGTGTCAATGAGCGTTCGACAGACAATGTCGGCTCATACAGCGTGACGACAAACCTTGAGCTCGGAAAGTTTTTCCCTGACAAGGCGAAGGTCTCAGCCCCACTCTACTACAGTGTCCAGAAGGAAGAGAGCCGTCCGAAGTACAACCCTCTCGACACCGATATGGAACTCGACGACGCCCTCGACGCTGCCGAGAACAAGCAGGCTCGCGACTCTATAGAGAATATCGCCGTGACAAAGCGCACATCGACGAACTTCTCGCTGTCGAACGTCCGTGTAGGCATTCAGACCAAGGGTCACCCGATGCCTTACGACCCGGCAAACTTCTCAGTATCCTACAGCCACTCGCACACCCACAACCAGGGCGAGACGACCGTCTATGAGAACGAGGACAACTGGCGCGGAGCCCTCAACTACAGCTGGACTCCTAACTACAAGACATGGGAGCCGTTCCGCAAGATTATCAAGGCAAAGTCGAAATGGTTTGACATATTCAAGCGCTTCGGACTGAACTACCTGCCGCAGAATGTCGCATTCAACTCGGAGATAACCCGAAACTACTATGAGCTGCAGGAGCGTGACATGGAGTCGACCGAGAACGCCGACCTGCCTGTGACATTCAACGAGCAGTTCCTGTGGAACCGTGACTTCACCCTGCGCTGGGACTTCACGAAGAACCTGCACGTGAACTTCCAGAGCGCTACCCACGCTGAGATCGAGGAGCCGTACACCGTCATCAACAAGGACCTCTACCCTGACGAGTACCACGCTTGGAAGGACTCGGTATGGAAGAGTATCCGCCACTTCGGAACGCCACTCGACTACCAGCAGAACTTCAACGCATCGTATCAGCTGCCGCTGAACCTCATCCCAATATTCGACTGGGTGAACGCCGACGCCAACTACACGGCTGCCTACACATGGGTGCGTGGTACCGACCTCGACGACGGAACATCGCTCGGAAACACCATCACGACGAACCGCAACCTCAACATCAACGGTACGTTCAACCTTGAGAAACTGTACAACCACGTGCCGTTCCTGAAGAAAGCCAACGACCGGTTCAACAAGAACCAGAATGTGCTGAGGAACAAGGCAAGGACGAGGAATGCCGTGTCGGACAAGCGCAACCAGCAGAACAAGGGCAGCGGCAAGAACGACAAAGACGACAAGAACAAGAAGAATCTGCCGAAGAACAAGAAGAGCTTTGAGAGGGAGATAACCATCAAGGCTGACACTGCCATTGTCGTCAACCACAACAAGAAGACCAAGCGGATAATGGTCAGCGGTAAGGACACCAACGGCAAGACCATCAAGTTCAAGTGGCGCAAGGTCGACGACAACAAGATAAAGATATTCAATAAGACCGACAGCGCTATCCGCATGAAGCTTACCGTCACACCGAAGGAGCCTCTTGAGGACAAGAAATGGTACAAGACGGCACAGGTCATAGCCCGTGCGCTGATGATGGTCCGCAACGTCAGCGTCAGCTACCGCAACCAGTACTCGATGTCGTTGCCGGGATTCATGCCGACAGTCGGCAAGGCTTTCGGACAGAAGCGCAACATGGGAGCACTGGCGCCGGGTCTTGACTTCGCGTTCGGATTCGTCGGCGACGACTACATCGAGAAGGCGCGTGAGCACGACTGGCTGTTGAACAACGACAACGTTGCCACTCCGGCAGTAACCAACAAGACCGAGGACATTCAGATACGTGCCACCCTCGAGCCGATAAAGAACTTGAAGATTGACCTCAACATGAGCCGCACCGAGACGAAGGCAAAGAGCATCCAGTACATGTATGCCGGCAACCCGACGACTCAGTCAGGACAGTTCAACATAACGACAATCTCCATCGGGTCGGCATTCGAGTCGATGGGTAACGCCACCAACGGCTACCAGTCGAAGACATTCGAGAAATTCGTCAACTCGCTCGATGCCTATCAGCAGCGTGTAGAGGCTCAGTACCGTGGAGCCATCTATCCGCGGTCAATGGTCGGCAACGACGGTGTTGTGTTCAACCCTGAGAACGGAACGGTCAACAAGTACAGCGGCGACGTGATGATTCCGGCATTCATCAATGCCTACACGTCGATGCCGGGCGACAAGCTGGAGCTGTTCCCGACGCTGCGCCGCATGCTGCCGAACTGGACTATCCGCTACAGCGGACTGTCGAAGTTGCCGTGGTTCCAAGACGTATTCCAGAGCTTCAACATCAACCACTCATACAAGAGTATCTTCGCCATCGGCTCCTACCAGAGCTACTCTACATGGCAGGAGTACATGAACGGACTGGGATTCATTCAGGATGTTACATCGGGCGCACCAATACCAAGCTCAATGTACAACATCAGCCAGGTGAGCCTCAACGAGGCATTCTCGCCGTTGCTTGGTGTGGACATGACGTTCCGCAACAACCTCACAGCGAAACTGGAGTACCGCCAGACCCGTGTGGTAAGCCTGAGTATGACTAGTGTGCAGATAAATGAGGCTATAAGCAAGGACTGGGTACTGGGTATGGGTTACAAGATAAACAACTTCAACCTCTTCGGTCCTCGCAACCGCCGCCGTGTAAGGGGCAGCGACAGGAATGGTCAGGACAATAACAAACAGAACAACAACAGTAGCAACAGGAACAACCGCAGTAATAATGGATTGAACCACGACCTGAACCTCCGACTGGATCTGAGCTACCGCAAGCAGGCTGCCATCACACGTGACATCGCCACTGTGACGAGTGCCGCATCGAGCGGAAACTCTGCGTTCAAGTTGTCGTTCACTGCCGACTACACGTTGAGCCGCCTAATCACGATGAGCCTTTATTATGACTTGCAGACGAACACGCCATTGCTGTCGGCTTCCAGTTACCCTACGACCACGCATGACTTCGGTTTCAACTTCAAGCTGAGTCTGACGAGGTAAGAGGTGAAGGTGTCCCCACGGAATCTTCTACTATTATTTCACGCAGATGTTTTCCTTCGGAAAAATGTTTAAGGGTGAATTGTTTGCCGTGAAGAATAGCTGGATAAAGGAACATCATAACATTTTTCCGAAGGAAACGGCGATTCGGAGATCGCCGCTCCTACAAGATGGTTAGTGATTCGGAGATACCTAGTGCTTTACTACTTTGCTGGTGACGGACTTGCCATTGCTGAGGGTAGCCTTGCGGATAAGGACACCACGAAAGGAATCGGGATTGGCGACCTCTATGCCACCGGTAGTGAAATAGCGGACACTGGAAAGAGAGGCGTTGTCACTGACCTGGCTGATACCAGTAGCCTGACCGTCGAGAGAAGGATAATACTCATCGACAGAAGAGATGGCATCGGCATTCTCATTCTTCATTATGTCCTCGACAAGCGAGTTGCAATAGACCTCGATATTGGTGTACCAGCCCTTGCCACCCTTTGCCGGGTCGTCGATAGAGTAAGTCTTTGCGTCGCTGGCATCACTGGGATTCAGTCCGTGGGCTGTCTCCCAATCGTCAGGGATTCCGTCACGGTCGGTGTCTATGAGGGTAGTCTTCGTAAGTCCCCACCCCGGAGTGTCCTCAGTGTAGCCATTGCAATCGGCAACAAGGTCGATGATACCAGCTGTTGTCGTGCCGTTGCTACCGGTGTAGGTAGTAGTGCCATTCTCGGCGTCACTGACATAACGGGCATCGACCTCATCACGATGAAGGCTGGCTCCTGCGTAAGCAAGGACTTTATTGTAAGCCGTCTCGGCAGATTGTGTTGTCACCTCACCGATAGGCGCACCTGGACCATCGAGCTTAATGCTAACTACATCATCACCGGCTTTGTTCTTCTTGTATGTTACGGTATCGTTGCCCTGACCGTAATAGTGTGCTGTGTCGATACTGTAGCGTTCGCCGTCGATAGTGTAAGTTCCATTATCGTAGGCAACACCCTTCCAGTCGTAGTTCTGGGCCTCATCACCTGCATCAGCGACATAGTTTCCGTTGATGAAATAACGGCTTGTCATTCCGAAGCACCAGTTGTTGCCGCTGGAGTTGTCGCTGGCAGCCACCGTCACCTGAGTGACACGGCGCTTGCTGCGAGTGCCCGGACCAGCCTTGTAGTAGTTGTTGACGATGTTGACATATCCACCGCCCGGACCACCATAGCAGCCACCGGTTCCCCAGTTGTACATCACGCAGTTACGAAGGTCGACATTCTCAGCCTGAACGGTGTTGCTCCAGTTGTAGTCGCTGAACTTGTCGTTGTTCTTGTAACCAGTCCAGCCATAGCGAGCGCCACAGAATCGTGGCACACGGTTCTGCATGAAACCTAGGAAGTTATGATGGAACGATGCCAGTTTGCCGCCCCATATACCACCGTAGGAGTGAGCGCCCTTACCGTGTCCGGCATTGGCAAGCGCCTCGCCGAGCATGCACCATTGCATAGTGAAGTTGTTGTTGTCGTAGAACGAAGCCAGCTCGTCGATGCTCCAGCTCATAGAGCAGTGGTCGAGGATGATGTCCTTGTAATGGCGAGCCCAGATAGCGTCGGCACCGTCGTTGACGTCCTTCTCCTGTCCACGGCGGAAGCGGATGAAGCGGATGATGATGTTGTTGCCCTTAGGCTGAACGGTGTAATAACGCAGGGTGATGCCAGGTGCGGGAGCCGTCTGTCCCTCGATGGTAATGTTTGCCTTGATGTCGAGCGGACTACGCAATGCAATGACGCCAGCGACATCGAATACGACGATGCGGTTGGACTTCGATACGGCAGAACGGAGCGAGCCTGTGCCGGAGTCATTGAGATTGGTGACGTGGACGATATTGCCGCCGCGTCCGCCCTTAGCATAGCGTCCGTGACCCTCGGCACCTGGGAATGCCGGGACTTGGGCCATTGCAACGGTGCTAAGCACTGCCGCAACAGCCGACAGAATGAATTTTGAATACATTTCTTTTAAGTTATGTTTTAGTAGTTTCTATTCATATAGCGTCCTACGGACGCATTTTTATTATGCACTTCGTGCAGATAAACGACGAAGTCGTTTTACCGAAGGTAGCTTATAATCTACTTCCTCTTGTAAACGATGTCGCCACCAAGCAGGGTGATGGTGTTAGCTTTGAGGTCGACGATGCCGGTGTCGCTGACTGTAGTGTCGGCAGGAAGGCCCTCGGCGGTGCTTGTGGCACTGATGACGATAGTGTCGCCGCCCGTGACCTTCCATTTCTTATACTGATAGGTCGGCATGTTTATCGACTGGGCTGAGCCATCGCCCTTGAGGGTAACGCCCATCGTGTCGGATATTTCGCCTGTATCGGCATCACCGGTAACAATCCAGTCACCAGTAACAGAGTCGGCAAGGCTCTCCTTCTTCGGTGTCGAGTCGTCAACGGGCTTGTTGGGGTTGGCGCTGTTGCCGCATGAGGCCAGTGCCAATGCCGAAAGTAAAATTACGCTTAGTTTCTTCATATATACTTACATTTATAGGCTTGCGCCTAAAAATCATATACAAAAAAGTCCCAGACTACGGGTATGTTTTCCATTAGTCCAGGACTGATTTTTTATTTGAACATAGATTACGAGAGACCATGTGATATTCTTAGGTCTCTACGGGAGACTATGCGCTACGCTTAGGTCTCCCATACTGATGGGATAAATCGAGCCACTCATCGAAACCTCTGTAGGGGCAACCTAAGCAAAGCGCATGGTTGCCCAATAAGCCCGATAAAGGCTTTTATTTGTGAAATCGACGGGTTGCCCGATAAAGACATTTATTGGTGGAATCGATTTATTCCTCGGTCTTCTCCGGCTCGGCAGCCTCGAAGTACTGGAGCTCGCCGGCATTGAAAGCCTTGACGTAAGCGGCATGACCGATAACCTCTTCCTCAGCAGCACGGACGTAAACCTGTGCAGACTTGGCGAAGAGCTCAGGAGCAACGCTGGCGTCCTTGATGATGAGCAGCGACATGATGATGTCGGCAGTCATATCGTAGAGACGACGGGCGAGGAAGTCGTGCTCCTCCTGATTACCATCGTTCTTAACCTTCTCGACAGCCTCCTCATACAGAGGAACGAGCTTCTCGACACGAGCGAGGAGAGCCTTCATATCGTCGCTGACCTCCTCGGCAAGCATCTCCTTGATGATGTTGAGGTAGGTGCCGTTGGTGATGTAGCGGACAGCTGCGACAACCTGAAGCTGTGTTGTTCCCTCATAGATAGAGAAGATGCGGGCGTCGCGATAGAGGCGCTGGCTCTTGTACTCCATGATGAAACCTGAACCACCGTGAATAGAGATGGCATCGTAAGCGTTCTGGTTGGCATACTCGGAGTTCATACCCTTAGCCAGTGGAGTGAAGGCATCAGCCAGACGGCTGTACTTCTTCATTTCCTTGCGCTCGTCAGGAGTGAGCTTGCGGTCGCGTGAGATGTCCTCAAGAGCCTTGTAGATGTCGACGTAACGGGCTGTCTGATACAACAGGCTACGACCGGCATCGAGCTTTGCCTTCATGCGAGAAAGCATATCGTAAACAGCCGGGAAGGTGATAATCTTCTTTCCGAACTGCTGGCGCTCCTTGGCGTAAGCAAGACCCTCATTGTAAGCCTCCTGCTCAACACCGACGCTCTGTGCGGCGATACCCAGACGGGCACCGTTCATCAGACTCATGACGTACTTGATAAGTCCGAGACGACGCTCACCGCAGATCTCTGCCTTGGCGTTCTTGAAGACGAGCTCGCAGGTTGGTGAACCGTGGATACCAAGCTTGTTCTCGATGTGGCGGACTGTTACACCGCCGTCGCGCTTGTCGTAGATGAACATTGACAGTCCACGACCATCGTGTGTGCCTTCCTCAGAACGTGCGAGGACGAGGTGAATATCTGAGTCTCCGTTGGTGATGAAACGCTTAACACCATTCAGGCGCCATGTACCGTCGGCATCCTGAGTAGCCTTGAGCATAACGTGCTGAAGGTCAGAACCTGCGTCAGGCTCAGTGAGGTCCATTGACATTGTCTCGCCTGCGCTGATGCGAGGGATGTACTTCTCCTGCTGCTCCTTTGAACCGAACTCATAGAGAGTGTCGATACAGCTCTGCAGCGACCATACGTTCTGGAAACCAGCGTCGGCAGCGCTGATAACCTCAGAAAGCATTGAGAAGACGGTGTTAGGGATGTTCAGTCCACCGAAACGGCGAGGCATTGAAATGCCCCAGAGTCCTGCCTTGCGGGTAGCGTCGAGGTTCTCGTAAGTCTTCGAGGCGTACTTCATACGTCCGTCAACGAGGTGCGGACCCTCAAGGTCGACTGACTCAGAGTTTGGCTCGATGATGTTTGCAGCTACGTCGCCTGTAATCTCGAGCAGGCGCTTGTAGTTCTCGATGGCATCCTCGTAGTTGATAGGTGCATCGGCGTATGTATCCTTATCGGCGTAGTCGCGCTCCTTGAGGTCGACGATACGCTTCATCAGAGGATTGTTCAGGTGGAACGCAATCTCTGGATGATCTGTATAGTAATTTGCCATAATATTTAATGTGTAATTACTAATTACGAATTACGAATTAGTTGCTTCGCAATTTTTAATTACTAGTTTTTAATTACTAATTATGAATTAGTTGCTTCGCAATTTTTAATTACTAGTTTTTAATTACTAATTATGAATTGGTTGCTTCGCAATTTTTAATTACTAGTTTTTAATTACTAATTATGAATTAGTTGCTTCGCAATTTTTAATTACTAGTTTTTAATTACTAATTATGAATTGGTTGCTTCGCAATTTTTAATTACTAGTTTTTAATTACTAATTATGAATTGGTTGCTTCGCAATTTTTAATTATTAATTTTAATTCGTAATCGCGCAGCGACCAACTAGTAATTCGTAATTAGTAATTAGTAATTACTTTGAATTCTGTTTGTAATACTTAATTAGCTTTGGAATGACATCCTCAACGGTGCCGTTGATGACATAGTCGGCAATCTTGTTGATTGGAGCATCAGGATCGCTGTTGATAGAGATGACGATACCGGCATCCTGCATTCCGGCGATGTGCTGAATCTGACCAGAGATACCGCAGGCAATGTAAACCTTCGGGTGAACGGTGACACCGGTCTGACCAATCTGACGATCGTGGTCGACCCATCCTGCATCGACAGCGGCACGGCTTGCGCCTACCTCGGCGTGAAGCTCCTTAGCCAGCTGGAACAGCATGTCGAAACCTTCCTTTGAGCCCATTCCGTAACCACCGGCAACGACGATGGCTGCGCCCTTAAGGTTGTTCTTGGCAGCCTCGACATGGCGCTCGATGACCTGAACGGCATAGGATGCCGGGTCAACATATTTCTTTGGATCCGGGTAAACGACCTCGCCCTTAGCCTTGCCCTCATAGAGAGCCTTCTGCATGACACCGCTGCGGACGGTAGCCATCTGTGGACGGTGGTCGGCGTTAACGATGGTAGCGACGATGTTACCGCCGAAAGCCGGACGAATCTGATATAGCAGATTGTCGTAGTGCTTGCCGGTCTTCTTGTCGTCGTAGTCGCCAATCTCCAGTGCTGTGCAGTCGGCGGTCAATCCACTTGTCAGTGATGATGACACGCGCGGACCGAGGTCACGACCTATGACGGTAGCGCCGAGCAGAGCAACCTGCGGCTTCTCCTCTTTGAAGAGGTTTACAAGAATATCTGTGTGTGGTGCTGATGTGTATGGGAACAGTCCCTCGCCATCGAAGACGTACAGTTTGTCGACGCCGTAAGGGAGAATCTGATCCTCAACCTTGCCCTTGATGCCTGTTCCGGCAACAACAGCCTCGAGGTCGACACCGAGTTCATTGGCCAGCTTGCGACCCTTTGTCAGCAGCTCCTGAGAGACCTCAGCAACGGTGGTCTTCTCTATTTCGCAATATACAAAAACGTTGTTCATAATTTCTTCATTTGGATGATATGATGATTTGATGATATGATGATATGATGATTTGATGAGCATCTCATCATCCCATCATCCCATCATCCCATCATCATCCTATAATCTTTTCGTCCAACAATTCCTTTACAAGTCCCTCGATGTCGGCATCGCTGCTTGTGAGAGTCTTACTCTCCTTAGCCTGGAACACGATGTTCTTAACAGCCTTAACCTTGGTAGGTGAGCCAGCCAGACCGCACTGCTCGTAGTCGGCACCGCAGTCGGCAATGCTCCACTGACCAAGTGTCAGGTATGGACGGCTCTCATAGAGGTCGGCCCAAGGCTCATCGCCCTTGCGCTCCATCGGGCAGGTAGCGTACTTGTACTTCATGACAAGCTTGGCGTTGCATGGACGGGCAGGAGCAGCTGTTCCGTTGACGGTGATAAGAACTGGCAGCGGAGCAACGACAGTCTCGACACCACCATCGATGTGGCGGCGGATAGTTGCCTTGCCATCCTCGACTTTCTCAATCTCCTCGGCGTAGGTCACCTGGTTCAGTCCGAGCTTCTGTGCAACCTGCGGACCAACCTGTGCGGTATCACCATCGATAGCCTGACGACCACCGACAACGATGTCGACCTTGCCTGTAACCTCGGCAATCTTCTCTATTCCCTTGGCGAGGAAGTAAGATGTAGCGAGCGTATCAGCACCGGCACTCTTGCGGTCGGTGAGCAGATAGCCAAAGTCAGCACCACGGTAGAGTCCCTGACGGATAATCTCGCCTGCACGTGGAGGACCCATCGTGAGCATTGTTACTGTAGAGCCAGGGAACTCGTCCTTCAGGCGAAGGGCTTGCTCCAGGGCGTTCAAGTCTTCTGGATTAAAAATTGCAGGAAGGGCAGCACGGTTGACGGTGCCTTCGGCTGTCATGGCATCCTTTCCCACATTTCGTGTGTCTGGTACCTGCTTGGCAAGTACTACAATGTTTAATTTCATACGAAAATATAAAATGTTATTTTGATATTCTTTGATTAATCGGCGGCAAAGTTACAAATATTTTACTCCTTTACAAAATAAAACAAGGCAAAAATGCACAAATCTGTCGTAAACGTGCACATATCAGCCACTTTGAGCAATAAACTTTTTTATTTGGTCGCAAAAGTCGTGGTTGCAAAGGCTGCTAAGTTGCAGTAAAGGTTGCAAAGGTTGCGGTTGCAAAAGTTGCAAAAAGGATTTTCCAACATTACATTCCACCCCTTTGCTGGGTTCATACCTTGTAATTGGATCGATTGCGAAAAAGTAACAAAAGTAACAAAGTAACGGTAACAAAGTAACAAATTCGCCCCGCGATGTATGAGTAAGAGGGTAACGTTAAAGTTATTATTAATATATAATAATATTGTATATTAATAATAAAATTTAATACTTACAATTTATAACTAAAATTGAGATGTGCTTGATGTTGGAAAATCGAATTTGTTACTTTGTTACCGTTACCTTGTTACCATTGTTACTCCCAACTGACTTTCCGCAAGTTCCATTTTTGCCATAATCTATTTAAAATCAAATGGTTACTAGTAGGCACTTTGATTTGTCAACCACGAAAGAAAGAATTGTTCTGCGTTACGGGCATAATGAATTATGCCACTATATGGTGGAAATCATATTAGAAAACCCTAATTGCAACTTTTGCAACCTTTTTTGTCTTTTCCTTATTGCAAAGATGCAACGCTTTATTTTCATGACCTTTGCGGAATAGCCGCCACTTATGCCGCATTTACTGGTTGTTTGTATTGTCCCCACTCGCTACGTAAACGTTAAGAAATGGCTAAGGAACCGGCTTACATCCTTCGCACCAACATTTTTCCGTAGGAAAACATCTGCGGAATCTGCGTTATCTGCGTGAAATATTAAGCCGAATCTTCTGTGGAAGATCTGTGCCATCTGTGTATCTGTGTGGAAAGGTCATCCACTGAACCAGTAGGGGCGGCATTTCCTCTATCTATCAGCCACTTACAACTTCGTGGCAAATTCTTGGGTATTTACGTTTTGATTTCTCTAAAGATTATTGTATCTTTGTAGTCAAGTTTCGGAAAGGAGAAAAACAACGAATGATTGACAGAGCGACGATAGACCGAATTATGGATGCCACGAACATTGTTGACGTGGTGTCCGACTTTGTGACGCTGAAGAAGCGCGGCATAAACTACATCGGACTGTGCCCGTTCCACAACGATACACACCCGTCGTTCTCCGTGTCGCCGTCACGGGGCATCTGCCACTGCTTCACCTGCGGAAAAGGCGGCAACGCGGTGAACTTCCTCATGGAGCTGGAGAATCTGTCCTACCCCGACGCACTGCGCTGGCTGGCACGGAAGTACAACATCGAGATTCACGAGAAAGAGCTGACCGCCGAGGAGAAGAAGGAAGAGGGCGACCGTGAGGCGATGTTCCTCGTCAACGAGTGGGCTCTGAAATACTTCGAGAACATTCTCCACAACGACGTCGATGGTATTGCCATCGGACTACAATATTTCCGCAGTCGTGGATTCCGCGACGACACCATAAAGAAGTTCCACTTGGGATATGCTCTGCAGGACCGCCACGCCATGAGCGACGCTGCGCTGAAGGCGGGCTACAAGGAGGAATACCTCATCAAGACGGGACTCTGCTACAAGCGTGAGAACGGCGAGCTCATAGACCGGTTCGCAGGACGTGTTATCTTCCCGTGGTTCTCACTGAGCGGAAAGGTTGTCGGATTCAACGGTCGTGTGCTCGACTCCCGCACCCACGGCGTGATGCAGAAGTATGTCAACTCGCCCGACTCCGAGATTTACCACAAGGGCAACGAACTCTTCGGACTGAACCAGGCAAAGCAGGCTATCCGCAAGGCCGACAGCGTGATCCTCGTTGAGGGACAAGCCGACGTTATAAGCATGTCGCAGAGCACTGTAGAGAATGTTGTTGCCGGTTCGGGTACTGCACTGACAGTCAATCAGGTACGCAAGCTCCACCGCTTCACTAATAATATCACTCTTATCTACGATGGCGACGATGCCGGTGTTAACGCAGCACTGAGGAACAGCGACCTCATCCACGGCGAGGGAATGAACGTCAGCGTACTCTTCCTGCCCGACGGACAAGACCCTGACGACTTCGCCAAGAGCCACACGCCCGAGGAGCTTCAGGAGTTCATCGCCAACAACTCGACCGACTCTATTATCTTCCGCATCAACCGCACCCTCGACGGTGTCACCGACCCTATCAAGCGTTCGCAGGCTATCAACGCCATTGTCGACAGCATCGCCATCATCAAAGACCCGATTCTCCGTGACACGTATATCCGTGAGTGCGCACAGCGGACGGGGGTTCCGGAGACGACCCTCATTGGACAGATGAACCGTGCCATCCGCCGCAGCATGGACGACCGCCAGAAGCAGCAGGCCCGTGAGCATAGGCAGGAGAGTCAATCCATTCAGACGGGCACTGCCACCCCACAGCCTCAACAGCCGGACGTGCCATCAGCATCGGGTGCTCAACCATCTTCACCCAACTCTCAACAATCAACACCCAACTCTCAACCATCCCCCAATTCAACATTCAACACTCCACATTCAACATTCAACAAAGTTGAGTCCATGCTCATTGAGGCTGTCATCCGCCACGGCAACGAGATAATCTTCCGTGACGTGCAGAACGAAGCCACGGGCGAGAAGGTCAACCTCACCGTTGCGCAGTATGTCGCCTACGATCTCGGACTCGACAACCTCTCATTCACCGCACCAATCTACAACACTATCCTGCAGGAAGCCGTTGAGCACAGCGCTGATCCATCATGGGTGTCGCTCACTTACTTCACCCATCATCCCGACATCAACATCAGCACTATAGCCTCACAAATGGGTGCCGACAAATTCCAGCTCTCGGATAGTCTGCAAGTGAAGACCAGCGAGGAATCGCTCCGCTCGAGTGTCATGCACATCATCCTCGACTTCCGCCTCGACTATGTCAAGCGCCACCTGAAGGATCTCCGCACTGAGCTTCTCTCCACCAAGGATTCCTCCCGTATGATGGAGATTATGGCAGAGATCAAGAAAATGCAGGAAGTGAGGAATATATTGGCGCAGAAGCTGGGCTCAGACATAGTTGTTTAAATTAGAAATATGAAATTAGAAATCAGAAATAACACCATGTAAATTAGAAATATAAAATTAGAAATCAGAAATATTACCGATATTATATAAAATAAGAAAAAGATGGAAAAGCATAATATAATAATAGAAAAGAGCCGGGACTTTGCGATTAGGATAATTAGACTTTATAAATATCTGTGTGAAGACAAGAAGGAATTTGTTATGTCGAAGCAAATATTGCGTAGCGGTACAAGTATCGGTGCCAATATTGCCGAAGGACACAGGTCTCCATCCTTTGCTGATTTCTATGCCAAGTTAGGTATCTCTCTTAAAGAGGCTGCCGAAACTGAATATTGGTTATATTTGTTACATGAAACTGACTATCTAGACGATAAGTGCTATAATAGTATTTACGCTGACTGTATAGAACTCATCAAGTTATTAACAGCAATTCTAAAGAACCGCAATAAGCCCAAAACTCAATAGTACAATAATAATATTATTGTTTATAATTTCTAATTTCATATTTGTAATTTACAAAACTATTATTTCTAATTTCTAATTTCTAATTTCTAATTTAATTTGATCTACGTTCATTGGTTGATATTGCTGGTTTACGCCATCATCGTTGTCCTGACGATGATCACTATCCTTATGGACAACCGGCAACCGGCGAAGACGATGGCATGGATACTCGTGCTGTGGTTCATTCCGCTACTGGGAATAATCCTGTATTTCTTCTTCGGACAGAACATCAGGCGGGAGAGGATAATATCGAAGAAAAGCCTAGACCAACTGACGAAGCGGTCGATGCTGGAGTTCGTTGAGCAGAAGGGCCTGACACTCCCCGACGACCACCGCAAGCTCATCGACCTCTTCACCAACCAGCAGATGGCACTGCCGTTCAAGGGCAATACTACCGAGATATACACCAACGGCTATGAGTTCTTCCCTGCTCTGCTCTCAGCCATCGCCAAGGCAAAGCACCACATACATATCGATGTGTTCATCTTCAACGACGATGCTCTCGGACGGCTCATCGCCGACGCACTCATCGCCAAGGCTCGCGAGGGTGTCGAGGTACGGCTCATCTATGACGATGTGGCGTGCTGGCAGGTGAAGAACAGCTTCTACGAGCGGATGCGTGAGGAAGGCATCGAAGTCCATCCGTTCATGCCAGTGAAGTTCCCGGTTTTCACGAGCAAGGCTAACTACCGCAACCACCGCAAGGTTATCGTCATCGACGGCAAGGTGGGATTCATCGGTGGAATGAACATCGCCCTGCGTTATGTCCAAGGCTACGGCAAGGGGAAGAAGCACGTCGACTGGCGTGACACGCACATGAAAATCGAGGGTACGGCGGTGTATGCCCTCCAGCGGGCGTTCCTCATCGACTGGTACTTTGTCGACCAGACACTTATCTCCAACCGCAGGTATTATCCGACGAACATCGCCAAGCCTGCCGACTGCCTCACGCAGATTGTGACGAGCAATCCTACCGACCCGTGGTCGACGATAGAGCAGGGATATGTGAATATTCTGATGAACGCCAAGCGGTATGTCTATATCGAGACTCCGTATTTCATGCCGACGGAGCCGGTGCTCTTCGCCATGCAGACGGCTGCCCTGTCGGGTGTCGATGTCCGATTGATGCTCCCTCTGCACAACGATTCGCAGCTCGTCCAGTGGGCAACGTCGTCTTACGTCATGAAGACTATTGAGGCAGGTGTGAAGGTGGTGCTCTACAAGGCGGGGTTCAACCACAGCAAGATTCTCATCAGTGATGACACTCTCTCGTCATGCGGCTCGCTGAACGTTGATTTCCGCAGCTTCGAGCACGACTTCGAGTGCAACGCTTTCTTCTACGACCGTGAGCAGGCTCTCCGCCTTAAGCAGGTCTTCGCCGCCGACCTTAATGATTGTGTACCTATTGAGCAGGTCAAGGACATCGCCAACCGCTCGTTCTTCCAGCGCCTCTGGGAAAGCCTCGTGCGGTTGCTCTCTCCCCTGATGTAGGAGCATAATTCATTATGCCGGCAGAACAAAAGCCGACAGAACGAAATATCTTTCTTTCGGGCTTGATAAATCAAAGCCCTTACTTTGAATTAATTGGCTCCTTGAAATGATGAGGACTGAGGTTTTAAGGCACGATAGTGCCGTAGGTTTTTCTTTCTATACAACAAAATACGACGTTAGGAGTATTTCAGTTTCATAAGAAAGATGGTTTTGTATCGGTTTTGCTTTAATATTGTTTAATATTGATGTCAGATGATTTTTATACACCGAATCCTTGTTGGAGTTATATCTTTTTTATACATTTGCATCAAAAGAAATCACTTATGCGAGTAATTACAGGAAAATATAAGGGACGTCGATTCGACATACCAAAGACTTTCAAGGCAAGACCGACAACCGACTTTGCCAAAGAGAATATATTCAACGTGCTGATGGGCTACATCGACTTCGATGGAGCCGAGGCACTCGACCTCTTTTCAGGCACCGGCAGCATATCGCTCGAACTGCTGTCACGTGGCTGCAAGGAAGTTGTCAGTGTTGAGAAAGACCGCGACCACGCACGGTTCATCAGTCAGTGTATGCAGAAGATTGGAGCCACTAACGACATCCTTATCAAGGGCGATGTATTCAAATTCCTGAAGTCGTGCCACCGCCAGTTCGACTTCATCTTTGCCGATCCGCCATACGCTCTGCCGGAGCTGCCTACTATTCCATCGCTCATCTTCGAGTACGACCTTCTCAAACCCGATGGCATCTTCGTCTTCGAGCATGGCAAGCACAACTCATTCGAGGACAATCCCCACTTCCATGAGCACCGCGAGTACGGCTCCGTCAACTTCTCTATATTTAAATAGGTATTACAAATACAACGCCTTAATATCATACGGTATGTCCGTCCGCTTAGCCATTTCGTTAAGGTTGAACTCAGCGGCAGGGTTGATGACGAACGTCCGTTGCAAGTATCGGGCGATGTTCTCCTTCAGCCAGTCGCCATGCGGGATGTCCCCGACAAGGTGCAACTCGTCATTGGAGTTATCCATTCCCAGCAATTTCCATACATATAATATATAATACAGCGCATCGTGGGCGTGGGCACAGTCGAAACAGTTGGCATAGCGGAATCGGGCGTGGTCGAAACGGAAGATGTTTACCCTCTTGTCATGAAAATAGGCAAACAGTTTTGCCCTCGGACCGGTGAAAGCCTTGCGGTACAGATGCCGCCAAACGGGCAGCACCACTGGAAGGATGTTTATGTTGGCGAAATGATCCTGAATGACTATACGCACATCATGATTGACGGCAAAAACGGCGACAGCGTTCAGCTCCGGCAGTTCAGCACGGGCAATATCGTCTTTGTCATGTCCACCCACCGTTGTACGGTAAAGCAGCGCTGCCTGCTCTTCCTTGTATTCCTCTTTCGGAACAAGCATGACGATGCTGTCAGTGAGAAGCAAGGCGTGCTTATAGCCGCTCATCAGCAACTCGGAGTTGGCGAAAGCCTCACGTAGATTAGCCGACAGCGATATACTGCCGTTAAGGGAATATGGCTCATAGACCATCTTCCCGTCGGTCTTCGGATCGCCGACAGCAAAAGCCAGGGCTCCGTGGCTCATCCTCAGCGTGAGTTGCAATTTCAAGTTATTTAAGTCGTTGGGGTCAATCATCTTTCATTCCTTTCCATCCTAACTGTTCGGATAGATTATGCTCAGCGCGCAAAGCAGCAACAGGGCTACTACGCAGGCAATGAGAATATAATTTACGTTGAATTTCAAAGTCGTTTACGTTTTTTATTGTTACCTTTGTATTCGACTACAAAGGTACAAAATTCTTTTCCAATAATCAATGATTGAGGACGAAATAACATTCCGTATACTTAAGGAGTTCCCTTTCGAGCCCACTGACGAACAGCGTAGTGCCCTCGGTACATTCGCCGGATTCCTGACCGACCGTGACCCTCACAGCGTTATGATTCTGCGTGGCTCAGCCGGAACGGGCAAGACAGTCCTTGCCAGCGCCATCGTCAAGGCTCTCACAGGAATGAAACAGAAGGTGATGCTCCTTGCCCCGACAGGACGTGCGGCTAAGGTCTTTGCGCTGAACAGCAGCCATGAGGCGTTCACTATCCACAGGAAGATCTACCGTGAGCGGTCGTTCGCCGGTCCGGCAGGCTCGTTCAATCTCAACGACAACCTTTATCGTGACACTCTGTTCATCGTCGACGAGGCTTCGATGATTTCCAACACGGCTCACGAGAGTGCATTCGGAAGTGGACGGCTCCTCGATGACTTGATACGCTACGTATACGGCGGACAGAATTGCCGGATGATGCTCATCGGCGACAAGGCTCAGCTGCCACCTGTCGGCGAGACGGAAAGTCCTGCGCTCAGTGCCGATGTCCTATCTGCCTACGGACTGCATGTCCATGAGTTCGACCTGAATACCGTTGTCCGTCAAGGCAGCCGCTCCGGAATTCTCTATAACGCAACAAATATCCGCACCCTAATCGACAAAGTCGCTGCCACTACCCTCTCCCTTTCAGGGAGCGCCGGGGTGGATCTCCGAGTTGATCCTTCCTTCGACGACATCTCCGTCGTTCCCGGCAATGAGCTTATCGACCAACTGGGCTCCAGCTATGGCTCGGCAGGACTCGATGACACAATCGTCATTACCCGTAGCAACAAGCGGGCAAATGTCTATAATCAGGGAATCCGCAACACTATCCTCGACCGCGAGGAGATTCTTTCCACAGGCGATATTCTTATGGTTGTACGCAACAAATACCTCGATCCAAAACTGAAGGCTCCGGTGTCATTCATTGCCAACGGCGACCGTGGAATAGTCCGTCGGGTATCTAACTTCCGTGACCTCTACGGCTTTCACTTTGCCGATGTATCGTTGGAGTTCCCTGATTACGACAACTTTGAACTCGATACAACAGTCATCCTCGACACTCTCACATCGGAGTCGCCAGCCCTCACCCACGAGCAGAACGAGAAGCTGTTCAATGCTGTCATGGAGGATTATTCCGATATTCCATTGAAGAAAGACCGCATGAAGGGCATCCGTGAGGACGACTACTACAATGCCCTGCAAGTGAAGTTCGGCTATGCCGTTACCTGCCATAAGGCTCAGGGTGGTCAATGGACTGATGTCTACGTTGACCAGGGTTACATGACCGATGAGATGATGACTCCCGATTACCTGCACTGGCTCTACACCGCCTTCACCCGAGCCACCGGTCATCTGTATTTGGTGAACTGGCCAGAGAAACAGACACTTGCATCCATGTAGGTGCGACGATCTCCGAATCGTCGATTATATCAACAATTAAATCCCAATGAACGTAGAAGATTTACGCAAGCTTTTCCACTACTGCAACGATAAATATTTCGATGGGAAACTTCCGGAGCCAAAGTTCCGGGTCTCTCATTCCCGTACCCGCCTTGGCACCTTCTCTTACCAACGGGTAATGGGCAGGCGGCTCAATTTCGGGTCGTTTCATCTCCCCTCACGAACGGGCGGCAGGGACTGGGTTCTCTCCATCTCCGACTACTACCTCATGACTCCCGACCAACTCGAAGATGTCATGACCCACGAGATGATTCATTTCAGCATAGCTTACACGGGACTTAAGGACTCTGCCCCTCATGGCATCGTCTTCCGTGGAATGATGGATGCCATAAACCGGAAATGGGGTCGCCACATAAGTGTAATGACTTCCACCCGTGGGTGGAAGCCTCGCGTTGAGCCAGAGCCGCAGACTTACCTTGTCCTCGGTCTTCAGATGCGTGACGGCACTTACTTTCTATCTTCTGTCAATCCCAAGTCAGCCGGTGAACTGGAACTCCGTCTCAACCGCATCCGTGAGGTCGTCGCCCACAAATGGGTTAAGACTACTGATGATTATTTCCGTTCCTTTCCCCGTGTCCGCTCCCTCCGTGGTCGGCGGGTTACGAAAGAGGTTTATCTGAGTAAAATGGGAAAATAAAATTAGTTTGCCTTTACATCAACATTAATGGTTGCACTGTCGTGACCGGTTTCCATGTAAGTAATTTCGACAATGTAATTGCGCCCGTTATAGGTGTGTAGATATGTGTCGATAGTCTTTTCAAGATCCTTGCGGCTCTTAACCTTCGTGACATGCATATACTGCCAAGGGAATCCCTTGCATGCCATCTCGGCTACCCGCTTATCATTGCGATACTCAATAGTGCTGGAAGCCTCAGTGTTCTTCGGATTGCGCTCAATAACCTTGACACGTCCGAAATTCGCAGGAGTAAGCCACTCCGACACACCTCTAACCACACTCATGGCATCAGGTTCATCAGTGGCAGGAGCCGAAACAGTGTCGTTAACTTCGATGTTCTCAATTCTCGTGCTCGCAAAACAGCTGACAGTGGCGAACAATAACAATGCTGTAATGATTGTCCTCATAGGTCTATATATAAAATAGGTAATAAAATAAAAAATGTGGTATCTCGTTTGCAAAGATACCACATTTTTTTTATTCCTTCTTTATTTCAGCACGAAAAACAAGAATTTTACAATTTTTCTATAACCTAAATCGTTCTTTTCGTGTTATTCGTGCCGAAAAATAAATCGTGTCGTTCGTGCTTAAACATCTTACAGCTGGCACAGCTCCACTACCTTCTCGATAGCTGCCGGCAGACCATCCTTGTCCTTACCACCAGCCTGAGCATAGTGTGGCTGACCACCGCCACCGCCCTTGATGAGCTTGGCAGCCTCACGGATAATCTTTCCGGCATTGAGGTTATGTTCCTTGACCATATCCTCAGAGAACATCACGCTAAGCATTGGCTTGTCGTTGGCAATCGAGCCAATCACGCAGACGAGATGCTCTGGGATAGCCTCACGAATCTTGAATACAAGGTCCTTAGCTGAGTTTGCAGGGATTGGCAGGACGTTGGTAACAACCTTTACGCCATTCTCATCCTTAGCAGCAGCCACAAGCTTGTTCTTCAGTTCCTCAACCTTCTGCTGGCGGAAGCTCTCCACTTCCTTCTTCAGTTCGCTATTCTCATTAATCGACTTCTCGATAGTTGCCTGCAGGTTCTTGGCATTATTGAACAGAGCCTTAATATCATTGAGAGTATCCTCAACAGCGTAGATAGCCTCTTCGGCAGCCTTACCTGTCAATGCATCTACACGACGGACACCCGCAGCAACCGAACTCTCAGAGATAATCTTGAAGAATCCGATATGACCGGTGCTCTTCACGTGGATACCACCGCAGAACTCTGCCGACGGACCGAAACGGACAACACGAACCTTGTCGCCGTACTTCTCACCGAACAGTGCGATAGCTCCAAGTTTCTTGGCTTCCTCTATAGGAGTGTCACGATGCTCGTCAAGCGGCAGATCCTCACGAATCATCTTGTTGACGATGCGCTCAACCTCACGGATCTTTTCATCGCTGACCTTCTCGAAGTAGTTGAAGTCGAAGCGCAGGGTCTTGTCATCAACGTAAGAACCCTTCTGCTCAACCTGATTGCCGAGAACCTGCTTCAATGCATAGTCGAGCAGGTGGGTAGCGGTATGATTGCAGGCACTGCCCTCACGCTTCTCAGCATCAACACGGGCGATAAACTCTGCGTTCGGATCCTTAGGCAGATTCTTTATGATATGAATACTCTGGTTGTTCTCACGCTTGGTGTCGATAACATTTACTGTCTCGTTATCATTGGTAAGAACACCCTGGTCGCCTACCTGACCACCCATCTCGCCATAGAACGGGGTATAGTCGAGGACAACCTCATAGAATGTGTTCTTCTTCTGTACAACCTTACGGTAACGGAGAATGTGGCACTTGTATTCGTTGTAGTCATAGCCGACGAACTCCTGCTCGCCATCCTTCAGTACAACCCAGTCGCCATTCTCAACGGCAGCGGCATTGCGGGCACGAGCCTTCTGCTTAGCCATCTCGGCATCAAAGCCCTTCTCGTCAACGGTATATCCGTTCTCACCAAGGATAAGTTCGGTAAGGTCGAGAGGGAATCCGTAAGTATCGAACAGGCGGAAAGCCTTTGCACCTTCGAGTTCCTTCTTTCCGGCAGCCTTCATCTCGTCCATATCGGCAGAGAGCAGTTCGATACCGTTCTCCAGGGTGCGAAGGAAGCTCTCCTCCTCTTGCTTCATCACACGACCGATAAGTTCCTGCTGAGCCTTGAGCTCTGGGTAAGCACCGCCCATCTCATGAACGAGAACCGGCAGAAGCTTATACATGAATGCCTCTTTCTGGTCGAGGAATGTGTAAGAATAACGCACGGCACGACGCAGAATTCGGCGGATAACATATCCAGCCTTGGCATTCGACGGCAGCTGACCATCGGCAATAGCGAAGGCAACGGCACGCAGGTGGTCGGCAACAACACGGATGGCAATGTCGACTTTCTCCTCAGGAGTAACACCCTCGCCGTTAGGACCCTCCGGGAATGTATGATTGTATTTCTTGCCCGACAGACGCTCAATCTCCGATATGATTGGAGTGAAGATGTCGGTATCATAGTTAGAGTTCTTGCCTTGCAACAGACGAACCAGGCGCTCGAAGCCGAGACCGGTATCGATGACATGCATCTTCAGCGGCTCCAGACTTCCGTCAGCCTTGCGGTTGTACTGCATGAAGACGATGTTCCAAATCTCGATAACCTGCGGATGGTCTTTGTTCACAAGCTGCTCGCCAGGAACCTTTGCCTTCTCTTCCTCTGAACGGAAGTCGATATGAATCTCCGAGCATGGACCGCAAGGACCGGTATCGCCCATCTCCCAGAAGTTATCGTGCTTGTTACCATTGACGATATGGTTCTCCGGGAAGTGCTTGCGCCAGTATCCGGCAGCCTCGTCATCACGGCTGATATTCTCCGAAGGGTCACCCTCGAAGACAGTTACATAAAGATCTTTAGGGTCGAGGTGCAGCACATCAACAAGATATTCGTAAGCATAGTCAATGGCACCTTCCTTGAAATAATCGCCGAAGCTCCAGTTGCCAAGCATCTCAAACATTGTGTGGTGGCTCAGGGCTGAGTCACGACCAACCTCTTCAAGGTCGTTATGCTTGCCGCTGACGCGAAGGCATTTCTGAGAATCGGTACGGCGGCGGGGCTCAGGTTCCTTAGTACCGAGGATTATGTCCTTCCACTGGTTCATACCGGCATTGGTAAACATCAACGTAGGGTCGTCCTTCACAACAATAGGAGCCGACGGTACGATGACGTGTCCTTTCGACTCAAAGAACTTCAGGTATGAGTCGCGGATTTCATTTGCTGTCATCATGTTCTTATAATATAATTAGCTAATTTCTTGCAAAGGTACTGCAAACGAGTGACATAGCAAAAGAAATGTGAAAAAAAAGAATTCATTTTTATTTTTGAGTTATAGCGTAACTTTACAAAAAGACAAATAGTTTATCCAATATGAAAATAGCAAAACAATTAAACAGTTAACAAATCATACACTTGCAGTTAACATCCAGTGCCAAGGTGGAAAATTGTGCGGGAACACACTGTTATTTTTAGTTAATGTCTGTAATTTTAACAGATATTACACCTATCATTAAAGGATTACCTAATATCCGCACCACAATAGTCTTTATTATTTTATAACGTCCTGAGCAACAAAAAGTTGCTCAGGATTTGGCCATGTCAAAAAAATCACTTAACTTAGTGGTGCAAAAACAAATTAGCAATTC
>Ga0256406_1000409_pt1 | contig 80145 bp, 57 predicted proteins | sample RumenRJG_03DNA_FD_185986 | JGI IMG/M metagenome (GOLD analysis project Ga0256406, IMG submission 185986) | Bovine rumen microbial communities from Lethbridge, Alberta, Canada - RJG_03 | ecosystem: Host-associated > Mammals > Digestive system > Stomach > Rumen | place: Canada: Alberta | collected... | reverse complement strand
CTTTCAGCGCCTGTTCCGCATCTATTTTGCAAGTTTTACCCTGTCAAAATTTTTCATACTTTTTCGTCCCGAAAGAAAATCCCGCACACTTTGGCACAGTTTTTGCTGTAACACGAAACGGCAGACGCTGAACACAATTTTCAGCATCGCGAAAATATAAACTCACGTAAAATATGATTGTATTGTTAAAGGTTTTGTTATATCAATAATATTCCGTAACTTTGCAGGAAACATAACAAATCAATCACAATACAATGATGGACAGAAAAAAGATTTTGGTTGTCGACGACGAACAGGACTTATGCGACATAATAAAGATTAACCTCACAACGGCTGGCTACGATGCAGACATTGCCTACTCGTCGGAAGAAGCGTTGAGGAAAGATTTAACTATATACAATCTTCTTCTGCTGGATGTCATGATGCCTGGAATTTCCGGCTTTCAGTTTGCCAAGATACTGAAAAACGACCGTCTGACGAAGGACATTCCAGTGATTTTCCTTACTGCCAAAGACACGGAAGACGACATGCTGAAAGGTTTCGACATTGGTGCAGACGACTATATTCCCAAACCTTTTTCAGTCAAGGAACTCATTGCGCGCGTCAATGCCGTGATAAACCGCACCTCGAAAAACAACAGCACCAAGCCACTGAACGACGAATTTACAGACGACATAATATCGTTTAAGGGACTGACTATCAATGCAAACCGCAAGGAAGTAACCATCGACGGCAATCCTGTGTCGTTCACTCCGACCGAGCTCTACATGATGCAACTGTTTCTCTCGAAACGCGGAACGGTATTCTCAAGACAGAAACTCATCGAACTTGTATGGCCTGAGAACGTCATCGTTACAGACCGCACCATTGATGTCAACATCAACAGAATCAGGAAGAAATTAGGCGACTATTCAAAACACATCATCACACGGCAAGGTTTTGGATATTATTTTGAGGAGAACATATAAACGGAAACATATATATGTACATGAAAAAAAAGTCAGAAGGGCGCAAAATGTTCATTACCGTAATGGGCATTTTCATTGTCTATGCAGCTGTTTTCATTATCTTCGACGACTTCGACCGCAACAGATTGCTGCTGCTCGACGACGTAGCAGAAAGACACCTGCTTTCCTTTGCCGTGATAGTTGTAGTCATTCTCGGCTTCCTTCTTCACCATTATGCCCTGCGAATGGATATGCGCATACGTAACGAGCAGACAAAGAAGGAAAAACTGACACGCCGGCAGATGACACAAAACATATCGCATGAGCTGAAAACTCCTGTCGCCAGCATTCTTGGATATACAGAAACTATAATAAACAACCCCGACATTGACGAGCCGACACGGCTTCAGTTCATCAAGCGATGCCACAAACAGGCTCAGCGACTGACAATGCTGCTTCAGGACATATCGACACTCAACCGCATCGACTATGCCGCAGAAATCATAGAAATGACACCTATCAACGTTTCTGAAATAATAAAGGAAGTTGTGCAGGAGACATCGTTTGCACTTGAGGAACAGCAGATGACACTGACAAACAATGTCCCCGACAATATCATTGTCAACGGAAATGCACCGATGCTATACAGTATTTTCCACAACCTTGCAGACAATTCAATAAAATATTCAGGCAAAAACACATCGATAACCATCAGTGCAACCGAACAAAACAACTACTGGAAATTTACGTTCAGCGACAACGGCAACGGCATACCACAGTCAGCACTGCCAAAAATATTCGAACGCTTCTATCGAATAGACAAGGGTCGCAGCCGGACTATGGGCGGCACAGGACTGGGACTTGCCATAGTGAAAAATGCCATAATGCTGCACGGCGGCAAAATCAGCGCATCAAGCAACAACGGATTACGATTCGATTTTACCTTGAAGAAATAGAATAATTTACATTGAAGAAGTAGAATAAATCAGCGCAACAGCCGACGCAGAGATGCCTTCCTGCCTGCCGGTAAATCCAAGTTTCTCTGTCGTTGTTGCCTTTATTGATATCTGGTCGGCAGCAACTCCACACACAGATGCCATCGTTTCTACCATTTCGGGTATATGACGGCTCAACTTGGGTCTTTCTGCGCATACCGTCGCATCTATGTTTCCAAGTTCATAGCCTTTCTCTCGCAGCATCTCCATTGTTTTTCGCAATATTATCTTGCTGTCCATGCCTTCCGTTTCTGCAGACGTATCAGGGAAATGAAAACCTATATCGCGCATGTTGGCAGCACCGAGCATGGCATCGCAGACAGCATGTATCAGCACATCGGCATCGCTGTGCCCAAGCAAACCATGCGTATGCTCTATCTTTATGCCGCCAAGCCACAGTTCCCTGCCCTCGACAAGCTGATGGACATCATATCCATACCCAATGCGAAAACCAAAATCAGCCATTTATCTGCGTTTGAACAAGTCCTTGATTCCATCCATGTCAAACGACAGTGTGAAGCGCAAAGTCTGGTCAAGCGGATTGCTCTTTGCTGTCGCAATGACATAGCCTGCATCCAGCGAGAAAACGCTCATCCTGAAACCAGCACCGACAGTGAAATATTTTCTGTTACCCTTCGTTTCACTCTCGTGGTGGTATCCGGCACGAACGGCGAACTGGTCGTGGTAAACATACTCGGCACCTACGCTCCACTGTATTTCCTCCAACTCCTCCTCGAAGCCACGCGGAGCATCGCCGAAACTCTTGAAGATACCAGAAATAGACGACACGTCGTAGTAGTCTTTCTGCACGCGCTGCTGATAGTCTTCCAGACTCTCGCCCTCTTCCTGCTTCGGATAGGTAGGAACAAGAAGTTTGTTGGCATCTGCTGCTATGGTGAAACGGTTGTATTCGTCGATAGGAATCATGAGCGACGCTCCCAGACGCAGGTTTGTAGGAATAAACTCCGAGTTGTCACTGCCTCCGAAGTTAATCTTCGAACCGATATTAGAGATATTCATACCAAGTCCCAACTGGCACTCGCGCGAACCGAGATTGAGATAGTTCTGATAGTACAGCGACAGGTCGGCTGCAAAGGCAGAGCCTGGCGATGTGTCTTCCGTATAGTCGTAGGTGAGGTCAGAATATATCCATCTCACTGCCGCACCAAGCGAAAATGTTTCCGAAAGCATGAGCGAATATCCCAAGTCAACCGACATTTCATAAGGATTTATCGTCATGTCTGAGCCGCCGTCCATAGAACTGCGGGTGTAAACCTCGCCGAGCGAGAAATAGCGCAGCGAGCCGCTGATGGCAGAATAGTCGCCTATGCGGTAGTAGCCGGCAAGATAAGCCAGGTCCATGTCGCTTACCAACTGACGCAACCAAGGCGTATAGTTGAGTGCGACACCGGCACGCGAGATAGTGAACGGATATTTTGCCGGATTCCAGTATTGCGACACTACGTCTGGGTCGGTAGCCACGCCGACGTCACCCATACCGGCTGCACGGGCGTCTGGTGCTATCGACTGCGATGTTACCGACGTATTGATAGGGTTGAAAATGTCTTCTTTCTGTGCCATTGCCGTCGTTACCGACATTAGCAAGAGAGCCAGAGTCATGTATATTACTTTCTTTTTCATCTTCTTGTCTTGTGTATGTATGATTTCTTCGTATGGTTCAAGTAAATATATAAACGCAGAATAACTCTATTTATTGTTTATTACTATCAATTTCTTTGCCTTCGACACCTGTTTGCCACCGTCGCTGCTCACGAGCACGCGGTAGAGATAGACTCCCGTTTGCAGTTTCTGTCCGCCGTCGACAGTGAGGTCCCAGTCTATTGTGTATGCAGCGTTGGCTGTAACGCCTCCCTCACTGTGCTTCCACAGCAATCGTCCCGAAGTGTCGAATATCTCCAGTTCGACGTCTATCTGGCTGCCCATGCGGTCATGGCTTATTATGAATGTCGTCGACGTTGTTGCCGGATTGTTCGTACAGTCAACACTGTACAGCGACGGTGTCAGTCCCTTCACTACATTGAACGACAGTGTTGCCGTCGACGAGTTGTTCTGCACATCCCACGCACGGAACTTCAGTTGGTGTCTGCCCGGCTCAAGTTCTGGTATATAATAATGTGTACTGCCAGTCGTATAGCTTCCGTAGTCGAAACGGAAATTATCGTTCAGCGAATATGTCCGTGCCATTTCGCCGTCTATTATCAGCTCCATATCGTGTCCGATGCCTGTTCCCGACGCATTGATACCGTCCTTGTCGGTTATCTGCGCAACAAAATACGGCGTGCAGTTTACGTCGCCTCCATCTGTAAACGATGGCGAATTGAGGTAGCAATATATTGACGGACCAATCGAGTCGTTAGTCATGGTGCCAGTTCCGCCTACTATGAAACTGTTTGTTTCTCCGTGTGCTGTCAGCCGGTGGTCGTCGGTCGTGGCATGAATGGTCAGCTGTCCTGTTTCGTTGGCATAGTTAATATCGAGCGGAACAGCCAGCGAGAACGAGAAGCGACCGTTTTTCACATCGTCGGAACCGTTGAACAGCATCTTCGGACGGTCTTTGAACGTGAACGGATTTGTAGTCTGCTGCGGATGATTCATCTTGCATACAATCGTTTCTTCGGTGTCGCGTACCGTTGCTGTCATCTGTCCGTTAAAGTCGCTGACAGTCTCTCCACCATATTCTATGTGTCCGCTTATCTTTGCTATAGTGCCTGCTTGCAGCTGTGGGTAGTCGGCTGGGCGCAAATCCTTTATTTTCACACCGTTGATACTGTCCACCACAACATCGTATGTAGGCAGGTGCAGTGCCATTGCGGGGTCGCCGAGCAGATGATAGTGTATGTCGTTGACATCCCTGCCGTTGATATTATTTTTCGACAGTCGCACGGCATCGCCAAGTCGCAGTGGCTTGCCGTCGCTGTCAAGACTCAGCGCATATCTCATAAACACGCTGTTCATCTTCTTGTTTCTGTCCTGATAGACAGTGCGCGACGTGCTGTAGACAGCCACTGCACCGCCCTTCTTGTTCAGCACAGCCTCCTCACCTATCGTTGCCATGCTTGCGTCGAACGGCATGATGTCGCATGCATTGATGACCCATAAGGGCAGGTTGGCATTCTGGAAGTTCTGGAAGTCGTCGAGCACGAGCACTCGTTCATGCGACATGCTCGACTCGCTGCCGTGTCCGGCATAGTTCATTATCAGTGCACCATTTGCCTGCTGCTGCTTCACTATGTTCTCAATGTCTGGATAGCGGTTGCCTGTCGACGATGTCTCACGCGTATAGGCATCCCACATCACCTTCTTTATCATGTATGCAGGATGGGCTTTCCTCACTTCTTCAGCCACGTCGTTGATGTCTTTCATGTGCGTGTTCACATTCGAGAGTTTAGGATCGTCGTCGCCCATAAACATTATGGTGTTCTGCCAGTCGCCCGAGTTTTTGTTCTCCATGTATGCGATGGTCTTGTCGGTCATTGTGCGAGCCTCTTCCTCAGTCCTGACAGGGAAGCGTCCAACGCCTACATCCACCTTGTCGTTGACAGTAGGGCTGATGCCCTCGCCGTCGTCGAGCAGTGCAAACCAGCTGTCGTTGACGTAGCACGAGAACTCGCTGATAGAGTTTTCACTTTCGTATGCCAGCAGGAAGTCGTCGGGCGAAGTCAGTCGCCAGTCGCTGCTGAGCATGCGGTTGTCCCAAGCGCAGTCGCCATAGAGCAACAGGTATTTCGGCATGTCTGCCTCGCTCTCGGCTCGGTCGTATAGCATCTTCATGTACCTGCGGTAGGCGTTGGCGTCGGGCGTGCCGCTTGAGAACTCGTTGTACAGTTCGTCTGCCGGCACGATGTTCACTCTCATATTGTCGTTAGCCCTGTGGTATTCCGCCAGACGTTCTGCCTGCGACCTCAGCACCTGTGTCGTTGGTATGATGATGACCATGTCTGCCTGCCCGTGAGCATGCAGGTCTTGGTTTGTTATGTTGTGTACATATTCCGGTGTGGGCAGTTGTGCCGTAGTCAGGCGTGGCATTGGGCGCGGCGTGGCAAACGTGGCTGTGATGTAGTCTACGCGTGCCGTTCCTCCCTGCGTTGTCGTTATGCTGACGGTATTGGTTTCCTTCATGTTGTCAACCTTGAAAGCCATAGCCTTCAGCGCTGCCCTGTCGAGCGACGAGCGTGTCGTCAGCGTCATTGTTCCGAGCGTAGAGTCGTTGAGTGCTATGCTCACTGTGGTATTGTTTTCTGCCGACATGCTGACATAGAGTGTTCCCCTGCTTATGCCAGACGGCACCGTCAGCTCGCATTTCTTTGTCTTTCCTACAGTTATGGGGTCGCTTTCGTAGAGGTTTCTGCCACCGTGATACCATGCATAGTTGTCTACTTCGCGCAGCGAGTGATAGTCGTCGTTGGCAGGATAGAAACTGCCGGCGAAGGCGAGCGAGTCGACCGTCAGCGGCTCCGTATCGCTTTGCGTTATGAGATAATAACCATAGTCGCTGTACGGGTTGCGTACTCGCGTGCTGTCTGTAGGGCTTTTCCACGATACGGGTCCTTTGGCGTAGAACAGGCGACGGTTGCCTGCCTTGTATGTCGGCACTTCCTTCAGGTCGTCGGTTGCGATAAGTCCGTCGGCGTCAAACTTCTCGTTTTGCAGGTTGCCGCCGTAGCCGTATATCTTCACTTTGCTTATGTCGGAGAATCCTGCCTGACTCACGAGGGCGTCGGTCAGCTGGTAGACACCGCTTGCCGGCACGCGTATCTTTGCCCACTTGCCTTCAGCCAGCACCGAGTGTGCCGCGTATCTCTCGCTTCGTGTGCTTTCCGCGCGCCTGATGCTTCTTCGCTCTGAGCGCTTCAGCGGTGCCGATTCCACGTTGAGCATGAAGCTGACGAGTATCTGCTTCTTGCCGTTTCTCATCACCAGCGGCACAAACGACACGTCGAGGTATCCCTTGCGGCGGTTTATGCTGACGTGGGTTTCTATATCCGGCATTTCCTTCAGCGGCATGCCCGATATCGAGTCGTAGCGTGCTGCCTCGCCTGCCGTCATGTCGAGAAACTCAGGATAGCGCAGGCTTACGCTGTATGTTGAGTCGGCATAGTGCTCACCGAGCGGCATGCTGTAGCTGAAACGCGGCAGCAGACTGTCTATGCGCACCTCGTCTGCCGTGAGGTTGAAAAACCTCTGTGCACCAACAGTGTTCCATGCACAGACGAGCATTATTATCGTGAGTAGCTTTTTCATCATAACATCTTTTATAACGGAAAAACTTGCTGTTTATTGTCTTTTATCGCATAACACCCTTTACTTCACATTGAATTCCAGCACTTTCTCGTCTTCTATGTATCCCTCCAGGTGGTCGTCTATCTTCACTGGTCCCACGCCTACGGGCGTGCCGGTATACAGCAGGTCGCCTGTCTTCAGCGTGAAATACTGGCTGATGTAGCTCACTATCTCGTCTACCTTGAAGAGCATGTCCGACGAGCAGCCCTGCTGCACGGTCTGTCCGTTTATGTCGAGATGGAAATGTATAGCCTGTATGTCGCGGTAGCGGTCTATCGGTTTCCACTGCCCTATGACCGCCGAACCGTCGAATCCTTTGGCTATCTCCCACGGGTGCCCAGCCTTCTTCAGTCGTGCCTGCACGTCGCGGGCAGTGAAATCGATGCCTACCGTTACGGCATCGTAGTATCTATGGGCAAACCTCACGGGTATGCTCTTGCCCAGACGGCATATCCTCACCACGAGCTCTGTCTCATGGTCTATGCGCCCCATTTCTTCAGGCAGGAAAAACGGCTTGCCGTCCTTCAGCAGTGCCGAGTCGGCTTTGGTAAATATCACAGGCTCGGCAGTGCGCTCGAAGCCACGTCCCATCTCTTCGTTGTGCTTGGCATAGTTCATGCCTATGGCAAAAATCTTCATTGCTGTAATCGTTTTTATGTATGTATTCTGTCGCTGCACCACGCAACGACGGTTTATGGTTACAAAATTACATAATTCCCGACTAATACCATCATAACGTAACATTTTTTAGGAGAAAGAATGATAATGTGAACGGGGATGACAACGGGAACATTAACGTTAACGATAACCTTGACGGAACGGAAACGATAACCTTACCTTCTTAATTCGCTCGCAAGAGAGAAAAGACTAATCAATTTCGGGCTCGTTTACTGTCGCGTGAGTGCCCGCGAAAGTGGTTTCGGAAATCAGAGGGGCAAAATATGCGGGTATTTTGAAAGTTGTTGTAATTATCTGAGGGTCAGAGTGATAGCGCGGAGGGTGGCGGTTTTGAGGGCGAAAGAGGAGTGTTAAAATTGTCAAAGAGCATGTTTGAGATTGTCAAACAGTGTGTTTGAGGCGGTCAGACATAGTGTTTGGGGGTATCGGGCACTGTGTTTTGCAGGGCAAAAAACATGAAATAGGCGCGTCAAAGGTACTCTTTGACAATTTTAACAGTTGTGTCTGGGTTGGAAATTAACAGATTTTTGCAGTTTCAGAGGCTAAAAATTTTCTATTTGGAGAGTTTTTGTCTGTCAAAAATTTTCATATTTTTCGGGGTCTGCAGGGAAGGTGCAAACACTTTGGCACGGTTTTTGTAGGGAGGTACTAACGGGAACGGGAATTGCTAACCTTAACGATAACGGGAAATATTGACGATGGCAGTCATCCTCTTCAGTGGGGCGGAGAACGGCTGGCGCATTTGACTCCTCACTTGCAAATAATTATTTGCGTTTCATGCTTGACATAAGCTGTTTAACGTGCCGTGGCGTTGTCGATGTACTCCTTGAAGCTGTCGGGCGCAATGACCTCTATGTCGTCTTTCAGTCCCTTGACAAAGCGTCCGATGCCCAAGAAGCTGCATACGGGCATGGCAAGTCGCCAGCGGCTGTCGTCGGTCTGCGACAGGTATTGCTCGGCATCGGGGAATTCCTCTACGAGGATTGTCGACGACAGCCGTCCCATGCTCAGCTCTACGGTCTGCGGATTTTCCGACGAGAACATGAAGACGTCGGTGAACATCTGCTTGTGGCGGTCGGCATAGCTCCACCTGAGGTCGATGAGCTCGACGCTCTCCATGCGCGAGAGCTTGAACGTCTTGCACTGCTCGGACGCCAGTTCGTAGCAGCGCACCTCGTTGTTGTTGTTCATCAGCATGAAGGGCTCCACTATGCGGTCTGTCTTCGTGTTGCTGTGGTTTGAGCGGTAGCCGCAAATCTTTATCATCTGCTCAAACTTTATAGCCTCGTAGATGACCGACACATTGTTGGCATGCTGCTCCCTGAGGCGCACGTCCTCTATGATGTTGAAGTCGTAGAATCGCTCCAGCTTCTGCTTTATGGTGCGCACCTGCGGCGTTTTGTCGTCGGCACCCTCTATGAGGTGTCGCAGGAAGATAGCCTCGTCTTCGGTAAAGTCGAGCATGGTGAACAGCTTTCTGAAGAACGGCGAGCGCCGGTCAATATGATAGTAGCGTCCGCGCTTCTCGAAACGGAAGTCGCTGAAACGCAGGAAATCGAAGTAATAATACAGGTTTCGCCGCGAGATGTGCAGCCGTTCGCACAGCTCCTCCACCGTGTAGGTCCTGTTTTCGGCAAGCATGAGAATAAGGTCGAGCTCGCGTTGCAGTTTATCGTGTCGCATGATGATGTGTTTTTGAAGTTGTGATGTTATTCCCCGAAGTCGAAAGTCAGTTCCTGCGGCGGCAGCAGCGTGAACGTGCGCCGGTGCAGCGGCGACGGTCCGTAGAGCCTGATGGCATCGCGGTGCGCCTTCGTGGGATAGCCCTTGTTGTGCTGCCAGTCGTAGCAGGGATAGCGTTCAGCCTGCTCAAGCATGTATTCGTCGCGGTGGGTCTTGGCAAGAATAGACGCCGCAGCAATGGAGAGATACTTGCCGTCGCCCTTCACGATAGTGGTATGCGGCAGCGGCGTGGCGGCGCGACGGATGCCGTCAGCCAGCAACGGGCAGTAGCTGCGGAAGCGGTTGCCGTCGACGATGACCGCCTCGGGACGCACGCTGAGACCGTCGAGCGCACGGTGCATGGCAAGGATTGACGCATTGAGAATGTTCATCCTGTCGATTTCCTCAGCCGTTACAATGCCCACAGCCCACGCTACGGCATCGCGCTCTATGACACGGCGCAACGCCGCACGGCGCTTTTCCGACAACTGCTTCGAGTCGTTGAGGTCGGCGTTGCGATAGTCGTCGGGCAAGATGACGGCAGCAGCATAGACACTGCCTGCCAGACAGCCGCGACCAGCCTCGTCGCAGCCTGCCTCTACCTTATTAATATAATAATGATTTTCCAGCATCGTCTTTCGTATTTAGTTATAAGCAGCATCGTCTGCAATCGCAGGCGGATGTCTGACTGCAAAGTTAACATTTACTGCGGAAATGACAACCAAAAGTCTTAACATTTGTAAAAATAAGGCGATTTTTAACGAAAATAATCAGAAAACGAACCTTTTGTGCACGAAACTGGCGTTTCTTTGCAGTCGAAAACAAGAAATACGAACATAAAAACCATAAGAAACATGAAACACGAAATGACTATTCGCATGGATGCTCAAGGAGCAAACAGCATGATGAAAACACTGGCGGCAATGCTCAGACTGATTGTTGCACCCCTGCTGTGGCTGCAAGACTACTACTCGGCATGCCTGAACGACGACAGCGAGGGCAACAGCAGGCGCACGGCACGCAAGCTGAGCATGAAAGAGACACTGCAACTGCTGCACGTGCAGGTGGCATTCCTGTTTGCCGTCTTCCCCGTGAGCTGTCCGCTGCTGCTGCGCGCAGTGTTCACAGCATGGTTTGTCATGACACTGAGAAGCGTAAAAAATATATAAATAAATGTGCAGAAACATAGCCACACGACACCATAAAAAGCACAAAACAACACAAAAATGAAAAAATAATGGTGCAAAACAGCCAAAAACTTTGCTGTCTAAGAAAAAAATACTACCTTTGTCGTTCAAAAAGACATTTATAAAAAATTAAAAATATCAAAACATTATGAACGCACTGTTAGGATTTATATGCTTTTTCGCAGTGGCACTGATAGGCTGGGCCATTGCCGAACTGAAAGGAAAGGCAGACAACTATGTAGAAAACACCGACGAACAGAAAGCCATGCAGACCTTCCTTGACAACCAGCGCAAGGGCGGGTATGAGGAGATGAGCATACGCGACGTAGTGAAAAACATTTCTACAAAAGGCTTCTCTGCACTGTAAGACAGGCAGGATGCCGCAGAAAACAGCAACAGAAAAAACTTAACTTAATAATAATTTAAAAACAAGAACACTTATGTGGTTATGTAATTCATCTATCGGAAGAAAAGTAATCATGTCTGTAACAGGCATCGCACTTATCCTCTTCCTGACGTTCCACTGCTGTATGAACGTCGTTGCCCTCTTCTCAGGAGAGGCATACAACATGATTTGTGAATTGCTCGGAGCCAACTGGTATGCCGTAGCGGCAACACTCGGACTGGCAGCCCTCGCAGTCATTCACATTGTCTATGCTTTTCTGCTCACAATGCAGAACCGTCGCGCACGCGGTACAGAACGCTATGCCGTAACCGACAAACCTGCAAAAGTTGAGTGGGCTTCTCAAAACATGCTCGTGCTCGGCATCATCATTCTGCTGGGTCTCGTGCTTCATCTTTTCAACTTCTGGTACAACATGATGTTTGCCGAAATATTCCACATCGCAGACCCTCTGGGCAACCCTGCCGACGGCTTCGGATACATTAAGCAGACATTCTCTAATCCCGTATATGTAGTGCTCTACATTATCTGGATTGCTGCCATCTGGTTCCACCTCTCACACGGTTTCTGGAGCGCTATGCACACTCTCGGATGGAACGGCAAGACATGGTTCTGCCGCTGGAAAATGATAGGACTGGTTTACACTACACTTCTCATGCTCGGATTCTTAGTTGTTGTCCTGGCATTCGCTTTCGGCTGCGCACCATCACTGTGCTGCGGACAATGCTGCTAACAGGCTAACGGAGTAAACACTCACAAACTAAAAAAATTACAGAAAATGACAAAAGTATTAGATTCAAAAATTCCTGCCGGACCAGTGGCAGAGAAATGGAAAGAATATAAAGCTCACCAGCGACTCGTAAACCCAAAGAACAAACTGAAACTCGACGTCATCGTCGTAGGTACAGGTCTTGCCGGAGCATCTGCCGCAGCATCGCTCGGCGAAATGGGATTCAACGTTATCAACCTTTGCATTCAGGACTCACCTCGCCGCGCACACTCCATCGCAGCACAGGGCGGTATCAACGCAGCAAAATGCTACCAGAACGACGGCGACTCAATATACCGTCTGTTCTACGATACTGTGAAGGGTGGCGACTACCGTGCACGCGAAGCTAACGTATATCGACTGGCAGAAGTATCAAACAACATCATCGACCAGTGCGTGGCACAGGGCGTGCCTTTCGCACGCGAGTACGGCGGCATGCTTGCCAACCGCTCATTCGGCGGAGCACAGGTAAGCCGTACATTCTACGCTAAGGGACAGACAGGACAGCAGTTGCTGCTCGGTGCTTACTCATCACTGTCATGTCAGGTAGAAGCAGGAAAGGTAAAGCTCTACACACGCTACGAAATGGAAGACGTAGTAATAGTAGACGGACGCGCACGCGGTATCATCGCAAAAGACCTGACAACAGGAAAGCTCGTACGCTTCTCGGCTAACGCTGTAGTAATAGCAACAGGTGGATACGGAAACACTTACTTCCTCTCTACCAACGCTATGGGATGTAACTGTACGGCTGCCGTTCAGTGCTACCGCAAGGGAGCAATGTTTGCTAACCCATCATACGTACAGATTCACCCGACATGTATCCCTGTACACGGCGACAAGCAGTCGAAACTGACACTGATGTCGGAGTCGCTGCGTAACGACGGACGTATCTGGGTACCAAAGAAGATAGAAGATGCTAAGGCACTGCAGGCTGGAACAAAGCAGGGATGGGAAATTCCGGAAGAAGACCGCGACTACTATCTCGAGCGCCGCTATCCGGCATTCGGAAACCTCGTGCCTCGCGACGTGGCATCACGTGCCGCTAAGGAGCGCTGCGACGCTGGCTTTGGCGTAAACAACACCGGTCTGGCTGTGTTCCTCGACTTCTCTGAATCAATCAACCGTCTCGGTATCGACCAGATTATGCAACGCTACGGCAACCTCTTCGAGATGTACGAAGAAATCACAGACGTATTCCCCGGCAAGCTTGCCAACGAGATAAACGGCGAGAAATATTACTATCCGATGATGATTTATCCTGCTATCCACTACACTATGGGTGGTATCTGGGTAGACTACGAACTGCAGACAACAATACCGGGTCTGTTCGCCATCGGCGAGTGCAACTTCTCTGATCACGGTGCCAACCGTCTGGGTGCATCTGCACTGATGCAGGGTCTGGCTGACGGATACTTCGTTCTGCCTTACACTATACAGAACTATCTTGCAGACCAGTCTGTATGGCCACGCATATCTACCGACCTGCCAGAATTTGAAGAGGCAGAAAAGGGTGTACAGGCTGAAATAGACCGACTGATGAACATCAAGGGAAAGCGCAGTGTGGACTCTATACACAAGGAACTCGGACACATCATGTGGGAACACGTCGGCATGGGACGTACAGCTGAAGGTCTGAAGGAAGGTCTGAGACTGATGCACGAACTGGAGAAGGAATTCGACACAAACGTATTCATTCCTGGTACGAAAGAAGGTCTCAACATCGAGCTCGACAAGGCTATACACCTTCGCGACTTCTTCACAATGGGACAGCTCGTCGCTTTCGATGCACTATCACGCAACGAGTCGTGCGGCGGACACTTCCGCGAGGAATACCAGACAGAGGAAGGCGAAGCTAAGCGCGACGACGAAAACTACTTCTACGTAGGTTGCTGGGAATACAAAGGCAAGGGCAACGAGCCTGAGCTCACTAAGGAACCGTTGGAATACGAAGCCATTAAGGTTCAGACAAGAAATTATAAGAACTAATTAAGCAAGAAAGGAAATAACAATGGCTAAAAATATTTCATTCACGATTAAGTTCTGGCGTCAGAACGGACCAAGAGAGAAGGGACACTTCGATACTCACGAAATGAAGAACATCCCAGATGACACTTCATTCCTTGAAATGCTCGACATTCTGAACGAGGAACTGATAAACGAAGGCAAGGAGCCTTTCGTATTCGACCACGATTGCCGCGAAGGTATCTGCGGTATGTGTTCACTCTATATCAACGGTACTCCTCACGGAAAGACTGAGCGCGGAGCAACAACCTGCCAGCTCTACATGCGCCGCTTCAACGACGGCGACGTCATCACTGTTGAGCCTTGGCGCTCTGCCGCCTTCCCTGTGATAAAGGACTGTATGGTAGACCGCAACGCTTTCGACAAGATTATTCAGGCTGGTGGCTACACGACTGTACGCACAGGACAGGCACAGGATGCTAATGCCATACTCATTCCTAAACAGGACGCAGACGAGGCTATGGACTGCGCGTCGTGCATCGGATGTGGTGCCTGCGTAGCAGCCTGCAAGAACGGTTCGGCTATGCTTTTCGTATCATCGAAGGTCAGCCAGCTCGCTCTCCTGCCACAGGGACGCCCTGAAGCAGCCAAACGCGCAAAAGCAATGGTGATGAGAATGGAAGAGCTCGGATTTGGCAACTGCACCAACACACGCGCTTGCGAGGCTGTTTGTCCGAAGAACGAGAGCATCGCCAACATCGCACGACTCAACCGCGAGTTTATCAAGGCTAAGTTGGCAGACTAATATTAATTATATAATAAGGTAGTGAGCGCATTGGCTCACTGCCTTATTTTTATTTATTCCATATCAGCGACGGCTATAGTTACAACCCGACATGCGCTGACCACTGACGTGAGTTGCATGCATGTTATGTCTGAAACAATGTCTGCGTTTCGCCCTGACACAAAAAAGAATAACAGGATTATCACCCGCCCACTAAGATGATAAACAAGTCTGTTCTGTCGAAAAGCATTTCTTTTCTGCGTTTTCCGTTGATACTCTGCTTCGTATGCGCCCACTCCGACATCAGGGTCGCTAACGAGACGATAGCACAACTGCCGATATTCGGCTATGTGTTCGGCAAGTTTATCGGCTATGTGTGCGTTCCGACGCTATACATGTTCTTCTTCATCTCAGGCTTCCTGTTTTTCCATGAGCACCATTTCGACAAGTCGCTTTATCTTACAAAACTAAAGAAACGAACGCGCTCGCTGCTCGTTCCATATCTGTCATGGAATGCACTTGCCTTCCTTGCCATCTGGCTCTGCCAGACATTGAGCCCAGATTTCTCCATGATGCTCAAGAAACAAGTTGCAGACTTCCGTTGGTTTGACTATCTGCTGGTCTTCTGGGACAAGCATCTCATTACCGGTCTTGCAGAAGACTGGCACGTCCCCCTGCTTCTGCAATTCTGGTTTATACAGTGTCTTATTGTCATTGCGATAGTGAGTCCTGTCATCTGGATTGGAATTAAGAAACTGGATTGGCTGTTTGTAGTCCTGTTGGGACTGCTGTTCTACTTCTTTCCCGTCAGCGACTACGCCGGACTGCGCACCGAAGCGTTTTTCTATTTCACGCTTGGCGCATACTTCAGTACAAAGCAGTCATGGTGGGACATACTGCTCCAGCCCGTCCACCTGCTTGCCGCGACTGCCGTTTCGCTGACAATTTCTTTCTTCGTTGCACCTTTTTTCATTGCCTTTTGCATATCGTTCATCCTCCTTATGTTTGCAGCGACCTACCGCTACATCGAGCGTAACGGCAGGCTTGTGGCACCTATATGCAGCCTCGCCGATGCAACGTTCTTTATATTCGGTCTGCATGCTTTCATTGCTGGCATCTTCATACATGCCGTTGAGCGAATAAGCATCACATGGACCGAGCCTGCAGCATTGGCGGTATTCGTCGCCGGCGTCGTGCTGAACATCTGCCTGTGCATCCTTGCCCAACGCATGACAAGGCGCATTTTTCCGCATCTTTACATTGCTCTCAACGGTGGCAGATAGGCTGACATCTCGTAAATAACGTTAAATGTAACATTTGTTACGCAGATTGTTGTCGGTGCAGAATACTTTTGCATCGAAAAATAATTATTATCAAGAAACGTTATGAACGGGACCTCAATGTATTGTTTCCATTGTCAGGAAACATCAAAAGGAACAGGATGCACCGTCAAGGGTGTGTTAGATATTCCCGTCCCCGTGCCCGTTAGCAATTCCCGTCCCAGCTATCGTTAAAGTTAGTCTTTCCCGTTCCCGTTATCGTTCCCGTTATTTTTTCCCTGCAAAAACCGTGCCAAAGTGAACAGGCACTCTCCTCCTACCCCGAAAAATATGAAAACTTTTGACAGACAAAAACTCTCCAAATAGAAATTTTACAGCCCTCGAAACTGCAAAAATGTGTTAAATTCAAGGTCGGCGATAAGTGTTAAAAATGTCAAAGAGTACCTTTGAGGCACCTATTTCGCCTTTTTGCCCTGCCAGACACAGTGCCCGACACCCCCAAACATACTCTTTGACCGCCTCAAACAGTGTGTTTGACAATCTCAAACATACTCTTTGACATTTTTAACACTCCCCTTTCACCATCAGAAACGCTATACTTATCGCTAACAAATTGACTGTCAGATAATTACGATAACCCTCAAAATACTCGCATATTTTGCCCCTCTGATTTCCGAAACGACTTTCGCGGGCACTCACGCAACAGTAAACGACCAGAAAATTGATTAGTCATTGCCATCCGCCGCATGCTCCGTCGGAATGTCAAAGATGAAGGTTATGGCTACTTTTCAGTTTCATTTACGATAGAGAAATGCCACCTGTATTCCTGCAAAAGGCAACTATGACTTCACTATAAGCGAAAAGCGGCACAGACAAAGATGCCCGTACCGCTTTCCAGTTATATTTATTCTGACTTTGCAAAGCTGTTACTTATGCATACGCCGTCTATCTCCCGCTCGGTGAGTCCTGTGCGGCGTGTCAGTCAGGAACGCTTCTATCTCTGCGCTTGTGCAGTTGGCAAACAACGCCGATGCCTTTTAGTCCCTGTGTCAGTTCACTTATGTTGGCTTGCGTTAAGTCGTCATCTCATGGCGAGGGCTTTGTTCTCTGCCGCTTCCATTATCTCACGCTCTCCCGGACCCTTGTCGTTGATGCCGCAGAGATGCAGAATGCCATGAATTATTACCCTGTGCAACTCCTCGTCGTAGGTCTTGCCAAACTTTTCCGCATTCGTTTTTACCGTGTCGAGCGAGATTACGAGATCGCCGTTCAGCGTGTTTCCCTCGTTATAGTCGAAAGTTATGATGTCGGTATAATAGTTGTGTCCAAGATACTCGTTGTTGACTTCAAGAATTTTCTCATCGTCTACGAACATGTATCCCACCTCGCCAACCTTTCGTCCGTAGGTTGCCGCCACCGCGCGAATCCACTTTGTCGTCTCGCGTTTCTTTATCTTTGGGACCTTAACGCCCTCGCTGTTGTATGTTATCATAGTTTCAACAATTTGTTTTTTATATGTTTCTGTTCCTTATCTGTTATCCCAAACAAGCCGAACACTCGCCTGTTCAGTTCAGCCATGCTGCCGTCAATGGCGCCATGTGCCAGCATTTCGTCCACCATGCAGTCCAGTTCTGCCGTCTGCTGCTTGCTCATGCGCGGCATAGGCATCGACTTGAGATTTCCTTTCAGAATCTTTATGTCTGCATAGTGCAGCATGTAATAGTATCTGTAAAGGTCTGAATTTAGCAGTGCCGCCACCGTTTTCACGGTCAGTCCGTCCACTTGCGGTATCAGCACGTTGGCACTGTTCAGGCAGAGTCGCTGCCCGTCGTCGTAAGCCACTATAGGGTATCTGGCTATGAAACGGTAAATCAGTTTCTCCTCAGCCCTGTACATAGCCTCGTCGGCACACTGCTGAAATGTCTCCGGCTTGTATTCGACGTAAGCAGAAGGCTCCCTCATGCCGAAACAGCCCACATCCCTGCCCCTGTATATTGGTTCTGCGCCCGCCGTGCAACGGGTCTTTATCTTTCGTCTGTTGTCCCCCGTAACAATTCCCAGCGCCCATCGGCTGTGGGACAGGTCATCGTGGCGGCGGCTTTCCATCTTTTCCACAATCCGCAAGTCTACGTCTGTAAGACTCTCCGTCCTTATCGTAGACGTGTCAATGTCGCCTGGCGTAAGCTCCACGACCTGCCTGCCAGTCGCCCTTGCCACCTCGTAGACCTGCCTGCTGCTATGACCTGCCGAGAGCGTCAGGCTGAAATAGTCCGTGAATACTCCGTCGAAACGACCCTCATACAGTGTCAGCCGGCGGATGGTGGTTGTTGACAATATGAGCTTGCGTATATTCCTGTGAGCGTTTATCTTTATCAGCGATGTCGGCAACAGGAAGCCAAGCCTCCCGTTCCGCTTCATCATGCCGATGGAGTTTGCAAGAAACATCGACGAGCGTTCACGTGTTCTCAGCGCCACATCGCTTGAGCTGCGCGCGCTGTGCCTGTCGGTTCCCCACGGCGGATTGGTGTAAATATAGTCGAATGTGTCGGGTATGACAGCATTGTCATTGCTGTTTGCAGAGATCAGTGCCAGAAAGTCAGCACAATAAATCTGCGGCTCGAAGTCGCAGTCGGCATATTTTGCCAGCAGATTAGTCCTTGCTATCATCACTGCCGTAGGGTCTATGTCCAGTCCGTACAGGCAGCTTGGACTGTCGGCATTTGCCTTCAGCAGGAAAGCCCCACTGCCGCAGCATGGGTCGAGCAGCGTCTCATCTTTTCCAACCACGACATCGGCAAGCATTTCGCCTGCCACGCGACTGTTAGTATAGTATTGTCCCAAGACGTTACGCTTGCCCTCGCTGGTCATCGACTGGTAGACATAACCTATCAGGTCGTCGTCGTCAGACCATATCTCAGGCTCCACGTTGATGCCCGGCACTGCACTTAAATCCTGCCTGCAAATGGCTTTCCTCACGTTGTCGCGGTCAAATATGCCCCTGTGTTTCAGTTTTTCCACGCACAGCGTATAGACAATGTCTTCCGTCGCAGCATCCATGCCGGCTACGGCAGCCAGCAGTCGGCGAGCGTTTTCATTAGCCACATAGTCGTCTGCCTTTATCTTTCTTTCCGACAGAGTCTTGTTTGCACGCCTCGTCAGACGCCTCTCGCCGTCAACACCGAGCCTGTGCCAGTTGCTTATCGTTGCCTTGCTTATGCTTAGGTTTGTGCCTGCCATCTACATATTAGCTTACTTGTCGGAGTCTTTATTGCCCTCTTCGGTTTTCGGAAGGAAACCTGACACGTCGCGACCAAAGAACTGCAACTCCCTCACCAATGTCGACGAGATGCTTGCAAGGTGCGGCTCGGCAAATAGCAGCAGCGTCTCTATGCCGCCTATCTGCCTGTTCACTTCTGCCTGTTCGCGCTCATATTCAAAGTCCTTTACCGACCTCACGCCCCTGACAATACATGTTGCGCCAGTGCGTTTGGCAAGGTCTACGGTCAGGTCGCTGTATGCCACTACGTCTACACGGTCTGTCATTTCGGCAAAAACCTTCCTAATGTAATCCGTGCGCCTGGCTACGTCGCTTTCCGTATGTTTCAGTTTGCTGACGGCAACACCTATCACTACCCTGTCGAAGAGCATCAGCGCACGTTTGACAATCGACTCGTGCCCGATGGTGAAAGGGTCGAATGTACCTGTAAATAAAGCTGTTGTCATGTTTCAGATATGTATTTGTTGTCAGAACAATTCCTGCTGCATGGTATTGTTGTCAAACCTGTTTCGTCCGAGATGACTGTAAGCCAGGTCTGTAACCATTCGTCCGCGAGGCGTACGCTTTATGAAACCTTCCATTATCAGGTATGGCTCATACACTTCTTCCAGCGTTCCGGCATCCTCGCCTATTGCCGTTGCTATTGTCGTCAGCCCGACAGGACCACCCTTGAACTTGTCGATGATGGTCAGCAGTATCTTGTTGTCAATCTCGTCGAGTCCATACTGGTCTATGTTCAGCATAGTCAGCGCAAACTGAGCTATCTGCGTGTCTATGCTGCCGTTGCCCTTCACCTGTGCAAAGTCGCGCACACGGCGCAGCAGAGCATTAGCTATACGTGGCGTGCCTCTTGAGCGGCGGGCTATCTCTACGGCAGCATCGTCGTCGATAGGCACACCGAGTATCGATGCCGAACGTTTCAGTATGCGTGTCAGCGTCTGCGGATCATAGTATTCGAGGTGCAGGTTTATGCCGAAACGTGCACGCAGTGGAGCCGTGAGCAGACCGCTGCGCGTCGTGGCACCCACGAGCGTAAACGGATTGAGGTCTATCTGTATTGAGCGTGCCGACGGTCCCTTGTCTATCATAATGTCTATGCGGTAGTCCTCCATAGCCGAGTACAGATACTCCTCCACCACTGGCGACAGTCGGTGTATCTCGTCTATGAACAGCACGTCGCGCGGCTCCAGCGACGTCAGTATGCCGGCAAGGTCGCCCGGCTTGTCGAGCACTGGTCCGCTCGTCAGTTTGAAACCAACACCCAACTCGTTGGCTATGATATTGGAGAGCGTCGTCTTGCCAAGCCCCGGAGGTCCATGCAGCAGCGTGTGGTCGAGCGGCTCACCGCGATATTTGGCTGCCTCTACGAAGATGCGAAGGTTCTCCACAACTTTCGCCTGACCGCTGAAGTCGTCGAAGTTGAGCGGACGCAAGGTATTCTCAAAGTCTTTCTCACCCTTTGAATAGCCTTCCTGACGTATGTCGAAGTCGTTGTCTGTCATTATGAATAGTTGATGTTTGCTTGCAAAGTTACAAATTATGTGGGAAACATCAAAAAATATTTGCCACGTCTTGACGCTTTTTCTCGTTACTATACATTATTATATTAATAGCATCTGCTGTTTTTTTGCTGCGAGAGAAAGACTAAACGCGTACAACAAATATACACTTTGCAAACATTATCGACTAATAAATAACATTTTGATGATAAATATTAAAAAATTATTACGAAAAGTTTGGTGGGTTAAATAAATTTAATTACATTTGCAAAACAGAAGTATAATAATACTAAAACATTATAACATATTTTACATTTATCACTAACTAAAAAATTAAGGCTTATGAAGAAGAGTTTACTTATTCTTTTGTGTGCATTAGGATTGCCTATAGCAATGAATGCACAACAGCAAGAACGCAGAGCAAGCAAGATGCTTGACGGTATGCGTGCAGTGAATACGGTGGGTAAGTACAACGCTCCTGCCAAGGAAGAAGGAGAAGGTGATCCAAGTACGGTTGAACTGGTTCCTCCTAATAATCTTAATCTTGTAGATATTGGGAACAACTGGGTTAAGGCAGAATGGCTGCCAGTGGCAGACGAAAGCGAGTGGAAACTGCGTATTAAGCAGTCTCTAAGCGCAGGTACCACGGCTTGGGGGTTCGACGACGGTACAACTAACGGATGGACTGCTATTGACTCTGACGAAGACGGCAATAACTGGTATACTATGTACGGTTCAGACTATACAGCATTCTATTTTGCCGGCAACGGAGGTATTGCGTCTCAAAGTTATAAGTCAGGAGCACTTACACCAGACAACTGGATTATTTCTCCAAAAGTGGCATTAGGCGGAACTTTAAGTTTCTACGCAAGCGGTCTTGGTTCTCCTTACGAGAAAGAGCATTTTGGTGTTTTCGTTTCTACTACTGACACAGAGCTTGCCAGCTTCACACAAGTGGGCGAGACCACCGAGACAACAGGTACATGGATCAACTATTCTTTCGACCTCAGTGCGTATGAGGGTCAGGAAGGCTACATAGCCATACGTCACTTCGACTGTACGGACATGAACATACTGCTTGTTGACGAGATAACATTGTCTTCTGGCGATCCAGGTGAAACTCCAGAGACTATCATCGAGCCTATAACAGAACATCCATATACTGTTACAGGACTTACTGCCGGTACAACATACGACTTGCAGGTAGCAGCGGTAAGAGACGGCGAGGTTAGCGACTGGTCTGGCACAATACGTTTCAAGACATCTGACGTAACAGGACAGATGCCTGTGGATGTTGCAGTGAACGAGATTACAGACAAAACAGCAAATGTTACATGGGTAGGCAACAATGAAGACCAGTTCAATATCCGCTATCGCGAATATCTTGAATACCCAACATTCACATGGGATTTCGAGGAAGGCATAGAGGGCTGGACTCAGATTGATGCCGATGGCGATGGAAATATTTGGCAACACCACATCAATACAGGAAGTGGCAACCTGAATGTTAAAAGCGGTGTAGGAAGTATTTTCTCAGAAAGTTACAAGGGTTCTGCTTTGACACCAGACAACTGGATCGTTTCTCCAGAGGTTGAGCTTGGTACATCTGTCTCTATCTGGGCATCAGCACATGATCCTAATTTCCCACAAGAACATTTTGCTGTTTACGTTACCACGGGCGACCCTGCAAATACAGACGACTTTGTAGAAGTTATACCAGAAACCGTTACAACTAAAGAGATGACAGAATACACTGGCGACATCAGCGAATATACAGGACAGATGGGCTACATAGCTATACGCCACTTCAACTGTTCGGATCAGTTCAAACTCGTCGTTGACGACGTTACCATAATATATCCTCGCGAAGATGGACGTACGGCAGAATGGAAAGTAGAAGAATACGTTACAAGTCCTTGCAATATCACAGGCCTGACACCAGAGGCAGAACACGAAGTACAGGTACAGACTGTAGGCAACGAAGAATGGACCAAGTCTGTATACTTCACTACTCTCGAGCTGCAGGCTGAGCCGGCGGTTACTCCTACAGAAGTAACAGAGCAGGAAGTTGGTGAAGACTTCGCTACTATCGGCTGGACAGGCAATGGAGAAACATCTTGGAACATTCGCTACCGCAAGCAGGCAGGAACCACTCTCTGGGACTTTGAGACAACCTATGATGACTGGAATTCTATCGATGCTGACGGTGATGGATTCGGATGGGGATTTGTAAATGCAAATGGCATGAAGACTCACAGCGGAACAGGCGTTGCAGCGTCTGTAAGCTACGATAATAAAAGTGGAAAAGCCCTGACACCTGACAACTGGCTCATTTCTCCAGAAGTAACACTCGACGGAACACTGTCATTCTGGGCAGTATCACAGGAGAACACTCCAGTGTATGTTCCTGAACACTTTGCTGTCTACGCTACTACCGGCGACCCAACAAACACGGCAAACTTCACAGAAATCTTAGGCGAAACTGTTGTAACAGCCGAAATGACAGAATACACTGCTGACCTCAGTATATTCGAAGGCCAGAAGGGTTACTTGGCATTCCGCCACTTCAACTGTACAGACCTCTTCCAACTCAACCTCGACGACATTGCCATCACAACTCCTGAAAACGAATGGATAGTAGTGGAAGGCGTAACTGAAAATCCTTACACTATAGAAGGTCTTGAGAACGGTGTAACCTACGAATTCGAGGTACAGGCTATCGGCGAGGCTGGCGACGTGAGCGAATGGTCAGAGACAATGACATTCACAACATCTATGCCTGATGCTATCGTTGAAGTAGCAAGCGAAACTACTGCAAACAACGTTTGGTACAACATCAACGGTGCACGCCTCAACGGAAAACCAGTACAGAAGGGTATCTACATACTCAACGGAAAGAAGGTTATGGTAAAGTAGTTTGAACGTAAACTTATCAATAAACACAAGGATGCGCTTCGCATGAAGCGCATCCTTTGTTTTTGCATCTGCCTGTCGGCTTGTGGACAATTAGCGTTTTTACGTATTTTCCAGACAAATTGTCAACATCCTGCAAGCCAGCATATTACGGCCGCTGACACAGGCACTTCCGACCCACCGGCGCCAGCTGTCTCTGACACTTTGCCGAAACACGGAAATTACAGACCGTCTGTAACGGCGTGACAGATAAGTTGTAACACCTTTACAGCATAGTTGTAACAGGATTACAAGATACTTGTAAAAATCCTGTAAAATGCATATTGTTTTGTTTTCTGCATGAGATATGCATCGACAGCGCTGCCTATCTGCCTGTCAGTGGCTTGAGAGCAGAGCGTCAGAACATGGCTGCGACGCGCTTCAGTGCGTCGGCAAAGGCGTCAACTTCAGCTATTGTGTTGTATAAGGCAAACGACGCCCTTACCGTTCCGGCTATGCCCAGACGCGTCATCAGCGGCTGCGCACAGTGATGTCCGGTGCGCACGGCTATGCCCAGACGGTCGAGCAGCGTGCCTATGTCGAGATGATGGATGTTTCCAACGTTGAACGATACGACGGCATCCGACGGCGACCGATGTCCGTAGACCGTGATGCCCTCTATCTCGCTGAGCCTCTTCAGGCAGTGTTCGGTTAGCTGCTGCTCGTGCTGCTGAATATTGTCGAAGCCTATTTTTTCAATGTAGTCGATAGCCGTAGCAAGCCCGTGAGTGGCAACGTAGTCGGGCGTGCCAGCCTCAAACTTGAACGGCAGCGCGGCGTAGGTTGTCTTCTCGAAGCTCACCTTGTCTATCATCTCGCCTCCGCCCTGATACGGCGGTAGTTTCTCAAGCCACTCCTCTCTGCCGTAGAGTACGCCTATACCAGTCGGACCATACATCTTATGTCCTGAGAAAGCATAGAAGTCGCACCCCAGACTGCGCACGTCGACGGCGAAATGTGGCGTGCTCTGCGCTCCGTCGATGAATATCGGAACGCCGTGTTCGTGGGCAATGGCTGTCATCTGCCCTACCGGGTTGACCAGTCCAAGCACGTTGCTGACATGCGCCACGCTAACCATTCGCGTACGCTCGGAGAACATCTGCCTGTAAGCCTCCATGTCTATCTGTCCGTCGTCGGCTATGGGAATGGCTCTCAGTCGTGCTCCCACGCGCTCAGCCTGTATCTGCCACGAGACGATGTTGCTGTGGTGCTCCATCGTCGAGACTATTATCTCGTCGCCCTCGCCAACATATTGTCGGCAGAAAGAGGCAGCCACAAGATTGATAGCCTCCGTCGTTCCGCGCGTGAAGACAATCTCCTCCGTCTTCTCGGCATTGATAAACTCGCGCACCTTCTCGCGTGCAGCCTCGTGCAGGTCTGTGGCTTGCTGCGAGAGATAGTGAACTCCGCGATGCACGTTGGCATTGACGTTGAGATACTCCTCACGCATGGCATCGAGCACCTGCAGTGGCTTTTGCGTCGTCGCGGCATTATCGAGATACACGAGCGGGCGGTTGTAGACCGTGCGACTGAGTATCGGAAAATCATGACGTATGCTGTCTATGTCGTACATTTTCTGTATGTGTTGTTGTCTGTTTGTCTGAACAACAGTGCCGGCATCCGCCTGCACGTCGTCAGAAAATCGTTTCGGGAAGCATACCACGCCCGCGAACAGACATGATACCTCCCCGAAATGAATACTTTTTCTGCTTTTTGCTATATTATTCCACGTCAGAGATGTGGTCGAGCGAGTCGTTGAAATCGCGCGGTTCGCGCTCAGCCAGCGGGTCGTGGAAGTCGCTGAAGTGTTGCTGCGACTGTCCGTTGCCGTTCTGACGGTGCTCATCGCGGTGGTTGTTGCGTTCCGGACGCTCGCCACGCTGACGGCGGTCGTTGTTGAAACGGTCGTTGCGCTCTGGACGAGGACGACGCTCGCGCTCAATATATCCCTCCGGTTTCGGTATCAGCACCTTGTGAGAGAGCTTATACTTGCCCGTCTTCTGGTCTATCTCCATCAACTTGACAGTAATCTTGTCGCCCTCCTTCAGTCCTGCATCCTCGACAGTCTCAAGACGTTTCCAGTCTATCTCGCTGATGTGGAGCAGTCCGTCCTTGCCCGGCATAATCTCTACGAAACAGCCGTAAGGCATGATGCTTCTCACCGTACCTTCGTAAACTTCGCCTACTTCCGGAATGGCAACGATGGCTCTGATTTTCTTTATCGCTCCCTCGATAGACTCACCGTTAGGCGCACTTATCTGTACCTTGCCTACACCGTCTACCTCGTCGATAGTAATGACAGAACCCGTTTCTTCCTGTATCTGCTGGATAATCTTTCCGCCAGGACCGATGACAGCACCGATAAACTCCTTCGGAATGTCGAAGGCTTCGATGCGCGGAACGTGCGGCTTGAGTTCGGCACGCGGCTCAGCAATGCAGTCGGTTATCTTGCCCAAGATATGCTCACGTCCAGCCTTAGCCTGCATGAGCGCCTTCTCAAGAATATCGAATGACAGACCGTCGCACTTGATGTCCATCTGCGTTGCTGTCAGACCGTCGCGCGTACCGGTAGTCTTGAAGTCCATGTCGCCGAGATGGTCCTCATCGCCGAGAATGTCAGAGAGAACTGCATACTTGTCTTCGCCCGGATTCTTTATCAGACCCATAGCGATACCGCTGACAGGCTTCTTCATAGGCACGCCGGCATCCATCAGAGCCATCGTACCTGCGCAGACAGTAGCCATCGACGATGAGCCGTTAGACTCCAGAATCTGCGAAACAAGACGCACTGTGTAAGGGAAGTCGGCAGGTATCTGGTCTTTCAGAGCTCGCCATGCGAGGTGTCCGTGTCCTATCTCGCGGCGTCCGACACTGCGCTGAGCCTTAGCCTCGCCCGTGCAGAACGGCGGGAAGTTGTAGTGAAGCAGGAATCGCATGTAGCTCTTGTCGAGAACATCGTCTACGAGTTTCTCGTCGAGTTTAGTTCCGAGCGTACATGTCGTGATGCTCTGCGTTTCGCCACGCGTGAAGAGCGAACTTCCGTGAGGCATTGGCAGTGGCTCTGTCTCGCACCAGATAGGACGTATCTGGTCGGTCTTTCTGCCGTCGAGACGTATTCCCTCGTCGAGGATGCAACGACGCATGGCATCGCGCATGACGTCGTGGTAGTAGCGCGCCATAAGCGCAGCTTTCTCCTCGAGCTCGTCTTCGCTCATGTCGGCATGAGCCGCATTGTATTCCTCCTTGAACTGCTCAAGTATCTGGTCGAAAGCCTCCTGGCGTGCGCTCTTATCGAGTGCCTGCTTGGTTACCTCGTAGGCTTTCTGATAAAGTTCCTTGTTGACCTGCTCGCGAAGCTCCTCGTCGTTGATTTCGTGGTCATACTCGCGCTTCACGTCCTTGCCGAGTTCCTTAGAGAGTTCAACCTGCAAGTCGCACATAGGCTTGATGGCTTCCATAGCAGCCTTCAGCGCGCCCAAGAGGTCTTGCTCTGAAACTTCCTTCATTTCGCCTTCAACCATCATAATGTTCTCGGCAGAAGCACCAACCATTATGTCCATGTCGGCATGCTTCATCTCCTCGAATGTAGGGTTGATGACATACTCACCGTTGATGCGTGCCACTCTGACCTCAGATATGGGGCACTCGAACGGAATGTCGGAACAAGCCAGCGCTGCAGAGGCAGCAAAACCTGCCAGAGCATCGGGCTGATCTACTCCGTCGGCACTGAGAAGCATGATGTTGACATATACTTCCGCATGATAGTTTGACGGGAAAAGAGGGCGCAATACGCGGTCTACGAGACGAGAAGTGAGAATCTCGTTGTCGCCCGGCTTGCCCTCGCGCTTTGTGAATCCGCCCGGAAAACGTCCTGCGGCAGCATACTGCTCGCGATAGTCTACCTGCAATGGCATGAAATCTGTTCCCGGAACTGCATCCTTAGCGGCACATACAGTAGCAAGAAGGACGGTATTGTTCATTCTCAACATTACAGAACCGTCTGCCTGCTTTGCCACTTTTCCTGTTTCAATCGTGATGGTTCTTCCATCAGACAACTGAACACTTTTTTTAATTACGTTCATCTAAAAATTTACTTACTGTTTCCTTTAAAACATCTAATAATAAAATACATCTATTTATATAAAAACGCTGCAAAGTTACATTTTTAGTTGCAAATGAACGAATAAACGAGAATATTTTTATACTTTTGCACCGACATATCACTGCAAAGTTAACATAACCTGTAAATTATATAATATTATGCTAAGAAAACTACCACTATTGCCACGCATATTGATAGCCATCGTGCTGGGTATCGTTCTCGGACAGTTTCTGCCTATGTCTGTGGTCAGGCTCTTTGCCACATTCAACGGCATATTCAGCCAGTTTCTGGGCTTCATCATACCGTTCATCATCGTCGGTCTGGTTACTTCTGCCATTGGCGACATAGGGCGCGGCGCAGGCAAACTGCTGGTGGCAACAGTGCTGATAGCATATCTTGACACCGTGTTTGCAGGCATGCTTGCCTACGGAACGGGTACGGCTTTCTTTCCGCAGCTTGTGGAATCAGCCACAAATGCAGGCACAATAGAAAAGCCGGAAGACATCGCGCCTTACTTCACAGTCAACATTCCAGCCATGTTCGACGTCATGAGCGCACTGGTATTCTCTTTCCTCATGGGACTATGCATAGCCTATGGCAGCATGCCTACAATGAAAAACATCTTCAACGAACTGCGCGACGTGATAACACGCACAATATCGTCGGCTATCATTCCGCTGCTGCCACTGTACATCTTCGGAATATTCCTGACGATGACAAGCAACGGACAGGTTTACCATATACTGAAAGTCTTTGCAATGATCATAGTTGTTATCTTTGCACTGCATATCTTTATCCTTATATATGAGTTTATTGTTGCCGGCATTATAGGCAAACGCAATCCGGCAAAGGCTCTCTGGAACATGCTGCCGGCTTACTTTACGGCATTAGGCACGTCATCGTCGGCAGCCACAATACCTATCACGCTGCGACAGACTGTCAAAAATGGTGTCAGTGAGGGAGTTGCCGGCTTTACCGTTCCGCTATGTGCCACGATACACATGTCGGGCTCGGCAATGAAGATAACATGCTGTGCCATAACAATTTGCCTGCTCAACAACTTGCCATACGACATGCCAACATTCATCCACTTTGTGATGATGCTCGGCATAGTGATGGTTGCTGCACCTGGCGTTCCTGGCGGCGCAATAATGGCAGCACTGGCTCCGCTGTCGTCGATTCTGGGATTCGATGCAGAAAGTCAGGCGCTGATGATAGCACTGTATATTGCTATGGACTCTTTCGGAACGGCATGCAACGTTACGGGCGACGGTGCCATAGCGATAATAGTAGACCGTTTTTTCAGGAAAAAGGAACTAAAGGCTGATAATGTCGGCTAACTCTTCGAGCGTGTCGGCTGTCTGTATATACTGACTGCAACTGCCTCTCAGCAATCCCTGAGCATCAAGATGATGTAGAAGGGATGACAAAGGAGCATAGAAATTCTTTACATTATATAATATTACTCGCTTTGCGTGATAGCCAATCGTTGACGACGAGGCAACGGCAAATATCTCGTCGAGCGTGCCTATACCACCGGGCAGGGCTACGAATATATCGCTTTGTTCGAGCATTATCTGCTTGCGGTCGCTGAGATTGTTGCAGTCGATACGCCTGTCTACATATTCCGACACGCGCCCACGCTCCTCAATCTTTTTAGGAACGACACCGACTGTCGTACCACCATTGTCCTTTACCGACTTGGCAACACACTCCATGAGTCCCATATTGCAGCCGCCAAAGACAAGAGTATGCCCATTTTCGGCTATCCAATGCCCCAGCTCTTCGGTTGCAACGAAATAATCTCTGTCGATATTATCATTGGCAGAGCAAAATACACATATATTCATAACGTATAGACTGGTTTCGGTTTATTACAGACAAGTGATTGCTGAGCTTGTCATCCTATTGTTGCAAGAAACTGCTCTATGGTCTGGTCGCCAGAGAGATTGAGCTTTTTCTTCAGTCGGTATCTCATCTTGTAGAGCCCACTTGAGGATATATTCAGCACCGACATCATCTCCTGCGAGGTCAGTCCCAGCTTTATGAGGTATAGGAAGCGCTGCTCGTTAGCCGTAAGTCGAGGGTAACGCTCGCGCAACTCCTTGCCGAATGTTTCGTTCAGCTGCATGTATGTATCGTCGAAAATCTGCAAAGACTCTGTGTCGTTACTCTGTTCCTTGAACGAAGCCAGCTGCAACGACATGGAAAGATTTTCCTTTCTCGCCTCTTTCAGTTCCTCACCGTTCTGCTCAACCTTAAGCCTGAGAAGTTCGTTCTGCATTCGTTCGAGCATTATCTCGGAGTCAAGTTTCTCTGCCTCAAGCTGTACGAAACGCTTGGTCTGCTCCGTTCTCCTGTACATCATGAAGAAAATCACAGCTAACAGGGCAACGAGTATCAAACCGGCAGTAAAATATACCACCATCAGAATATGTCGCTTCTTGTATGCTTCGCGCTCCAGCTCTATCTTCTGCTGCTCTTGCAGTCGCGATATTTCATTGGTTATTCGGTTTCCGCTGATAGAGTCGTTCAGACTGATGTATGCGTGCATGTTCTTGATATAGTTTGTATTGTCGCCACGTATACTGTCTATGGTGCGCAATATGTCTGTTGCCTGAAGTTTCAGGTGAGGCTGATTGTACCGTGTACTATATGCCAGACAACGCTGCAACGTTTCATACGCCTCATCGTATTGTTTCTCCTCAAAGTACAATTTACCCTTACAGAAAAAATATTGCGATGTAAACTCCTCCTTCTCGCCTAAGTTCGTTTCTTCTATCTTCCGCAACATTTCATGCGCTTTGTCATTCTGTTTGTTGTAGATATATACCTCTGCAAGGTTTGCAATGTCCTGCACGGCAGCCAGTTTGTTTCCCGACGCAATGTCCAGCTCTATTCCCCGCTTGAACTGCTTTATAGCCAAATCATATTCCTTGTTGACTATCGTCTTGACTATGGCATCTATACGATAGAAAACTATCTGATATGTGGTATCAAGAAAGTTAACATTCTTGTTGACCACAGAAAGTTCATTGTTAGCATTGTCGAACAGTTCGAGTCCGTAGTATACTATCGCCAGATTTGTCCTTACCGTCATCTCGCCTTTCTTGTTCTTCTGGCTGGTGTATATAGACATTGCTTCGCTCAGGTTGTGGAAAGCCAGTGCGAAACTGTCTGTATTGAGTGCATTCGCCGACTCAACAACCAACGAGTCAGCCTCTGCCAACATTTTCTTTATATTTTGCGGACGTTGATAGGAATAATATATAATTGCGAGTGCTGCAAATACTATTGCTACTGCTATCAGAGCAGCCAGTGTTTTTCTACTTCTTATATTGATTTTCATGTTTTAACCTATAACAGTAATACTGTGTTAATTACTATCTTCTATTATAACCTCCAATGCTTTCTTCACTATATGGTTTTGTTCGTTTATAATAGTAAAGTATTCGCTCATGTCCCATATATCTCTTGCAATGAGAGCCTTTAGCTGTGTTTTCAGGAAAGGCAGCGTATGAGCAAGTTCTTCGTCGTCTTTTGGCTTGACGTTCTGCTTTTCTGCCTCAGCAATTATATTGTCTATCAATGTCTGGGGCACCTCAAAGCGACGGTTGAAGTCATCAAACGTTGCATATTCGCGCTTAAGTTGCTTGCGATGGTTGTCTATATATTTCAGCAAAGCATTCACCACTATGCTTCTTCCTGCTATCTGCCTATGGAAGCGTGTGTACTGCAATGTGTCCAACGGCACGAAATAGTCGGGCATGATACCTCCTCCGCCATAGACAACGCGATGCTTTTTCAGCGTGAGAGTTTTCAGTGAATCAGCGAAATGTATGCTGTCTGGATTTGTCAGTTCCCCGTGTTTCAGTCTGTTCTCCAAATCCATTTCATAGTCTTTCAACTGTCCTTTCTGGTATGGTTTCTGTATGCATCTGCCTGTCGGCGTATAGTAGTGTGCCACTGTCAGGCGTATCATTGAGCCGTCGTCGAACTCAAGCGGACGCTGCACGAGTCCCTTTCCGAAGGTTCGTCGTCCCACTACGAGTCCTCTGTCTTGGTCTTGCATTGCTCCGGCAAGTATTTCCGAAGCCGAAGCGGTAAACTCGTTTGTCAGTATCACTACCGGCAGGTCGCGCAAACGTCCGTCGCCATGAGCCATAAACTCCTGACGCTTCACCGTGCGTCCTTCGGTATAGACTATCATCTCTCCACTCTCGAGAAACTCGTTTGCTATCTTTGCTGCTGCATGCAGATAGCCACCACCGTTGTCCTGCAAGTCGATGACGAGACGTTTCATGCCCTGTTTCTGCAAATCCTGCACTGCCTCCATAAACTCGTCATGCGTCGTTGCGCCGAAATTGCCTATCCTGACATATCCTGTTTCAGGGCGTATCATGTAGTGTGCGTCAATGCTTTTCACAGGAATCTTGTCGCGTACGACAACGAAAGTCTGTACTCCGCTGATGCCGCGTCTCACTATTCCGAGCTTAACCTTTGTGCCTTTCTTTCCGCGCAGCCGCTTCATTATGTCGCGGCGCTCCATCTTCACTCCGGCAATGGCAGTGTCGTTAACCGTAACGATGCGGTCGCCAGGAACGATGCCCACCTTTTCCGATGGTCCGTTCATTGTAGGCTGAATGACTACTAGCGTGTCTTCTATCATGTTAAACTGCACGCCGATGCCCTCAAACGAGCCCTCCAACGGCTCTTTCATGGCTTCAACCTCTTTCGGTGTCGAGTATGTAGAATGCGGGTCGAGTTTCTCCAACATTCCGCGTATGGCATTTTCTACGTTCTTCTGCTCGTCGACAGAATCGACGTAGAGTATGTATAGCGCCTGTTCCGCGTTTACAAGTTTCTGCAACGGCGTGCTTGCATTGATGAGCATCTGTGCATTCACAGATACAGCTATCAGCAATAATAAGGCAAATATTACTGTCTTTCTCATTATTCCACTTCTTCTAAATCCTCTACTCGGTCTTCTTCTATGACAAGATTGTCGATGATAAAGTTCTGACGCTCCATCGTATTGTTGCCCATGTAATACTCCAGCAGCATGTCTACCTGGTCGGTCTTGTTCAGCGTTACCTGTTCCAAGCGTATGTCGGGACCTATAAAGTGTACAAATTCGTCAGGACCTATCTCTCCGAGACCTTTAAATCGCGTTATCTCCGGGTCTGGTCCGAGTTCTTCTATAGCCTTGCGTCGCTCTTCGTCGCTGTAGCAGTAGCGTGTGATGAAGTCGCCTTTCTTTTCTTTTTCACCCAGCATGGCGTCGGCATCGGCTATCACTTTCTTGTTCTTTATCTTTGTACGCTTGTTGCGAACACGGAAAAGCGGTGTCTGCAATACATATACATGACCCTTCTTTACCAGCTCTGGGAAGAACTGCAGGAAGAATGTTATCATCAGCAGCCGTATGTGCATGCCGTCGATATCGGCATCGGTAGCCACAATGACCTTATTGTATCTGAGCGAATCGAGACCGTCTTCTATGTCGAGGGCAGCCTGCAACAGGTTGAATTCTTCATTCTTGTAGACTATCTCTTTCTGCTTGCCGTAGCAGTTGAGCGGCTTTCCCATGAGCGAGAACACCGCCTGCGTGTTTACGTTTCGGCTTTTCGTTATGCTTCCGCTTGCCGAGTCTCCCTCAGTGATGAATATGGATGTTTCCTCCTTATGTTCATTCTTTGCGTCGCAATAGTGTATTCTGCAATCGCGCAGTTTCCTGTTGTGCAGGTTGGCTTTCTTGGCTCTTTCCCTTGCCAGTTTTGCCACGCCAGCCATTGCCTTTCGTTCTTTCTCGCTTTCGGAAATCTTCTGAAGCATTATTTCGGCAACATCTGGATTCTTATGCAGGAAGTTGTCCACTTCCTGTTTTACGAAATCGCCTACAAACTTGTTTACGGTTGGTCCTGCCGGACGGTTTTCTTCAGGTTTCTCGGGCCATATATTGTTGCTTCCGAGCTTGATTTTCGTCTGGCTTTCAAACATCGGTTCCTCTATGTTTACTGCTATTGCAGCCACGAGTCCGTTGCGTATGTCGCCGTATTCATAGTTTTTTCCGGAAAATTCCTTTATGGTCTTGGCAAGATGTTCCTTGAACGCCGACTGGTGAGTACCACCCTGCGTAGTGTTCTGTCCGTTTACAAACGAGTGGTATTCCTCGCCATATTGGTTGGTATGAGTGAATGCTATCTCTATGTCCTCGCCCTTTATGTGTACTATCGGGTAGAGTCCGTCGGCTGTCATCTTGTCGGTGAGCAGGTCTTTCAGTCCGTTTCGGCTCACTATGCGGCGTCCGTTGTAGAGTATCGTGAAGCCCGTGTTCAGGTAAGTATAGTTGCGCAGCATGTTTTCCACTATGTCATCGTGGAAAGAATAGTTCTTGAACAGCGTGTTGTCTGGCTCGAAATATATGAGCGTTCCTGCTTCGTCAGTTGTCTTTTCGGTTACGTCGTCAACGAGCTTTCCCCTTTCAAAGACCGCTTTCCTTACCTTTCCGTCGCGGAAACTGTGCGCCTCGAAGTGCGTGCTGAGGGCGTTGACGGCTTTCGCACCCACTCCGTTGAGTCCGATACTCTTCTTGAATGCCTTTGAATCGTATTTTCCTCCGGTGTTGAGCATAGACACCACTTCGATGAGCTTTCCCTGCGGGATGCCTCGTCCGTAGTCGCGCACCCTCACTCTCAGGTTGTCTTCTATGTCTATCTCTACTCGCTTGCCTGCGTTCATCTTAAATTCGTCGATGGCATTGTCTATGACTTCCTTCAGCAGGACATATATACCGTCTTCCGGCAGTTTGCCGTCGCCGAGTCGTCCGATATACATACCTGGACGCGTCCTGATGTGCTGCATGTCGTCAAGATGCTTTATGTCATCTTCGCTGTATGATGCTACAGGTTGGTCTATTATGTCGTAATCTTCCATTCTTGTCTTGTCGTGTTCGCGTTCTATATGTTCTTCTTGTAGCAGCGGCGGCGTTTATGGTTTACAGTCTCAAAGTATTGCCACTGTCCCTGTACGTTTTCGTTTGTCTCCATTTCCACCTGGCTTTCTCCCCACTCTATTCCGTAGCGCTGATACCACGGTATGAGGTAGTAGAACAGCAGTGCGTTTGCGCCTTTCTTGCGGTATTCGGGCAGCACGCCCACCATCTCCAGGTCTACGATGTTGGTCTTATGCAGCTTCAGAGCCCTCAGTATGTGCCACCATCCGAAAGGCAACAGTCTTCCCCTGCGGCACTTCTGCAATGCTCGCGAGAGCGACGGTATGGTTATGCCGACGCCTACCATGCGGTGGTCTTCGGTGTTCCAGTCTTCCACAATCGGTATGAGGTTGAGGTCTGCCAGTGGCAGATACATCTTGACATACTGGTCTATCTGTCGGTCGGAGAGTTCGGAATATCCGTAGAGGTCTTTGAAAGTGTCGTTTATCAGGTGGAACACCTTGTGTCCCATGCCTTCGTTTATCTCTTTCCTTGTCAGCGACCTGACGTGCAGATTGTAGCGCGATTCTATCATCTGCGATATCTTCGTGTATTTCTCTGGTATTTGCTTTGGCACGAAAATCTTGAATTCCACGTAGTCGTTGTCTTTTTCAAAGCCTCCGAGCTGTTCCATGTGCTGCGGATAGTACGGGTAGTTGTATATGGTAGCCATTGTTCCGAGTTCGTCGAAGCCAGCCGTCAGCATTCCTTCGGGGTCGAAGTCGGTAAACCCGAGCGGTCCTATCATCTCCGTCATTCCGTTCTTCCTGCCGTATTCAGCCACAGCGTCGAACAGTGCGCGCGACACTTCCATGTCGTCGACGAAGTCTATCCATCCGAAGCGTACGCTCTTTCTTCCCCAGCGCTCGTTGGCTTTGTTGTTGATGATTGCAGCCACGCGACCCACTATCTTGCCTTCTTTGTATGCGAGGTAGTATTCTGCCGTGCAGAATTCGAAGGCTGCATTCTTCTCTTTGTCGAGCGTGCGCATATCGTCGCTGAAGAGTGTCGGTGCGTCGTAGGCGTTTCCCTCGTAGAGGTCGTAGTGGAAATCCACGAAGCGGCGCAGGTCGCTCCTGCTTTCCACTTTCCTTATCTGGACTGATGGTTTATGTTCTGTTGCTGCCATATTCCGCTGCTATTTAGTTTATATTTCCTGCAAAAATAAGCAAATTTCGAGACATTTCAAAAAAGTAGAATTATTTTTTGCCTGTGCCGTCTATTTCTTCTTTGGCTTCCGGCGTGCCCATCCGTCCTCGCTGAAGTCTGGTTCTTCGCCTTTCAGCTTTATGTCGTCGTTGCGGAAGAACTGCCTCCAGTCGTAGTTGTTTTCCTCTTTCGGCATTTCGTTGTGCTGCTTCTTTTCCTTCTTTTTGCCCTTGTTGTCGCGGCGTGCGGGCTTTTCTTTCCTGTCGCCTCGCTTTTCCCGCTTGCTCGGGTCGGTCTCGTCTGACCTGTTACACCTGACGGCACGTTTCTTGTAGGTTGTTCCGTCGAGTGCGTCCATTACCTTTCTTGCGTCGCGTTCTGGCACTTCGATGTATGAGAATCGCTGCAGCAGGTCGATGTGTCCTACGCGCTGGCGTCCGCCGACATGCTTGTTGATGAACTGCATGATTTCTCCAGGATAGAAGCCGTCGGTCTTTCCGAGATTTATGAACAGCTTGACGTATCCTTTTTCAGCCTTTCTGGCGCCACCGCCCTTGCCTTTCGGCTTGTCGGATGCTGACTTTTTCTTGTCGTCTTTGGCACTTATCTGCGATATTTCGGGCGCGTCGGCATAGTAGGCGAGGAACTTTCCGAACTCCATAGACACTATCTTTTTCAGCAGTTCCTCCTTGTCCATGTAGTCGAAGCGTCGGTTTATGTCTTCCATGAACGGCGCTATCTCCTCCTCTTTCACGTCCACCTTGTCTATCTGCTCCATTACCTTGTAGAGCTGCTTGGTGCATATTTCCTTCGAAGACGGTATCGTTCCCTCCACAAACTTCTTTCCTATCTCGCGTTCTATATTCCTTATCTTGTGTCGTTCGCGCGAGTGTACGATGGCTATCGACGTTCCTTTCTTTCCGGCGCGTCCCGTACGTCCGCTGCGGTGGGTATAGTTTTCTATGTCGTCGGGCAGTCCGAAGTTGATGACGTGTGTCAGGTCGTCGACGTCGAGACCGCGTGCAGCCACGTCGGTAGCCACGAGCAGCTGCGTGAGGTGCTGCCTGAACTTCTGCATCGTGAGGTCTCTCTGCTGCTGCGAGAGGTCGCCGTGCAGCGATTCGGCACTGTATCCGTCGCGTATCAGCTTGTCGGCTACTTCCTGCGTTTCTGCCTTCGTGCGGCAGAAGACTATTGCGAAGATGCGCGGATAGTAGTCTACTATGCGCTTGAGAGCCAGGTACTTATCGCGTGCCTGCACCATATAGTAGATATGGTTGACGTTTTCGGCGCCTTCGTTTCGGCTGCCCACCACTATTTCCTTATGGTCGTGCAGGTATGTGCGTGCTATGCGCTCTATGTCCTTGCTCATGGTTGCCGAGAAGAGCAGCGTGTTTCTCTCGGCAGGCACGCCGGCAAGTATCTCGTCGATGTCGTCCTTGAAACCCATGTTGAGCATCTCGTCAGCCTCGTCGAGCACCACGTTGCGCACTCCGTCGAGCTTTGCCACGCCGCGCTTCATCAGGTCGATGAGTCGTCCCGGCGTAGCCACGATGATCTGCACGCCGCGCTCTATGGCACGTATCTGGTTCTGTATCGATGTTCCGCCATACACTGCGAGCACGCGCACACCGTCGATATATTTTGAAAAGTCTTTCAGGTCGTCGGCTATCTGCAGGCACAGTTCGCGCGTCGGCGACAATATCACTGCCTGCGTTGTCTTCGTCTGGGTGTCAGTGCGTTGCAGCAGCGGTATACCGAAAGCTGCCGTCTTGCCCGTGCCGGTCTGTGCAAGGGCGATGACGTCGTTTCCGTTTCCCAATAAATACGGTATTACTTCTTCCTGTATGGGCATGGGATTTTCAAACCCCATATCGGCTATGGCGCGCAATATCGGCTCACTTACGCCTAATTCTGTAAATGTCTTCAATTCTAATGTGATGAAAAATGAATAATAGAAAAATCGGATGCAAAGGTACAAAAAATCTAATTAACTGAGAACAAAATAATTATATTTATTGCTTTGAGCGCTAAGTTTTTATGATTTTATCACATGCGGCATACTGCGGAGAGCGAGAAAGAAGAGTTTTTTTGCCTGTCTGCGTGAAGAAAAGTGCTAATCAATTTTGGCTCGTTTACTGTCGCGAGAATGCCCGCAAAAGTCGTCTCGGAAATCAAAGGGGCAAAAAATGTCCAAATTTCGCAAATATCTACAACTCTCTGACTGTCAGATTGTTATCGCGAAATATGGCGATTATGCACGCAAAACACAAGTGTTAAAATTGTCAAAGAGCATGTTTGACAATGTCAAACACACTGTTTGAGGATGTCAGACATAGTGTTTGAGGGTATCAGACTCTATGCCTGACAGGGCAAAATAGACGAAACAGGCGCGTCAAAGATACTCTTTGACAATTTTAACAGTTATCGCCGACCCGTAATTTAACAGAATTTTGCAGTTTGAAGGGCTGTTCCGATTCTATTTGGAGAGTTTTTCCCTGTCAAAATTTTTCATATTTTTCGGGGTCGGAGAAAAATCCTGTTCACTTTGGCACAGTTTTTGCTGTAAGTCCAAACACTAAGGTTCCCGTTAACGTTAACGTTCCCGTTTTGATTGACTCGGTTTTTGCAGTACATTTTTCATGTCTGCTCATCGGCACGTCTATATGATATTATTAAAATAATATCTGCAACGTTGAAATTCGGACAACACTTTTTCGGTGTCCGGCGGCATGTACGGCAACATGTAAATGTGGAAAAATTTCTCGGCGGCGGAACTGTTTTTTCATGCGAAAAAATTTTTCCGACAGACAAAAATCCGACCCAAATTTTTCGGAAAAATTGTGTTTTTCGACCACAAAATCTACGTAAAATTGACATAGAACAAACATTTATTTTGCAAAAAATTAAAAATTTCCGCAAAATTTGCACCTCTCAGAACGCCCTGTTTAAAGGCAGTTTGAGAGTTTAACACTTTTGTCCTACTTTTGTCCTACCCAAAAATTTGCACATTATCGCATTTCATTATACCTTTGCAAACAGAAAACGAAAACAACACAGCTAAGCGAGGCTGAACTTAAGATATAAGTAATAGTTTCTCATAATAAAAAATAGGTAATAAAGTAATGCATAATAAAATTTCATGGTAATAGTTTTTTATATCCAACACGAAAAAAAGTAATATTATAGTTGATTTCTACAAAAATACTGATTTTTCATGGTGAGTTCGCAATCTTTGTGAAAAGGTTGCGACTTTTTTTTGTATCTTTTTTCAAGACGCCACATTTCTTGACGGCTGAAAACACACCGCAAAACAAAATTATTATGCTAAAAAATGAGGTTAAATATACATTATAGAACAAAAATTACTAAATTTGCATACTGTTTACATCAGCCAATAGCATAATGGAACAACTGTTACACTACTGCTGGAAGCATAGACTATTTCCAGCCCAGCAACTTTCTACCACCGACGGACAGCTCGTAGAGGTGATAGACACGGGACTGCACAACCATAACGACGGACCCGACTTCTTCAACGCGAAGATAAAAATAGGTGGCACGCTGTGGGTTGGAAACATAGAGATACACGACAAAGCCAGCGACTGGTACCTGCACAGGCACGATACCGACAGACACTACGACAACGTCATACTACACGTTTGCGAAAACATAGACCGCACGATAGTCAACGCCAAAGGCGAGAGCGTGCCGCAAATGGAGATGAGAGTGCCTGAACACGTCAGGACAAACTATGAGGCACTGATAAACGAAGACCGCTATCCGCCGTGCTACAGGATTATTCCGCAACTGTCGCAGCTGACACTACACTCCTGGCTGAGCGCTCTGCAGACCGAGCGCCTGGAGGAAAAGACGAAAGCTATAATGCAAAAGGCTGCCGCCATGTCGAACGACTGGGAGAAAGTGCTTTTCGCTACGCTGGCACGCAGCTACGGATTCGGACTCAACGGCGACGCCTTCGAGGAGTGGAGCAACACCGTAGACCTTGCCGCCGCAGCCCACCACCGCGACGACGTGTTCCAGATAGAGGCTATATTCATGGGACAGGCGGGATTTCTCGACAAGGAAAACATACCGCAGCGACACTACGAGCAGACTGTTGCCGACAGCTATTTCCAGCGACTGAGCAACGAATATGCCTACCTGAAGCATAAGTTCGGACTGAAAACGATGGACTACAGCCGATGGCGATTTCTCCGCCTGCGACCACAGAACTTTCCGCAGATAAGGCTCTCGCAACTGGCTCATCTCTATTGCAGCCGACAGATGTCGCTGAGCAGGATGTGCGAATGCAACACTACAGACGACGTGGAGGACATGCTTTCCACTCATGCCACGCCATACTGGCAGACACACTTTACTTTCGGCGCAGAAAGCAAGAAGAGCAAAAAGCAACTTTCGCCTGCATCGCTGCAAGTGCTGACTATAAACACCATTGTGCCGATACTCTTCGCATACGGAAGATACAAGGCAAACGAGAAATATGTGGACAGGGCTTTCGACATGCTGGAGCAACTGAAAGCCGAGAAAAACAACATCGTTGCCATGTGGCAGGAGTGCGGACTGAAAGCTGATACGGCTGCCGACTCGCAGGCACTGATACAGCTGAAGACGAAATACTGCGACCGGCGGGACTGCCTCAGATGCAGGATTGGATACCAATATATGAAAACCATGATGTAGAAACATTTTATATAACAATATCAACCGACAATGAAGAACTACGTTTTTGAAACCCGCATGGAGGTGCGCGACTATGAATGCGACATAGAGGGAATAGTCAACAATGCCAACTACATGCACTATATAGAACACACGCGACACCTTTTCATACGCAGCAAGGGCGTCAGCTTTGCCGAGATGCACGCAAAAGGAGTCGACGCGGTGGTCGTCAAGGCGACAATGCGCTACAAGAAACCACTGCGATGCGACGATGTGTTTATTTCGAGACTGGCTGTCAGGAAAGAACGCATACGATATGTATTCGAGCAGGACATATTCCTCGAAAGTGACAACAGCCTGTGCTTCAGTTCTGTAATAGAACTCGTATGCCTCGTAGACGGCAAACTGGCAGTGAGCGAGGAGTACGACAGAATACTCAACGACAACTAACAACCATTAGGCAGACAGATGAAAGAAACGATAAGCGCTATGGTCGTGGCTGCCATGAAACACATTCCGCAGAACGGAAAGGTGGAGATGATAAGGCAAACAGGCTCTGCCAGCGTGCTGACGGAGAACATCGCCGACATAAAGACGGTGCTGCCCGACATAACCGACAAATGGGCGGAAGTTATGAAAACTGCCGAACTGCAATACAAATGGGCTGAGGAGGAACTGAAATTCTGTCAGGACAAAGGCATCAGGGTCATACCCTACACGGCTGACGACTATCCGCAACGCCTGAAGGAATGCAGCGACGCACCGATAGTGCTATACTATAAAGGTACAGCAGACCTCAACCGACAACATATTGTTAGCATCGTCGGCACGCGACACTGCACGGCTTACGGACAGGACTGCATACGCCATTTCATTGACGGGCTGAGCGCACAGATGGCAGACGTGCTGATAGTGAGCGGACTGGCTTACGGTATCGACATCTGCGCACACCGGCACGCTCTGGCAGACAACTGCGACACGATTGGCGTTCTGGCTCACGGACTCGACACAATATACCCGTCGAGCCACAGAGAAACGGCTCGGCAGATGACAACGCACGGAGGACTGCTGACGGAATACCCAACTCGCTCGAAGGTAGACAAGGTGAACTTCATCTCGCGCAACCGCATTGTGGCTGGCATGGCTGACGCAACGATTGTAGTAGAGTCGGCTGCTAAGGGCGGAGGACTGATAACCGCTGGCATAGCACGCAGCTACGCAAGAGATGTGTTTGCCTTTCCAGGAAGGACAAACGACCACTACAGCACAGGTTGCAACAACATGATACGCGACAACGAGGCGGCTATGATAACGTCTGCCGACGACTTTATGAAGATGATGCGGTGGCAGAACGATGACAATATAAGGAAAATGCGAGGCAAGGCGATAGAAAAAGACTTGTTTACGGAACTGAACTCAGACGAGCAGAAGATTGTAGCCGAACTGAAAAGGAACAACGACTTGCAGATAAACCAACTGACCGCAAATACCAATATCTCGATAAACAAACTGTCGCCGATGCTGTTTGAACTCGAAATGAAAGGCATCATAAAGGCATACGCAGGAGGTATCTACCATCTGCTTTGAAAGCATGACAAGGGAAAAAGGACTAAAGTAATGACAATATGAAGATAGGCAACATAGAATTTGGCAACCGACCACTGTTCCTCGCACCAATGGAAGACGTTACAGACATTGGCTTCCGCATGATGTGCAAGAGGTTTGGCGCTGCTATGGTCTACACAGAGTTCGTATCGGCAGAAGCACTGATACGCTCGGTAAAGTCGACTATGCAGAAACTTACTATCAGCGACATGGAACGACCAGTAGGAATACAAATCTACGGACGCGACGTCGAAGCAATGGTGGAGGCTGCAAAGATAGTGGAACAGGCACGTCCGGACGTAATAGACCTGAACTTCGGATGCCCCGTAAAGAAGGTGGCTGGCAAGGGTGCAGGGGCTGGCATGCTGAGAAACATACCGCTGATGCTCGACATTACTCGCGAAGTGGTGAAGGCAGTAAGCCTGCCCGTAACAGTGAAGACAAGACTGGGATGGGACAACGAGTCGCTTATAATTACCGAACTTGCTGAAAGATTGCAGGACTGCGGTATTGCTGCACTGACGATACACGGCAGGACACGCTCGCAGATGTACACCGGACAGGCTGACTGGACTCTCATTGGCGAAGTGAAGAACAATCCGCGAATACATATTCCAATAATAGGCAACGGCGACATAACATCGCGTGAAGATGCCGACAAGGCATTCGACCGATACGGCGTGGATGCAGTAATGATAGGAAGGGCTACTTTCGGAAACGCATGGCTGTTCTCTGAAAGGCAACTGACGCTCGACGAGAAAATAGATGTGCTTGAAGAACAGTTGAGAATCAACGTTGAACGAATAGACGAATACAGGGGAATACTCCACACAAGGAGGCATCTGGCGGCTACACCTATATTCAAAGGCATACCAAACTTCAGGAGTACACGCATAGAAATGCTGAGGGCAGAAAAAGAAAAAGACCTCATCGACATCATAGAGAGGTGCAGAATGATGCTGAAAGACAACAATTTTCAGTAAAAAACACTCTATGTGATTATTTTTTCATATATTTGCAGAAACATAGTATATATACATTATTAATAAGGAATAATAACAATAACACATAATAACAATGAAACAGTTACTTATATTCATTACGCTATTTGTTTCCATTACAACCAACGCAGTCGGTAATCCACTATGGCTGCGACACAGTGCAATATCGCCCGACGGCAAGGACATAGCCTTCTCATACAAGGGAGACATATACCTGGTTTCTACAGAAGGTGGCGTGGCAAGACAGATGACTACAAACGCAGCCTACGATGCCTATCCCGTATGGAGTCCCGACGGGCAGAAGATAGCCTTTGCATCTACTCGCGAGGGTAGCTTCGACATATACCTGATGAGCCGATGGGGCGGTGAGCCGCGCCGACTGACAACGTCGAGCAACAGCGAGATACCTATGGCTTTTGCCGACAACGACAACGTGCTCTATCTTTCAAACATCATGCCGACGACGGAAAGCATATTCTTCCCTTCCAGCTCACAGCCACAAGTCTACAAGGTGGCAGTCGACGGCTCGCGACCGACAATGTTTTCTGCACTGACAATGGAGGATATATGCATCAACAGGAGCAATGGCAACATTCTGTTCCACGATGCCAAAGGATACGAAGACCCGTTCCGAAAGCACCATAAGTCGCCTATAGCAAGGGATATATGGCTGCAACAAGGCAAGAAATATACGAAACTGACCTCGTTTGAGGGTGAAGACCGTACGCCACGATGGGCTGCCGACGGACAATCGTTCTACTATCTGAGCGAGGAAAGCGGCTCATTCAACGTCTACAAGAGAAATATTGACAGCGACAGCAAGCAGCAGCTGACGTTCCACGCAAAGCATCCTGTGCGCTCGCTGACAGTGGCTGACAACGAAACGCTGTGCTATACTTACGACGGCGAAATATATACTGTCGCCTCGGGCGGCACACCTGCCAAAGTGGAAATATACATCTCGGCTGACCGAAACGACCGCGAACTCATAAGACAGACACTGCCTACGGGTGCCAGCGAGATTACCTTGTCGCCAAACGGAAAGGAACTGGCATTTGTAGTTCATGGCGATGTGTATGTAACTTCGCTTGAATACAAGACCACAAAGCAGATAACAGACACTCCGGAGGAAGAACGCAACATCTGTTTCTCGCCCGACGGAAAGAAGATAGCATACACTTCGGAAAGAGACGGACTGTGGCAGATTTACCAGACGACAGCTAAGAACAGCAAGGAGAGCAACTTTACATACGCCACAGACCTTGAAGAAAAGCGTCTTACAGAGACATCGCTGACGGCATTGCTGCCAAAATACAGCCCAGACGGCGAGAAAATTGCTTTCTTCGAGAACCGAAGCACACTGAAAGTGTTAGACCTGAAAACGAAAAAGACTACTACTGCGCTCGACGGCAAGTATGTCTTCTCGTACAGCGACGGAGATATCTGGTTTGAATGGAGCCCCGACAGCAAGTGGCTGCTGGCTCCTTACATCGGCGAAGGCGGCTGGAACAACACCGACGTGGCTCTCGTCAGTGCCGACGGGAATACCGTTCACAACCTGACACAGTCTGGATACAACGAGAGTCCGGCTAAGTGGGCACTCAACGGAAAGGCTATACTGTTCTACAGCGACAGGGCTGGATACAGAAGTCATGGCAGTTGGGGAGCCGAACAGGATGCCTACCTGATGTTCTTCGACCTTGATGCGTATGAGCAATTCCGCATGAATAAGGAGGAAAAGGCACTCTTCGACGAGCAAAAGAGCGAGGAAGAGAAGGCTAAAGCCAGTCAGAAAGAAGGCAAGAAAGATGAAAAGAAAGGCAACGGAAGCAAGAATAAAAACAACGGAGGCAAGAAAAAAGACAGCAAGAAGGAAGAATCCAAACCTGCAATAGAGCCTCTGAAGTTCGACATCGACAACTGCCGCGACCGCATTGTACGCATGACCGTCAACTCATCGTTTATGGCTGACGCCGTGCTTAGCCCGCAGGCAGACACATTATACTATCTCGCTCGCTTTGAAGGCGACTACGACTTGTGGAAACACGAGATAAAAGCTGGTAAGACAGAGATAGTTATGAAAGGTGTGGGGGCAGGCGAACTGCATGCCGACAAGAACTTCAAGAACATTTTTGTGGCATCAAACGGCACGATACGCAAGATTGACATTGCAAGCGGACAGCCAAAGAACATAGAGTTTGAGGCACGTTTCAACTATAAGCCTTACAAGGAACGCGAGTATATGTTCAACCATGTGTGGCGTCAGATAAAGGATAAATTCTATGTAGAAAACCTGCACGACGTTGACTGGGACTACTACAAGAAGTCTTACGAGCGCTTCCTGCCACACATAAACAACCGCTACGACTTCAGTAACATGCTGTCGGAGATGCTCGGCGAGCTCAACGCATCGCACACGGGAGCACGTTTCTTTGCTTCAGGAGCAAGCATGCAGACGGCAACGCTTGGCGCTTTCTTCGACAATGACTATGACGGCGACGGTCTGCGCGTGGCAGAAGTGCTAAAGAAAGGTCCTCTGGCTGTAAGGAATACAGGAGTAACTAAGGGTACTATCATTGAGAAAATCGACGGCGAACCTATCATCAAGGGCAAAGACTACAACTATATGCTCGACGGAAAGGCAGGCAAGCGCGTACGACTCACTATACTCGATCCGGGCAAGAAAGCCTCGCGAGACATAATCGTCAGACCTATTACCAACGGCGAGCAGAACGAACTGCTGTACAAACGCTGGGTTGAGCGCAACAGGAAGATGGTCGACTCGCTGTCGAACGGACGCATTGCCTACGTCCACGTCAAGGCGATGAACAGCGAGAGCTTCAGGACGGTATTCTCGGAGTTGCTCAATGATGAGAACAGGAACAAGGATGCCGTCATCGTAGACGACCGCCACAACGGCGGCGGATGGCTGCACGACGACCTTTGCACACTGCTCAGCGGAAAACAATACCAGAGTTTCGTTCCTCAGGGAAGAAAAATCGGCATCGACCCATGGAACAAATGGACCAAGCCGTCGTGCGTACTAATATGTGAGGACGACTACAGCAACGGTCATGGCTTCCCGCTCGTCTACAAGACTCTCGGCATCGGCAAACTGATTGGTGCGCCCGTTGCCGGAACAATGACAGCCGTATGGTGGGAAACGCTTATCGACAAGCAGCTGGTCTACGGCATACCACAGGTGGGATGCGTTGACATGAACGGCGAATATGAGGAAAACCAGCAGCTCAACCCTGACATACTGATATACAACACGCCTGAAGACTATCTCACAGGTCGCGACAGGCAGATAGAGGAGGCTGTCAGAATGCTGTTGAAAAAATAATATATGAACGCTACGAATATGAATAAGAACAACTTGAAAAGCAATGCTTGCGCCCTTGTCATAGTGCTTGCGGGGCTGCTGGTGTCTGCATGTCAGATCCGCCAGTTTCACATTTCGGGAACAATAACCAATGCGGCAGACTCCATTCTGTATCTTGAGAACATGGCGCTTGACGGCGCACAGACCGTCGACTCCGTGAAACTCGACGGCAAAGGCACGTTCTCTTTTGCACAGGATGCGCCTGATGCGCCTGAGTTCTACAGACTACGTATTGCCAACCAGATAATAAATCTCAGCATAGACTCTACCGAAACCGTTACCGTCAGCGCACGCTATCCGCAGATGACGACACAGTACGACGTGAAAGGCTCCGACAACTGCAAGAAGATACAGGAACTTTCCTACTTGCAGTATCAGCTTCAGGCTGCCGTCATGAGCATTGTCGACAATCCGAGTCTTGGCGTAAAGGCCACGGAAGACAGCATCATGAGCGTAGTGAGGAGCTATAAGCAGAAGGTAACCTACGACTACATCTACCGCGAGCCGATGAAGGCTTACGCCTATTTCGCACTCTTCCAGTATATCACGGTGGGCAATTCATATCTCATGCTCTTCAATCCGCAGCAGTTTCCTGAGGACGTTAAGATTTTCGCAGCCGTAGCAACCAACTGGGATGCCAACTATCCCGAGTCGCTGCGAGGACAAAACCTGCACAACATTGCTATCGAAGGCATGCGCGACAAGCGCATCATCGACCACCGGAACAACGGTCTCGTCATCGATGCCGACAAGGTTAGCGAGATAAACATCATCGACATAGCCCTCAACGACAATCACGGCAACGCACGCAGCCTTACCGAACTGAAAGGTCAGGTGGTGCTGCTCGACTTCCACCAGTTTGGCACCGACTATTCGGCTGAGCGCATAATGATGCTGCGCGAGCTATACAACAAATACCACAGTCGCGGATTGCAGATTTATCAGGTTGCCATCGGCACAGAGGAGCACTACTGGAAGACCCAGACGGCAGCCCTGCCGTGGATTTGCGTACGCGATGCCGACGGCAAGGCTTCAAATGCCTACCTCGCGCCGGCACCGCGAATACCGTGCGACTACCTCATAAACCGCGAGAACATAGTTGTCAGGGGGGCTAACGAGATAGGCGATCTGGACAAGGAGATAGCACAATTCCTGTAACTGAACATATTTGCTGACGCTGAAAAACGTACCGATAAAATAGGACGAAAAACCATAAACTAATAATATGAACAAAGAGACGATAAGACAACGCATAGCAGATTTGCGTGCGCTCATGCAGCGCGAACATCTGGCTGCATTCATTTTCCCGAGTACCGACCCGCACAACGGCGAGTATATTCCCGACCACTGGAAGGGTCGCGAATGGATTTCGGGCTTCAACGGCTCGGCAGGCACGGCTGTCGTAACTATGACTGGTGCTGCCCTTTGGACCGACTCGCGCTACTTCATTGCTGCTGCCGAGCAACTGGCAGACACTGGCTTCGTACTGATGAAAGAGCGCGTGGCAGGCACGCCTACCATCAGCGAGTGGATTGGCAACGAACTGAGCGACAGCCGCACGACGGAAGTGGGCATCGACGGCATGACAAACTCGGCTGCCAGCGTGGAGCAACTCATTGCCGACCTGCGGCAGCGCGGAGGACTGACCGTAAGGACTAACTTCGACCCGCTTGCCGAACTGTGGACAGACCGTCCGCCCGTGCCGCTCAACAAGGTTGAGATTCATCCGCTGGAACGTGCCGGAGAGCCGGCTAAGGACAAGTTGAAGCGCATACGCCAGGCACTGCGCCAGCAGCACGCCGACGGCATTCTCGTGTCGGCACTCGACGATATAGCGTGGACTCTGAACTTGCGCGGCAGCGACGTACACTGCAATCCGGTGTTTGTGTCATACCTGCTCATATCGTCGCAGCATGCCACCTTATATATTAATAAGGAGAAACTGACGGCAGAGGTATCGTCTTACCTTAGGAGCGAGGGTGTGGACGTAGACGACTACAGCAACGTCAGGAAAGGTCTGAAAGACTATTTCGAGTATAACATACTGCTCGACCCGAATGCCATAAACTATACTCTCTATAATGCCGTAGAGCGCAACATCGTCAGGGCTGCATCGCCCATACCTTCGATGAAGTGCGTTAAGAACGACAGGGAGGCTGCGGGTTTTCGTAATGCGATGCTGCGCGACGGCATCGCAATGACTAAATTTCTCGCCTGGCTGCTGCCTGCGGTAGAGTCAGGCGGACAGACGGAGATGTCTGTAGACAGCAAACTGACGTCGCTGCGTGCCGAACAGCCCATGTACAGGGGCTTGTCGTTCGACACCATTGCTGCCTACGAGGAGCACGGAGCCATCGTCCACTACGAGGCAACACCCGAAACCGACGTGCCACTGCGCCCCGAAGGTCTGCTGCTGCTCGACAGTGGAGCGCAGTATGAAGACGGCACGACCGACATAACGCGCACCATCGCGCTCGGACACGTCAGCGAAGAGCAGCGCCGCGTCTACACGCTCGTGCTGAAAGGACACATACAGTTGCAGTTGCTGAAGTTCCCCTACGGTGCAAGCGGCACGCAGCTTGATGCTCTGGCACGCAAGGACATGTGGCGCGAGGGCTACAACTACATGCACGGAACGGGGCATGGCGTAGGCTCATACCTTAACGTTCACGAAGGGCCGCACCAGATACGTCAGGAATACAAGCCGGAACCCATGCGTGCAGGCATGACCGTTACCGACGAGCCGGGCATCTATCTTGCCGGAAGATTTGGCGTGCGCATAGAGAACACGCTGCTGACCGTGCCCTACAAGGAGACGGAGTTCGGACAGTTCCTACAGTTTGAGACGCTCACGCTCTGCCCTATCGACACCACGCCGATAGTGCGCGAGATGCTGACCGACGAAGAAACGGAGTGGCTGAACGCATACCACCGCACCGTCTTCGAGCGCATATCGCCACACCTCAACGATGAAGAAAAGGCATGGCTCGCCACTGCCTGCAAGGAGATTTAGAACACTGAAGACCTCTAAAAACAACTGAATTATGGACGAGATACAAGAATTTCGCGAGGCGGTGATGGCTATTCTGCTTGAGGCTAAGGACAAGAAGGGCGAGCCGCGCTTCACCAACGAGTCGGCTAAGGCGCTGCTCGGCGAACTGACCGACGAGGAGATTGCCGACGGACTGCTGTTCAACACGCCGCAGGACGTGGCTGACGTGCTGCTGGAGGCATAGGCTGACACTGCCGACGGACTATTGCAACAGGAAACAATCATGCTGGTTTTCTACAGAAACCACTATGGCTGTTTCCTGTTGCTTTTTTGTTTCTTGACGATTTCGGCGGTAAAAACGATGCAGAGACCTACGGAACGGCGACGGAAATGCGGACGGGAACAGTTGATTTCTACTGCGCGACGCGATGCAAAAATCATGGCGGTTTTGGCAACGTTTGTGATTTTTTTTTGACAAAGGGAAACCGTCCAAAGAGAAGTTAACAAACCTTTCGGGCAGCAAAAATTTGTAAAACACAACACAAAAGACAAGTGTTAAAAATGTCAAAGAGTGTGTTTGAGCGCTCTGTTTTGCGATTTTTGCGTGCGAAGTGCTGCGTTTGATAGTGCCAAACACTATGTTTGACCTCCTCAAACAGTGTGTTTGACATTGTCAAACATACTCTTTGACAATTTTAACACTCATATTTTTTGCATACAAAACTTATTTTTCAAACTAACAGTCTGACCGTCAGAGAATTAAGACTGCACACGAAAAACGGGCATATTTGCGTGCCGAATTGCTCGCGACGGCTTTCGACGGTACTCACGCGACAGTAAAAAATAATCAATGCGTCAGAAAAGGGCGCCTCCGCGTGCAGTTTTCAGTCGTCGGCAGACTGCCTGCGGAATACAAAAAATCCATGAAAACCATGCCCGTATGCGCCTCGTGGCAGCAGCAACGGCAATGATTTTCATGGACAGTCGGTGCGGTATTCCGCTTATTTTCTATCTTCTTCCAAGTACCACTTTGAGTATTCCACGTAGTGCTTGGCGTAGCTTTCAGCCTGGTCCGGACGCGTCATCTTGATAAACTTAGCCGGCACGCCGCCCCATATCTCGTGGTCGCCAATCTTGGTTCCGCCAAGCACGAGCGCACCTGCTGCCACTACTGCGCCGACACCCACCTCTGCGTTGTCGAGCACTGTCGAGCCCATGCCTATCAGACAGCCGCGACGCAGCGTGCAGGCATGCACGGTGGCATTGTGTCCGATGGTTACGTCGTCTTCCATTATCGTCGGTCCGACGCGGTTAGTAACGTGTACTACGGCACCGTCCTGCACGTTGCAGCGGTTGCCCATAGTTACCGGAGCGACGTCGCCACGCACTACGGCGTTAAACCATACGTTGCACTCGTCGCCCATAGTTACCTCGCCGACGATGGCAGCATTCTCACTGAAATAGCAGTCCTTGCCATATTTTGGCGTCAGACCCTTTACTGATTTTATTATTGCCATTGTTTCTCTTGTTTATCTGTTGTTTATCACTTTGCTAATTCTTCTGAGCGCCTCCATCATCTGGCTGCGCGGACATGCCAGGTTCAGGCGTATGTAGTCGTTGCCACCCCCCTCGTCGTACATCGTTCCGCTGTTCACCATCACCCTGCCCTCGCTCAGCAGCCTGTCGGTCAGCGCGTCTGCCGTCATGCCCGTAGGCGCTATGTCCACCCAGACGAGGTATGTACCTTCGAGCAGGCTGACCTTCAGCTGCGGCATCTCGGCTTTAAAGAACTGTCGCAGTGCAGCGTAGTTGTCGGAAATATAGCCGTTGAGCTGCACAATCCAGTCCTCGCACTCGTCGTAAGCCGCCATGACAGCCTCAACGCCGAACGGGTTGACATCGCAAATCTCGTTGATGTTTATGGCACGGTCTATCTTCTGTCGCGTCGCCTCGTCGTTGCAGATGATGTTAGACATCTGCAGTCCGGCAATGTTAAACGACTTCGACGGCGAGCAGCACGTTATGCTGTTGTCGAGCGCACTGTCGGAGATACTTGCAAAAGGCGTGTACTCATAGCCTGGCATGACGAGCTCGCAGTGTATCTCGTCGGCAACGACACGCACGCCATGCTTCAGGCAGATGTCGTTCAGGCGCTGCAACTCGCCGGCTTTCCACACCCTGCCAGCCGGATTGTGCGGGTTGCAGAGTATGAGCAGCTTCGCACGGTCGCTGCTGCAAGCACGCTCCAGAGCATCGAAGTCCATCTCGTAGGTGAACAGACCTTCGTCGCCCGCCACCGGAACACGGCGCAGCGGAGCCTCAACCACATGGCACCCGTTGTTGCGGATGGACGAGAAGAAACAGTTGTAGACAGGAGTCTGCACTATGACACCGTCGCCCGGCACCGTCAGAGCCTTGACAATAGCCGACAGCGCAGGCACTACGCCACTGGTGTACATCATCCATTCGCGCTCGATATGCCATTTGTGGCGGCGCGAATACCATGAGATGACGCTGTCGTAGTATCTCTCCGGCACCTTCGTATAGCCGAACACACCATGCGCAACGCGACGGTTGAGAGCATCAATAATGGGTTGCGCAACACGGAAATCCATGTCGGCAACCCACATAGGTATGACATCCTCAGCAGGCATCGAGTCCCATTTATAGCAGCCCGAGCCCCACCGGTTTGTCTTTTCGTCAAAGTTGTATGTCATTTCTGTCGTGTAATTATCTCGCAATCGTTAGGAGCAAGCACGTTCTCATCGATAGTTACCGAGCCTATCTCGTCGGCAACGATGCGTCCGCTCGTAGGATTCTTGATGTTGGTTATTGCACCCTTGATGTCAGCCTGCACCGTAGAATACTCGAAAGCGCGGTCGCAGTCGGCACCGAAAGTACAGTCTTCGAGCACCAGATTCTCTGCATAGCACAGCGGCTGCTCTCCTGTAATGTGGCAGCGCACGAGTTTCAGGTTCTTAGAGTGCCATCCGAGATACTCGCCGTTTAGTTCCGAGTCGTAGATAGTAACATCTTCCACTTCCCAGAAAGCATCCTTCGTCGTTATCTTGGCATTGTGTATTTCTACGTTCTTGACATACTGGAACACGTACTTGGCATCGCTTTCAAGTCCGTCGACATAGATGTTCTGGCTGAACATGAACGGATATGTGCCTCCTTTCAGCCTGACGTTCTTCACCTTCAGGTTGTCTATCTTCCAGAAAGTCTCGTCGGCATCGTTTATCTCAACGTTCTCGAGCGAGAGATTCTTCTGCTCGCGGAACAGTTTTGGCGCATTGATGACAGTGTCTTCCACGCGCATGTCGTCGCTGTACCATATACCCGAGCGTGAACCTGGCTCGAAAAGGCAGTCCTTTATGAGCGAACGGTCGACGTGCCAGAACGGATACTTGCCTATGAACTTGCAGCCTATTGCCTCGATGTCGGAGCAGTGCTTTATGCCCGACTCGCCCTCTGTGATGGTTACGTTCACAAGTCGTGTGTCGTGGATGGCGAACAACGGACGCTCGCCACCGAATGATTGGTCTTTTATTTCTTTCATAGTCTTACTGATGTTATTTATACTTATTCAGTACAAATAGTGTGCCAATCTGTGTTTTTACTTCTGAAAAATTTTTCCAGAGCCCCATGCCGTGCCCACTTTCTCGCCGAGAAGACGGTAAGAATTGGTTGTAGCATCGAATACAACAGGCAGCAGTTTGTCGGTGTCAACCTCTCCTTTTTCGTTGAGAACAGACTCCGCCGCGCTCATGTTTACTATCTCGCCGACGACGTGTGCACCACCGTTGCCGTCATCTTCCATCTTCACCACCTTGCACTCGAGTGTCAGAGGATATTCGTTTACTATCGGCGCATCTACGTTAGGACTCTTTGTAACCGTGAAACCGGCACGCTTCACCTTGTCGGGAACATCGTTGGCAGACACGATGCCGAAGTAGTCGCTCTGCGCGATGTTGTCCTTGCCGGCGAAACTTACTGTAAATGCCTTCTTCAGTCGCAGGTTTTCTGTAGTCTTATGTGCCGACAGCTCGAAGCTGATTTGGTTCATTCCGCACTGTCCTCCCCATGCTGCCATCATCACGTCAGGAGTTTCGTCGGCATCGTAGGTTGCTATCATGATAGCCGGCTGCGGCGTGATGAGTGTCTTCTTGCCGAAGTTTTTGCGTCCTTCCACGTCCTTTACTTCTGTGGCTTGTCCTTCTTCAGCCGTAGCTGTCTTCTGTTCAGCCTTGTCAGAGCAAGCTGCAAACATTGTCAAAACACAAAAAATGAGTGCTGCAAATACTTTTTTCTTCATATTTCCTTCTATTTTTATTGTTATCTATATACCTTATTATATTAATATATATGCGCGTTGCGCCATCAGATGTTTTTCTCCGGATACATCTTGTTCCACCACGAGCTGTCGTCTTTCAGCCATTTGGCAAACCAGGCATATATGGTCTGCTGCCACTTCATGCGCTTGCTGTACTCGTTAATGCCGTGATTCTCACCCTCTACGACGACGAGTGCTGTCGGCACTTTCAGCAGTTTCAATGCCGTGTACATCTGTATGCTTTCACCTACCGGCACGTTGGTGTCGGCAGTACCGTGCAGGAAGAGCAGCGGCGTATGTATCTTGTCGGCATTGTAGAGTGGGCTCTGGTCGACAAACAGGTCTTTTCTTGTCCACGGATAGCTCTCTGCCATTGACACCTCACTGTATGTATATCCCCAGTAGCCCTCGCCCCAGTAGCTGGTGTGGTCGCTTATGCCGGCGTGAGATATGGCTGCGGCGAAAATATCAGTCTGCGTCTGCAAATACTGAGTCATAAATCCGCCGTAAGATGCACCCATACAGCCTATCTTGCTGCTGTCGACGAAAGGATGCTCGCTGACAAACTGCTTCGTACCCTCTATGATGTCTTCTGCCGGACCTTGTCCTGCGGTGTTGACATGGCGCGATGAGAACTCCTGTCCGAAGCCTGCGCATCCGCTCGGCTGCAGCACATAGACAACGTATCCCTGCGCAGCGTATGTGTGGAACGGATAGCGTGTCTCGAAATTGCGCGGCACTGGCGAGCAACCGCCATAGTAGTAGACAATCATAGGGTATTTCTTCGTGCTGTCGAAATATGGCGGCAGATAGTATCGTCCGCATATCGTGTCGCCCTTAGAGTTGACGTAATCCCACGCCAGACATTCTCCCAGCACAACGTCTTTCAGCCGCTTTGCCGACAGGTCTTCTATGGTTTGCGAACGCAGAGTCTTCAGGTTTAGCGTGTAAAGGCGGTCGGAATTGGATGCGCTCTCGCCTATATACGCAGCGACGGGTGCCTTCTCTGCAAAGTCAATGTGCGTAACCACCTCCTCAGGAACGTCTATGCGCTCAATCTTATAGTTCTTCTGGGGCAGGCATCGGAACAGGTTGACACGGTCGCGGTCGTTGGCTGTGAAGTAGATATTGCCGTCGCTTGCGTTCCATACGAACTTCTCTATCGAAGGATTGAACGTCTTTGTTATCGGCGTTACGGCTCCGCTGGCAATGTCAACGATAAACAACTGGTAGTCGTACATGTTCGGTATTCGTCCGGCAGGCACGTTTTTGCCAATTCCGCCAAATGCTTCGGGCGAGCCCATGACTACAGCCTTCCTGCCATCGGGCGAGAACTTGCCGCTGTTTATGAAGCCATCCTTCTCGGCTATGGTAACCGTCTGCATGGTCTTCAGGTCTATTCTCAGCATTGTCGTACGCTCCGTTGGACGCTCGCCGAGCATGCTCTGCGTGATGGTGGCTAAGATGTAGCGACCGTCGGCAGTAATATCGTTGGCATAGATGTTGCGGTGTCCGTATGTCAAAGGCTGCGTTATGCCCGTTGCCATATCGTAAAGCTGCAGGCTATAGCGGTTTCGCCAGCCTGGCTGACGGTCGTCGGGATGAATATACTCATGCACGTCGGCATCGTCTTTAGGTCCTTCTTCGCTGTGCGTAACAAGCAGCTTGCCCGTTTCGAGAGGCATCACGATATAGTATTCGCTTGGCACTTGCTCGCATAATACTGTCTGGTCTCCACTCTTTGGGTCAACGGCAACAAGCTGAGTACCGCGACTTCCCTTGCGCGTCTGATAGTATCGGTCTTCTCCTGCGAGCCATGTCATCGGACTGTCCGACGTGCGCAATACCTTCATTGTCTGCATGTCTACAAGTTGGTACTTCCACTGCGCCTGTCCGTTTCCGTACGATTCCGAGCGCGTGGTTATCATGTAGCGACCACTTGCTGACATTTTGACATCGCGCAAGCGTTCACCGTCAGTTACATTATTTATGGTATAGAGGTGTCGACTGTTGCTGTTGATGCTCAGCAACGAACTGTCGGCAGTGGTTATTGTCATGGAAATATGCTCCACTGAGTCGGGTTCGGTCAGGCATTTCACTGTCAGCGTATGTGTGCCTGGCATGAGCGAAACATTGTTTCCGTCGCTCGCGGCATCGTCGACGAGCAGCCTGTAGTTTTTCAGTCCTTCCACCTTGACGGTTGCAGTGGTAAAGGCGACATTGTCGACACTGGCTTGCAAGAGGTGCAGGGCATAGGACGAGCCCGACGAAAGGGCTTCCGCAGACGAGAAAACCCTGCCGCTGGCAGCAATATCGCTGCGTATGCTGCCGTCCAAAAGGCTGCTGATATTAAACTTTTCAGCTTTGACATTGGTACTGTCGACAACTATCGGCTGCATCAATGCCATAGGTCCGATGTATCGGAATGTTTCTACTTTTATGTCTTTTGATGATGCTGACAATACGAAAGACAGCATCGCGAGAAAAAGAAAGATTGGCTTTTTCATTATATAAATATTGTTTTGTTGACTTCTATAAATTGTTTTGGAGTTACGGATGGTGTATCTGCGGATGCGGGCGCTGACCTCTGCTGTTATGCAAAGGCAGCCTTTAGAATCTTGTCTGTAGCGCCCGACAGGTCTTTCACATATTTGTGGGCTGTCTCTCCCGTCTCTTTCAGATACTCCCTGTCGCTGCACAGCTTGTCCATTACCGATGCAAACGAGTTCTTGCAGCAAACCTCGAAACCACCATTCAGCCTAAGAAGGTCTTGCGCCTCTTGAAAACGCTTGTTGTTTGGACCGAAGATGACAGGCTTGCTCCATACCGCAGCCTCTACGACATTGTGTATTCCAACGCCAAAACCGCCACCGACATATGTTATGTCGGCATACTGATAGATGCTCGAAAGCAGCCCATAGCAGTCGATTATCATTGTGTCGGCAGACATAACACTGTCTTTGGCAGTGTCGCCGCCTTCGGCTATCTCCGTATATCTTACAACCTTGCGTCCCATCTGCTCCAATCGGCTTGTCAGTTTGGCAACACGCTCGTCGCTGACAACATGAGGTGCAATAATCATACGCAGGCTGTCGTGCTGCTGGAAATAAGGCAGATAAACGTCTTCATCGGGTTCCCAACTGCTGCCCACTACCATTGTGAGGCTATCGTCGCGGCGTGCGAACTGCTCAATCATCGGCAACTGCTTTGCCGCCTGCTGTATCTGCAGCACTCGGTCAAAACGCGTGTCGCCGGTAATCGTAACGTTTCTTATACCTATCTTGCCCAAAAGTTCCTTGCTAATCTCATTCTGCACGAAGAAATGAGTAATGCAATTCAGCACACGACCGTACTGCCTGCCGTACCAACGGAAGAAAACCTGTTTCTCGCGGAATATGCTTGACACACTGTAGACAGGCACGTTGCGATGCTTTAGGATATGCAGGTAGTTATACCAGAATTCATATTTGATAAAGAAAGCTATCTCTGGCTTTATCGCCCGCAGAAATCTTCTTGCATTGAAGATAGTGTCCAGCGGCAGATAGCAAATTATGTCGGCTCCATCGTAGTCTTTTCTCACTTCATATCCCGACGGCGAGAAGAATGTCAACAGTATCTTATATTCTGGGTGTTCGCGCCTCATCTGCTCCATAAGTGGCCTCCCCTGCTCAAATTCGCCAAGCGATGCGGCATGAAACCAGACGTAGCGTGCTGTCGGATCTGCCTTCTCTCGCAACGTCTTTACAGCCTCCCGCTCACCGCGCCACATCTTGCGGACCTTCTTATTGAACAAGCTGTAGACAGCAACACCTAAGAGATAAATATAAATTATGAGGTTGTACATTCTCCTGATATTATGTTCTGATGATTTTATTCTGCCGTTCCAAGCACCTTAATGGCACGTCGCATTCTGTTTATAGTTTCCTGCTTGCCCAAGAAAGCAGATATGTCGAACATTCCAGGTCCTTTTCCTTCGCCTACGAGAGTCAGTCGCCATGCATTCATAACGTTGCCCATCTTCAGGTCGTTCTTTTCTATCCATTCGTGAACGACGCGTTCCTGGTTTTCTATCGAGAAGTCATCGAGACCCTCAAGCAGGTCAGCCAGTGCCGACATAGTCTGTGGCGAGTCTTCCTTCCAACGCTTGCGTACAGTCTTCTCGTCGTATGTTGTCGGCGCAATGAAGAAGAAAGAACACAGTTGCCACAGGTCTTTCACAAACGAAACACGGTCTTTCATCATCCTTACGACCTCTGTTATGCGACTCATGCTCTCCTCAATGCCGTTGCCAGCCACCACAGGTGCGAACAGCGGAGCTATCTCTTCTGGCGACTTGCGGAGTATGTATTCGTGGTTGAACCATTGTCCTTTCTGGTAGTCGAAGCGTGCTCCGGCTTTCTGGCATCGAGTGATATCGAACAGTTTTATCAGTTCGTCCAACGAAAACACTTCCTGTTCGCCACCTGGATTCCATCCCAGCAGGGCAAGGAAGTTGACTACCGCCTCTGGGAAATATCCACTTTCGCGGTATCCCGACGACACTTCGTCGGTCTTGGGGTCATGCCATTCGAGTGGGAACACAGGAAATCCGAGACGGTCGCCGTCGCGTTTCGACAGTTTACCCTTGCCTTCCGGCTTCAGCAACAGCGAGAGATGCGCGAACTTAGGCATAGTGTCCTGCCAGCCAAAGGCACGATACAGCAGAACGTGCAGCGGTGCGCTTGGCAGCCATTCCTCACCACGAATGACGTGGCTAATCTCCATCAGGTGGTCGTCGACAATATTTGCGAGATGGTATGTAGGCAACTCGTCGGCACTTTTGTATAGCACCTTGTCGTCGAGAATATCGCTCATTACGACCACGTCGCCGCGTATCATGTCGTCAACATGCACCTGTTCGCCCGGCGCTACCTTGAAACGTACGACGTACTGTACATTGTCGGCGAGCAGACGGTCTACTTCCTCTTTCGGCAGCGACAGCGAATTGCGCATCTGCATGCGTGTCTTGGCATCATACTGGAAGTTCTCTATCTCCTTTCGCTTTGCTTCAAGCTCCTCCGGAGTGTCGAAAGCCAGATATGCGTTTCCGCTTTCCAGCAGTTGGTCTACATACTTCCGGTATATCTCGCGACGCTCGCTCTGACGGTAAGGTCCATACTTTCCTCCTATCGCGACGCCCTCGTCGAATTTCAGCCCGAGCCAACGGAAAGACTCTATGATGTAGTCTTCGGCTCCGGGAACAAATCTTGTTGAGTCAGTGTCTTCTATGCGAAACACAAAATCGCCGTCGTGCTGACGTGCGAAAAGAAAATTATATAGCGCAGTGCGCACACCTCCGATATGCAACGGACCTGTTGGACTTGGTGCAAAACGCACGCGTACTCTTCTGTCTTCCATCTTCTTATTTATATAATATGTATATTTTAGGGTGCAAAGGTAGTAATTTTTTTAATTAATGAATAAAGTTTAAATATTATTTATACAACCATAAAGAAAAAATTTATATCTTTGCACGCAAATTAAGAAAAGAACTTCAAATCAATAACAATAAAAACAATAGAATTATGGCATTTTTAACAAACGAGAAGCTGACTATTGTCGGTGCTGCCGGCATGATTGGCTCAAACATGGTACAGACAGCCCTCATGATGGGACTGACTAACGACATCTGTCTTTACGACGTTTTCTCACCTGAAGGTGTAGCAGAAGAAATGCGCCAGAGTGGTTTCGACGGTGTGAAAATCACTGCTACCACAGACGTTAAGGAAGCTTTCACCAATGCTAAGTACATCATCTCTTCAGGTGGCGCACCACGCAAGGAAGGCATGACACGTGAAGACCTGCTCGCCGGAAACTGCAAGATTGCAGAGGAACTGGGTCAGAACATTAAGGCATATTGCCCTGACGTGAAGCACGTTGTCATCATCTTCAACCCTGCCGACCTTACCGGTCTTGTAACCCTGCTCTACTCAGGTTTGAAACCATCGCAGGTAACTACACTTGCCGGACTCGACACTACACGTCTTCAGTCAGCACTGGCTAAGAAGTTCGGCGTTATGCAGAACGAAATCACAGGCTGCGCTACATACGGCGGACACGGCGAGCAGATGGCAGTATTCGGCAGCCACGTTGAGATAGCTGGCCGCAAGCTGACCGACATTATCGGCACACCTGAGTTCACAAACGAAGAGTGGGAGCAGATGAAGAAAGACGTTACACAGGGTGGCGCACAGATCATCAAGCTTCGCGGACGCAGCTCTTTCCAGAGCCCGGCATATCTCTCAGTAGAAATGATACGCTCAGTGATGGGTGGAGAGCCTTTCCGTTTCCCTGTTGGAACATACGTTAAGACCGACAAGTACAACCACATCATGATGGCTATGAAGACTACTCTCGACAAGAACGGTGTTCACTTCGAGGTACCACAGGGAACTGCAGAAGAGAACCAGAAGCTCGATGCAAGTTACGAGCACCTGTGCAAGATGCGCGACGAGCTCGTAACGCTGAACATCGTTCCAGCTATCGAGAAGTGGAGCGAAATCAATCCTAACCTCTAATACTGAGGCATAAGATTGCAAGATACATATTGCAGTTAAGCTGTTGGCACTGCTGACGGCTTAACTTTTTTCACTTTTACCTAATCAACTATAAAAGAAAGGAACATCAATGGACAACAATAATCAGAACAAACAGGGTCAGCAGCTTCAGATTGACCTGCCGCAGACTGTTGCGCCTGGCGTTTATTCCAACTTCGCCATCATCTCGCACAGTTCGTCGGAGTTTGTAGTCGACTTTGCAACGCTTCTTCCGGGCGTTCCTAAGGCTACTGTACGCAGCCGCGTTATGCTGGCTCCGGAGCATGCAAAGCGTCTTGTTCAGGCTTTGCAGGAAAACATTGTACGCTACGAACAGCAGTTTGGCAAGATACAGATACCGAATCAGCAACCGCGTACGATAGCCCCATTCGGCATAGGTGGCAAAGGCGAAGCATAAGAGTTACTCTTGTGCTCGTCTTTGCTCGTCGAGTGTCTGAAAGTCTTTCTTTCTCAGCACGAAAGAATTAGACAGGTATTTTTCTTTCACAATCTTGTTGTTGGCAAGTTCTTCCGGAGTACCCTGAAAGAGTATTCGTCCCTCAAAGAGCAGGTAGGCACGGTCGGTAATGGTCAGAGTTTCCTGCACGTTGTGGTCGGTGATGAGTATTCCGATGTTCCGGTATTTCAGTTGCCATACGATATACTGTATGTCTTCTACGGCAATAGGGTCTACGCCTGCAAACGGTTCATCAAGCATGATGAACTTAGGGTCTATTGCCAGACACCGCGCTATTTCCGTTCTTCGTCTCTCGCCTCCCGACAGACGGTCGCCATAGTTCTTTCTCACCTTCTCAAGCCTTAGCTCGTGTATCAGGCTTTCGAGTTTTTCCTTCTGATATTCGCGCGACTTACCCGTCATTTCCAGCACAGCCTTGATGTTGTCTTCCACCGTCATGCTGCGGAACACCGATGCTTCCTGAGGCAGATAGCCTATGCCCGTATGTGCTCTTTTGTAGACGGGATAGTTGGTTATCTCCTTGTCGTCGATGAACACCTTGCCCTCGTTGGGCACGACGAGTCCTGTCGTCATGTAGAACGACGTTGTCTTGCCGGCGCCGTTAGGACCGAGCAGACCGACTATCTCTCCCTGCTTCACGTTTATCGACACGCCGTTGACTACGGTGCGCCTGCCGTAGCGCTTCACTAAATTTTCTGTTCGCAACGTTACAATGTGTTCGTTTTGTTGCTTATTGTCCGTTGTTTCGCTCATTGCTTTTTGCATTTAAATATACCGGAAATGGCTGCCCTGACATTGAAAAACAGGCTTACTACAGCATGTAGCAACCATAAAACCGTCATTTCATGCTGCAAAGATATAAAAAAATGCTAACTTTGCGCCATGAAAAAGATTTTAGTTACAGGTGCAAGTGGTTTTATTGGCTCTTTTATAGTCGAGAAAGCACTTGAGGAGGGTTTTGAAACGTGGGCTGCCGTGCGCAGGAACAGTTCGCGGAGGTATCTCGGCGACAAGCGCATAAAGTTCATAGAACTTGACTTTGGCAGCGAGCAGAAACTGACGGAGAGCCTGTCTGCGGTGCAGTTCGACTATATCGTGCATGCCGCCGGCGTAACGAAGACGCCCGACACGAGCATGTTCTATAAGGTGAACACCGAAGGCACGCGCCATTTCTGCAATGCCGTAGTGGCTACGCAGGAGCACCTGCAACGCTTCGTATTCATCAGTTCGCTCAGCATCATGGGTGCCATTGCCGAGCAGCAGCCTTACCGCGAGATTGTCGACAGCGACGTGCCGCAGCCCAACACACACTACGGCAGGAGCAAGATAGCAGCCGAGCAGGTGCTCGACGCTACGGCTCGCAAGGCTGAGGAGGCCGGCAAGAGGTTCGACTACGTCATTCTGCGTCCGACAGGTGTCTATGGTCCGCGCGAAAAAGACTACATGATGATGGCGCAGAGCATAAGAAACCACGTCGACTTTGCCGTAGGCTACAAGCCGCAGGACATCACGTTCGTCTATGTGCGCGACGTCGTGCAGGCTATTTTCCTTGCCCTCGACAACGGCATGACAGGCAGCCGATATTTCCTTACCGACGGAAAAGTCTATCGCTCTAAGGATTTCAGTCTGCTGCTGAAGAAAGCTCTCGGTGTGAAATGGTGCATGCGCATAGTGGCGCCGATATGGCTGCTGAGGGTAATAACGTTCTTTGGCGACATATATGCAAAATTGACGGGAAACATTACGGCACTGAACAGCGACAAATATCACATACTGCGTCAGCGCAACTGGCGATGCGACATCAGCAAGGCGGTGGAGGAACTGCACTACAAGCCGCAATACGACCTCGAAAGGGGTGTTAACGAAATGATTGGCAAACAATGAAAAACAACATATTCACTATCGAGAAGAAACCACACAAGGGCTTGCTGGCTTTTGAGTGGGTGATGATAGCCTACATGGCTTTCACGTTTGTATGGATGATTTTCGGCTCTACACGCATGGTAAACGCCGACGCCATGATATGGGGACGCATACGCATACTGGCTATAACGCTGGCTCTGTGGGGGGTCTACCGCATGCTGCCCTGCCGAGCCATGCGCATAGTGAGGATACTCGTACAGATGGCGATGCTGTCGTGGTGGTATCCTGACACATACGAGCTGAACCGCATACTGCCAAACCTCGACCACACGTTTGCGGCTATTGAGCAAAGCCTCTTCGGATGCCAGCCGGCACTGCTCTTCTCGAAGGCTGTTTCTAATCCCGTATTCAGCGAAATAATGGACATGGGATATGCGTCCTACTTCCCCATGATAGTCTGCGTGATGCTGTTCTACATTGTTTTTCGTCAGAAAGAGGCTGAACGGGCTGCCTTCGTGCTTATGGGCTCGTTCTTCATCTACTATGTCATCTTCGTCGTACTGCCCGTAACGGGACCGCAATACTACTATCTTGCCGTAGGCGAAGACCAGATTGCACAGGGCATATTCCCCAACCTGCACGACTATTTCCTGACCCACAGCGAGCGAATGACATCGCCCGGATATACCGACGGGCTGTTCTACGGCATGGTGGAAAACGCCCACGAAGCCGGCGAGCGCCCTACGGCAGCCTTCCCGAGCTCGCACGTCGGCATAACGACGGTGCTGCTGCTGTTGGCATGGCACACACGGCAGCGACGGCTGTTCTACGCGTTGTTGCCCTTCGCGGTGATAATGTTCTTCGCCACCGTCTACATCAAGGCTCACTACGCCATTGATGCCATTGCCGGACTCGCCAGCGGGGCACTGTTCTATTTAGTCCTTATGAGCGTGAAAAGGAATTAAATCATCAAATTACACAAGCCGGACAACTTCACCCTGTTTGTTTCGCTATTAAAGAAAAGTACGGACATTTCACAACGTCCGTACTATTACATGCTAAATACTATTGAAAATAGTGTCTTGAAGATTACAGATTATTATTACAGCTAATAAATAGATTTTTTAAAGTAAATAATTTGACTTTCTATAGGTAATAACCTTTCATAATTACGGACAATTTGACTTTACTAAATTAACTTTTCTTTCTAAAATTTAGTGTATTATATTAAGTGTTATACATAATATAAATAACCAACAAATCAGCGACCTTAATAGGAATATTGCGATACTCAAACGAAAAAATTACTAATCAATTATTGCCCGTTTAGTGCCGCGAGAATGCCCGCGAAAGTCGTTTTTGAAATCAGAGGGGCAAAAAACGCCCGTATTTCGCATGTCTTTATAATTGTCTGACAGTCAGTTTGTTATGTTGAAATATAGCGTTTGTGCGCGTGAATTGTATATGTTAAAATTGTCAAAGAGCATGTTTGACATTGTCAAACACACTGTTTGAGGATGCCAGACATAGTGTTTGAGGGTCTCGGGCACTGTGTTTTGCAAGGCAAAAATGGCGAAATGGGTGCGTCAAAGAGGGTCTTTGACATTTTTAACAGTTGTTGCCGACCTCGAAATTAACACATTTTTACAGTTTCAGCGGCTGTAAAATTTCTATTTGGAGAGTTTTTCCCTGTCAAAATTTTTCATCATTTTCCGGCTCGAAAGAATAATCTGATGAGTTTGGCACGGTTTTTGTAGGGAGATGATTCCAACGGGAATGATAACGGGAACGGGAACCTTAACGGTAACTTTTGATAAGTTACTGCATCTCGGCATAAAAAATAAACAAGTTTATTTTGTTCTGCGCTCGATTTTCCGTAACTTTGCCGACAAATATATACTTATTAGTTTTTATACACGATGGAATACGATTTCAGAACGATAGAGAAGAAATGGCAACAGCGATGGGTCGAACAGAAGACCTATCAGGTGAAGGAAGACAACAGCAAGGAGAAGTTCTATGTGCTCAACATGTTCCCCTACCCTTCTGGTGCGGGACTGCACGTGGGACATCCATTAGGATACATAGCCAGCGACATCTATGCCCGATACAAGCGCCAGCAGGGCTTCAACGTGCTTAACCCGATGGGCTACGATGCCTACGGACTGCCGGCTGAACAGTATGCCATACAGACGGGACAGCACCCTGCAATAACGACGGAAGAGAACATAAACCGATACAGACAGCAGTTGGACAAGATAGGATTCTCGTTCGACTGGAGCCGCGAGGTGCGCACATGCGAGCCGAAATACTATCACTGGACTCAGTGGGCGTTCATGCAGATGTTCAACTCGTTCTACTGCAACGACTGCAAGAAGGCTCAGCCAATACAGAAACTCGTGGAACACTTCTGCGAGAAAGGCACCGACGGGCTGAACGTGGCTCAGAGCGAGGAACTCTCGTTCACAGCCGATGAATGGAAAGCGATGAGCGAGCAGCAACAGCAAGCCACGCTGATGAACTATCGCATAGCATATCTCGGCGAAACGATGGTCAACTGGTGTCAGGAACTGGGCACGGTGCTCGCCAACGACGAGGTGGTGGACGGACTGTCAGTGCGCGGCGGCTATCCCGTAGTGCAGAAGAAGATGCGCCAGTGGTGCCTCAGGGTGTCGGCTTACGCACAGCGACTGCTCGAAGGACTCGACACCGTCGACTGGACCGACTCGCTGAAAGAGACGCAGCGCAACTGGATTGGACGCTCGGAAGGTACGGAGATGAACTTCAGCATAAAGGACAAGGACTTCAGCATAACAGTCTTTACGACACGCGCCGACACCATCTTCGGAGTAACATTCATGGTGCTCGCGCCCGAATCGGAATACGTCGGCATGGTTACGACCGACGAATGCCGCGCCAAAGTGGATGCCTACATAGAGAGAACTAAGAAGCGCACGGAGCGCGAACGCATATCAGACCGACGCATGACGGGCGAGTTTACGGGCAGCTATGCCGTCAACCCGTTCACGGGCGAGGAGATACCGGTCTACGTCAGCGACTATGTCCTTGCCGGATACGGCACTGGCGCCATCATGGCTGTGCCTGCACACGACTCGCGCGACTACTCGTTTGCCAAGACTTTCGGTCTCGAGATACGCCCACTGATAGAGGGTGCCGACGTCAGCGAGGAGAGCTACGACGCCAAAGAGGGCATCGTATGCAACTCCGCATGCGACAAGTTCTCGCTCAACGGACTGACCGTGAAGGAGGCAATAGCCAAGACTAAGCAGTATGTTACGGAGCACAGGCTCGGCAAAGTGAAGGTGAACTACCGTCTGCGCGACGCCATCTTCTCGCGTCAGCGCTACTGGGGCGAGCCGTTCCCCGTATTCTACAAGGACAACATGCCATACATGATACCAGAGGGATGTCTGCCACTGGAACTGCCGGAGATAAACGAATACAAGCCTACCGAAAGCGGCGAGCCGCCACTCGGACGCGCAACGGCATGGGCTTGGGACACCGAAGGCAACAAGGTGGTGGACAAGGCGCTCGTAGACAACAAGCGCATATTCCCTCTCGAACTGAACACCATGCCTGGATTTGCAGGCAGCTCAGCATACTACCTGCGCTACATGGACCCACACAACGACAAGGCGCTCGTAGGCAGCGATGCCGACAACTACTGGCAGCAGGTAGACCTGTACGTGGGAGGAACGGAACACGCTACGGGACACCTCATATACTCGCGCTTCTGGAACAAGTTCCTCTACGACTTGGGCGTGTCGTGCAAGGACGAGCCATACAGGAAACTCGTCAATCAGGGCATGATACAGGGACGCTCAAACTTCGTCTACCGCATAGCCAACAGCGGCGATGCACAGCACCCGACATTCGTGTCGGCAGGACTGAAAGACCAGTACGAAGTAACACCGATACACGTTGACGTCAACATCGTCAGCAACGACATACTCGACACAGACGCTTTCCGCCAGTGGCGACCGGAATATGCAGACGCCGAATTCATACTTGAGAACGGCAAATACGTCTGCGGATGGGCAATAGAAAAGATGTCGAAGTCGATGTTCAACGTCGTCAACCCCGACATGATAGTAGAAAAATACGGAGCCGACACGCTCCGACTCTACGAAATGTTCCTCGGACCGGTAGAACAGTCAAAGCCTTGGGACACCAACGGTATAGACGGATGCCACCGATTCCTAAAGAAATTCTGCAATCTCTTCGACAATATCGACGACAACGAGCCTACAAAGGAACAACTGAAAAGCGTGCACAAACTGATAAAGAAAGTGTCGCAGGACATAGAACACTTCTCCTACAACACGTCGATATCGGCATTCATGATATGCACCAACGAGTTGCAGCAACTGAAATGCCACAACCGCAACCTGCTCCGACAGCTTGCCGCCGTCATCTCGCCGTTTGCACCACACCTCGCCGAAGAACTGTGGGAACGTCTCGGAGGCGAAGGAAGCGTCTGCGACGCAGCATGGCCACAGTGGAACGAGGAATATCTGGTTGAGGACGAAAAGCAAATGACTATCTCGTTCAACGGCAAGGCACGCTTCCAGATGCAGTTTGCTGCCGATGCCGACAACAAGACCATAGAGGAAATGGTGCTTGCCGACGAAAGAACGGCTAAATACACAGAAGGCAAACAGATAATGAAAGTCATCATTCCAAACAACAGACTCGTCAACGTAGTTTGCAAATAACAATAAAATATAACAATAATCTTACCATTACTGTCGTATGAACTTAGACACATTAAAAGACACAATAGCAAAAAAGAAGTACCGCCATGAGATAATGGACTACGTATGGATAACCGTCGGACTGACCTTCTACGGCTCGGCATGGGCACTGTTCCTGCTGCCATACAAGATAGTGTCGGGCGGCGTAACCGGTATATCAGCCATCATTCTCTATGCAACAGGCTTCCCGATGGAATACACCTACTTCATTCTGAATGCATGTCTGCTGGTGGTAGCACTGAAAATACTCGGGCTGAAATTTATGATGAAGACCATATATGGCATATTCGGACTGTCGCTGATGCTGAAACTGTTTCAGCAACTGGTAACAAACGACAACGGAACAGTCATGCAGATACTCGGCGAAGGACAGGACTTCATGTCGCTTATCATAGGATGCTCGCTCATGGGAACGGGACTGGCGCTTGTCTTCCTGCACAACGGATCTACAGGAGGCACCGATATCATAGCAGCCTGCATAAACAAATACAAGCCCGTATCGCTCGGACGACTGCTCATAGCCATCGACGTGATAATAATAGGAAGCTGTCTGCTCAACCCTAAGTTTGGCACAACTATGGTCGACAGAGTACATACCGTAGTGTTCGGACTCTGTACTATGGTCGTACAGAACATCATGCTTGACTACGTTATGAATGCACGCCGAGAGTCGGTACAGTTTCTTATATTCTCCAAGAAATACGACGAACTGGCTCATATACTCGCAACAGAGATGTATCACGGCGTAACGCTGCTCGACGCACACGGCTGGTACTCCAAGCAGGAGATGAAAGTCATCTGTCTGGTAGCCCGCAAACGCGAGTCTATATCCATCTTCCGACTGATAAAAATGGTCGATCCAGACGCTTTCGTATCGCAAAGTTCTGTCATAGGAGTATATGGCAAGGGCTTCGACGAGATGAAAGTGAAAGCCAAGAAAATGGAACCGGCTAAAAAAGAACAAACAGTTTGAAACATAGAACACAGCATAATATGAAGATTGTCTTTGCAACCAACAACAGCCACAAGCTCGACGAGGCACGCAAGATACTCGGAAACGACTTCGAGGTGGTGTCGCTTGCCGACATAAACTGCCACGATGAGCTGCCCGAAACGTCCAACACGCTCGAAGGCAACGCCTTGCAGAAAGCCAACTACGTATGGGAACACTTCCTGAAAGGCACCAATACGCCTGTCGTTGCCGACGATACAGGACTGGAAGTGGATGCGCTGGGCGGCGAACCAGGCGTGAGAAGCGCCAGATATGACGACAACAGCGACCACAACAGTGAGGCAAACATGAGGAAACTGCTGGCGAAACTTGCCGGCAAAGACAACCGAAAGGCTCGTTTCAGAACGTCGATAGCTCTGCTGGTGGACAACGGCGATACTGGAAAAGAGGGCGAGAAATATAATAAATATGCCTTCGAGGGTATCGTAGACGGCAATATTACCAACGAGAAACACGGCACGGAAGGCTTCGGCTACGACCCAATATTCCAGCCAGACGGCTACGACAAGACCTTCGCAGAGCTCGGTGCAGGCATAAAAAATACCATTTCGCACCGCGCAAGGGCAATGCAGAAACTTGCAGACTTTATTAAAAGCAATCTGCTTGCACTCTGCATTCTCATCGCTATGCTTGCCGGCGGCAGCCAAATTGCAGGCAACGGTGCTGCGGCACAGGGTGTAGGCACATGGCAATGTTACTGGGCGTACAACGATATTACTGAGATTCAGCCTGCCGGAAAGAAGGTATTTGTGCTCAGCTCGAAAGGTTTGTTCTCCTACAACGTTGCCGACCAGAGTGTCGAGACCTACGACAAGATGAATGTTCTGAACGACTGCAACATCGCACACATAAGGTTTTCGCCACAGACCAAGCGCCTGCTGATAGCCTACGAGAACCAGAACATCGACCTGATAGACCTCGACGGGAACGTGATAAACATTTCAAATCTCTACAAGAAGTCGATGACGGAGGATAAAACCATCAACCACATCTATATAAACGGCACCGATGCATACTGCGCAACGGGCTTCGGAATAATGAAAATCAACATGCGCGATGCCGAAGTTGCCAACACCTACATGCTCGGATTTAGCGTAGACCACAGCTATATAGACAGGAACAACATCTACGCAGCATCGAAGGAGAAAGGTCTTTACTGTGCGCGGCTGTCTGACAACCTGCTTGACAAAAGCGTATGGAAACGCGTTGGCGAATACAAGGCTAACGATGAGAACATGCGGCTGGTTGCCGACGATACCAACAAATGCTTCTGGACAGCCGACGAAAACAACTCGCTGACGGCTTACAAGCTTGTCGACGGCAACAAGGTTACTACCGTTACGGCTGTCAAGCCCGACGGTCCGGCATACAACTACTATGGCTACATGGTCTACAACGAGGGCAGGCTCTATACATGCGGCGGTGGTTACGGTGCATTGTCGGAACTTAACAGGAAGCCGGCGGCACAAATCTACGAAAACGGGGAATGGCGACTGCTGGAGGAAGACCTGCAGGCGACAACAGGACACAGGTATGTTGACGCTCTGGTCATTGCCAATGAGCCTGGAAATCCAAACCATATATTCGTCGGAGGACAGACCGGACTATATGAGTTTAACGACACAAAGTTTGTCAAGCACTACAACATTGACAACAGTCCGCTGCAAAGTGCCACGTCGAACAACAGCAAGAACTATGTGCTTGTGGAAGGAATGGCGTTCGACGACAGTGGCAATCTGTGGGTAGCCAACAGTCAGGCAAAGTCAACATCGTTAGCATGTCTGGGCAAAGACGGACAGTGGAGCACGGTCAGCAAGGCTGAATTTATGAACGGAGAGCGTTCGCTGTCAGCCATGAAGTCGCTTATGTTCGACTCGCGCGGCTTGCTGTGGTTTACTAATGCACACTGGGAAAAGACATCGTTCTATGCCTACGACACCAAGACTGGTGGTGTAAACAGCTATACATCGTTCATCAACGAAGACGGAATACAGGTAAATGCCAACTCCGTCAACCACATAACGGAAGACTACGAGGGCAACATGTGGATATCAACCAACGTTGCGCCGCTGCTGTTGCAGAAGGAAAACATCGCCAACGGCTCCAACGCCGTGCTGCAGCAGGTAAAGGTTCCGCGCAACGACGGCACCAACCTTGCCGACTATCTGCTTGACGGAGTGAGTACGTCGTGCATCGCTATCGACGGCGGAGGTCGCAAATGGGTCGGCACGACCGAGAACGGAGTGTATCTTATCAGTGCCGACAATATGTCGCAGATATACCATTTCATGACCGAAAACAGCAAGCTGCTGTCAAACAACATAGAGTCGATAGCCATAAACGACGAAACCGGCGAAGTGTTCTTCGGCACCGACAGGGGTCTGTGCTCGTTCATGAGCAATGCAACCAGTCCTTCTGACGAGATGACGACCGACAACGTATATGCCTACCCCAACCCTGTAAGTCCAGACTATACAGGACTTATCACCGTTACGGGTCTGACCTACGATGCCGACGTCAAGATTGTTACGTCCAACGGCGTGCTTGTGGCGCAGGGACGAAGCAACGGAGGCTCGTTCACATGGGACGGTTGCGACACTAAGGGCAGGAAGGTGGCATCGGGAATATATATGGTTCAGACGGCTACCTCTACCGGCGAGAAAGGTACAGTATGCAAGATAGCGATAGTAAGATAAGTCTGTTACAGTCGCAATTTGTTGAGACTAACTTCAGAAAGATATTAAACATCATTGCGATATCTTTCTTTCTGCTGCTCGTAGTTGTTCTGCTGGTGTTCGGATATACGCCGCAGAACGATACCGAGGGATATATCCAACTTGCCCGCACATGCCTTGCGGCACATCAGCCATACCCCTGCATGGAAGTGATTGCAGGGCAGCCGTTTATCTGGAACATAGGACAGATAAACCTCATTGCCCTCAGTCTGTGGCTCTTCGGCAGCGTTGTGCCCGTGCTGTGGCTCATGTGCATCATGAAGGCGGCTACCCTTTGGCTTGTCGGACACATTGGCAGGCACTTCTTCGGGGCTGCGGCAGGCGTCTGCTCGGCACTCCTCTATATGCTCTATCCCAACAACTGGGGTCAGAGCACCATGCTTCTCTCCGAGATACCTATGGTATGTCTGGGCTTGCTGGCTATTTTTCTCGTTCTACGCACGCACTCGCTGGCAGTTGTTTTCATTGCCGGCATCATCATGGCTGTAGCCAACTGGTTCCGTCCGGTGGCAATGGTCTATGCCGGCTCGCTGTTTCTCTACTACATCATCTTCCGTCGCCAAGACTTTGTCCGCCGCATGCTGCCCATGCTGGCAGGCTATCTGCTGGCGGTCGTTGCCATCGGTACGTCGTGCTACATGCGCACAGGATATTTCGTATATCAGTCGGAAACACTGTGGTTTAACATGTCGGAAGCCACCTACGAGACTTCTTCGGAGCCTCACTACGACAGCGAGATGTTTCCGAAAGGCACGCCGCGATACATCGAGGACATGGCGTCGAAGACCTGTTTCGAGTGCGACAGCATCTGGCGCGAGCGCAGCCTGGCGTGGCTGAAGGCTCATCCTGCCGACTACATGAAGAAGATTCCCGAACGCATGGCATGGCTTATGTACAACGACATCGACAACGTCGTGGCTTTCAAGGCTGACAAAAGCAATGCTGCCGACAACAACATAACGCTGCCCTACAGGTCGATACTCACGCAGATATCGTCGCTCTCGGGCATCCAGATGCTCGCTCTGGCTGCTATGGCGTGCTATTTCGTACTGCTCGTGCTTGCTGCCGTCGGCATCATACGCCTGTGCCGTCGCCGCCGGTGGGCAGACTTGTTCCTGCCGTTGTTCATCGTGGCTGGCGGAGCGCTTGCCATTGTCATTGCCGTGCATGGCGAGCCGCGATTTAAGGCACCGCTCATGCCGTTCCTCTTCATGCTCGCTGCCGCAGCGACAGGCAGCCTTCAGAAAACAAATGAAATGAAATTGACAAACCGTAAAAACTAATATCGAAATGAACAGGATTAACTGGGTCGACACGCTGCGTGGCATCGCGATGCTTGCCATACTGCTTTTTCACACGGAAGTGTATTATGCTGACACCGAAATCATCAACTACAACTTCTATGTAGCCAACATGCTGACTGCCTTTGCCTTTGTCAGCGGATATCTCTTTGCCAATCCGCAGCAGCCCTTCGGCTACCGCAAGAAGCTCACGGGCATAGTCCGCTCGCTCATCGTCCCCTACTTTGCTTTCTGCACAGTGCTGGCACTGGGCAAGTCGCTCATGCACAGCAGCGGGTACACCGTTGGCGAGCTGCTGCTCCACGTGCTGACGGGACAGGCATCGTGGTATGTCTCGGCGCTCATCATTGCCGAGATTTTCACCGCCACAGCCTTTGTGCTGACACGTCAGAACAAGGTGCTCCTCGCTGTTACAGCCCTGCTGTGCATCGTCTTTACGGCTGTCTGCCACAACGACGGCACTGCCGTTGCCTGCCGCATACCCGATTTCTGGAAGTGGGAGGAGGCTCTGCTGCTCGTACCGTTTATCATTCTGGGACATTTCTACCGACTGTATGAGCCTCGCCTGCAGTGGCTCAACACAACGGCAGCACTGATTGCCATGCTGGCTGCCGTCATTGCGCTGAAATACGCAGCACTGTCAGCAGGCTGTTCGCTGTGCATTGCGCCCGTAACGGTAAGCAACTATCTGCTGTTTGCTGCCGACATGATTGTCTCGGCGCTGCTGCTCGTGAACATCAGTCGCCGCTTCTGCCTGCAACTGGTAACATTCATTGGGCAAAACTCGCTGATAGTCTACTTCCTCTGCGGCGCCATTCCGTTTATCGTTACCTACATCTTCCGCAGAATAGGACTGCACTACAACGGCAACTACTTAAGCATCTTGCTGGCTTACGTCTTCGTCGTAGACCTGACCACCATCAGCACCTACGTCATCAGCCGCTATATATACAACCCACTACTGAAGCGGAAATAAGTCAGCGTTCCCGTAAAAGTATAGGTTAACGTTAAGGTTCCCGTTAGCGTTAAGGTTAAAGTTCCCGTGTCCGTTCCCGTTGGGATCATCTCCCTACAAAAACTGTGCCAAACTCATCAGATTATTCTTTCGAGCCGGAAAATGATGAAAAATTTTGACAGGGAAAAACTCTCCAAATAGAAATTTTACAGCCCTTAAAACTGTAAAAATGTGTTAATTTTAAGGTCGGCGACAACTGTTAAAAATGTCAAAGAGTATGTTTGAGGCAGCTATTTCGTCTTTTTTGCCCTGCAAAACACAGTGCCCGAGACCCTCAAACACTATGTCTGGCATCCTCAAACAGTGTGTTTGACAATCTCAAACATGCTCTTTGACAATTTTAACATATACGTTTCCTGCGCGAAAGGCTTATATTTCGTGCTAACATTTTGATGCTCAGATAATTACAAACCAGTGCGATTTTTGGGCATATTTTGCCCCTGCAATTTCAGAAACGACTTTCGCGGGCATTCTCGCGACAGTAAACAAGCCAAAATTGATTATACTTTCTCCAGTCCGGAAAACACTCTCCGACATGCCAAACGCAGCATGTCGACTGACTATGCACGCTTCATGTTGCTGTGCAACTGATAGAGTGCCGGCAGAAGAATCATCAGCGAGAATGCTATTGCCATTGCCACGCGCTGACTGCTGCCAAAGATGTCGATGAGATGGGCATCAGTGTACTGCGGCATCAGTCGCACTACGACGTAGGCTACGCTGTTGTTCACCCAGTGGAGGGCTATTCCAGGCAGTATGCTTCCCGTGCGCCAGTACATCCATCCGAGCAGCAAGCCGATGATAAACGCATGCGGCATCTGCGCCGGATTGCCGTGCACGAGGGCGAAAAACAATGCCGACAGCGCCACAGCCCACACGGGCTTCATGCTGCCGAGCAGCGACCGCAGCACGGCACCGCGAAAGATGAGCTCCTCGACAAACGGTGCGAGGATGCAGACGGCTATGTAGCCATAAGGCGACCGCAGCACGCCCGTCATCGTCTGCTGCAGCATGTCAGGCAGCTCGGGCAGCAGTTCCTGCATGCCCTGCGAAGGTATGATGGTGCCTATGCCCACTATGCCGCTCCACAGCAATACCGTCCACTGTCGCGTGCGCATCCATGCCGGCGACACGACACTGTACTTGCGCCACAGAAACAGTATGAGCAGCAGGATGCTGAACACTATCTGCGACACGATTACCATAGACGTGCTGACAACGGTGTTGCCCTGCAGCGTCGACATGGCTGCACGCCCTATAGGCATGCCCTCAGCCCAGAGCCACAGGATGACTGTAGGATAATAGGTGAAAAACTGCACTGCTATGAACAGCAGGACGTAGTATATCGCATTTTTCATATCGTCTGTATGTTTGGTTTCCAATTACTCATATCTTATAGCCTCTATCGGGTCGAGGTGAGCCGCCTTCTTTGCAGGGTACCATCCGAAGAAAATACCCGTGAACGTACATACGGCGAAACTCAGCACGATGCTCCACATCTGTATGTATATAGGCCAGTTGGCAAGCAACTTGATGCTGTAGGAAATGCCGACACCCAGCAGCACGCCGATGATGCCGCCCGTTACGCTCAGCAGTATAGCCTCGATGAGAAACTGCGAGAGTATGTCTACGCCCCGCGCTCCCACGCTCATGCGCAGTCCAATCTCGCGCGTACGCTCCGTAACGCTGACATACATGATGTTCATGATGCCGATGCCGCCCACGATGAGCGATATGCCGGCAACGCAGCCCAGCAGCACGGTGAGCATGGTGGTAGTGGAATTCATCATCGACGACAGCTCCTCCTGCGACCGTATGTTGAAGTCGTCTTCGTCGCCCTCAGTCTCATCGGTGCCGTCCTTCAGCTTGTGCATGCGCCGCAATATCTCGGTTATCTCTTCGGTAGCCTTGTCGGTAACGCCTTCGGTAACGGCAGAGCAAACGATACCGCCGAGATATGTCTGCGCGAGGATGCGCTTCATGACGGTAGTATAAGGCGCCAGCACCAAGTCGTCCTGGTCCATGCCCATGCTGTTGTAGCCTTTCTTCTTCAGCACGCCCACCACTCGGAACGGGATGCTGTTGAAACGCACCACCTTGCCCAGCGGGTCGCTGCCGTCGGGAAACAGGTTGTCGACGACCGTCTGCCCGAGAATACACACTTTGGCACTCGTCTTGATGTCGCCGTCGGAGAACATTTCGCCCTCCTGCACGCTCAGCTGGCGTATGTCGAGATAGTCCTGACTGACTCCGTAGATGGTAGACGGCGTGTTGTTGTTGCCATATATCCACTGGCCGCCGCTCGTTACGGTCGGACTTACGCCCTTTATGTAATTGCATTCATTGCGTATGGCTTCGTAGTCGTCCATCTTCAGCGTTTCCATAGCCGACGCATCCTGACGCACGCCGCCACGCATGTCGGCACCCGGACTGATCATTATCATGTTCGAGCCCATCTCCGAGATGCTCGACTGTATGCTGCGCTTCGTGCCCTGACCGACGGCAAGCATCGTAATGACCGACGCAATGCCGATGATAATGCCGAGAGCCGTGAGAAACGACCGCATCTTGTTAGCCGAGATGGCACGCAAAGCAATTTTCAGCAGATTGGAATAATTCATGGTTGTTGTGTGTTTATGCCGTTAGTCATCATCAGTTTTCGGAAGCGCAGCCAAGCCATCGGCTGCCGAGAGAATATTGGTGTTGTGCTCGTCGCTGATGACGCGCCCGTCGCGCAGCATGATGTTGCGCGAGGAATAGTGGGCTATCTCGGGATTGTGGGTAACGAATATTATCGTGCGCCCCTCTGCATGCAGCTTCTGAAACAGCACGAGTATCTCGAACGACGTGCGCGTGTCGAGGTTACCGGTCGCTTCGTCAGCCAGAATTACAGCCGGATTGTTTACCAGCGCACGCGCAATGGCTACGCGCTGCATCTGTCCGCCAGACATCTGGTTAGACTTATGGTAAAGCCTTTCGCCCAGTCCAACCGACGTCAGCGCATTGATGGCACGCTCGCGGCGCTCGCGGGCACTGACCGACGTGTTGTACATGAGCGGCAGCTCCACATTCTCTACGCTCGTCGTCTTAGGCAGAAGATTGTAGTTTTGGAATATGAAACCAATCTTCCTGTTGCGCAATACCGCCCTCTGCGAGCGCGACATCGTGCGCACGGAAACACCGTCGAGATAGTACTCGCCACTGGTGGGAGTGTCGAGACAGCCCAGCTGGTTGAGAAGCGTCGACTTGCCGGAACCCGACTTGCCCATGATGGTAACAAACTCGCCCTCGAAAATCTTGAACGATACACCGCGAAGGGCATGCACCGTCTCGTCGCCGACAACAAAGTCGCGCTTAACGTTGTCGAGTTCTATAACTACATTCTTATCTTCCATCGTCTACTACAAGCACTTTGAGTTATATGTGTAAATGTCAGGCATACCGTTAGTGCAGCCACAGCCTATTTCTTCTTGTTCTTGTTTGGCGGACCAGGCGCAAACGGACTGCGTGCAGCCTGCTCCGAAGAGTCGTCTTCAGAGTCTTCCTTCACACCGATGACAATGCCCTGACCCTCGTCTATACCACTGACTATCTGCGTGTGCGTGCCGTCAGACATACCTACGTTGACACTGTGAGCTGTCAGAACGTTGCCCTCCAGAGTCCAAACCTTGTTCTTTCCCTTGCAGTCCTTGATCTTGTGCTTGCCTATCGTTTCCTGAGTAGGCGTGTAGCGCAGCGCTTTTGACGGAACACTGAGAACGTTGGGCAGTTCGTGGGTGTAGATGGTAACATTGGCTGTCAGTCCCGGCTTCAGTTTCAGGTCGCCGTTGGGAGCACTGATGATAACCTCGTAGGTAACGACATTGTTTGTCGTCTTGGCTTCCTGACGCACCTGCTTGACAGCACCCGTGAACGTATCGTTAGGATAGGCATCTACCGTGAACGTAACTCGCTCGCCCGGCTTTATGTCGCCAATGTCTGCCTCGTCGACATTAGCCACCACCTGCATGTTCGTCAGGTCTTGGGCGATAGTAAACAGTTCGGGAGTATTGAACGATGCAGCCACAGTCTGTCCTTCCTCCACTGACTTCGACAACACCACACCGTCGATAGGCGACGTGATTGTGGCATAGCTGAGGTTTGTCTGCGCACGGCGGACATTCTCGCGTGCCTGGCTGACCTGCTGAGTTGCCTGCTGATAGGTAAGGCGAGCATTCTCAAAGTCGTCGGCACTGACAAGCCCCTTGTTATACAGCGTGCGATAGCGCTCATAGTTTGAACGCTGATAGCTGAGCGAACTCTCGGCACTGCTGAGGTTGGCACGCGCCGTATTGAGCTCGCTCATGAGGTTTGTCTTGTCGAGCTCGGCAATGACCTGACCCTTGCGCACGACACTGTTGTAGTCTACATAGAGACGGCTGACGATGCCCGACACCTGAGTACCGACAGTTACCGACGTTACCGGCTCTATCGTGCCAGTGGCTGTGATGCTGTTCTGAATGTTTGACTTCTCCACCTTGGCATACTCAAAGACAACTTCCTTGTCTTTCTTCTTGCCCTTTATGAAGAAAAACAGCAATGCCAGGACTGCCAGAGAGGCAATGCCGATTATGAGTTTCTTGTTTTTCATCCTGTATATGTTTTTACTTTGTTTCCTTATTGGTTTACGAAATGTCCGTCGCGATAGAACTGCAACATATTAATATATAATATGGTAAGATATTTGCTCTGCAGTTCGTTCTGCTTGGCAGCAATGAGATTGTCCTTGCCGCTCATCAGTTCTACAATGTTTTTCAGCCCGAGCCTGAACTGCTCGCTCAGCAGCTCGTAACTCTCCTGCTGGCTCTGGCTCGCCACCTGAGCCGCACGAAACTTGTTCTGGTTGATAGAAGCCTGAATCCAGTAGTTCTCTATCGTGCTGTACAGCTCCGTCGCCTTGTCCTCAAGCTCCAGCACATAGCTCTCACGCTGTATGTTTGCCTTGTTTATAGCCGTCCTGGCAGAACGGTTGTCAAGTATAGGAATGTTTACCGTGAAGCCGGCACCAAGATTAAAATTATTCTTTATCTGCGTGCCCCACGACCTTTCAGCCAGCGACGACGTATTCGTGATGGCACTCGCATTGAGCGACACGGTAGGCAAACGCTGAGCCTTAGCCATAGCAATGGAAAGATTGCTCATGTCGATACCTACAAGCGCATTCTTAATCTCCGGACGATGCTCGTAAGCCTCAGCATAGACAGACTGCAAGAGAGGCAATTCCTGCAACGCCATCTCGTCGGTCGCAGAAGGCACAGACACGTCAAACTCACTGTCGTCGCAAATCTGCAACAACTGCTTCAGCTGGCGCTTATAGTTGCGCAGATTGCTCTGAGCCTCAACAAGGTCGTACTCGTCTTGCGCACGCTGAGCCACAAGCTGAGAAAGGTCGGCACGGCTCATCTTGCCTACTTCAACAAACTGCTGTCCGCGCTCCTCGTTCTTCCTCGAAGTCTCAAGATTAGACTCATGCACGCTTATAGCCTCAGAAGAATAAAGAATCTGAACATAAAGCTGGACTATCTGCTCCTGTATGCTGTTAGCTGCAACGGCAGAGTCAAGCTCAGCCTGCATATAGGCTTTCTCACTAAGCTTCCGCTGGTTTATGTTGCGGTTGCCGTCCCACACAGTCCAACTGCCCGTAACGCCATACGAACCATTATAATAGAACTTGTCCACCCCCGACTGCACATAACCATTGCTCACAATGCCGGAAGAACTCTCAGGGAAAGGACGGAAAGTACCGTTGTGCGACGTTGACGCACTCAGAGACGGCAGCAACGCAGAACGACTCTGCATGTAATCCTCATAAGCAGAAAGCCTGTTCAACTGTGTCTTGCGGATACTGATATTGTGTTTCATGGCATAATCTATACACTCCTGCAATGTCCAACTGTGCGCACTCGCACCGATTTGCACACCAAGAAAAACAATAAAAGCAAATATCCTTACAAATATTTTCATCTATAAAAAACTTTTATACACCCTGCAAAAATATGAAAAATTATAATATTGAACAAAAAGGTATTTACTTTTTAACTGCAATATTCAACAATTAACACAACAAAACCACCATCGCATACCCAACTAAAATCGCACAAAATACTGCGATTTATTATTTTTTAACTCGAAAGATGTTTTTTATTCCAATAAAAGTATATATCTTTGCACACGCATTTGAAAACAGGCATCATTAAACGCCCAATTCATTGCAAAATTTCGGACTTGTAGCTCAGTTGGTTAGAGCAACAGACTCATAATCTGGAGGTCCCTGGTTCAAGCCCAGGCTGGTCCACACTGAAAATCAAGGAGTTACATCAAAAATGTAGCTCCTTTTTCTTTGTTT
>Ga0256406_1000408_pt1 | contig 80217 bp, 67 predicted proteins | sample RumenRJG_03DNA_FD_185986 | JGI IMG/M metagenome (GOLD analysis project Ga0256406, IMG submission 185986) | Bovine rumen microbial communities from Lethbridge, Alberta, Canada - RJG_03 | ecosystem: Host-associated > Mammals > Digestive system > Stomach > Rumen | place: Canada: Alberta | collected... | reverse complement strand
TGTCGCAGCAAACGGGCTGCGGAACGTGTAAGGGAATCCATAACCAATTTTATCGAAGGCAGGCTTCACCTGAAGGTCAACAAGGAAAAGACTGTAGTCTCCTATGTCCGTGGGGTAAAGTACCTCGATTACTCATTCTACATCAGCAAGGGCAAGTACCTTCTGACGGTACACCCCAAGACCAAAGCCAAGATGCGTCGCCGTTTGAAAGAGTTGACGGGTCGCAGCAATGGCATGGGCTATGCCAAGCGGAAAGAGGAACTCCGCCTCTATATAAAGGGCTGGGTGAACTACTATCACCTTGCCACTATGAAGAGACTGACCGAGGGAACCGACGAGTGGTTACGGCGACGCTTGCGTATGTGTATATGGAAGTCATGGAAGCTTCCCAAGACCCGTATCAAGAACCTTGTTAAATGTGGAATAAACAAGTATAACGCACGTCGATGGGGATATGTTAAGGGCTATTGGAGAGTAGCGGGGACACCGATTATGCACAGGGCTGCATCTAACGTGAACTTGCGCAAGGCTGGTTATACGTTCTTATATGACGAGTATGTCAAGTGGCTACCCTAACGAGGAACCGCCGTATGCGGAACCGCACGTACGGTGGTGTGAGAGGACGGTGAACACGAAAATAGGAGATAAGCACCTATGATTAGTGCTTACCTCCTACTCGGTTTTTTGTAGGGAATGGTTTTTATCATAGAATATAAAACAAAAAACCTTGAAGTTTTGACTTCAAGGTTCCTTTGCGGTGCGTACGAGATTCGGACTCGTGACCTCCTGCGTGACAGGCAGGCATTCTAACCAACTGAACTAACGCACCAGTGGTGTTTGTTGTTTTTTTGCTGAGAATGTCAGTAATGCTTTCTTCTATGTTGAAGCTCATTCTGTTGTTCTCAACCTTCGCTTAGTCGAACGTTTAAGCGGTGCGTACGAGATTCGGACTCGTGACCTCCTGCGTGACAGGCAGGCATTCTAACCAACTGAACTAACGCACCAGTTGCTTGGTTTTCTTAAGCGAGTGCAAAGGTACTACATTCTATCCGAATAACAGAAGAACTCGTCAGAAAATTTTCTTGGATTAATATTTATTAACAAATCAACCACCCTAGGGTAACTACTCAACGAATGAAGTTGAAACCATGCCACTCGCTATTTTCTTATTATCAAGAATTTGAGAATTATAGAATATTCCTACACTTTATCACGAATTGATAAGAATTATAGAATATAATCAGCTTTGCTGCTTTCTTTCTAATAATTCTTTTTGATTGATGTCAATAGAAGAATTCTCTCATTCTCAAATTCTTGAGATAAAAAAGTTACAGAGAGCTTTTGCTGAATAGTCACCATCTTTGGTAACTCAGCCGAATTAAATTGGTAAGTACTCCTCGCAAAACTCTTTTTAACGGACGGCCCCTAACCCTACCTAGTCGCCCCTGCAGCCGGATTAACTTGGGTAAGCACTCCTCGCAAAAATCTCTCGCCAAGCCGCCAAGGTGTCGTACGACTGCAGGGTGCGGCTAGGTAGGGTTAGGGGCCGTCCGTTTAAAATAAGTATGTTCTTGTTGCCGTCTGTCATATATCACTATGCGTTTGTTGCCGGACGGCCACGAGGGCCGCACCCTGCATCCGGATTAAATCGGTAATCACTTCTCGCAAAGAACTCTCGCTAAGCCGCAAAGACCGCCAATGTGTCGTACGGCTGCAGGGTGCGGCTAGGTAGGGTTAGGGGCCGTCCGTTTTAAAATATATATGCTGTTGTTGCCGTCCGTCATATATCACTATGCGTTATTTACCGGACGGCCACGAGGGCCGCACCCTGCATCCGGATTAACTTGGGTAAGCACTCCTCGTAAAAAAAACTCTCGCCAAGGCCGCCAAGGTGTCGTACGACTGCAGGGCGCGGCTAGGTAGGGTTAGGGACCGTCCGTTAAAAATAAATATGTCGTTGTTGCCGTCATATATTACGATGCGTTTGTTAACGGATGGCTCTAATCCTTCTTAGCCGCACCCTGCAAGTGTGAACGGCATCCAGACTAGACAATATCTTATCTGGTAATCTGTAAAGTAATATGACAATTTATCCCCTTCATATTCCGATTATTTTGAACGACGACCGATTACGGTGTCAAATACGCGAAAATTGGTCGTTTTGTATCGCCTTGATAATCAATATGTTATTAATATGGCCATTTCTTTTGACTCGAAAAATGCCCTTTTTGACCCCAAAAGTAAGGCTTACTTGCGTTGTAAGTGTAGTACATTTATGAGGTAAAACCATATGTTTTACGTTGTAAAACCTATGCTTTTACAAATCAAGCCTTAAATTCCCGTCTTTTTCTTGACATTTTAAGCGATTTTTACTCCTAGATTGTCGAATTTTCCATACAACTTCTTGTAATAAAATATCATGTTGTTTAGTAGCTTCAGAAACTGAATAAGATTAGAATAGCGCGCGTGCCCGCCAATGTAGGGGTGGGGTTTATCCCCATCCTCCAGGGTAGGCCCCCTCTGCCTACCCTAAAAGGGAAGAATGGAGATACATATAAACGCTGGGGGCCTTGTGGTACAATCGAATTCTATGTGGTGATAGGGGAATACAACTTTTTTCCTTATTCTACAAAACCTCTATTCTTGAGTCCGCTTTCAAAAGTGTCTTAAAACAGAGAAATAGCTCGCTGACTTTTGAAAGTGGACTCATTCTTATAATTACTGACGAATATCCTTTGCGTCCTTTGCGGCTTTGCGAGAGATTATTTCTATATAATGCCGCCTATAGCCTCGGAGGCTGGTTCTCAGTAACCCCAGGCTAAGCGAGCGGAGCGAGTGCAGCCTGGGGTGAGAAGGCGAGGAGAGTCCACTCCGTGCCTCGGAGAGGTATATACTCGCAGAGTGCATCATTATATCCTAATGGTTGTCTCATAGGACTAATGGTGTATATAGCTTTATATATGCACACACTGCGTGTCTGAACCTCCGAGGCTCTTAGTGGACGCTATCCTTTCGAGCTATCCCCCAGGCTGCCCTCGCTCCGCTCGCTTAGTCTGGGGTTACTGAGAGTGTGCCCCGAGGTTATAAATTACGGTCGCGCTTAGAGGATGGGGATAAGCCCCACCCCCTTGGAATCCTTCGGTCTCGGTGCAGAGAATGTAACATGAGAATTAACGACAGACGTGTATCCATTTAGCGCGTGGTGTCGGGCGGCTGCAGGGTGCGGCCCTTGTGGCCGTCCGACATAATTTCAATAGGGCGATGTTTACGGACGGCCACAAGGGCCGCACCCTGCAGCCGTTAGACACCTAGGCAAGGAAAGGCGGAACGCCGCTAGGTTTACCCCAGACTGCGCTCGCTCCGCTCGCTTAGTCTGGGGTTACTGAGAGTGTGCCTCTCCGAGACACTGGGTAAGGTTGATTATCGCTATGAGTCTCCAGACTGCGCTCGCTAAGTCCTGGTTGCTGATAGTGTCCTGCTCTGTTAATAGATGCTAAAACAATGAAGACTGTTAAGATTAAGACCCTCTGTTTTGAAAAAAGTTTGTAACTTAGCAGTCGAAAAATAAAAAATTCTCAAAGCAGTTATGAAAAAGCATGACTTTGTGAACATTCAGGGCTTTTCAGAAGATGACCTTCTATATCTTATCCGAATGGCCCGTGAGTTCGAGAAGCATCCCAACCGAGAGTTGCTGAAGGGTAAGATAGTCGCAACTCTTTTCTATGAACCATCCACACGCACGCGTCTTAGTTTTGAAACGGCAGCCAACAGGCTTGGAGCAAAGGTGATAGGCTTCACCGATGCAAAGGTTTCAAGTGTTTCCAAGGGTGAGACTCTTAAGGACACCATTCTGATGGTAAGCAACTATGCCGATGTTATCGCTATGCGCCATTATATAGAAGGTGCGGCGCAATATGCCAGTGAGGTGGCCCCGATACCAATTATCAACGCCGGCGACGGTGCCCATCAACATCCGTCGCAGTGTCTGCTCGACCTCTATACGATATATCAGACACAGGGCACGCTGAACAATCTGAATATCTATCTCGTTGGAGACCTTAAGTACGGCAGGACTGTACATTCCCTGATTATGGCGATGCGTCATTTCAATCCGACGTTTCATTTCATCGCTCCGAAAGAGCTGGCGATGCCGGAGGAATACAAGTTGTATTGCCGCGAGAATAATATAAAATATGTGGAGCACGATGCATTGAACAGTAAGGAACTTGCCGACGCCGACATATTATATATGACGCGTGTGCAGAAGGAGCGTTTCTCAGACCTTATGGAATACGAGCGCGTGAAAAACGTATACCGCCTCACCAACGACATGCTGTCGGATGCCAAGCCAAATATGAAGGTGCTCCATCCGCTTCCACGTGTCAATGAGATAGCCTACGAGGTGGATGACAATCCTCATGCCTACTATATTCAGCAAGCCAAGAACGGACTCTATGCCCGTGAGGCCATATTCTGTTACTGCCTCGGGATAACTTACGAGGATGTCGTTAATGATAAAACAATAATCGACTAAAGGAAATGGGAAACAAAGAATTACTTGTCAGTGCCATTGAGAACGGTACCGTTATAGACCATATACCGACAAACAAGACCTTTCAGGTTGTCAACCTGCTTCACCTGCAGGACATGGACACGCCGGTGACGATAGGTTACAACTACAAGTCGGGCCTCATGGGCAGCAAGGGTATTATCAAGATAAGTGATAAGTTCTTCACTGATGATGAGATCAACCGACTCAGTGTGGTGGCTCCGAACATCGTTCTGAACACTATCCGCAACTATGAGGTGGTGGAGAAACGGCGCGTTGAGACCCCCGATGAGCTCCGCGGCATCATCAGATGCAATAACCCCAAGTGCATTACAAACAATGAGCCGATGGAGACCATCTTCAATGTTGTTGACAAACGACTCGGTATTGTCAAGTGTCACTACTGCGACAAGGAACAGAACATCGAAGATGTAGAACTGGTATAACACTAAGGCTCCGCCGTCTCCCGACCTTCGGGACGTTATGTGCGGTGGGGATACTCTAAGAATTTAAACATTTAATATCGTAATAGCATTTCAAAATGAGAAGAGATCCGGAGATTTTCAATTTCATCGAGGAGGAGCATCAGCGTCAGCTGCGTGGCATGGAGCTTATTGCCTCAGAGAATTTCGTTAGTGATGAGGTTATGGAAGCCATGGGCTCATACCTTACAAACAAGTATGCTGAAGGCTATCCTGGTCATCGTTACTATGGAGGTTGTCAGGTTGTCGACAAGGTTGAGACGCTGGCCATAGAGAGAGTGAAGAAGCTCTTCGGCGCAGAGTATGCCAACGTGCAGCCGCACTCCGGCGCACAGGCCAACCAGGCTGTGCTGCTTGCCGTGCTGAAGCCCGGTGATACCTTTATGGGCCTTGACCTGGACCAGGGCGGTCATCTGTCGCATGGTAGCTCTGTCAACACCTCTGGTATTCTGTATAACCATATCGGCTACACACTGAACCGTGAGACGGGCCGCGTCGACTATGACGAGATGGAACGTCTGGCACTGGAGCACAAGCCAAAGCTCATCATCGGCGGCGGTTCTGCTTACAGCCGCGAGTGGGACTACGAGCGTATGCGCAAGATAGCCGACGAGGTAGGTGCTCTGCTGATGATTGACATGGCACATCCTGCCGGCCTTATTGCCGCTGGATTGCTGAAGAATCCTGTGAAGTATGCACATATCGTTACCACAACAACTCATAAGACTCTGCGTGGCCCGCGTGGTGGTGTCATCCTTCTTGGTAAGGACTTCGACAATCCTTGGGGCCTGACAACGAAGAAGGGCGTGGTGAAGAAGATGAGCACGCTCCTCAATTCTGCCGTCTTCCCGGGCAACCAGGGTGGTCCTTTGGAGCATGTCATTGCCGCTAAGGCTGTAGGCTTTGGTGAGAACTTGGAGCCGAGTTGGAAGGAATATGCCACACAGGTGAAGAAGAATGCTGCCGTCCTGGCTCAGGACCTCATCGACCGTGGCTTCAGCATTGTCAGCGGTGGTACCGACAACCACTCTATGCTCCTCGACCTGCGTCAGAAATACCCAGACCTTACTGGTAAGGTTGCTGAGAATGCCCTTGTCTCTGCCGATATCACGGTCAACAAGAACAAGGTTCCTTATGATGAGCGTTCTGCCTTCCAGACATCCGGTATCCGTCTTGGCACTGCTGCCATGACCACACGTGGCGCCAAGGAGGATATGATGCATCTTATCGCAGACCTTATCGACGAGGTCCTCGCTGACCCGGAGAACGACCAGGTTATCAAGAGCGTTAGGGAGAAGGTCAACGCTACGATGAAGAACTATCCATTGTTCGCTTACTAAAAATATCTGCGACGAGCCCCATACTGTAGGGTGGGGCTCCGGTACGGTTCCCTTTTGGACCCGTATACCGGATACCCCCTCGTGTTATAGAAATACAGCAAAAAAGCGTATTGAGAAGTCTTACGGCTTGTCAATACGCTTTTTGCGTTCGGTTCCTCCTCTTTTAGAGTGGAGATAAAGGGGTCCTTAAGGTTATAAGGCTTACCTTGCGGTGATATGATAGCAAGCCTGGTGGAGCTCGTACTTCACGTAGCACCGCCCCTGATCGCGCAGGTCGCGCAGCACCTCGCTGAGCGTCTTCTTATACCTGTCGTCGTCGACTCTGGCCTCAAGGGGTTCGAAGTGAGTGTAGCTGATGTCGAACGTGGTGCCGTAGACGTGGCAGCTGTTTGGCGATACGTTCTTATTGTGCTTGCCCAACTTCACAACATCATCCTTGCTCCTTAGTACGCTTGTTATGACGAGCTTCTGGAGAGGTATGTGCTTGATGGCAAGGCTGTCCAGGAAGTTGCGGCTGATGTCCTGCAGAAGGGCGGCGGCACGTGGGACGAGGTATGGTATGCTGGCCTGCAGCTTCCGGACCTTATAATACGGGTTACTGCCGATGTACACCAGCTCGTGTTTTCTGTTCTCCGCGTCCTGAATATTCTGTACAGGCACTACGCCAAACTCCTTGGCCGCAATGAGATGCGAGGCATTGGAGTCAGGAGCACAGTCCTTATAGCTCCACACACCTTTCAGCTTGTGATTGGCTTCAGTGCCGTCGGCATTGAAGAAATCGACGGCTTTGCCCATGACGATATTTGCCTGCGCGTGTTTGTTTGTCCCCAGTGAGTCCTTGTCGGCTTTGCTGTCCTCTTTCTCTGTTCTGGTGTCATTCTGGTCGCTGTATCTCTTTCCCACAACTGACGGGAATATTATCCTTATAAGGGCCAGTAAGGCAACAATGGCAAAGAAGCCAAGAACATATTTTCGTTTTGAGATTTTTTTCTTTTTCATAATTCGTGTTGCAAAGGTAGTGTAAACCGAAGACAATACAAAACAAAATTGCTTTTTCCTTTGTTATTTCACTCATTTGCTGTAACTTTGCATCAATAATATATATTAGGTGTAAATTTGATAGAGAAGCATATTGTACTTGAGGACATTGATCCCGTAGTGTTCTATGGCGTGGGTAACGGACATCTGCAGATGCTGAAGTCCTTGTTTCCCAAGTTGAGGATTGTCGCGCGCGACAATGTAATCCGCGTTCTCGGCGACGAGGAGGAAATGGCGAAGATAGAAGACAACATTGAGACCATGCGCAAGCATGTGCTTAAGTACAACAAGATATCGGAAGAGGACATCCTCGACATTGTCAATGGCAAGAAGACCAAGGACGACGCCGTGAAGGGTGTTATCGTATATTCAGTGTCGGGGCGTCCGATAAAAAGCCGTTCCGGAAACCAGCAGAAACTCGTTGATGCTTTCGACAAGGACGACATGATCTTCGCCGTCGGTCCTGCCGGAACGGGAAAGACCTATCTGAGCATTGCCCTTGCTGTGAGGGCATTGAAGGAGAAGGCCGTGAAAAAGATTATCCTCAGCCGTCCTGCCGTGGAGGCCGGAGAGAAGCTTGGCTTTCTTCCCGGTGACATGAAGGAGAAGATAGACCCCTATCTGCAGCCGCTCTATGATGCCCTTGAGGATATGATACCCGCCGTGAAGCTCCAGGATATGATGGACAAGCATGTCATACAGATAGCTCCTCTGGCCTTCATGCGCGGTCGCACCCTCAGCGATGCCGTCGTTATCCTCGATGAGGCGCAGAACACCACGTCGGCACAGATACGTATGTTCCTCACGCGTATGGGCTGCAACACGAAGATGATTATCACCGGCGACCTGACACAGATAGACCTGCCGCGCTCGCAGACCAGCGGACTGAAGGAGGCTCTTAGCATCCTCTCCGGCATAGAAGGTATCAGTGTGGTGTCGCTGACAAAGAAAGACATCGTCCGACACAAACTCGTTACCCGTATCGTCAATGCCTATGAGGCTTACGACAAGGCCAGGGCACGCGCAGGCGAAGATGCAGCCGGTGCCGGCAAAGCTTCTGATGACTGACGGCAGTAATAAGAAAGAGATTTAACAACATAAATAAACAAACAAAGTTCATCCCCCACCACAGCCTTTCATCGGCGACGGATTTGTTCTCCTTTGTAAGCGCATGGCGAGGCTCATTAGTTATGAAAGCATTAACAAAGACTGATTTCCATTTCGATGGACAGAAGAGTGTTTACCACGGCAAGGTTCGTGACGTTTATGACATTGATGACGACCTTATCGTGATGGTCGCCACCGACAGAATCTCCGCCTTCGACGTCGTCCTGCCTGTTGGTATTCCCTACAAAGGACAGGTGTTGAACCAGATTGCAGCCAAGTTCCTTGACTCTACCAGCGACATCTGCCCTAACTGGAAACTCGCTACACCGGACCCGATGGTTACCGTAGGACTGAAGTGTGAGGGCTTCCGCGTAGAGATGATTATCCGTTCTATCCTCACCGGTAGCGCATGGCGCGCATACAAGGAGGGAGCACGTGAGCTTTGTGGTGTGAAACTCCCTGACGGCATGCGTGAGAACGAGCGCTTCCCGGAGCCAATCATCACCCCGACAACCAAGGCTGATGAGGGTCACGACATGAATATCTCCCGTGAGGAGATTATCAAGCAGGGCATTGTTAGTGCTGAGGATTACGCAGTCATCGAGGACTGGACACGTAAGCTCTTCGCACGCGGACAGGAGATTGCCGCTAAGCGCGGCCTTATCCTTGTCGACACGAAATATGAGTTCGGAAAGCGTGATGGCAAGCTTTACCTCATCGACGAGATACATACTCCTGACTCCAGCCGTTATTTCTACGCTGACGGCTATGAGGAGAAGTTCGAAAAGGGCGAGCCACAGCGTCAGCTCTCAAAGGAGTTTGTCCGTCAGTGGCTTATCGAGCAGGGCTTCATGAACCAGCCTGGACAGAAAATGCCGGAGATAACAGAGGAGTATGCTCAGAGCGTCAGCGACCGTTACATCGAACTTTACGAGCATATCACCGGTGAGAAGTTTGACAAGGCTGCCGAGGAGGGCGACATTGCCGCCCGCATTGAGAAGAATGTGAAGAACTACTTGGCTAACAGAAAATAAAATCGTTTCTCATCAGACCGTCGCCATGGTGATGGTCTGATGAGGAATATAACATATTTATGTACAAACAGGAGAAGATAAACCCGTACGGGAAGAAGGGTGAGAAAGATGCTCTCGTCCGAGAGATGTTCAACAACATCGCTCCCACCTACGACAGGCTGAACCATCTGATGTCGTTCGACATCGATAAGGGGTGGCGTAAAAAGGCTGTCCGTCAGCTCCTGCCCTACGAGCATAACCATATACTCGACATCGCTACGGGTACAGGCGACTTCGCCATCCTAGCCTCGCGGATTTTAAATCCGGAGAAGATTACCGCCGTCGACATTTCAGAGGGTATGATGAATGTGGGCAGGCTCAAAGCTAAGGAGGAAGGACTGGCTGATGTGATAGAATTCCGAAAGGAGGACTGTCAGAACATGTCTTTCCCCGATAATACCTTCGACGCTGTCATCTCGGCCTTTGGCATACGTAACTTCTCGGACCTCGACAAAGGACTCGCTGAGATGTGCCGTGTGCTGAAGAAAGGCGGGCACCTGAGCATAGTGGAACTCTCCACACCAGTCACGTTCCCTATGAAGCAGCTGTTTAAGGTCTATTCTCATGTGATGCTCCCTACCTACGGCCGTCTGATTTCTCACGACAGGAGTGCGTATGAGTATCTCACGAAGACAATCGAGGCTTTTCCTCAGGGAGAGCAGATGATGGATATCATCATGAAGGCAGGCTTCTCCAAGGCCGGTTTCCATCGTCTTACATCGGGCATCTGTACGATGTTCTTCGCCGAGAAATAAACGTCGAAGGGAGACAGGATAGCTTTGGTGATGTGGAAGCTATCCTTTAGGAGGGTGAAGGCTATGCTTTTGCAATGTAAGAGGTATGCTTTTGTTTCGCAGCATCGGTGCACTGATTACACATTATATATAATATAAGTAAACATTAGAAATACGCTTATGGACAAGTACGGACTGATAGGCTATCCGCTGGGACATTCGTTCTCGAAGAATTTCTTTAACGAGAAGTTTGAGGATGAGGATATTGATGCCCAGTATCTGAACTTCGAGTTGCCGAACATTGAGAGCCTGCCCGAAGTCATTGATATGAACCCGGAGCTCAAGGGCTTAAACGTAACCATTCCCTATAAGGAGAAAGTTATAAGCTATCTCGACTATATCAGTCCGGAGGCGCGTGCCATCGGAGCTGTCAATGTTATACGTGTGTCGCATAAGGGCAAGAATGTTGTCCTGCGCGGATACAACAGTGATGTCATCGGCTTCACCAAGAGTATAGAACCGCTCCTGGACAGGTACCATAAGAAAGCGCTCATACTGGGTACTGGTGGCGCTTCGAAGGCCATCAACTATGGTCTGCGGTCGCTGGGACTGGAGACGGTGTTTGTCAGCCGTTTCAAGCGTCCTGGGACGATACAGTATGATGAGATTACACCGGAGGTGATAAAAGAATATAACGTCATTGTCAACTGCACCCCTGTCGGCATGTACCCGAAAGTCGATGTGTGTCCGCAGTTGCCTTATGAGGCCATGGACTCTCATACGCTTCTCTATGACCTTATATACAATCCTGACCAGACATTGTTCTTGCAGAAAGGTGCCGAACGTGGCGCTACGGTGAAGAACGGATTGGAGATGCTCCTTCTGCAGGCTTTTGCCAGTTGGGAGTTCTGGAATGGAAAGGAGCAGTAGACCGCACGGGCATTGGCGGATACTTTAGAAAAGGAAAATATAAAACAAGTATAACAAATTAATCAAACTGCCTCCTTCGTTTATCATGGAAATGCCGGAAACGCAGCCCGGGAGACAGTGAGAGGCTTTTTTTATGAACAACAGATATATGATGCGTGGCGTGAGTGCCGCGAAGGAAGACGTACACAACGCGATAAAGAACATCGACAAGGGTATATTCCCTATGGCGTTCTGCAAGATTATCCCCGACATCCTCGGAGGTGATCCGGAGTACTGTAACATCATGCATGCCGACGGTGCCGGGACAAAGTCGAGCCTTGCATATATGTATTGGAAGGAAACGGGCGACCTTAGCGTATGGAAAGGCATCGCGCAGGATGCTGTGGTGATGAACACTGATGACCTTCTCTGTGTCGGCGCTGTCGACAATATCCTTGTCAGTTCAACCATCGGACGCAATAAGATGCTTATCCCCGGTGAGGTCATCTCAGCCATCATTAATGGTACCGACGAGCTCCTCGCCGAGCTCCGTGAGATGGGTATCGGTATATGGCCTACCGGCGGAGAGACAGCAGACGTCGGTGACCTCGTGCGCACCATCATTGTTGACTCTACGGTTACATGCCGAATGAAGCGTTCTGACGTCATAGACAATGCCAACATCCGTCCGGGCGATGTTATCGTCGGTCTGTCATCAACAGGTCAGGCTACTTATGAGCATCGTTATAATGGCGGCATGGGCAGCAACGGCCTGACCAGCGCACGTCATGATGTCTTCGCCAAGTACCTTGCCGAGAAATTCCCGGAGAGCTATGACCATAAGGTGCCGGACGAACTGGTTTATAGCGGCGACAAACACCTCACGGATAAGATTGAGGGAGTGCCGGTGAATGCCGGTGAACTTGTGCTCTCCCCGACGCGTACCTATGCTCCGGTGATAAAGAAACTTCTCGATGAGCTCCGTCCGGAAATTCACGGAATGGTCCATTGTACGGGTGGCGCGCAGACAAAGGTCCTGCACTTCGTAGGTGAGAACTGCCATGTGGTCAAAGACAATATGTTCCCTGTGCCTCCTCTGTTCAAGCTCATCCACGATGAGAGCGGCACCGACTGGAAGGAGATGTATCAGGTCTTCAACATGGGACACCGTATGGAAATCTATGTGCGTCCGGAGATTGCTGAGAAGGTTATCGCCATCAGCAAGAGTTTTAACATCGATGCACAGAAGATAGGATATATTGAGGAAGGCAAACGCTCGCTGACTATAAAGAGTGAGTTCGGAGAGTTCAATTATTAATAACGCTTTGAAAGGAATATGAACAACATACTGGAAAAACTTGACGGACTGGAGGCACGTTTCGAAGAGGTCGGCACACTGATTACCGACCCTTCGGTCATTGCCGACCAGCAACGCTATGTCAAGCTTACGAAAGAATATAAGGAACTGGAAGATATCATGGCAGCGCGAAAGAAATACGTTGCCTGCCTCAATGCGATAAAGGAAGCTAAGGACGTGCTGGCCAACGAGAAGGACCCTGACATGAAGGAACTGGCACGTGAGGAACTCTCAGAGAATGAGGACCTTCAGCCTAAGCTGGAGGAGGAGATAAAACTCGCTCTCGTACCTAAGGACCCTGAGGACGCCAAGAACGTTCAGATGGAGATACGTGCCGGTACGGGTGGTGATGAGGCTGCGCTCTTCGCCGGAGACCTCTTCAACATGTACAAACGCTATTGTGAGAAGAAGGGCTGGAAGCTCTCTGTCACCGATGCCAATGAGGGAACGGTAGGAGGATATAAGGAGATAGACTTCGCCGTGGAGGGTGACAATGTCTATGGCACTCTGAAGTATGAGTCGGGTGTCCACCGCGTGCAGCGTGTGCCGGCAACGGAGACACAGGGACGTATGCACACCTCCGCCGCTACTGTCGCTGTTCTCCCCGAGGCCGAGAAGTTCGAGGTGCATATCAATGAGGGTGATATCAAATGGGATACCTTCCGCTCCTCCGGTGCCGGTGGCCAGAATGTCAATAAGGTCAGCTCCGGTGTCCGTCTGCGTTATCCGTGGAAGAACCCTGAGACCGGCGAGGTGGAGGAGATACTCATTGAGTGTACCGAGACCCGTGACCAGCCAAAGAACAAGGAGCGTGCTCTGAGCCGTCTGTACACTTACATCTATGACCACGAGCACCAGAAGTATGTCGACGACATCTCCAACCGCCGCCGCTCACTGGTCTCCACCGGTGACCGCTCGGCAAAGATCCGTACATACAACTTCCCGCAAGGACGTGTCACCGACCATCGTATAGGATACACCACCCATGACCTGCAAGGCTTCCTCGGTGGCGATATTCAGGCAATGATAGACGCGCTGACTGTTGCGGAGAATGCCGAGAAACTGAAAGAATCGGAATTGTAAAGAAAACGTTCCTCTTTCTCAAGGGGATATTTCACGTCTTAATCATGAACAGAAAAGAATTAGTCAATCAGATATTTTCTAAGAAGAGTTTCCTGTGCGTCGGCTTGGACACTGACACACGGAAGATTCCGGAGTTCCTCCTTAAGGAGGATGACCCAGTGTATGCTTTCAACAAGGCTATTATAGACGCCACGGCACCTTATTGCGTGGCTTACAAGCCGAACCTAGCCTTCTATGAGGCTTCTGGGGTGAAAGGTATTGCGGCTTTCGAGCGCACGGTAAACTATCTGAAGGAGAACTATCCGAACCATTTCGTCATTGCTGACGCGAAGCGTGGCGACATCGGGAACACCTCCGCTATGTATGCGCGGACCTTCTTTGAGGAGTATGACCTTGATGCTCTCACCGTCGCACCTTATATGGGTGAGGACAGCGTGACACCGTTCCTCGGATATAAGGACAAGTGGGTCATTCTGCTTGCTCTCACCAGCAATAAGGGTAGTCATGACTTCCAGCTTACCGAGGACAAGGACGGCGAGCGTCTTTTTGAAAAGGTGATCCGTAGGGGTCAGGAGTGGGGCAATGACGAGAATATGATGTATGTCGTCGGAGCCACACAGGGAAAGATGTTTGAGGATATACGCCGTGTGGCACCAAACCATTTCCTCCTTGTTCCAGGTGTGGGCGCGCAAGGTGGAAGTCTGCAGGAGGTTTGCAAGTATGGCATGATTAAGGACTGTGGCCTTCTTGTCAACTCGTCGCGTGGTATCATCTACGCTTCTAATGGCAAGGACTTTGCCGAGGCTGCTGCGGAAAAGGCTAAGGACCTTCAGCAACAGATGGCAGAGGTGCTCGGGTAAGAAACGTGACAAGAACGGAAGATTTTTTTTGTGAAGTCGCATGGTTCGTTCTGTCCTAAAATTCAGCCGGATAGATTGAAAAATGTGTTTTTCTTTTTGTGTTGTCTCCCGTTTGTTGTATCTTTGCAGATAAATTGGAAAAAACAGAGGTAAACTAATATGTTATTAGAAAAGATAGATGCACTTCTTGATGAGGTGCAGAAAGCACATGCCGAGAATGCCGAGCAGCTTGAGCAGTTGCGTCTGAAGTACCTGAGCAAGAAAGGAGCCGTCAGCGAGCTGATGGGTGAGTTCCGTAATGTTGCCAAGGATCAGAAGAAGGCTATTGGCATAAAGATTAACGAACTCAAGACGAAAGCCCAGGAGAAGATTAATGAGCTCCGTGACCAACTGGAGACCCAGGAGGCGCAGAGCGATGATATTGATCTGACACGTACGGCATATCCTGTGGAGCTTGGCACACGCCATCCTCTGACTGTTGTTAAGAACGAGATTATCGACATCTTCAGTCGTATGGGCTTCACATTGTACCAGGGCCCTGAGGTCGACGATGACAAGCATGTGTTCACCATGCTGAACTTTGCCGCAGACCATCCGGCACGCGACATGCAGGATACCTTCTTCATAGAGCAGAGCGATCCTAACGATGTGACGAAGAACGTCCTCCTTCGCAGTCATACTTCAGGTGATGAGGCTCATTATATGGAGACTCATGAGCCGCCAATCCGTGTGCTGTGCCCAGGACGTGTTTATCGTAACGAGGCTATCTCAGCACGCGCTCACTGTTTCTTCCATCAGGTGGAGGGCTTGTATGTCGACAAGAACGTTGGTTTCACCGACCTGAAGCAGGTGCTCCTGACCTTTGCGCGTGAGATGTTCGGACCGGACACAAAGATTCGTCTGCGTCCAAGCTATTTCCCGTTCACCGAGCCAAGTGCGGAGATGGACATCTCCTGCAATATCTGTGGCGGTAAGGGCTGCGGATTCTGTAAGGGCACAGGATGGGTGGAAATCCTCGGTTGTGGTATGGTAGACCCACACGACCTCGCTGCTTGTGGCATAGACCCGAACGTCTATACCGGTTATGCTTTCGGAATGGGTGTTGAGCGTATCGCAAACCTTAAGTATCGCGTGAGCGATCTCCGTATGTTCTCTGAGAACGATACACGATTCCTCAGAGAGTTTGAAAGTGCTTATTAATAAGTAATTCTTAAAATACAAAAAGCCTTCCCTACAAAGGGAAGGCTTTTTTGTTGCTGTTGGATAAGGAGCGTGTCTTTCGTATTAAAGGACTATGGTAATGCCCTGATCATATTTACATCTTTAATAGGTTCGATGAGATGGTAGTCAGGAGACTACATTCGTTGTTGGTAATGGTTGAAATGGCTCATTATCTCAGCCATGAAAGGCGTTAGCTCCCTGTTATGCGTTCTACCGTATTTGTCGATTTGCTGTAAGGCGTATGTTATGTACAGCCGCTCCTGTGCCCTGGAAATGGCTACGTAGAACTTCCGCGCGTCCTCTTCGTCTTTCCGTTTGTCGTTATTAAAGAAGTTGGGATAGCGTCCGTCGGCCGCATCGAAGACAATGACATTGTCAAACTCCAGACCTTTCGCCTTGTGTACTGTGGTGACGTAAATCTTCTCCTTAATGCTCTTGGAGTTGCAGAAGTCGGCTTCCTTCATTGTGTTGAGGTCTATGAGATACCGTGCCAACTGGTCGAGGAGGGGACGGTGGCGGTATTCCGGTTCAAGGATATCACCTGATATGTAGTCAAGGACATAGCTGAATTTCTCTACATTATTTATATAGTCGCCGTCGGCAAGATATTTGTATGCCTCTTTAAGCTCACGGATGAGAGGAGGCTCCGCTGTGGTAACGGCAGCATAGAGGTCGTGGAGTGTCCTACTGTAAAGTTCAAAATAGTTCCGACGCAGTTTGTCGCCGAGCGGAACGACCTTCGGGTGGTTGATGAAGGCAAGCTGTATGTCGGCCTTTTCTGTTGCCTTCTGATGACAGAAAACTAGCAGACTGACAGTGGCCGCTGTATCGTCGATAGCCTGATGTGAGTTCGTTCCCTCCAGCTTGAAGGCTGCAAGGAGCGCCTCCAACTTGTAGCTGTGGAGGTTTGGTATTAGAAGACGTGTCAGCTTTAGCGTATCATAATAGACATTTGGATGAGCTCGCATGCTGTCGTCAAGATAACGTTTCATATTGTTGTCGAGGATGTTGTAGTCGTAGTTGACATTATGTCCGACAATGGGGCCGTCGCCGATGAACGACAGGAAAATCCTTAGGGCATCCTCATGGCTCAGCAGTTCTCCATGTTCATCCTTCTCTTTGTAAATGTCATACATCGGGTTGACCTTACTGCCAAGCATCGGCGGTATCTCCTTGTCAGTCCTGATGTATAGGTCCAAAGGTTCACCGACCTGCTCGCCGTTTAGAACCTTGATGGCTGATATCTCTATGATGTCATCGGAGAACACGTCAAGACCGGTGGTCTCAGTGTCGAAGACGACAATGGGACCACTCTTATAGCTCTTCAGAAACTCCAGTATGTATGAGCTGCGGTCGTACTGCATAAAATCGACCGGTGTCAGCGACAGCATCTTCAGCTTTCTCAGAAACCGTCTTGCCAGTGAATTTGTCTGAAAGACTTTCATGCCTTTGAGCACCCTGGCCCAGCTGATGAAATTGGTCTCGTTCGTTACGACATCGAGATGAGCGAAGAGGAGTTTCATCTCGTTGGTGGAGAACAAGTCCTTGCCTGACACCTTGAAGTGCGGTATGGCCTGAGTGGTCATGGCGTCACTGATAGCATCAGCATCACGGTTGGAACTTACTATCACGGCCGTGCGGTCGTCGGGATGCTTGTCCAGCAGCTCCGCGGCAAGGGTAGCGACATCTTCTATCTCCTTATCGATGGTCCTGGAGGCTATTATCCGCAGATCATCTGTTGTGGCCTTAACTTTCCGGTCGGTGGTTGGCAGTAGGTCGGTTTTTATGTTCAGTGTCTTGGAGGCATAGTCGTTGAAGACATCCAGCAGGTAACTCGGTGAACGGTGGTTCTTTGTCAGATGATGTATATGGCCCTTACAGCGCATGCGGAGTTCCATAAGCGTCTCCATCTTTGCCCCCATAAAAGAGAAAATGGCTTGTTGCTCATCACCGAGGTACATGACAGTATAGTCCTTCTCCGCCGTGAGCAGGTCTATGATGGCCAGCTGCATCTCGTTGAGGTCTTGAACCTCGTCGACCTGTATCCAGTGATAGTAGTTATAGGCACGCTCCTCCGTGGGTTTGGCTTTGTCCTCCCTGTAAGCGTCATAGGTGTAGAGCAGAAGGTCCTCGAAGTCGAGCATGTCGTTCTCACGTTTGTACTGTTCAAACATACTTGCATAGTACATCTTCAGCGTCAGGTTTCTTATGCTCTTTGCCATGTCCTGGCCTACAAGCGGCGCATTGGCATCGTCGATATATGACCCTGCGTTATGGTAAATGTCAATCATCGACTGGGTGTTGAAGTCGAACTTCTGCAGTTGACAGATTTTCTTAAGTGCCAGGCGGTTCTCCTCTGTGAACGACTCAGGGTGCAGATAGACCTGCATGGGATGCTCATGTTCTATCTGGTACATGAGATGCTGAAAGAAGATGATCTCCTGATATACCTTGTATCGGCGGTAATCACCCATCACCGTCTCGTCATCCTCGTGCATGTAGTCGGCAATGATGCTTACCGATTCCTCATCGTCGATAATCGATGAGTCGGCATTGACGACCCCACCGTCGAAGAGAAAACGGGAACAATAACGGTGGACATTGCCAACCTGCAGGTCAGCGACGGAGTCATCGTTGATGCGTTTGCTTATCCTGTTGAGCATTTCGCGCGACGCTCGGTTGGTGAATGTCAGACAGAGCATGTCGTCATACGGCACACCATGGTCATGGGCATAGCATATCCTCTCGGCGAGGGTATGCGTCTTGCCGCATCCCGGAGGAGCAAGAACAAGGTGATAGCCGTTGCGCGCCTGTACGACCTCGCGCTGACAGTCGTCCAACTGGGATAGATACTCGTTATGGTCCATTCTTGTTTGTTTCTGGTTAATACCTGCAAAGATAACATTTTATTATGGTCTTTGGATAAAGTATGAGAATTTTTTATGGCTAATTGTACAGTTCTTTACATATATTGTATTACCTTTGCACTTAAATCGTCTAACGAAATATGAAAAAACTGATACTGCCGATACTGTTTGGGTTCATCGCCGTTATTGCACTTGCTTCAAGGCGCAATACTTTTACGGAGATAATACCAAATCCAGAAGGCAAAAACTACATATACCGCATCACGCTGAAAGACAAGGCGGAGACACCCTTCAGCCTTTCTGAACCGGAGAAGTTCCTGTCTCTGAAGAGCATAGAGCGTCGCCGCAGGCAGGGATTGGCTATAGACTCTACCGACCTGCCCGTTTCTCCGGCATACCTGAGGCAGATACAACGGCACGGTGTCGAGGTGGTGGGCGTCAGCAAATGGAACAATACGGTCCTTGTGAGAAGTGAGAACCGCCAGCGTCTGGAACATCTTCAGCGTCTTCCTTTTGTCAGCAAGACCCTGAAGGTGTGGGAATCGCTCGACTCCATACCTGCGCCACTCGGACGCGACTATATAGAGCCGAAGTTCCAGAGTTGGGATACTGTCAGCGGGAAGTACTATGGTGACGGACAAGCGCAGATAGAGAGTCTCGATGGCGTGCGCCTTCATGATGCCGGGTTCAGAGGAGAGGGAATGACCATTGCCGTTATTGATGCCGGCTTCATGAATGTTGACAAGATTAAGGCGTTCAACAATGTCAATATCATCGGCTCACACAACTTCGTCGTTCCGTCGCCGTCAAGTATATACAAGCAGATGGACCATGGGACGAAGGTTCTTTCGACTATGGCTATGAACCAGCCGAACATCTTCGTGGGTACAGCTCCCGACGCTGGTTATCTTCTTCTGCGCTCGGAGGACTATGGCTCGGAGAATATCGTTGAGGAGGACTACTGGGCTGAGGCGGCGGAATTTGCCGACAGTGTCGGGGTAGACATTATATCATCATCTCTTAGCTATCATCATTTTGACGATCCGTTCGTCAACCACCATTATTATGAGCAGGACGGAGTGACGGCTTTGATATCCCGGACGGCATCCATGTTGGCAGCCAAGGGTATTATCTGCGTCAACAGTGCCGGAAACGACGGCATGGGCTCATGGAAGAAAATCGGATTTCCCGCAGACGCACGCGACATACTTACCGTTGGCGCTGTTACCTATCAGGGCCTTAACTCTCCTTTTAGCTCTGTCGGACCAACTGCCGACGGACGGGTGAAGCCTGACGTTATGGCAATAGGCAGTTCAACATCGGTTGTCAGTGGCAGTGGCTCCATACAGCATGACAACGGCACGTCTTTCTCGTGTCCGACCCTTGCCGGAATGGTGGCTTGTCTGTGGCAGGCTCTTCCCAATAAGACAGCCCGGCAGATTATAGACATCGTCAGGGAGTCCGGAAATAATGTTGAACATCCTGACAATATATATGGTTTCGGCACCCCGGACTTTTGGAAAGCTTATCAGATAGGACTCGGCCGGTAGCTACCGTGGCATAAAGCAATAGGAAATATGCAGAAGCACCTTACACTATATGAACTGAACGGCCTCGTTCGCAAGGTTATCGAGACGACCCTTACACAAGAGTACTGGGTAGAGGCTGAGCTGTCGGAATGCAGGGAGAACCATGGCCATTGTTACATGGAACTCATTGAGAAGGATGGTGCCTCAAACACGCCTGTCGCCAAGGCCTCGGCAAAATGCTGGAGAAGTACGTGGATGGTGATACGTCCCTATTTCGAGCGCATTACAGGGCAGAGCCTTGCCAAGGGCATGAAGGTGTTGTTGAAGGTCTATCCGCAGTTTCATGAGCAGTATGGCTTCTCCTGGATAGTAACGGATATAAATCCGGAGTTTACACTTGGAGATATGGCTCGCAAACGCCAGGAGATTATACGGCAACTGAAGTCAGAAGGAGTCTTTGATCTTCAGAAGGAACTCGTCATCCCGATGTTCGCCCAGCGCATAGCGGTCATCTCCTCAGCCACTGCCGCGGGCTATGGTGACTTCTGTAATCAACTCTCGGACAATGATTACGGTTTCGTCTTCCAAACGGAACTCTTCACCGCTGTGATGCAAGGTGAAAGGGTAGAGGAGAGTGTCATTGCAGCCCTGGACAGGATAAACGATAGAATTGACGACTTCGACGTGGTGGTAATCATTCGTGGAGGAGGTGGTACGGCCGACTTCAGCGGTTTTGACACGCTGGCACTCGCTGAGAATGTTGCAAACTTTCCTTTGCCCATTATTACTGGAATTGGTCATGAGCGTGATGAGTGCGTCCTCGACATGGTTTCCAATACACGCGTGAAGACACCAACAGCCGCCGCGGCATTGCTCATCGATAATCTTGCACGAGTATACACATTCCTTCAGGACGCCCAGAATGCAATAGTAAACAACATAGAACACGCATTAGACTATGAGAAGATGAGGCTAGACAGGTTGGTGAGGCAGATACCACTGCTGTTCTCCATGGTAAAGACCAAGGAGAAGGCGCGGCTGACGAACGCTGCCATGGCCCTGCGCTCAGCCAGCGATGCTTGTCTGCAAAGCAAAAGGTTGGCTTTTACGACGGTTGTACGCCTCCTCCATAATGCACAGGGACATCTCCTTGATGACTACAGAAACCACTTGAAACAGCTGGAACTGCAGTTGCGCACCTTAGACCCCAAGAGAATGCTGCGCTATGGTTACAGTATAACGCGCATAAACGGACATGCCATTCGCGACGCCAAAGAGTTGAAACCTGGCAGCGAGATAGAGACTACACTTGAAAAAGGAACCATAAAATCTATAGTAAGATGAAAGAAGCAAAACAATTCAAATACGAGGACGCTATCCATGAGCTTGAGGATATAGTCGAGAGCATGGAAAACAATGAACTGGACATTGACTCCATGGCCACAAAACTCAAGCGGGCACAGGAACTTATCAAGCTCTGTAAAGATAAACTGACCAAAACCGATGCCGAGATAAAGAAAATATTGGCTGACGACAAACAGTAGATAGTGCAAAATACTACGGATTATTCATATTTTATCGTTGACAAGTTGTAGATTACATAAAATATTTGTACTTTTGCAACGAATTAAAATAAAACATAGTTTTATAACAAAGCATAGATTTAAAATTACATATTTATTATGAAAGATTTAGATTGGGCTAACTTGTCTTTCGGTTACATGAAGACCGACTACAATGTACGTTGTTGTTATCGTGACGGTAAGTGGGGCGAGATAGAAGTCTGCTCCGATGAATTCCTTAAGTTGCACATGGCAGCTACCTGCCTGCACTACGGCCAGGAGGCTTTCGAGGGAATGAAGGCTTACCGGTGCCCGGACGGAAAAGTACGCACATTCCGTGTCAAGGACAATGCGGCACGCCTGCAGAGCACATGCGACGGCATCGTTATGCCGAAGGTTCCTACTGAGCTTTTCGAGGAAATGGTAAACAAAGTAGTGCGCCTCAATCAGGATTACATCCCAACATACGAGAGCGGTGCTACATTATATATTCGTCCACTGCTCATCGGTATATCCGCACAGGTCGGCGTGCATCCTTCAAAAGACTATCTGTTCCTGATCTTCGTAACACCTGTAGGTCCATACTTCAAGGGTGGCTTCCAAAGTAACAAGTACGCAATCATACGCGACTACGACCGTGCTGCTCCTCTAGGCACAGGTATCTATAAGGTAGGTGGTAACTATGCCGCTTCCCTGAAGGCCCACACTATAGCAGCATCAAAGGGCTATGGTTCGGAGTTCTACCTTGACTCAAAGGAAAAGAAATATGTCGACGAGTGCGGCGCTGCCAACTTCTTCGGTATAAAGAACAACACATACGTTACTCCTAAGTCGACAAGCATCCTGCCGTCAATTACCAACAAGAGTCTGATTCAGATTGCGGAGGACTTGGGACTGAAGGTCGAGCGCCGTCCTGTTCCTGTTGAGGAACTCGACACCTTTGAGGAGGCTGGCGCATGCGGCACGGCAGCTGTCATCTCTCCTATCTCTGAGCTCGACGACCTTGACACAGGTAAGAAGTATAAGTTCGGCGATAAGCCAGGACCATGGTCCACAAAACTCTACAACACGCTCCGTGGAATACAGTACGGAACTGTTGAGGACAAGCATGGCTGGACAAACGTAGTGATTGACTAATTTATAGGCCCGGCTCCTTTTACAGATAAGGAGCCGGGCTTCTTCTTTTCTGATATCTTAGAGTATCTTACAATCCACATGCGACTTGTTCGTAATATCGTCTTTGTAAACGTGATAATGTCATTAAAAAACTGATACAGGGCCGGAGAATTGAAATTTATCCTTAGTTTTGTTGTCCTATCGGATTAATAGTTGTAACTTTGCCATCAGAATCAAAGAGATAAGATATTGAACGATAGTAAGATAATAAACGACCCCGTCTTCGGATTTATAAAAATACCGAAGGGACTTCTCCTGAATATTGTTAAGCATCCGTTGATGCAAAGGCTAACAAGGATAAAACAACTTGGAATGGGCAATGTCGTTTATCCTGGAGCACAGCATACACGTTTCCTTCACTCCATAGGCGCTTTTCACTTGATGAGTGAGGCGGTGCTTTCGTTGGAACAGAAGGGCGTTTTCATCTTTGACGTCGAGGCGGAGGCCGTCGAGGCAGCCATCCTTATGCACGATATCGGTCATGCACCGTTCTCTCATGTCCTTGAGAACACTCTTATACACGGCATCAGTCATGAGGAGATATCGCTTATGATGATGCAGAGAATTAACGACGAAATGCATGGCGAACTTAACCTCGCCATAAAGATTTTTAAGGATGAATACCCTAAGCGCTTCCTTCATCAGCTTATCTCAAGTCAGTTGGATGTCGACCGCCTGGACTATTTGCGCAGGGACAGCTTTTTTACTGGTGTTACGGAGGGAAATATCGGCTCTGCGCGTATCATAAAGATGCTCAATGTCGTTGATGATGCGTTGGTAGTAGAGTCGAAAGCAATTTACTCCATCGAGAACTATCTTACCTCCAGAAGACTGATGTATTGGTCTGTGTACCTGCATAAGACTGTGGTGGCCTACGAGAAGACCCTTATCAACACACTTCGGCGTGCGGAGTATCTTGCAAAGCGTGGGTGGGATATCTTTGCTTCTCCTGCATTGAAGTATTTCCTGGATAATGACATTGACGCCAAATGGTTCGAAGAACATCCCGAGGCTCTTGACTTTTACAGCCAGCTCGATGACAGTGATATATGGTCTGCGCTGAAGGTATGGTCACAGTCGGAAGATAAAATTCTCTCGGTACTCGCCTCTGACGTCATCAACCGCCGCATCTTCAAGGTAGAGGTCCATGATGAACCGGTAGCAGAGGAGGAGATAGAAACCATAAGAAAGACGATAGGAGAGAAGATGGGCGTTGATGCTGCCGATGTGGATTACTTTATGAGTGTAAGCGCAGTACAAAAGGATATGTACGACATTAACGACGACCATATCTCTATTCTTTATAAGGATGGTACAATAAAAGATATTGCCGACGCGTCGGAGCTTCTCAACGTAGATCTGCTGTCCAGAAAAATCAGGAAATATTACCTTTGTTACCAACGTTTCTGATAATTAGGGTCGCACGGACACCTGATTGTCGGGTGGCCAGCTATGAAAATAAGTTCCCATTTATTTTGCATTGTATGCGATTTTCAGTATCTTTGCCAGCAAAATAGAAATCAAACTAATATTATGGAGTTTACAGCAAAGCAGATAGCCCAGTTTATCCAAGGGCGTGTTGAGGGTGACGAGAACGCCACTGTCAACACTTTTGCAAAGATAGAGGAAGGCAAATCGGGCGCTATTTCGTTCCTTGCCAATCCGAAATACACACATTATCTTTATCAGACCAACTCTACCATCGTCCTCGTCGACGAGAGCATAGAGTTGGAGAAACAGGCAAAACCAACGCTTATCCGCGTGAAGAATGCCAGGGACTGTGTTGCAAAGCTACTGCAACTCTATGAGAGTATGCGGCCAAAGAAGCAGGGTATCGACTCTTTGGCATTTATTTCCCCTAAGGCTAAGGTCGGAAAGGATGTATATATCGGAGCCTTCGCCTATATCGGCGATGGCGCTGTAATCGGCGACGGCACTCAGATTTATCCTCATGCCACGGTGATGGACAATGTTACCATAGGCACCAACTGTATCATATATCCTAATGTCAGCATATACCATGACTGCCGGCTTGGAAACAATGTTACTATCCATAGCGGCTCGGTGATTGGCGCTGACGGCTTTGGCTTTGCTCCTAACCAGCAGACAGGACAATACGACAAGATCCCGCAGATAGGTATCGTTACCATAGAGGACGATGTGGAGATTGGTGCCAACACTTGTGTGGACCGTTCTACCATGGGTAGCACCTTTGTCCGTAAGGGCGTGAAACTCGATAACCTCGTGCAGATAGCCCATAACACCGATATCGGCGAGAATACCGTGATGAGTGCTCAGGTCGGTATTGCCGGCTCTACGAAGGTCGGTCAGTGGTGTATGTTTGGTGGTCAGGTAGGCATTGCCGGTCATATCACCATAGGTGATAAAGTGTTCCTCGGAGCGCAGAGCGGTGTGCCGGGGTCTCTTAAGAGCGATCAGACCCTTATAGGTACTCCGCCTATGGAACCGCGTCCTTATTTCAAGTCGCAGGCTATTTTCCGCAGACTGCCCGAGCTCTATAAGCAGATTAATGAACTGCAGAAGGAAGTCGACAAACTTAAGGCGCAGAATAAATAATACATATCTTTCGACCTCATCAGGCTTTTAAAAGCCTTTTATCCACAATAGGATAATACTGGTCGGGAAACAATATAGTTTAATTTAAATAAGAAAGCCCTTCCGGCGTACCTCGCACAGTAAGTGATTTTCTTCAGGAGGGACGGACATGGGTAATATAACAGCAATGGAAGCAACTAAACAAAAGACTCTGAAAGGCAGTTTCTCACTATTTGGCAAGGGACTGCATACAGGTTTGAGTTTAACCGTAACATTCAATCCGGCACCGGAGAATCATGGATTAAAGATACAGAGAATAGACCTTGACGGACAGCCTACCATAGATGCTCTCGCTGAGTATGTCGTTGACACTCAGCGTGGCACCGTCGTCGCTAATGGTGACGTGCGCGTGGGCACTATCGAGCATGGTATGGCCGCTCTCTACGCTATGGGTGTAGACAACTGTCTCATTCAGGTCAACGGCCCGGAGTTCCCAATCCTTGACGGCTCAGCAGAGAAATACGTTGAGAAGATTAAGGAGATTGGTCTTGTAGAGCAGAATGCTCCGAAGGATTACTATATCATCCGTCATAAGATAGAGATTAAGGACGGAGAGTCGGTCATCACGATACTTCCTGACGACCAGTTCTCCATCACGGCAATGTGCTCCTTCGAGTCTAAGTTCATACGCAGTCAGTTTGCCACACTCGATGATATCAACAAGTTTGCTGACGAGATATCACCAGCGCGTACTTTCGTATTTGTCCGCGACATTATGCCTCTTCTTCAGGCCAACCTTATCAAAGGCGGAGACCTCGACAATGCAATTGTCATCTACGAAAAGGAAGTCTCGCAGGAGAAACTCGACCAGCTTGCCGACTTCCTTAAAGTGCCGCATATCGATGCCACACATATAGGTTACATCCAGCATAAACCGCTGTTGTGGGACAACGAGTGCACACGCCATAAGCTCTTGGACATCATCGGCGACATGGCTCTTATCGGCAAACCGATCAAAGGCCGTATCATCGCTACACGTCCGGGACATACCGTGAACAACAAGTTCGCGCGGCTGATGCGTAAGGAAATCCGCAAGCATGAGATACAGGCACCTATCTACGACCCTAACGAGGAGCCGGTAATGGATAACATCCGCATCCGTGAACTGTTGCCACACCGCTATCCTATGCAGCTCGTCGATAAGATTATTGCCGTAGGACCATCAAGTATCGTTGGTGTGAAGAACATCACCGCCAACGAGCCTTTCTTCCAGGGACACTTCCCGCAGGAACCAGTTATGCCGGGAGTCCTTCAGATTGAAGCCATGGCACAGTGTGGCGGTCTGCTGGTACTCTCCCAGGTAGAGGAGCCGGAGCGCTGGTCCACTTACTTCCTGAAGATAGACGGTGTGAAGTTCCGTCAGAAAGTCGTTCCGGGCGACACCCTCCTGTTCCGCGTGGAGCTGCTGGCTCCTCTTCGTCATGGCATAAGCACTATGAAGGGCTATATGTTCGTTGGCGACCACGTCGTCTCCGAGGCCACCTTCACTGCTCAAATAGTCAAGAACAAATAAAAACTAATATGAATCAAATAAGTCCGTTAGCATACGTCCATCCAGAAGCAAAGCTTGGTGACAACAATGTCATTGGCCCTTTCTGCTATATTGATAAGAATACCGTCATCGGAGACAACAACGTTTTCCAGAATAGTGTAACCATAAACTATGGTGCACGAATAGGAAACGGTAATGAGATATTCCCAGGAGCAAGCATCTCCACAAAGCCGCAGGACCTCAAGTTCAAGGGCGAGGACACCATTTGTGAGGTGGGCGACAACAACTCTATTCGTGAGAACGTTACCATCTCCCGTGGCACGGCCTCAAAAGGCACTACGAAGGTGGGCAGCAACAACCTCCTTATGGAGAACATGCATATCGCCCACGACTGTGTCATGGGTTCAAACCTTATCATCGGCAACTCTACAAAGTTTGGAGGTGAGGTACAGGTCGACGACAACGCCGTTGTCTCTGCCGAAGTGCTCTGTCATCAGTTCTGCCGTGTGGGCAGTTATGTGATGATACAGGGCGGAAGCCGTTTCTCAATGGACATCCCGCCATACATCATCGCCGGTAAGGAGCCTATCCGCTACGCAGGAATTAATATCATAGGCCTGCGCCGTCATGGATTTTCCAATGACCTTATAGAACTCATCCATAATGCTTACCGCATCCTTTACAGCGATGGGACAAGGCAGGAAAATATCAACAAGATAAAGAGTGAGCTTCAGGTAACCAAGGAGATACAGTATATCATTGACTTCGTAGAGTCCTCAAAGCGGGGAATCATCAAGTAAATGGTATTCTGTTGGTACAGACTCCTTCAAAAATGAAGACCCTTATAGTAATAACAGGACCTACAGGTGTTGGCAAGACGGAGCTTTGTCTCCGTATTGCCAACACTTTTCGTATACCCATAATCAATGCAGACTCCCGTCAGCTCTACAAGGAGATACCCATAGGCACTGCCGCACCAACGGCAGAGCAGCTTGCAGAGGTGAGACATTATTTCGTCGGCTGTCTGCATCTGACGGATTATTACAGTGCATCCAACTATGAGCAGGACGTCCTACGGCTGCTCGATGACCTTTTCCGGGGCTCTGACCTCGCACTTATGACCGGTGGAAGCATGATGTATATCGATGCAGTATGCAAGGGAATAGACGATATACCTACCATCCGCGACGATATAAGAGCAATGATGAAGCAGCGTCTTGCCGACGAGGGACTGCCTGCACTCGTCGAGGAACTGCATAAACTCGACCCGGAGCATTGGGAAATCGTGGACAAGAACAATCCGCGGCGTGTCGTCCACGCTCTGGAAATATGCCACCAGACCGGCCGTACCTATACTTCTTTCCGTCATAACGAGCCTAAGAGACGGCCGTTCAGCATTATAAAGATAGGGCTTAACAGACCACGTGCCGAACTCTATGACCGAATCAATGCCAGAACACTCGAAATGGTTCATGGCGGCCTCGTCGAGGAAGCCTTGAGAGTCTTGCCTTTCCGTGATGTCAATGCCCTGAACACCGTAGGATATAAGGAGATGTTTGACTATCTCGACGGACTGACTACCCTCGATGAGGCTATATTCAGGATACAAAGCAACACCCGCCGTTATGCCCGCAAACAGCTCACGTGGTTCAAACGTGATGGGCAAATGAGATGGTTTGAACCCGATAATATTGAAGAAATCTTAAATTATATATACGCAAGGATATAGATTGCAACGATTTACTTAACTTTGCATATTATTAGACTCTATAGTCTTGCACTCACAACCCCATCATTCAACAGCTATACAGCATGTTTAAGAAGATTTTTAATATATTCAAGTCAATATGGAAAGGATTCATAGGATTCTTCCCATGGTACGCCAATCTCTATAGAGGACGCAAATGGTACACCAAGATTGCGGTGGGACTGACGTCGTTTGTCGTCTTCCTGTTCCTCTATCTGGGAATGGTCGACATCAACTTCCTTTGGCTCTTTGGTAAGTCGCCGGGCTTCTATGAGATAATGACCCCGCCGAAGAATGCCGGCAGTGAGGTGTTCAGCTCTGACGGTGTGCTTCTTGGCCGTTATCTTAAGGAGAACAGAATACCGGTGAGGTATAACGAGATCACACCATCCTTCTGGCACGCGCTTATAGACACCGAGGATGAGCGCTTCTATGAGCATCATGGCATCGACTTCGAGGGTATCGGAGGCGCTGTGAAGGATGCCGTGACTCACAATGGAGCCCGTGGAGCCTCTACTATCACACAGCAGCTGGCCAAGAACCTCTTCCAGGTGCGCCGTGGCAACTCGCAGGGGCTCTTCGGACGTATCCCTGGTGTACGCCTTATCGTCGATAAGAGTAAGGAATGGATTATAGCCATCAAGCTGGAGCTTATCTACAGTAAGGATGCTATCCTCACCATGTATGCCAATACCGTGGACTTCGGTAACAACGCCTTTGGCATCAAGACAGCGGCAAAGACTTATTTCAACACCACTCCTGACAAGCTGACGCCCGAGCAGGCAGCCCTACTTGTAGGAATGCTCAAGGCCACATCTTATTATAATCCTATAAGTCATCCGGCCAACTCACTTAAGCGCCGCAACCAGGTCCTCATCAATATGCGTAACCACAACGACCTGACTGCCGAGGCGTGCGATTCCCTAATCAAGAAGCCTATAGAACTCGACGTGCAGCCAATGGATGACGATCAGGGACGCGCTAAGTATTTCCGTGATGCCGTGGCGAAGTTCCTCAAGCAACAGCCGGAGCTCGAAGGCTATGACCTCTACAGCAGTGGACTGCGTATATATACAACCATCGACACCCGTCTTCAGAAATATGCCGAGCAGGCCGTAACGAAGCAGATGCGTGTTGTCCAGCGTGCCTTTGAGGACAACTGGTACCATGAGGACCCGTGGCGTGATGAGAACGGACAGGTTATTCCGAACTTCATAGAAGGTATCGCGCATCGCCTCCCCGTATACAAGGCCTTGCAGGCGAAGTACCCCAACCAGCCCGACAGCGTGGACTACTATATGAACAAGAAACATACGGTCTCGCTGTTCGACTATGAGAAAGGACATATCACGGCCGAGATGTCCAGCATGGACTCCATACGTTATATGGTACGGTTCATGCACAGTGCCTTCGTAGCCATCGAGCCGCAGACTGGCCATGTGATGGCATGGGTCGGCGACATCGACTATGACACTTGGAATTACGACAAGGTGACGGCAGAGCGTCAGCCTGGTTCCACCTTTAAGCTCTTCGTGTATACCGAGGCTATAGACCAGGGTCTGGCTCCCTGTGACAAACGTCGTGACGAATACTTCAGCATGCAGGTCGAGGATGACGAGACCCATGAGATGAAGACATGGGCACCGACTAACGCCAATGGCTATTTCACCGGCGACTCTATCCCTCTCCGCAGTGCTTTCGCACAGAGTATCAACTCTATAGCGGCACGCCTTGGACAGGAAGTGGGCACCGCCAATATCATAAAGATGGCACAGAAGATGGGCATCAAGAGCCCGTTGAAGGATAAACCGGCACTGGCCCTTGGTGCCAGCGATGTTAATCTCTTGGAACTCGTAGGCGCCTACACCACAATAGCAAACGACGGGCGTCATCACGATCCGATACTTGTTACGAAGGTCGTCGACGACGAGGGTAATGTCCTTTATGAGGCCGACGACGATGATACGCAGGCCGTGTCGCATCGTACGGCATTCCTCATGCAGCAGATGCTCGAGGGTGGTCTCACCGAACCTGGTGGCACGTCGCAACCCCTCAACAGCTATATCACCAAAGATACCGACTGGGGCGGCAAGACGGGAACGTCAAACAACCACTCTGACGCGTGGTACGTCGGCGTCAGCCCTAACCTTGTCTGCGGTGCGTGGGTAGGAGGCGAGTACCGGTGCATCCATTTCCGTTATGGTAAGATGGGCCAGGGCTCCCGTTCGGCTCTACCTATTGTCGGAAACTTCATAAAGGCGGTATGGAAGGACAAACGGTTCATGAAGTATCATGCCAAATGGCCTGCCGACGACGATATCGACAAGAGCCTGTATGAGTGTCAGGGCTATTGGACAAAGCCTAAACGAAAAGTCGACACCGTCTACGTGAACCGCAGAAATGAGGCTGTGGATATCGATGCTGACGATGCCGACAATGAGGAAGGTGAGCCTATGGAAGGCGTTCCGGAGGAACCGAGACGTCATAATTCCGAAGGCTCGTCCTCATCGAAGTCCTCTGAGGGCGAGGGACGCAGCTCCTCTCATAACTCTTCTTCGTCGTCAGAGAAGAACACGAACCTATAGCAGGTTCACAATGTTAACTTTAAGAAATTAGAGTATTCTTTTTTGGCAACAAAAACAGACAACATAGACCTGAATAATCCGGAGTTGCAACAGGCACTCCAGATTATTCAGTTTACCCGTAACAGCCTTTTTCTTACGGGACGGGCAGGGACGGGAAAATCTACGTTCCTCAGATATATTGCTGCCAACACACATAAGAAGCACGTCGTTCTCGCACCTACCGGCATTGCGGCGATAAACGCCGGCGGCTCTACGCTTCATTCTTTTTTCAAACTTCCCTTCTATCCGCTTCTTCCCAACGATACCCGCTACTCCGTACGCCATCTGCGCAGTACGATGAAGTACAGCAGTGAGAAGATTAAACTGCTCAAGGAACTCGAACTGATTATTATCGACGAGATAAGCATGGTCCGTGCCGACATCATCGACTTCATCGACAAGTTGCTGCGTGTCTACTGCCGAAACATGCGTGAGCCTTTTGGCGGTAAGCAGATGCTCTTCGTCGGCGACATCTATCAACTTGAGCCGGTGATAAAGGAAGACGACCGCCGCCTGCTGCATCCTTTCTATCCCAGCGGCTATTTCTTTGACGCCCGCATCTTCCGTTCCTTTCAGCTTGTAAGCGTCGAACTGCAGAAGGTCTATCGGCAGACAGACCCGGAATTTATCTCCCTTCTCGATGATATACGCACTAACACTGCCACAGAGTCTGACCTTGTGCGGCTTAACAAGCGGGTGGGGCAGTCGTTTCAGGATGATACTGACGGCCTCTCCATAACCCTTTCCGCACGTCGTGATACAGTGGATTATATCAACCGGCGTGAACTGGATAAGCTCGAAGGCAAACCGTTTATCGCAAAGGGAGAGATTAATGGCGAGTTTCCGGAGAACGCACTGCCTACACCAGTCGAACTGGAACTGAAGCCAGGATGTCATGTCATGTTCATCAAGAACGACATGAAGAAACGGTGGGTGAACGGTACGCTGGGTGTGGTCTCCGCTATCGATGAGGATGGTGGCGTGGTGAGTGTGATAACAGAGGACGGCAGTGAGTATGATGTCGAAAGGGAACTGTGGGAGAACGTGCGGTATAAGTTCAATGAGACCGAGGAGAAAATCGAGGAGGAACAGATAGGTACTTATGTGCAGTTCCCCTTGCGCCTGGCATGGGCCATCACCGTTCATAAGAGTCAGGGACTGACCTTCCGGCGTGTCAATATCGACTTCACGGGAGGAGCCTTCGCCGGAGGACAGACTTATGTGGCACTGTCGAGGTGTATGTCGCTCGATGGCATCTCCTTGAAGGAACCGATACGTCGGCGTGATATCTTCGTGCGCTCCGAGGTTGTCCGTTTCGCGAAGAACTATAACGACAGTAACATCATCAACTCCGCCTTACGGCAGAGTAAGGCAGATAAAGAATATTACGATGCCGTGCAGGCCTTCGACAAGGGCGACTTCAATACCTTCCTCGACAACTTCTTCCTTGCCATTCACAGTCGTTACGACATTGAGAAACCTGTCGTCAAACGGTATATCCGCCGTAAGCTTCAAGTCATCAATGACCTCCGTGCTGAGAATGATGCACTCAGAGCAGAGCAGAAGAAGCAGGAAGGCTTCCTCAAACGCCTCTCCGCGGAGTATGTCCTTATGGGAAAGGACTGCGAGAAGGCCGGAATGCCGGAGGCAGCCATCGCTAACTACAAGAAAGCCCTAAAACTTTATCCTGACAATCCACAGGCAAAGCGTAGGATGAAGAAGCTGACACATGACAAAAAATAAATTGCTTTGCGGAACCCCACCCCTATACTGGTCTCGCAAGCCCATCCATGAAGATACCACTCTATATGTATATTTTTTTCTTATGACCTTATTGACAGACGGATGCAGGGTGCGGCTAAGTAGGATTAGGGGCCGTCCGCTACCTACTTGTCGAATATTTATTTTTTACGGACGGCCACAAGGGCCGCGCCCTGCAAGCGGATAACCTCCCGAAGAGGTGGTTACATCATATAGAATTCACTAATCGTCAAGTCGACAATTGAAATGCGGACGGATGCAGGGTGCGGCTAGGTAGGGTTAGGGGCCGTCCGCTACCTACTTGTCGAATATTTATTTTTTACGGACGGCCACAAGGGCCGCGCCCTGCAATCGGCTATAACCTCCCGAAGAAGTGGGTACATCTTATAGAATTCACTAATCGTCAAGTCTGCAATTGAAATGCGGACGGATGCAGGGTGCGGCTAGGTAGGGTTAGGGGCCGTCCGCTACCTACTTGTCGAATATTTATTTTTTACGGACGGCCACAAGGGCCGCGCCCTGCAATCGGATAACCTGCCGAAGAAGTGGTTACATCATATAGAATTCTCTAATTGCCAATTCGACAATTGAAATGCGGACGGATGCAGGGTGCGGCTAGGTAGGGTTAGGGGCCGTCCGCTACCTACTTGTCGAATATTTATTTTTTACGGACGGCCACAAGGGCCGCGCCCTGCAATCGGATAACCTGCCGAAGAAGTGGTTACATCATATAGAATTCACTAATCGTCAAGTCGACAATTGAAATGCGGACGGATGCAGGGTGCGGCTAGGTAGGGTTAGGGGCCGTCCGCTACCTACTTGTCGAATATGTATTTTTTACGGACGGCCACAAGGGCCGCACCCTGCAATCGTATAACCTGCCGAAGAAGTGGTTACATCATATAGAATTCTCTAATCGTCAAGTCGACAATTGAAATGCGGACGGATGCAGGGTGCGGCTAGGTAGGGTTAGGGGCCGTCCGCTACTTACTTGTCGAATATTTATTTTTTACGGACGGCCACAAGGGCCGCACCCTGCAAGCAGATAACCTGCCGAAGAGGTGGGTACATCATATTGGAAGCCCTAATCGCCAAGTCACCAATTGAAGTGCGGACGGATGCAGGGTGCGGCTAGGTAGGGTTAGGGGCCGTCCGCTACCTACTTTCCGAATATGTATTTCTTTATTTTGCGGACGGCCCCTAACCCTACCTAGCCGCGGCCTGCAAGCGGATATAACCTCCCGAAGAAGTGGGTAAATCATATTGGAAGCCCTAATTGCCAAGTCGACAATTGAAATACGGACGGATGCAGGGTGCGGCCCTTGTGGCCGTCCGCTATAAACCTTCATTATGACCTTGTTGGCGGACGGCCACAAGGGCCGCACCCTGCAAGCGATTGATCCCAAGGCTGCACTCGCCACGCTTGTTTAGCTTGTTACTGAGAGTGTACCTTTCCGAGGCGTAAGTAACTGTAGCAGTGGAGGATGTTGTTAACCCCTTCATTACACAGGGTTCTGCAAACCGATCTTTGAAGATATCTTTCTATGCGATATTTTTTCTTTCGAAACATAAATCATAACTCACATAAGAAGCCTGACTCAAACAACAAATACGGTTATGGCACAACACTTGTTTTAAAAAAAGAAAATCCCCGTCAAATCTTTAAAGATATGACGGGGATTTTAAGAGGTGCGTGGCGGAGTCGAACCGCCTTAAGTGGTTTTGCAGACCAGTACCTGACCGTTCGGACAACGCACCGTTATTTTCCTTTTCAAAAGCGAATGCAAAGGTAATAAGTTTGCTCCGATAATCCAAATGTTTTTGCTATTTTCTTCTGACAATATTTATTTTTTACCGGAAAACGGCAATTAAAGGTTTGCCCATAGCATGTTATTTCGCTTTATCGAGTCCACTGCGCTTCGTGCGTCTGTAGCTGCGGTAGTCGTCGAGTTCTATCTCCACATCGGGTTCTACGAGCTCACCAGCATGTGGGAGACGGAACTTCATATATTTTATGCTCAGACCACGGTCTATCCACTGGTTCTCGTAGTAAGTGTGGATGCCGAGGATTTCACTGGTGCGGGTATCCAGACCATCGGTGGCGTATAAATCTTCAGTGCGCTGAAGTACCTGCAGATGGTTTTTCTCCACCATATATGTTGTATAGGTGAAGAGGAAGTTGGAGTCGGTCTTCAAATGTACAAGGCCTTCGTCGGTCAGAAATCTGCGATACCGCTCCATGAAGAATGTAGAGGTGAGGCGCTTATGCACGTTCTTCATCTGCGGGTCGGAGAACGTCAGCCATATCTCCTGAACCTCGTCGGGTCCGAAGAAACGGTCAATGATCTCTATGCTTGTGCGGAGAAAAGCCACATTCTGAAGATTTTCCTCCAAGGCTTGTTTTGCTCCTGTGTACATCCTCGCGCCTTTGATATCGACGCCAATGAAGTTTATATTTGGGTACAGACGTGCCAGACCTACAGTATATTCTCCCTTTCCACATCCCAGCTCAAGAACGATTGGGTTATCGTTGTGGAAATATTGTTCACGCCAGTGTCCCTGCATTTCGAAAGGCACTGAGCTGATTACTGAATAAGGATACTGGAACACATTTTTGAATGTCTCCATCTCTGCGAATTTCTGTAGCTTTCCCTTGCTCATGGCAATATATTGTCGATTTTTCCAGGGATAATCACTGCTGTCTCCCTGTTTTTTTAGTATGCAAAGTAAAGGAAAAAGGCCGAAATGTGCAACTGCGCAGCCGATATTTAGTATTGATTAACTTTTTGTGCTTACTGGGTTACTGTATTTTCTTTATTTTGCGGACGGATGCAGGGTGCGGCTAGGTAGGGTTAGGGGCCGTCCGCTACCTACTTGTCGAATATTTATTTTTTACGGACGGCCACAAGGGCCGCACCCTGCAATCGTATAACCTGCCGAAGAAGTGGTTACATCATATAGAATTCTCTAATCGCCAATTCTACAATTGAAATGCGGACGGATGCAGCGTGCGGCTAGGTAGGGTTAGGGGCCGTCCGCTACCTACTTGTCGAATATTTATTTTTTACGGACGGCCACAAGGGCCGCACCCTGCAAGCGGATATAACCTGCCGAAGAAGTGGTTACATCATATAGAATACACTAATTGCCAAGTCGACAATTGAAATGCGGACGGATGCATGGTGCGGCTAGGTAGGGTTAGGGGCCGTCCGCTACTTACTTGTCGAATATGTATTTTTTACGGACGGCCACAAGGGCCGCACCCTGCAAGCGGATAACCTGCCGAAGAAGTGGTTACATCATATAGAATTCTCTAATCGTCAAGTCAATAATTGAAATGCGGACGGATGCAGGGTGCGGCTAGGTAGGGTTAGGGGCCGTCCGCTACTTACTTGTCGAATATTTATTTTTTACGGACGGCCACAAGGGCCGCACCCTGCAAGCGGATAACCTGCCGAAGAGGTGGGTACATCATATTGGAAGCCCTAATCGCCAAGTCACCAATTGAAGTGCGGACGGATGCAGGGCGCGGCTAGGTAGGGTTAGGGGCCGTCCGCTACCTACTTGTCGAATATTTATTTTTTACGGACGGCCCCTAACCCTACCTAGCCGCACCCTGCAATCGGATAACCTCCCGTAAAAGTGGGTAAATCATATAGAATACACTAATTGCCAAGTCGACAATTGAAATGCGGACGACTGACCATGGGATGCTCTTCTTCGTAGATGAAAAAACACCAAAAATATTGACAGATTTTAAGTGTGTTCGTTTTACGTTGAAAGTGTACGGAAAAAACGTTGTAAAAGCATACCTTTTACAAGGTAAGTGTACGGAAAATACAACGCAAAATAGCTATACTTGCAACTCATTGTAAATCAATTTGTTACAAGGGTAAATTTTAAAAATGCCGTTTTGAAAATTGTTTACACAATTTTTTGGCTTTTCTGCCATGCTAAGTGGCAATAATGGCAGATCTCCCGATGAAAAACGGACGGCCACGAGGGCCACGCCCTGTAGTCGTCCGCATTTCAATTGGTGATTTTTCTATATTTATTTATGGTAATAGCTCGGATGAGTTAGAAGTTCACCGCTACACCGGCGACGAGCCAGAACCCAGGCTGTCGGACATTACCATAGTCGGCATAGTCGCGGCTTAGGAGGTTGTTGCCCTCCACATATGCATTCCACTTTGCTTCGTTCCATGACAATCGTGCGTCAAGGAGTCCGTAGGTGGAATAGTTATGTCGGTTGTTCTCTACATCGAGGTAACTGCCCATGCGGTGCTGAAGACGGTAGGTGACAGTAAGGTCGAGCTTCTTCCATATATTGAACTCTGCGTTACTGACGAACTTATTCTTCAGATACTCCAAGGCGTATTTGCTGACGATGCCGTCATACTCCTTCTCGTCCTGGTCCATCCAGCAGTAGGCCAGCGAAACCTTCTTTAAGAACCTTTGCGACGGGATGATTCTTATGAAGTCGGCCGACAGTGAAGCCTCGGCGCCAATGGAGTTTATCTCTCCGAAGTTCACGCTCTTCCACAATGTCGCGCCGTTCTCGTCGACCGTTCCGTCATTTATCCAGTCGATAAGATGCTTGTGGTGATTGTAGAAGACGCTGGCCTTGGCGACGACATAGTCGGACGTGTAGTGCACGCCGCCTTCCACCGCCGCCAGTTTCTCCGGCATCAGATGGCTGTCGGCCTTATGTCCTCCTACGGAATAGTAGAGTTCCGTGAACGACGGCATACGTAGTGATGTGTTGTAAGAAGCGTACAACTTCCAGTGTCCGCCGATGCGGTAGCTCATGTCCACACTTGGGTATACCTCCATGTGCATGTCCGCCTGACTGTTCTTCACCGCCGTGATACCGGCAGAGAGTGTGAACCGGTCGAGGATGACGTTGTGCTCCAGGAACAACTGTGTGTTAGTGCGGTTCAGCCCATGATCATAATAACGGTTTGTGCCGTGGATATGCTTCGGGTCGTCAAGAGGCTCTCCGAGGTTTCCACTGACAAGGTCCTCGTTGCGCACCTCCGCTCCGAAGGCGGTACGTCCTAGTGCCCAGTCGAAATAAGCGTTGAGGTTCAGACCCACGACCTCTGTGCGGTGGTAGTTGAACGGATATTTGTCGGGCCGTCCACGGAAGAGTTCGAACCGGTCGTAGTCATGGTTCCAGTATATTGCCGGACGGATGTGGAAGATGCCTTGCTTGTTCTCTGCTTGCAGGGCGGTGTACGACTTGAACGTGTGTTCAAACTGATCGTCATATTTTGCCCCATAGAAAGTGTTGGAACCGTAGTTCTTGGCGCTCATCCCGGCATGCCATCTGACGAGAACGTTCCTGTCATTGTAGTTACCCTGATAGAAGGCCTTCACGGTGTTGTAGTCGGCACTGAGACTGCCGTGGCTGTTACGGAGATAGCCATCGCTTCGGATGACGGATGCTGACAGTTGATTGTTCCAGCCTCCCTGGGCTATGTTGCCCCGCATTCCTGCGCTGAGGTAGCCGTAGCTTCCTCCTTCGGCATGCGCCGAGATGCTGCTCTTCCCCGGTGTCCTCGTAACGATATTTATCGCTCCGAGCAACGACGACGTGCCATAGACGCGTCCGGCAGGTCCTTCCAGAACCTCGATGCGCTCTATCTCACTGATGTCCACCGGGAAATCGAAGGAGTTGTGTCCTGTCTGCGGGTCGCCGATGTTTATTCCGTTAAGAAGGATGGTAATCTGTTCGGAATTACCGCCACGGATGCTCACGTCGGTAAGGGCACCAAGTGGTCCCTTCTGCCTTACATCGACACCTGCGACATACTTCAACAGGTCGTTAACACTTTGCACCGGCGCCGCTTGAATATCCTCGCGGCTCAGTACAGTTACCATTCTCGCTTGCTGACTCTGTGTCAGCGGCGCTCGCGTTCCCACGACATCCACACCTTCAAGTGCTATGGCACTTCTCTTCAGCGTGTCGGCTATGGCGTCGTTGTCATTGGTCAGAGTGGCCGCCGTTGCGCTTTGCAACGTCGTCACACTCAGTACGCCGACGACAACCTCCGTGCCAAGCACTGAGAAGAGAGCATAGGCCTTGTTGGCGAAATGCTTAAACTTCAGAACACTGCGCGTGTTGAAAATTGGTTTGTACATAAAACTGTTTTTTTTTGCCGGTTTTCCGGCAAACGGGTGCAAAGGTAATATAAAAAATGTAAACGACCAAATCGGAGTCATAAGAACGCGGAAAGAGCTTAATGCTTCCCAATAAACACTTTTTGGATATTTTTATTTTGAAATGTGTTCAGATTAATGTAACTTTGCGCTTTGAAAGCAGAATCCCGGCTCTGCCGCTGGCATGCCGTAACAGGTGTGCGGGAGGAAAGTCCGGGCAGCACAGGACGCTCCACTTCCGAAAATAGAAGCTATTGGCGACAGTAGGTGTAGGTAGAAGAAAATAACCGCCACCACCCTCGGGTGCGTGGTAAGGGTGAGAAGGTGGTGTAAGAGACCACCAGCAGACGGGTGATCGTCTGGCTGTGCCATCTGGGGGCTGCAAGTTCATGTATACCATCGTTTGAGGGCTGTCCGTCCGAGGACTTTCATGGTCCACGATGGAGGGTAGAATGCTGGAGCCGTGGGGCGACTCACGGAGTAGATAAATGGCAGGCACCGTGCGACTGCCGAGAGGCGCGCACGGAACGGAACCCGGCTTATAGGGGCTCTGCTTTCATCTTTTTTTCAAAAGAAAGGTTTATAGTTATGAGTGATTACATGTTCAGACTGCAAAACACCGACATGCTGGAGGCTGACCTCAACGACTTCCAGCATAAGGTGGAACGGCTTATCCGTGACCATAAGGACGAGGCCGGTTTCCCGATGCTTGACGCTTTCCGCCTCGAACAGGAGGAACTCGACGACTATCTCTTTGAGCGTCAGGCTATTCTCGACAGCAAGGGCTCGGAGCGCAGCCGCTATACTGTTGCCGGATTTCTGATAGCCCTGCCCGTCATCGTTATCTCCGCCTTCCCGGAGGAGAGCCTGCCGTGGGGCACATGGAGCCTTCTTGTCGCCGTGGCTATCGGCGTGGGCTTGTTCCTCTTATACCTTGCTATACAGAAGACTGTCATCAGGACACGTCTCTCGCGCCTGGACGCAAACAGCCCGGAGGCGAAACGTTTCGTCGACGAGGTGCTGAAGTTCGACATATAAAACCTATCACTTATGGAACTACCCGATTTCTTAAAGTACAAGGATAAGTATTCCAACGAGGGCTTCACCGACAAGATATCGCGCATCGCAAAACGGTCTGGTGCAAAACTTGTCTATGCGGCTTTGATTCTTTATTACACCCTTCAGAGCGACAAGGTGTCGGTGAAGGACAAGGCGATAATCCTTGGAGCACTGGGCTATCTTATCAGTCCTCTTGACGTGGTGCCGGATGCTATCCCCATAGCGGGATTAGGCGATGACCTTGCCGTGCTGATGTATGTCATACATAAGGTATGGTCTGAGGTCAGCGATGACGTGAAGGCGAAGGCGCGTGGAAAGCTGGCTAAGTGGTTCGACGAGGATGAGCAGCGATCTGCCGACGCTCTCTTCGAGAATAACGTGGAGGACGAACCGGTATAAGGCCGGCTGGCTGTTCTTTACTGATTACGGCCAACCTAAGGATAACGTTCACAAACATACAAAAAAGCGCCCCTGCCATTGATGATCTCCCATCGTGGCAGGGGCGCCTTTTTGTTTCTTATATCCCTTGAAAGGGTATTACTTGTTCAGGAACTTATGACCTTTCTGGATGACAATACCCTTGAAGCTCTTGTCAACACGCTGTCCGGCAAGGTTGTACATAGGAGCGTTGGCGTCGAGGACAGCCTTGTCGGCCTTGATCTCGGTGATGCCGGTGGTCTTGCCGTTCAGTTCGATGAGCTTGCTATAGCTTGTTACCTCAGGTGTAACGTTTCCATCCTTGGTGTAGTTGATAAGCTGGCCGAGGATCTTAACCTTGTCGCCCTCCTTAAGGAAGAAGTCCTTTGTGAACTTCTCGCCATTGAAGCTCTTGCCATGGTACACCTCCAGCTGATTGGTTGTCGTGCCGTCGTCGGAAATATAATATGTTATGCTTCCATACTGACCTATTCCTGTAGTGTCAACCTTTGAGACGATACCGGTGATGTAGCATACGCCAGTGGGCTGTGTGCCGGCAGTGAGGGCAGCGAGAGCCTCTGATGCTGTGAACGACAGAGTATCGACCTTGACACCAGATGATTTCAGTGATACGAGATAGTTGCCGCGAGCAAGTTCTATAGTGTTATTAAAAGATGTAATTTTTCCATAGAGGACGACCTCGTCGCCAAGCTTAGGCATCTGTGATTCGCTGGTATATTTAGCTCTCTTATAGTAGTAGCTGTTGTATGCCTCTATCTGTGATGTCGTTGTCCCGTCATCAGAAAGGTAGAAGTTTATGTCTCCGTATGTGGTGTTAAGGCTTGTAGCAGCCTGCGACACCTTACCCTTTACATATACAGAGTCGCTTGGAGCCTGCTGGCCATTCTCAAGAGCGATGACATCAGCGCAAGTGTAAGGATTGGCAAGTGTACCCTCACCAGTCAGCTTCTGAGCCTCTTTCTTTGTGAACTCCTGTGTTGCGATGCTACTCTCTAAGTCGCCCTTGTAGGCGATAGCCTTGACGGTTGTCGTCTCACTGATGGTGAACGGAGCCGTGTACTGTGTTCCCTCACGGTCATCAGGCTCCTGGCCGTTGGTGGTGTAGTAGATGGTGGCACCGTCAGCTGCAGTGATGGTTACGGTTGCCGACTCGGTGAAGCTGGTGTTACCGGAGATGGTAGGAGCGGCAAGGAAGTTGCCACTGGCTGCGTAGGTAACCTCAATCTTTGTGGCACGGAATTGCTTTGGTGTTGCTTTAAACACTACAGAGGAACTGGTCCCTTCCCATACTCCTGTTAAGTTGTCTGAAGAAGGAGTGAAAGTTCCGGTTTCAGTCGTTAAATTATTAGCTCCACCCTTGGTCTTATCCTTTTTGTCAATAGAACATGTAAAGGCAATCTTTGTTATATTACCCGCAGTAGAAGAAATAGTAAGGTCCTGATTCTGATAAAGGCGATAGTTGTCAGTGCGAGAGAAATCACCTCCATCTTTCCCTATAGCAATAGAGATGCCATCTTTCGTTAGGGTCGCGGCACCATTAGCAGATGCTTTGTCCGTTCCGGCTGTGAACGTTACCGTAGTCTGTGCAAACGACAGTGTGCTGACGAGCGCCAGTGCTGCCGCAAATGTTAAGCGTAAAATTTTGTTCATAAGCGTTTGAATTTTAAGTTGTTAAATTATTTTCATTTATTGTTTTTTTTGTTCTTAATCATTGATGTCCGCCCATAAAATGGTTTATAGATATGTGGGCGTGTTCAGTTTGTTTCCAATTCTTTCGCAAAGATAGGTATTATATTTGGGAAAAGCAAGATAAAAATGATTAAAAATCAGTTAAATTTGCAGTTTTTGGGTTTAACCCTAAGCCTATGATATTCTTTCGTTAATGTATAAAGGAAAATGGTATCGCATTATCCAATTGGATTATGCGATACCATATAGGATGTGCTGTTTATTCGCGGCTTTATTTCGTTGGCTCGTTCAGTCCCTGCTGTTCCATTTCCAGGCTGGCCCAGATGAACGGTCCGACACCTTTTCCGTCGTTGTCGCGGATAGGCTCGCTGATATAATATTCGAAGCTGCCGTCGCGCCGCTTGTTGACCTTTTCCTCCGGGACGTATGGCGGGTTATAGCCAGGGCCGAGACCGCTGACCTGACAGCAGCGGGTGAGTGAGATGGTCTTGTCGGCATTCACCTTAACGAACTGCTTGATGATGCCGTTGTAGGCCTTCACGCCAGCATCCTTATAACTCTTGTCGAGGTAGCCAAGGCGGTAGCCCTTGAGAAGGCAGTAGGCGAACATGCTGCTTGCCGTAGCCTCAAGATAGTTGTGCGGGTCGTTGACATCGAGAACGTCATACCATACACCGGTCTTCTTGTCCTGATACTTCACTACGGCTGCCATAGCCTTCTTGAAGACATCGATGACCTCTGTACGACGGGCGTAGTTGGATGGGAGTGCGTCGAGCACCTCCACCATTGCCATCGTGTACCAGCCCATGGCACGTGCCCATGAGTGCTGGCTCAGTCCCGTCTCCGGGTTAGCCCAGAACTGCTTGTGGGTTTCGTCCCACGCATGTTTCCACAGGCCTGTCGCTGGGTCGAAGGTGCGCTTGTCGGTCTTTACAATCTGGTCGACGGCGTCATCCCAGTATTTGCGTGCTTTCCTGTAGCCTTTGAACATTGGAGCAGCCTTGGTGTAGAAAGGCAGTCCCATGAAGATGCCGTCGAGCCATACCTGATTGGCGTAGATAGCCTTATGCCAGAACACGCCCTCCTTGGTACGCGGCTGGTTCTCCAGCTGCTTGAAGATAGTCTGCATGGCCTTTTTGATGCCTGGCTGCGGATAGAGGTCATAGAGGTTGATGAGGAAATGAGCCGGACGGCAGTTGTCGAGGTTGAAATCGGAATATTTGTATCGGGTGATATTACCGTCGGCATCAATCATCTTGTCGGGATAACCCTTAACATATGACAGGATTGTCGTGTCCTTGTATGCACGGTATGTGTCGAGCATAGGCTCGAGCTCGGTGCCGGTGGTGTAGCTCCAGTTTGGCTTCTTGGCGAAATCGAGCATGTAAGCCTTCGGGTTTCTCTTCATCTCTGAGTAGACCATCCACTCTGAATAGTGCTTGTATGGTGGGTTCAGAAGTACCGTAGAGCCGTTGACGACGAGGTTGTTGAAGTGCAGGTCGTGGCTCTTGCCGGTGCGTTTCACGGCTTCCTTCTGAACACCGTTGAACTGGCAGTTTTCAATGTTGATATTGTAAATCTCGTCGTGGTCGTCGAGACCATTGATAAGCACGCCGTACTGACTCTTCTGACATGTCACATTACTCATATATACATTCCGCACCGTGGGGATGTGGCCGCGCTGCGCTGCCTCCTTAGGCTCATAGCCAAGGTTGATGCGCATGACCGACTCACCACACTGTCCTACCTTTATGTTTCTCACATAGATATTCTCGGTGATACCGCCACGGCATGTGTTGGTCTTTATGCGGAGCACGCGGTCGAGGTTAGGGGAGTCCATCTCGCAGTTCTCGGCGAACACGTTCTTCACGCCTCCTGATATCTCAGAGCCTATGACGACACCACCGTGTCCGTCTTCCATAGTGCAGTTGCGGATGATGATGTTCTGACTGGGGATATTCCATTTCAGTCCGTCGCGGTTGCGTCCACTCTTTATGGCTATGCAGTCGTCGCCGGTATGGAAGGTGCATCCTTCTATTATCACGTTGTCGCAGCTCTCAGGGTCGCAGCCGTCGCCGTTAGGACCTTCGTTCCAGATCTTCACGTTCTTGACAAGGATATTGCTGCTCATTAGGGGATGGATCACCCAGAACGGTGAGTTCAGGAGCGTTACGCCCTTAATGGCCACACCCTCACATTTATATATATTGATGAGCTGTGGCCTGAGGCCTTTGTCTTTCATGTCGCGCTTCTCTATGGCGACACCGGCCTCGGCGAGCTTGAACAGCTCCGGGCGGCCAATCTTCTGGCTTTCCTTCTGTTCTGGCTTGTAGCCGAAGTGATCCTTGCCGCACCAGTTCCACCATGTGTCGTTGGAGCCACCGCCGTCGACGGTACCCTCACCGGTGATGGCGATGTTCTTCTCTCCATAGGCGTAGATACATGGGCTGAGGTTCATGCAGTCCATGCCTTCCCACCGGGTCTTAACCACTGGATACAGCTCCTTGTCGAAGACGAACTGCAGCTTGGCGTCTTTCTGTATCTCGAGGTTGACGTTGCTCTTGAGACGCAATGCTCCGGTATGATATGTGCCGGCAGGAATGACGACCTTGCCGCCACCTGCCTTAGAGCAGGCCTCGATGGCCTTGTTTATCGCTTTCTGATTTTTTGCTGCTGTGGCATTGACGGAAGCCCCGTACTTCGTTACATCATAGGTCTTGTTCTTGAAGACGGGTTCCTTCACGTTCTGCTCAATCTGTTTGTACAGCGCGTCGTTCCAGTTGCCTTGTGCAATGGCGCAAAGTGGCAGGAACGCCAATAACATTAAGATTAGTTTTACGTTGCGTATCATAAGTTTGTTTTAGATTTGAATAATTTGTTTGGTTACAAAGTTACAATAATATTCTCTATAACGTACCCTTTTTATGCTTTTTTATTGATTTTCTTGTTTATGCGAATATTACTTAAACAGGATGTGTGCGCAAACAATGTTAAAAGACGAACTTTTAATACAAAAAATTTGTTTCTTTGGAATGAAAGCTATATATTTGCCACTGTTTTTTAGTAGATTTAGAGGTTTTCTAAATCATCCCTCGAGGTTGGCAGCATCCTGCGCCAACCTCTTTTTATGTCTTATTTGAAATTTTATGGTCTTGGGATTTGCTTATGCCTTGGGTTTTTGCTAACTTTGTTGGCATATAACTGAAACGCCTAACTGTATAAAACTACAAGGACTATGAAAAAGCAAGTGTTTTCATTGATGTTCCGTTTGGCTGTTGTGTTCTTTTTGCTGCCGATATGTGGCTGTGAGAAGAGCGAGTACTATGATGACCCGGATGGGCAGAACCCAAAAGAGACTGGCGGAACAGAACAAGGGTCGGCATCAGATAGTGATGACAGCCCGGATGATAATGACGTTGATGATTATGGCAATAAGGGAAATGAGCATGCTCCCAGCGACACGCTGACGGTGGCGGAGTTTATAAATCTGAGTGATGCTGCCGATGCTTTCGTGAAGGGATATATCGTCGGCGACTGTTCCGTTAGTTATAGCAACGCCGATTTCCTGCCTCCTTTCTCACAGCCGCAGGCTATTCTCTTGGCTGACAGCCAGGGAGAGCGGGATACCGGGAAGATGATAGCTATACAGTTGAAGAGTGGTACTAATGTCAGGAAACACATGAACCTCGTCGACAATCCCAAATGGTGGGGCCGTCAGGTGGTCTTCTCCGGTTACAGATCTACCTATCTAAAGATGGCTGGGATGAGATCCATCAGTTCTTATCCTACCTATGATCCATAAGGGCGGATTAGAATGCGTTGACAAGTCGTATCACCTCGTCGACCTCCTTATCAGTCATCGTCTGATTGCAGGGCAGGGACAGTTCCTCGCGGTGTATCTTCTCCGTGATGGGCAGCTGTAGGCCGTTCCACTCGCTGTAGGCCTTTTGGCGGTGGGGTGGAATGGGGTAGTGGATGGCTGTCTCTACGCCCTTGTCAAGAAGATACTTTTGAAGCTTGTCGCGTTCAGTGCAGAGTATCGGGAAGATATGCCATACGTTGTCACCGAGAGCATAGATGGCTTTAGCGCTTTTTGTCTTTGTGGCTCCAGGAATGATAATCTTAGGATTGTCAATCTCAGAGATATAACGCTCTGCGATGACTTTACGCCGCGCGTTGTCCTCATCAAGGTATTTGAGTTTTGTGCCGAGAACGGTGGCCTGCACCTCGTCGATGCGGCTGTTTCTTCCTTTATGTTCGAAGACGTATTTCCTGCTTGAACCGTAGTTGCCTAGGGATCGGACCATGGATGCAAGCTTCTCGTCGTCGGTGGTAACGGCTCCCGCGTCGCCAAGAGCACCGAGGTTCTTGCCGGGATAGAAGCTGTGGGCGGCGGCATGACCGAGGGAACCGGTGCGCTGAGGCCCGAACATCGACGGCTGTATGTTGTAACGGCATCCGTGGGCTTGGGCATTGTCTTCTATGAGCTTGAGATGGTGGTCGTGGCACAGCTGCCCTATCTTCTCGGTGTATGCGCAACGGCCGTAGAGATGGACGAGGAGGATGGCTCGTGTGCGTTCTGTTATCGCTGCCTCAATCTTTGAGTCGTCAATCTCAAGAGTGTCAGGGCGCGGCTCAACGAGTACAGGCTTCAGTCCGTTTTCTGATAACGATAGTATAGAAGCGACGAAGGTGTTGGCTGGAACGATAACCTCATCACCGTCGGCCATGGCTCCTAACTCCTTGTAAGCACGGAAGATAAGAGTAAGGGCGTCGAGGCCGTTGCCGCATCCTATGCAATATCGCGTACCTATGTATTCGGCGTAGTCATGCTCAAAGCGTTCCGTGGCCTCTCCTTTGAGGTACCATCCGCTCTCTATGGTCTTGGTTATGGCCGACTCTATTTCCTTAAGATGTGATGCGGTGACTTTCTGTAATGAGAGATAAGGTATCATAATATGGTTATAAGTTGTATTCGTAACTGTCGCAGCATACTCCACGTCCTCCGAACCCTTCCTTTTGGAAGATAAGGTTCTGATTGAGATAGTTGCCTTCATCTTCTGTCGACTTGCCGAAGTCGAAGAACATTATATCCGCATAACGCTGCCTGTCGCTATATACATTATTTATAATATAGTCGAAGAGCATGTCAAGGGCGCCGTGCGCCTTTCCTTCCGGTGAGGCAGAGATATACTGTGAGTGTACTACGTTCCTGGTTTCATAGAGTAGCGTTCCACCGATGGGCTCACCGTCACGGTTTAATGCCATAAACAGCCGTATCTTGTCGGGAAAACGTGATTTCAGCAGTTGCAACTCCGGTAGAGAATGAACCGGACGAACATGATATTTGCTTTCGAGGTTGTTGTCGAGGATAGTCCAGAAGACGGCAAGGTCATTGCTTTCGATAATAGTAATGCCGGCTTTCTGGGCTTTCTTTATGCCACGACGGCGCAGCTCAGAGAACCTTAGACGGTGGTCAAGGGATATTGTTGAGGATATCTCACGTACCTTCAGCTGGGCCTTGCAGATATGTGTCAGCGCGTATAGGTCTTCTTCAGCAGGTATTCTGTGGTATATCCAAGGAATGGCCTTGTAGACAACGGAGGTTATCCCGCTTTCCCTGAGATAACTGTTGATGGCCTGGAAAGCGTCGCATACCGTGGCGGCGGTAGCCTTAGAGCTGGTGATGAGTCCTCCGTAGGTGAGCCCCTGGTGTGAAAAAAGAGTTGCGCCCACCCTGTTGGCCGGCAGCAAAGCGAAAAGCCGGCTCTTGTAATAAACCATCAAGGAGAAATCATCGAACCGGTCGCGATGATAGTCCATGTAGCCACGGTCGAGAAGGAATGTCCCCTGCTTGGAACAGGCTATGAACGCGTTCCATTCTTCTGCTTTATCGTCGCTGTATGGTATTACTTCAAACATTCTTTATACTTAAGGAATTCCTCGTAATCGTAAATATAGTCTTCCGGTTCGTACAGTTCCGATGCCAGACAAAGGCATACAGCACCGGAAGAGAAGTCGTCAAGGGTGCGCCATATACCTGGGGTTATAAGCAGTCCTTCCCATGGATGGTTGAGCAGATAGCTCTGTTTGTGTGTGCCGTCATCAAGGTTAACGGTGAAACTGCCGCCCATTGCCACTAACAGTTGGTAGAGTCGTTTGTGGGCGTGCCCTCCACGGCTCTCTCCTCCCGGGACATCGTAAACCCAGTAGGCGCGCTTAATGTCGAATGGCACGTCCTTCTGTTGTTCTGCAACAGTCAGATTGCCACGACGGTCAGTGATTTTACTTAGCTTTATGAGCTTTCCTAACATGGTACTTTCGTTTCTCTTCCGAAATCTCTTCGTAACGCCAGACCCTGCACTGGCGACATCCTCCGACTGGATATATTGCCTAACGTCCGGTCGCATGGTGGTGTTTCTTTCCGAAGATGTCTGAGCCAGTGAGTCCTGCGTTGTAATGACGGTTATTTTTTCATATATGGGTCTGTGCCCAGGACGGTTTTTGCGAGCCGCTTGGTCTTCTCACGGAGAGCATCCATGTCGGAGCCTATCTCATCATAGCATACGACGACACCCATACGACGTCCTACGTGTGCTATGGGCTTACCGAAGATGCGTACGCGGGCATGGTCCTCGGAGCAGACGTCCTGTAGGTTGTAGTCGAGAGGCTCCTTGCTCTCCACCGGCGAGAGGACAACGGCGGAGGCGCCATAGTGCTCCAGGTGTATCGCTGGTATGGGCAGACCCATCACGGCACGGAAATGAAGTTCAAACTCACTGAGGTTGGTGCAGTGTGAGAGTGTTACCATTCCTGTGTCGTGCGGCCGTGGGCTAAGCTCGGAGAATATCACCTCGCCTTTCTTGGTGAGGAAGAACTCTACGCCCCAGATGCCGTAACCGGTCAGGGCCTTCGTTACTTTGTCGGCCATATGCTGAGCTGTTTTAAGTGCCTCATCGCTTATATGATATGGCATCCAACTCTCACGGTAGTCACCGCCTTTCTGTACGTGTCCTATCGGCGGGCAGAAGATGGTAGGAGCGTTCTTCTGTGTTACTGTCAAAAGAGTGAACTCAGAGTCAAAGTCGATGAACTCTTCTATGATTACTTCCTTGACATCGCCGCGGCCGTTCTCCATTGCGTCCTTGTATGCTGCCTGAAGTTCGTCGTCGTTATGGACATAACTCTGACCGTGGCCGCTGGAACTCATCAGGGGTTTCACCACACATGGAAATCCTATCTCGTCGGCTGCTGCCTTAAACTCATCGAAGGTCTTGGCATAGAAATACTTTGCTGTGCGCAGACCAAGTTCCTTGGCGGCAAGGTCGCGGATGGCACGACGGTTCATAGTGTAGTTGACGGCACGGGCCGACGGTACGACCTGTATGCCGCGGTTCTCGAAATCAAACAGACGCTCGGTGCGTATGGCCTCGATTTCCGGTACGATGATGTCAGGCTTGTGGCGGTTGACGCACTGCTCAAGGGCATTACCGTCTAGCATGTCGATGACTTCGTGCTCATCGGCAACCTGCATTGCCGGTGCACCGTCATAGTGGTCGCAGGCGATGACATACTGTCCTGCACGCTTTGCTGCTATGGTGAACTCCTTGCCGAGCTCACCTGATCCTAATAATAATATCTTTTTCATTTTAAATCATATTCATAACCGGGAACCTTCAAATGGGTGTGGGCTTGCGATATTCGTTGATGACCGAATGGGCAGGCCGTTGCCTCTATTTAAGGACTGCTCCGGTGAAGGGCTTGCGTTATTTTAACTTTATTGCCCTGAGCTTGGTCATGGGCTTTATCTGCTGCCACTCCGGCGATACGGCAATCTTGCGGAGGCAGGCCTCGATGCCTTTTTCCATGATGTCGGGTGTTGTCTTGTACCGTGCGGAGAGCTGGTCAAGGCTTTGCGGCTCGTTGCCGAAGAGCCCGTAGTATTCTTCTAAAATCCTGGCATCGGAGGAGTAGAGAATGTTAATGAGCTGACGGGTGTAGCCCGCAAGTTTCTCACCGACACTCTTCTCGTCTTTGCCTAGGCGGATGAGATAGTCCTGAAGCTCTTTTGACAGGTCGTCCATATCCTTTATCCGTGAATCTTACCGTACATGATGTCGTAGTACTTCTGATAATCTCCGGAGGTAACCTCCTCAACCCATTTCTGGTTGTCGAGATTCCATTTGATGGTTTTTACGATGCCATCGGCGAACTTTGTCTCTGGATACCATCCAAGTTCGTTCTTTATCTTTGTCGGGTCAATGGCATAACGCTGGTCGTGTCCGAGACGGTCTGCGACATGTGTGATGAGACCGTCATTAATCCAGGAAATGTCGATATCTCCGTTCTTGTCATAGACCTTCTTCTTAAGGATTTGGCGCAGGCCTTTGTCGTTCTCCATCATATCATGGATGGTTTTGATGGTGAGCTTGACGATGTCGATATTGTGCATCTCATTGTGCCCGCCGACGTTGTAGACCTCTCCGGCTCTTCCCTCGCGTACTACCATGTCGATGGCTTTACAGTGATCCTCGACATACAGCCAGTCGCGTACGTTTTTGCCCTCACCGTACACAGGGAGCTTTTTGCCCTCAAGGATATTGTTTATTATCAGAGGAATGAGCTTCTCAGGGAAGTGGTACGGGCCGTAGTTGTTGGAGCAGCGTGTGATGCTTACCGGCATATGGTATGTGTCGCGGTAAGCCAGGACAAAGAGGTCAGCACTAGTCTTGCTGGCGGAGTAAGGGCTATGGGGACATACTGGTGTTGTCTCGGTGAAGTAGCCTTCAGCTCCCAGTGAGCCGTAGACCTCGTCGGTGGATACCTGGTGGAAACGCTTCCCGGCCTTCCATGTAGGATAACCCTGTTCGTCTTTGCCTGTCACCCAAGCGCGGCGGGCGGCGTCGAGCAGGTTCTGTGTACCGAGGATGTTCACGCTGAGGAAGAGCTGCGGGTCCTCGATGGAACGGTCTACATGGCTCTCTGCGGCAAAGTTGACGACATAGTCAATGTCGTTCTCAGCAAAGAGCTTGTCAGCAAGCTGGCGGTCGCGGATGTCTCCCTTTACAAAGAAGCAACGCTTGTTGTCAATGTCATCCTTAATGGTACCGAGGTTGCCGGCATAGGTCAGTGCATCGAGGATGATAATTTTTATCTTTTCGTCCTTGTATTTCTTGTAAAGCAGGTACTTAATGAAGTTGGAGCCAATAAAGCCTGCCGCTCCGGTTACTAAATAAGTTTTCATGTCTTATCTGATAAAAAGTTTCACATTGGGTGATGAGAAACGTTAGTTTGTTATTTACTTTATTTTGAACCACTTTCTGATAAATGTGGCAATAATCTTTTCTGTCTCTTCGAGGCCTAGATGGCCGCTGTCTATGCAGAGGTCGTAGCTCTCGGAATGCCCCCACCGCTTACCGGTGTAGTAGTTGTAGTAGCTGGCACGCTCGCTCTCTCCTTTGGATATCAGCTTCCTGGCTTCGGCCCGCGTGCAACCAAGGCGTTTGCAGACCCGCTTGATGCGACTGTCCATGGATGCCGTGATAAAGATGTTTACGACATTATTATGATCGCGAAGAACATAATCGGCCGTGCGCCCCACAAAAACGCAGCTGCTCTGGTCTGCTGCCTTGCGGATAGCGTCGCTCTGGAACTTGTACAGACTCTCGTCGGAGAACGTGTTCTTGTAGAAGTTTGACTCTCCGAGCAATGGAATATGGATGTTGAAACGGTTTAGGAAGAAGCCTTTCTGCTCATCGTTCTGCTCGAAGAACTTCTCACTGAACCCGCTTTCCTTGGCGGCAAGGTTCAGAAGTTCCTTATCGTAGAACTTACAACCGAACTCGTCGGCGAGCATCTTGGCGATACTGCGTCCTCCGCTGCCAATCTGGCGACCGATATTTATTATAATCTTCTCGTCCATACCTTTAGACTTTTAATTCGTTTATGTGACAATATCTTACAGTCATAACCTCTGTCTGACGGCAATGAGCAAATGCTGTATTATGCTTTAGCCGTCTTTATTTGCTTCTTGAACTTACGCATATATGTGGTCATGATGATAAATGCTATTACGGATGCTGTGGCATCGGAAGCCGGTAGCGCATACCATACTCCATTGAGCTGAAAGAATAATGGAAGTATGGCAAGCAGGGGAATGAGAATGAGCAATTGTCGGCTGAGACTGAGGAAAATGCTTATCTTAACTTTGCCGATGCACTGGAAGAAATTGGTAACAACCATCTGAAAGCCTATAATCGGGAAGACAAGCATATTGTATCGCGTGGCTGTTATGGACATCTCAGTGAGCTCCTTGTCTGTTGTGAAAAGCCGTGCTATTTCACGTGGGAAGAACTCACCAGCGATCCATCCTGCGGTCATAATACATGTGGCAGCGATGATGGCAAGGTTCAGAACACGCACGAGACGGTCTGCCTGCTTGCTGCCATAGTTGTATCCGGCTATTGGCTGCATCCCCTGGTTAAGTCCAATGATGAACATTGCGAAAACTGTTGCCACAGAGTTGGAAATGCCGTATCCTCCTACTGCCATGTCCCCGCCGTATTTTACTAGTTGGTTGTTTACGAAGATGACCACTATGCAGGCGCAGAGGTTCATCAGAAACGGTGATATGCCGATGGCTATAATGGTCTTCACGAGTTGTGCCTTCAGTCTGTAAATGCCTCTCTTGAGGTGAAGGAGTTCTCTCTTATTGCTGAAGATTTTCATCTGCCAGCATAAAGCCAGCATCTGTGAGATGATTGTCGCGAAGGCAGCTCCTTGTATACCCCAGCGCCACCATAGGATAAACACTACGTCAAGTATGATGTTCATCACCACGGTGAAGATTGTAGCGAACATGGCCTGCTTGGGTTTTGATGCGGCACGGAGTACGGCGTTCATCCCGAAATACATGTGCGAGAAGACGTTTCCTGCGAGAATTATCTCCATGAAACTGCGTGCGTAGGGGAGTGTTGCCTTACTTGCGCCAAAGAACAAGAGTATGGGGTCAAGGAAAAGAAGGCATACAATGGAGAAGCCAAGACCTATGATGACGTTCAGCGTTACGGTGTTGCCTAATATCTCTTCCGCTGTGGCATAGTCTCTTTGTCCTAACTTCACGCTGATAGCCGTAGAAGCTCCCACTCCTACTGCTGCTCCGAAGGCACCGGCGAGGTTCATGAAAGGAAAGGTGATGGCCAGACCGGCTATGGCATCAGGTCCAACGACTTGTCCGATGAACACGCGGTCGATGATATTATATAGCGAGGCGGCCGTCATCGCGATGATGGCTGGCAGCGCATACTGATACAGCAATCGCCCAACAGGCTTTGTTCCGAGTTCGAGAGTCGCTTTCTTGTTGTCCATTTGCTAACTTTTCTATAAAGTGCAAAGGTACAAAGAATTTTCCACTTCTTTTTGACTGGTTGGCATTATTTATCCTTTTTCTGTTCTTTTTCAGTTATAATGCCGTGGCGGTACGCGAAGAGAAGTTTCTCCAAGTCGTTTATCTGTGCCTGTATTTCATCGCCTTTGTCGGTGTCGGCGACACGGAGACGACGCTGGTTGAACTCTACTATTTGTGTCGTTCCTTTGATGTCCGTGCCTTTTCGGATGGCCTCGTCGGCATTCGTGAATGGCTCATGCTGCACGAGTTGGAAGCCACGGCTGTGATATATTAGTGTGTAACCAGCAATGCCGGTGTCCTTGTGGTATGCTCTGGAGAATCCTCCGTCAATAACCATCAACTTTCCATTGGCTTTAACAGGGCTCTCTCCTTTCACAGCCCTGACAGGTACATGGCCGTTGATGATGTGACGGTTCTTGCCTTTCATTCCGAAGGAGTCCATGATGCCGTCGACAATAGCCTCGTTGTCACGCAGCTGGAAGTAATAGCCTTTCTTCTCGTCGTGCGTTTCCTTGTCTTCGATGAAATATCGCTCGAAAGTTGCCATCTTACTTTTGTCGAACAATGGTGAGTCAGGTCCGCACCAGAGATACAGGAAGAAGTCCCGGGCATAGTTGCTTTCCTTCTCCTTTGCGTCGCTGGCAAATGCGGTCCTTATGAGCATTCCGATATTGTGCAGCAGTTCCTTGCCTTTATATCTGCGGCCGGGTGCTATCTCTACCTCTTTCAGACTGCCGTCGGCGTTGAGTGGTATGGACGCGTGAAAGAGAAGGTTACTGTTTATGATGCGGTACATGCAGCCGTGGACGAGCAACGCATTGATGTGTGTGTGCAGTTTTTCGCTTATAAGAAAAGAATGACACAGCTTGTCGATTACCACCTCCTCTTCCTTTGTCAGTTTGTTTGGATCTGACGGGTCTATTGTTGGGAAATGACATGACCGCATCTGGTAGTCCTTACCATCGATGTGGCATGTGCCTTTCGTATAGTCTATAGCCTTCAAAAGCTCCCTGTCCTGCATCTTCCAACTCGGGTGCTTGTCAAAGAGCTGTCCTTCCAATTTAAACTGGATGACGCTTATTGCCTTGTGCATTTGTGCGTTGAGGCCACGTAGCTTGTCAGAGAGGTCGTTGCCGAAGGTTGTCTTGGGCATGAATTCCTGGCACGGGTCGTCCTTGTATGTCTCCATGGCAAATGTTGCCAGTGGAATGAGGTTTATGCCATACCCGTCTTCAAGTGTTGCCATATTGCCGTAACGTAGAGCTATGCGTATGACATTGCAGATGCAGGTCTTGTTTCCGGCTGCTGCGCCCATCCACAGTATGTCATGGTTACCCCATTGTATATCCCAGTTGTGATAGTTGCAGAGGGTGTCCATAACGATATGCGCTCCTGGTCCGCGGTCATAGATATCACCGAGGATGTGCAGCTGGTCTATGATAAGCCGTTGGATGACGTTACAGATTGCAATGATGAAACTATCGGCACTGCCGGTAGAGATAATTGTGTCTATGATAGCGCTCACGTAGTCGCTTTTGTCCTTGTCATCGGTACGCTCGTGGAGCAGTTCCTGGATAATGTATGAGAAGTCCTCAGGCAAGTTTTTCCTTACCTTCGAGCGTGTGTACTTGCTCGATACATCACGGCAGACAAGTACAAGGTGGTGTATGGTGATATGATACCAGTCGTTGATATCCGGTTCTTCCTCCTTAACGAGTTGCAGTTTCTGCTCCGGGTAATAGATAAGTGTGCAGAGCTCACGCTTTTCTGTCTCACGCAAGGTGTTGCCGAAGAGCTCGTTGACCTTACGCTTTATGTTTCCGGAGGCATTCTTCAGAACGTGCTGGAATGCTTCGTATTCTCCGTGAATGTCCGCAAGGAAGTGCTCTGTTCCCTTTGGAAGGTTCAGTATCGCCTTTAAGTTTATGATTTCGGTACTGGCCTTCATTATAGTAGGGAAGGAGTTGGACAATAATTCCAGGTATCTCAAATCCTTATTTAAGTTGTAGTCTTCTCTGACCATTTTAGTAGTTTTATGATAGTTTATGTAGATTGTTAATGTTTTATGTGTGTCTGTGTTGTTGATGCTGTCTATTATAGAAGCTGACGTTCAATTTTTTTTACGGAACGGTCATTAACCGGCTTGTCTGGCATGAAGCCTTCTTCCAGATAAGCCTCGTCGGCAAGCACCTGAAGCATACGGCGCATGAATTTGTTCAGCTTCATCTCTTTCGTTATCTCGACAAATCGTGTCTCATCATAGTCCACATATTTTATCTCCTCATAGAGCTCAGCGAGATGACGTGCGCTCATCTGCCGTTTGCGAAGCAGTGTGCGTGTGTTTAAGAGCATAGCCGTCAGTTGCCGTAGGTCCTCAGAGTCATCCTCTGTGGTCTCACGGAGCTTCCTTGCCAGCAACTTGTTTCCTCCTACGAGGCGGTCACCAGGCAGACTGCCCATCATCTTCGGGCAATCTGTCGGATAACGGCTTATCTTGCTTGTGTCTATAGCCGGTAGCGACAGTTGTATGCGCTCAGCTGCCGTATCGATAATCTGACGCAGATCTTCGTCATCCCCATAGAGAAATATACGCCTCCATTCATCCGGTTTCAGTCCGCGCAGCGTCAGCAGGCGGTCGCTGTCAAGTAATGACATTGTCTCGTCATGCGCCATTCCAACATGGATGATGGAGCGGACAGCTTCTTTCTCACTGTCAGTCATTAGCACCCGATAACGGGTGTCGATAACTTTAGTGTAAAACCATATCATCTCTTCGGCCATCTGCTTGTCAGAAATCGTACTGTCCAGTATCGATGGTCCGATGACGTCTATTTTCTTTTGCCATCCGAGAGCCTCCAGAGCAGCGCGCTCGTCATTGCTCGTTGCCAGAAGCGCCTCGCTGTTCTTCAGCATCCAGCGCTGGTAGTCGGCATTCTTAACAAACTTCGCCAGCCTCTCTTCATGTTTCATTGCGTAGGTCCCTATCTCTCCGTGTGGAGAAATAACCACAGCATAGCCTTGGTTGACGGCTGTTTTCATCAACCGGAAGGCATAACGGTCCCACGCACCGTGAATGTGGACAATGTCAGGCGCACTCTCGTCAAGCGCCTCTTGTATGTTGCTGTTGAAAGTAGCTACATATACATCAGCGACAGCCTTGAGAGCATCCGTCAGATGACGGACGTAATCGCTCAGAATGTCGTCGTTCTTAAGTTGTGATATGTAGTGAAGTATCCTCATATTTTATGACTTATAAAGTCGTTTTTGTCAGTCCTCGCATAACGTATGTTGTACAATATGCGATGCCATAACAATCCTATCTCATAGAAGACTGTCTTCCATGATGGAATGTCGGCTCCCCATTCGTTATAAGCTTTCGATGCTATCACGGAACGGAGTACTATTGTCAGCACTAAAGCCAGCCCCGCCGCTGCCATTAATATCCATCTTCCTGTCATCCACGCTACAACGGCTGCTGCTATTATGGCCAGCCAGTTGATGTGTAAGGCTATCTGGTCGATGATGACCGGTAGTCGGTGTCTGGCAGACCTGTCCAGATGCTTGCGGTTCTCAATGTAGAAAAGACGGCGATTCCGCCATTGCTTGTCGGTGGGCTCCTCGTCGGTCATCCATGCGTTAGGGTCTGTGACCAGTGCCGCCGACATCGGTGTGGCATATTTGTTTGCCGTGAAGTCGTATTCTCCACGCAGGTATTTGAGGTTTCCTCTGAAGCCCTCACCTTTGATGAAGTCGCTTTTGCGGAAAGCCAAACACTTGCTGTCGCACCGATATGTCTTTCCTTTCTTTGTCTCGCGCATGAGATAGAAGTCTTCTACCATCCGTTCGAACCTGCGGTAGTCTGATGTGCTATCCTCATAACGCGTATAACCGATGACAATATTATTGCCATCGGTACACTTCTCTGCCATTGTCCTAAGCCATTGGTCGCTGTCCGGACGGCTTGTAATGTCTGTCATTATCAGCCATTCCGTCTTGGCGGCTTTAACTCCGAGGGTTATCGCGAGTTTCTTCCTGCTCATATACCGCGAGCTGTCAGGAATATATGTCGTGTACAGATGTGGATTGCTGCTGTAACGCTTTAGCACATCCTCATCGTCGGAATCACTCTTCCATGCGACAACGATTACCTTAAAGTCGGACGGATAATCCTGTTCGAGGAATAACGGAAGGTTCTCTTCCAGTTCCCTGGCGTTTTCGTGGGGTGTTATAATTATACTTATTGGTGGTAGCGTTTCTCTGGCACCGTTTCCTTCTTCAGTCTCATCTCCAGCTTCACTGTTCTCGTCGCCTTGGAGTTCGTTTCCCTCAACTCTTGGTCTGCGCACGAAAATGTTTATCCATGGAGTTATGAGAGCTAAGAGAAGGACGATGGCACCAAATATAATCGTCGTGTTATCAAGACTAATCATTCTTCAACTAAATCTTCAGTAATATATCCCACAGGAAGTTTCCGGCAGTTGTACTGACTTGCCATAATTTCACCGTAAGCACCTGCTGAGCGCAAGGCGATAAGGTCGCCGCGGTGTGTGGTGTTGAGATCTACAGCCTTGGCGAAGACGTCACTCGACTCGCAGATAGGCCCTACAACATCGTAGGTTGCCGGCTTCTCATCGCTGGTGATGTTCTCTATCTTGTGGTAAGCCTGATAGAGGGCAGGACGGATGAGGTCTGTCATTCCCGCGTCGACGATAACGAACTGCTTTGCCGTACCCTGCTTCACATATAGGCAACGTGTTATCAGTGAGCCCATCTGCCCGACGACAGAACGTCCAAGTTCGAAGTGCAGCTTCTGTCCGGGACGGAGCTTAAGATGACGTGCATAGGTATCGAAATAATCCTTAAAGTCAGGAACCGGTACACGGTTAGGATGTTGGTAGTCGATGCCCAGACCTCCGCCGACATTTATGTTCTCCACCTTGACATGCTTCTTCTCCAGTTCGTCCTGTATCTCGTTTATCCTGTTACACAGAGCTTCGAAGTCGCCCATGTCAAGAATCTGAGAGCCGATGTGGAAGTGCAGACCTATGAATTCTATGTTCTTCATCTTTGCGGCTTCCTCGATGGTAGGAAGCATGTCGCGCATTGCTATACCGAACTTGTTCTCAGCCAGTCCTGTGGTAATCTTGGCATTCGTGTGTGCACCTACGTCTGGATTTATGCGGAAGCACACCCGTGCTACCTTACCTTTCTTCTCTGCCAGCTCATTGATAACCTCAAGCTCGGCGACACTTTCCACATTGAAGCAGAAAATGTTTTTGTCGAGCCCAAGGTTTATCTCCCAGTCAGCCTTTCCAACTCCTGCATATACAATCTTCTTTGGTGAGAAACCGTTGTCAAGACATCTCCTTATCTCGCCTCCGCTGACGCAGTCGGCACCAAGACCGGCCTGGCTGATGATGCGTAGAACCTTCGGATTAGCGTTGGCTTTGATGGCATAGTGCACCACAAACCCCTCGTGCTTGCCAGCCTCCTCGTTGATAGTTTGCAGAGTCTGGCGGAGCAGTGCCGTGTCATAGTAGTAGAATGGTGTCTCTACCTCCTGAAATTTATCTATTGGGAAATTACCTTTCATCTTGTCTGATACGGCTTTTGTGCCGTGTTGTTTTTGTTTTTATCTTTGTTCCCTATTTATTAGCAATCCCTTAAGAAGTTAATCTTTCTTGTTGAACAGTTTGTCGCTGAGGTTCTGAAGAGCGTGCTTCTTGTCGGTCTCACGGATAAGGAAAGAGATATTGTAGTTGCTTCCACCGTATGAAATCATTCTTACAGGAATGTCTTTCATTGCGTCTGTGGCGAGAGTTTCGAAACCAAGGTTGCTCCAGTCGAGGTCGCCGACAACACATATGATGCACATGTCGCCATCCACTGTTACCGTTCCATACTTCTTCAACTCGTCAACAATCTCGTTAATGTGGCTGTCATCGTCGATGGTCATTGACACACCCACCTCAGATGTTGCTATCATGTCGATGGATGTCTGGTAACTCTCGAATATCTCGAACACCTTACGAAGGAAACCGCTGGCTCCCAGCATGCGGCTCGACTTTATTTTTATTGCTGTGATATTGTCTTTGGCTGCGACGGCCTTGATCTTTCCGCGAACCAGTACGTTGTCGATGATGGTACCTTCTGCCTCCGGGTCCATTGTGTTTTTCAGACGGACTGGGATACCGGCGTACTTGGCCGGCTGTACGCATGTGGGATGCAGAATCTTTGCGCCGAAATAAGCCAGCTCCGATGCTTCCTCGAAGTTCAGCTGCCGGACAGCTTCTGTCTTGTCTACAACGCGTGGGTCGTTGTTGTGCATTCCGTCAATGTCAGTCCATATCTGTATCTCGTCAGCTCCAAAGGCTGCTCCTACCAAGGAAGCGGTGTAGTCGCTACCGCCACGTTGCAGGTTGTCGACCTCTCCATAGGCGTTGCGGCAGATGAATCCTTGTGTAACGTAAATCTGATAGCCCTTGTTGTTATCGAGGATACTGGTCAGCTTCTCCTTGATATACTGAGTGTCAGGCTCGGCATTCTTGTCAGTGCGCATGAAGTCGAGTGCGTTGAGCAGGACGGCCTTCGTGCCAGTTTCAAGAAGATAGTTGGTCACCATGTTCGTGCTGATGATTTCTCCCTGTGCTACAATACTCTTGGCCTCGAATGAAGTGAAGAGGTCTTTTGTGAAACTGCGAAGATAATTGAACTCCTCTGTGAGGAACTGGCGTGTCTTCTCCTTGTACTCGTCTGTTGAGTATAACTCCTCGATGTGCTTGAGGTATTTGTTCTCCAGGGTGTTGATGACCTCGTTGGCACCCTCCGGGTTTTTCTTGAAGAGATAGTTGCTGATTTCTATCAGCGAGTTGGTTGTACCGCTCATAGCGGAGAGCACTACGAATGTTGGCTCACCCGACTTGGTGATGAGCTTTGCCACTTCTTTCATGCGTTGCGGAGTACCTACTGAGGTGCCGCCGAATTTCATTACCTTCATAATATGGCGTTTTTAAGTTTGTATCTATTCTTGTTCTGTATTTTCCGTGTCGTTCTCTTCGACAATCTTTCCGAGGATGATGTTGCTGTCGGCCGTTTCATCCTCTTCCTCCTCATTATCATCGTCTTCCGGGTGTGTCATGCTGGCGATGTCCGGCCCTCCGAAGAACTCATCGGTAACATTCGTGAACGAGCCCTTTCGGCAGCGGAATACTGTTCCGGAGAACTTACTGAGGAGAGTGATGTTATGTGTCGACATAATAACCGCCGTGCCAGTCTCACATTGCTTCCGGAGCATGCTGACAATCATTGTGGCCGTCTCCGGGTCTAGGTTTCCTGTCGGCTCGTCGGCAATGATTATCTTTGGCTTGTTGAGGATGGCACGGGCGATGGCTATTCGCTGCTGCTCACCACCGGAGAGCTCGTGCGGCATCTTGTCGCGCTTATCTGTCATGCCCACTTCCTCCAGCACCTGGCTTATGCGGTTGTCGATTTCCTGTTTGTCATCCCAACCAGTGGCCTTTAGCACGAAGCGGAGGTTCCGGTATACCGTACGGTCATGGAGAAGCTGGAAGTCCTGGAAGATAATGCCTAACTGCTTGCGCAGCGCAGGCACCAACTTACGTTTTATAGTGGCGATGTCGTTGCCAAGGACCATGGATGTCTCACGGTCGTGAGGATCAACATCGAGTTCGCAGTACAATGTCTTGAGCAGTGAGCTCTTTCCTGAGCCCACTTTTCCTATAAGGTATATGAAGTCGCCCTCATTGACCTGTAGGTTTACGTCCTTGAGGATGAGCTTCTCGTCCTGATAAATGTTTACGTTCTTATAATCGATGAGCATTTCGTTTCGCTTTTTCTGTAAGTGAGTATAGACTATATATGCAATAGACCTTTTATCTTATGGTCGTTTCAGTTCTTTTGCGTCCTTTATCGCTTGTATGTTCCGTTGGCTTTTGCAATACGGCGGTCCTTGTCCCAGTCAGGGTTGTGGCGTTTAAGCAGCTCCAGAGCTACATCATTGATGCTCAAACCCTTGTCGGCAAGGAGGACGAGCAGGTGGTATATCATGTCGGAGGCCTCATAAACAACCTTCTCATTTGTGCCAGATACCGCCTCGATGACGGTCTCAAGAGCTTCCTCACCAACTTTCTGGGCTATCCTCTTCGTCCCTTTCTTGAAGAGGGTAGTGGTGTAGCTGTTCTCAGGCATCTCCTCCTTGCGCTTGGCGATGAACTCCTGAAGTTCGGAGAGGAAACTAACCGGTTCATAGACATTGTCCTCAGCCCAGCAGGTGTCAGTGCCCTTGTGACATACAGGACCAACTGGATTGACGCGCACCAGAAGTGTGTCGTTGTCGCAGTCGTTCTTTATGCTTACAAGGTTGAGAAAGTTACCAGATGTCTCACCCTTTGTCCACAGACATTTGCGTGAACGGCTCCAGAATGTAACCTTTCCCGTTTCTATCGTCTTCTTGTATGCTTCCTCATTCATGAAGCCGAGCATCAGCACATTCTTTGTCCTTGCGTCCTGGATGATTGCCGGCACAAGACCGTCCATCTTTTTGAAATCTATTTCCATATATGTCCCTCACTATGCCTCTCCAAGGGAGAGAGCGTATGATATAATTATATTCTTACGTTTATTCCTTCGTTGCGGAGGTATTCCTTCAAATCCGGAATTTGTATTTCTCCGAAGTGGAAGACGCTGGCGGCAAGAGCCGCGTCAGCTTTGCCACAAACAAAAGCATCGCGGAAATGTTCCTTCTTCCCCGCACCGCCGCTGGCTATGATTGGTATGGGTACTTCCTCTGAGAGCCTTGCCAACGCCTCATTGGCGAAGCCTTCCTTCACGCCGTCATGGTCCATCGACGTGAAGAGTATCTCTCCGGCACCGCGTTCGGCCACATCTTTTGCCCAGTCGAAGAGCCCGAGTTCCACTCTCTCTCGTCCGCCTTTGATGTAGCAGTGCCATCCGTCGGCGTCGTTTCTGGCATCAATGGCACAGACACAGACCTGCGAGCCATACTCGCTGGCTATCTCGTTGATAAGCTCCGGGCGGCGGATTGCCGCGGAGTTGACACTCACCTTATCGGCACCGGCATCAAGAAGCCGTTTTACATCCGCCAGCTCGTTTATTCCTCCACCGACAGTGAATGGGATGTTTATCTCTTTGGCTACCCTCGTAACCATGTCGGTGAATGTCTTTCGGCCCTCATAGCTGGCTGTGATGTCCAGAAAGACAAGCTCGTCAGCACCGGAGTCAGAGTACAATTTTCCCAATTCCACGGGGTCACCAGCACTTCTGAGGTTTATAAAGTTTGTGCCTTTTACCGTCTCGCCGTTCTTGACATCGAGGCAGGGTATTATCCTCTTGGCCAGTCCTTTGTTGGATTTGAAGCCCATGAGGTTGCGGCATTTCTCTGCCGATATGCGTCCCTCATACCATGCCTTGCCCACTATGGCCGACGGTATGCCGTCGGCCGCCAGTCCGGCGAGGTCATCGTTGCTTGACACACCTCCCGAGGCTATGACGTTGAGATGAGGATACTTGGTCATAATCTGCTTGTACAGTTCCCTGGCCGGTCCCTGCAGGGTCCCGTCCTTTGAGATGTCGGTGCATAAGACGTTCCTCACTCCCGCCTCAACATATTTTTTCAGAAAAGGCAGGAGCTCCTCAGCAGAGTCCTCCTTCCATCCGTTTATGCTCACTTTGCCGTTCCTGACGTCTGCTCCCAAGATGAGCCGGTCGGCACCGTAGCGGTTAAGCCAGTCGATGAACAAGTCCGGCTTCGTAACGGCAATGCTTCCTACGGTTACCATGGCGGCACCAGCAGCAAAAGCCTTTTCGATGTCCTCATCGGTTTTTATGCCGCCTCCGAAGTCCACCTTCAGCCCCGTTGCGTTTGTTATCCTTCTCAGGACGTCATCGTTGACGATATGCTTCGACTTTGCGCCGTCAAGGTCGACGACATGCAGCCGTCTGAATCCCTGCCGCTCAAACTCCTTAGCTTGAGCTACCGGGTCGTCGTTGTAAACCTTTTTGCGGCTATAGTCGCCTTTGGTCAGTCTGACGCATTTGCCGTCAATCAAGTCTATGGCTGGAATAATATCAATCATAGTGCTAAGAAGTTTTTTAGAAGCTGCTCGCCGGCCTCGCCGCTCTTTTCCGGGTGGAACTGCGTAGACCAGAAGTTGTCCTTGTGTAGAGCGGCCGAATAAGGAAGAATGTAGTCGGCCTCAGCTATGGTCCACTTGCAGAGAGGAACGTAAAAGCTGTGGACGAAGTAGAAGTAGTCGGACTCCTTCGGCTTTCCCGAGCCGGAACCTTTACCATTAAGGAAGATACCCGAATGCTCTGTGGGCCTTACCTCCTGCCATCCCATTGCCGGAACCTTGTCCTCATGCCGTGTGGGACGGAAGCGGTAGACGTCGGTGTCGAAGATGCCCAGACAGTCGGTGTCGCCCTCCTCGGAATGCTTGCATAGCAGCTGCTGTCCTATGCAGATGCCGAGAACGGGTTGTGTGAGTCCTTTTATCACCTCGTCGAGATGATGCTCGCGCAGATAGCTCATTGCGGTGCGTGCCTCTCCCTGACCGGGAAAGAGGACCTTGTCGGCCTTGCGGAGCTCATCGGCATCATCGGTGAGTACCGGCTCCACGCCCAGCCGCCGCAGTGCGTTGACCACCGACCGTATGTTGCCTGCATTGTATTTTACTATTGCTACACTCATTTCTATCAGTCAGCCTCAGGGTGAACTTCTCATGGAAGACCCTTGGACGGCTTTTGTCTTATGAAAAGATTATTGTCTTGTTGTTGTACGTGAGGATCTTACGCTCTATGTGCTTCTTGACGGCACGTGAGAGCACGATCTTCTCCAAGTCCTTGCCTTTGAGCACCAGGCTCTCCGGTGTGTCCTTGTGGCTCACACGCATCACGTCCTGCTCTATTATCGGTCCGGCATCGAGTTCTGCCGTGACATAATGGCTTGTGGCTCCGATAATCTTCACACCGCGTTCCCATGCCTGATGATAGGGCTTTGCCCCGACGAAGGCAGGAAGGAATGAGTGGTGTATATTAATAATGTGGTGAGGATAGGCCTTTATCATCTCGTCGCTGATGATCTGCATATAGCGTGCCAGGACGATGAACGTTATCTTCTTTTCCTTCAACAGTTTCATCTCCGCTTCCTCGACTTCGGCCTTGTTGGAATGGTCCTTCTTTATGGACCATACATAGTAGGGGATGCCGAACTGGTCTGCCACATACCGCAGGTCCTCGTGATTGCTGATGATGCATGGTATGTCCACGTTCCACTCACCCGCTTTCCAGCGCGCCAGCAGGTCATAAAGACAATGGCTCATCTTGCTGACGAAGATTGCCATGCGTGGGCGTACATCGCTGAAATAGAGGTGGAAGGTCATGTCATAACGCTGGCCGTAGAGAGTGCGGATGTAGTCCTCTATCTTCTCGCGTGGTACCGTGAAGTTCTCCAGTTCCCACTCTATGCGCATAAAGAACATGCCGTCCTCACGGTCAACATACTGGTCAAGGTAGACTATGTTACCGTCGTTATCGGTAATGAACTTTGTCACTTCTGATATGATGCCCTGTTGGTCAGGGCAGTGCAGAAGCAATATGGCTGTCGGTTTCATTTTATTTGTCTTGTTCATGTAGGGTGCAAAATTACAAAATTTCTTCTATTTTGCGTCAAATTGTTTGCAAAAAGTCTTGTTTTCGTAACAATCTAATAATTTGTAACCCTCCTATAGCCTTCTTACTTCCTTCACGCCTTTGATGGTCCTGAGCTTCTTGACAAGTGAGCTGAGCCTCGACGTGTCCTCAAGGAGCACAACGAGGTTGCCGGAGAAGAGACCGTCATGGCTGTCGATGTTTATCGACCGCATGATAATCTTCTCTTCCTTGGATATGACATTCGTGATATTGCTGACGATGCCAATGTCATCATTGCCGATGACACGGAGCGTGATGGCATACTGGCTCTGGCCCTTTCCGCTCCACCGGGCCTTCACTATGCGGTATCCGTAGCGCTTTCTCAACTCCGGGGCGTTAGGGCAGTCGGTCCTGTGTATCTTTATTCCACCGTTGACGGTGACGAAGCCGAAGACAGGGTCGCCGTAGATAGGATGGCAGCAGTTGGCAAGCGAGAAGTCTATACCCTTCAGGTTCTTGTCGATGACCAGCACGTCCTCATTGCGGGCAATATCCTCACCGGGGTTCTCGAATTCAAAGTTCTGTGCACTTTCCGCAGTCTTCGTCTCGCCGACGTTGTGGTCGTGGTTGTAGACTTCCTGGTATTTGTCTATGATATTGTTGATGTCGAGCTTGTTCTCGGCGATGCTCTGATAGAACTCGCTGGCCTCCTTGAAGCCCGACTGCTTTATGACATGAGCTATGACACCATCATCGAACTCTATCTTTCTGTTCTTCAACCGGCGCTCAAGCATCTCCTTGGCATAGGTGCCGTTCTTTACTTGCGCCTCCTTCAGGGCAAGACGTATCTTCCCTTTGGCACGGGAGCTCTTGACAATCTTCAGCCACTCCAGCTTCGGCTGCTGGTGGGCGGAGGTGTTCACCTCCACCGTGTCGCCGCTGTGGAGTTGTGTTCTCAGGCTGACGTTCTTGCCGTTAATCTTTCCGCCTACGCAGGTGTTTCCAATCTTGGAATGGATGTGATAGGCGAAGTCGAGCACTGTGGCTCCCTTGGGGAACTTCAGCAGATCGCCCTTAGGGGTGAACACATAAATCTCTTTGTCATAGAGGTCGCTCTTGAACTGGTCCATGACCTCGAGGTCGTTGCCGGCCTCCAGCGCTGAGCGTATGCTGGCCAGCCAGTCGTCGAGGCCGCCTTCAGCCTTGATGCCTTTGTAGCGCCAGTGTGCCGCCAGCCCGTGCTCAGCTATCTCGTCCATCCTCTCGGTGCGTATCTGCACCTCCACCCATTTGTTCTCCGGTCCGAGGACGGTGATATGAAGACTCTCATAACCGTTCGACTTCGGCACTGACAGCCAGTCGCGCAGCCGTTTTGGGTTCGGCTGGTACATGTCGGTGATGATGGAGTACACCTGCCAGCACTGCATCTTCTCCTTCTCGGGTGGTGAGTCGAGGATTATCCTTATGGCGAAGAGGTCATAGATGCCGTTGAAGCCGCAGTGCTGTTTCTTCATCTTCTGCCAGATGGAGTGTATGCTCTTCGTTCGTCCTTTGATATGGAACTTCAGTCCGGCGGCTTCCAGATGCTCCTTCACCGGGCCTATGAACCTCTCTATATATGCGTCGCGTGCACGTTTGGTGGCATTGAGGTCTTCTTTTATCTCATAGTAGGCGTCGTGCTCCAGATATTTCAGACTCAAGTCCTCCAGTTCGCTCTTCAACTGGTACAGTCCGAGCTTATGGGCAAGGGGCGCATAGAGATAGCTGGCCTCTTCCGACACCTCGTGGCGGGCCTCTTCGTTCGGCGTGTCGCGTATCTGCCGCATGAGGTTCACGCGGTCGGCAATCATTATCAGTATGACGCGCATGTCCTCAGCGAAACTCAGGAGCAGGTTGCGGAAGTTCTCACTCTCTATCTTCGGGTTCTTCTTGTATAACTCCTGTATCTTCACCAGACCGTGGATGATGGTCTTCACGCCCTTACCATACTCCTTCTCCACATCCTCAAGGCTCAGAAAGCCGCATCGTACCGTGTCGTGGAGCATGATGGCCATCACGCCGTCGCGTTTCAGCCCTATGTCGTCAATGGCTATCTTTGCTGTCTGCAAGGCGTTGACAACAGGGTTGAGGCCAAAGGCGTCGCGTTCCAACTTGCCGTTCCCGGCAGCTTCCAACAGCGTGGCATGAAGGTGTTTGCCGTCGTCATCCTGGAAGACTCCCTCCAGTTTGTCGTTCAGTTCGGACCAAAGTGCTTGTGCTGTCTTCAACTCTTCTTCTGTAAAAATCAGTTTGTCTTCCATATCCAAGAGCTTACGATTCTAATAATGATACAAAGTTATAAATTTTTTCCGATTTAAACCATAAGTTTTTGTTATTTTAAAGTTTTTGTGTACTTTTGCTGAATAGATAGTAAAACCTAAAACAATTTAATATGTTATCGGACAAAGACAAGAAACAGATTGCCCAGAAGGGCATTTCCGAAGAGAAACTAAGAGAAGAGTTCGAGCAGTTCAAAACTGGTTTCCCGTTCCTGAAGCTTGAGGGTGCTGCTGCGGCTGGTAAGGGTATCTATGTCCCCACTGACGAGGAACGCGACAAGTACATCCGTACGTGGCAGGAGTACAAGGACGAAGGACACCGCATCGTGAAGTTCGTGCCTGCCAGCGGAGCGGCAAGCCGTATGTTTAAGAATATGTTCGCTTTCCTCAACGGTGATCATGATAAGCCGGAGACCGACTTTGAGAAGGAATTCTTCGCTGGTATCAAGAAGTTCGCCTTCCATAAGGCACTGTGCGACAAGTGCAAGCAGAATAACGGCAAGAGCCTCAAAGAAATGCTGGAGGCCGGAGAGTATAAGGCTATCGTGGCCAATATGCTCAACGGCGAAGGCCTTAACTACGGTCAACTGCCGAAGGGTCTGCTCCTCTTCCATAACTATGAGGACGGACCTCGCACCCCGATGGAGGAGCACCTCGTTGAGGCCGCTCTGTATGCCAGTTCCAACGGCGAGGCGCATGTGCACTTCACCGTAAGTCATGAACATATGGACCTCTTCAAGGCAAAGGTCGCCGAGAAAGCCGGCAAGTATGAGAAACGCTTTGGGGTGAAGTATGACATCACCTTCTCCGAGCAGAAACCTAGCACGGATACCGTTGCCGTGAACCCTGACAACACGCCGTTTCGCAACGAGGATGGCTCACTGCTGTTCCGTCCGGGTGGTCATGGAGCTCTCATCGAGAACCTCAACGAGATAGATGCTGACATAGTGTTCATAAAGAATATCGACAATGTAGTGCCTGACCGCTTGAAAGACGATACCGTTACATATAAGCAGCTCATCGCCGGTGTGCTCGTGACTCTCCAGAAGAAGGCCTTCGAGTATCTGCGCGTCCTCGACAGCGGCACATACAATCACGAGAAACTCGAGGAGATTATCCGCTTCCTGCAGCGCGACCTCTGCTGCCGCAAGCCAGACATCAAGGAGCTGGAGGATGCCGACCTGGTAATCTACCTGCGCAAGAAACTCAACCGTCCGATGCGTGTATGCGGAATGGTGAAAAATGTCGGAGAACCCGGCGGTGGTCCGTTCCTCACATACAACCAGGATGGCACTATAAGCCTGCAAATCCTCGAGTCGAGTCAGATTGACCAGAGCAACGAGGAGTATGTAAGTATGTTCAAGCAGGGTACTCATTTCAATCCCGTAGACCTTGTCTGCGCCACAAAGGACTATAAGGGTAAGCCCTTCAACCTTCCTGACTATGTCGACAAGACCACGGGCTTTATCTCCTCTAAGAGTAAGAACGGCCGTGATCTGAAGGCTCTGGAGCTCCCCGGACTGTGGAACGGCTCAATGAGCGACTGGAACACGGTGTTCGTTGAGGTGCCTCTCTCTACCTTCAATCCGGTGAAGACGGTCAACGACCTCCTGCGCGAACAGCATCAGTAGTAACTTTCATGGCCTTCAGTGTGCTGACATCATCCGTCCGCCACAGGGGACTATATAAATAATGTGTAAAGGGACGCATCAGACCCATGAATTTCTTGTGGCCTGTGCGTCCTTTTTATTTCCACATGATACTATCAGTTATATCATTTTTTAATAGTTGATTTTATAGTCACATGAGTAAGAAAAATAAAAACAGTGTAAGTTGGCGATTAATAGAGCATTCAACAGCAATGAAAGACTTCTTTTAGGGGAAATATAGTTACCAGGGGCTTTACACGTTCAATGTCTCGAATGCTACGATGAGTATATTCTCACGTTAATTTTGGGGTTGCATTGTAGATTTTACCAAGAATATTAAAAACTTTGCAAAAAACCTCTGCCATACTAAAAAATATAGTAACTTTGTCTGCGGAAATGATGAGACGTTTGTTAGAGTATTGCAAGTATTCGAAAAACATCTCTTATCTCCAAGTCTTTAGATAGTTACAATTTAATCGAACTAGAGTTATTTATATATAAAGTAATTGAATATGAAAAAAATATTTTTTATTTCAACAGTTGCTTTTGCCATGTTGTCTTGTATGGCTACATCGCCTCGACAGAGTCTACAGTCCCGATTATTTGGTTTTTGGGCGCCAAGTGGTGATGAGGTTACTGTGTTAAAAATCGATAAGGATAGTTTGTATTATGTAGATGAATATCCTATTGTGGCAAAGTCTTATAAGTTTGCAGGAGATAGTATGACTATAGACGCTGATGGAACAACTATCGTACAACATATTTCATTTCGCAAGGATACGCTAGTTATGAAAAATCAGTTGGGCGAGGTTAATTGTTTCGTACCAGTTAAATGAGGTAGGTCAATTCTGTTAGTCAGAAAGAGAAAAGGCCAGACACAATAATAACTCAATTTGTCATTATATTGATCTCCCTTATTTTATCAAAATAAGTAGGAGTTAAACACTAATCATAGGTGTCTATCTCCTACTTTTGTACTTTTGTGTTAGCCAACCTCTCACATCACCTCGATTATTTAGAGAACAGCAGGTATCTAAAACGCCTGACGTTCATCACCGTTCTTCAAATGGATGATGCCGCAGTAAGTAAAGCCGTGCTTGTTAGACAGTGTTGCATAATGATATTATCCCTATGCGTGTCGATACGAATATTGTCATCCTTTAAGAAGTACCAGTCAAGCAGGTCTTTCAAGACACCGTGATATTGCGACAGTCCTGCAATCCTATAGATAACGTGATAAGGCTTCATGTTCAGCCATGATCCTTCGTAGATAACTGTGTATGTTGGCTCAGAACCTTTAGCAAATGCCCATGTAGCGATGGATTTACCATCCTCTAAGAGCAGACAACCATCACCATTGGCGATATCTTTCGATATCTGTCCTCCCGAAGGATGGTTGTCATCCCACTGATGCGTGTTGCCGGAAGCAATCATGATTTTCCAACCCCTGTCAATGAGATACAGAACTTCTTGAATATCATTGACAGTTGCTCTACTGATGGTACGCTTTGCAATCATAGGATTGAACGTAAATGTTTTCTCTATCAGTTATATAGGAGGATTTTTACTTGTTTCCTCATTGTGCCATCGTTACCTCTTTGAACAGTCGTTTCGACAACTCATCAAAGGATGTTTCTTCTGGTATCTTTCCTCCAGCCAGCTCATTGGCGACCTTTGACATGCATACAGCGCCGACAGCTGCCATGGTTGACAGGTGCAGCTCTTTGGCAATGTACGTTGTGAGCCTTGATAGCAATTTTTCTATTTCGAGTTTATCTGTTATTGTTTGCATTTGAAATAGATAAATCCATCAAATCAAAATACATCAGTCTCGTATCTAACTCGACGGGCTCGCCCTTCTTGCCACCAGTATAGATAAACTCCTGCTCTTCCGAAGTGAACAGGAATACAAAGCCATTCTTTTGATAGAATTGAAGGACATTTGGATCATTTACGGCATCAACAACCACAAACCGACAACCAGTCTTGTTGTCAGGATACAAGAACCATTGCTTGATAAACAGAAGGGCCTCGCTTCCTATACCTTTATGTGAGTATTCTTGGTTAACCGCCAACCGTCCGACAAGTACTCCTGGGTATCTGCGCATATGCTTGTGCGTCATATGCTTCATGTAGTCGCGTCTACTACGAGGAAGGTCATAAACACGGATGCTGTCGTTTGATACCGTGAAAGCACAGACAATGATAGAAGGGTCTTCCTCTAAGACAAAGCAATAACTTTTGCCCATGAGATTGTAACTGAACTTTGTTACATCCTCATGGAAAAACTCATCCAAATCGTTATTCCCACAATAAAAAGGCTTACTGGCAGCAATTTTCTCGTCAGTAAGTTCTTGAAACAAACAGCGCTCGTCAAGAAATCCCATTATCTTGCCATTCCTGATTTACGCAGAATGCTCTGCATTGCCTTAAATGCGGGTGTATTCTCTATGCCGTCAAAGCCCTTGAACTTGCGTTCTGCTTCATCAGCACGTTCTATGAATCTTTCTGCATCCTTACCTTCCAAGGTAGGTATTGCCTTTATTTCTATTGCCATAATCTTCCTTTCTTTTTTGCAAAGGTAACTATTTGTTTTGAAATAGCAAGGATATAGGGTCATTTTCTTAATCATAGAGAGCAGTTAACACCTAAAATAATATTTAAAAATTCGAGTGCAAATTATTAAAGTTTGCTAATGCGACAACGTGTCAATAGCATATAATGTCAATAAATTACTGGATTTCTATGTGAATATTTTTGTACCATTTACCTTGTAACTAATTGATAATCAAGCAACATTATATTTCCCATGAAACTTTTTAAAAAACCTCTTATCTGAAATATATTTGCATATTTTTCTTGTTATATATCGTTATCCTCAACTATTGTAGTGTCCTAATCATTTTTATGGGGCATCGTCAGTTTTGGAGGCTGGAGAGTGTGACAATTCTGTCAGTCCATGGTTGCCATATGTGTCATAATTGGTCGGACTAATGGTAAAAATAATAGAGTATTGATATTTGGCACGATTTTCGTATAGAAAAGGGCAGAATTAAGATTTAAATTTTAAAAGCTATAAATTATGAAAATTCAACCATTAGCAGACAGAGTGCTGGTGCTTCCTGCACCAGCTGAAGAAAAAGTAGGTGGAATCATTATCCCGGACACAGCCAAGGAGAAGCCTCAGCATGGAAAGGTTATCGCTGTAGGCGAGGGAACAAAGGACGATAAGATGGTCCTCAAAGAGGGCGACGAGGTGCTTTACGGTAAATATGCAGGCACAGAGCTCGAGGAAGAGGGCGAGAAGTATCTTATCATGCGTCAGAGCGACGTTTTGGCTATATTAAAGTAAAAAAAATAAAAGACTAAGAATAAAATGGCAAAGATTATTAAATTCGATACAGATGCCCGCGAGCTCCTTAAGAACGGAGTCGATCAGCTGGCTAACGCAGTAAAGGTTACACTCGGTCCTAAGGGACGCAACGTCGTTATTGAGAAGAAGTTCGGCGCACCACAGATTACTAAGGATGGTGTTACGGTGGCTAAAGAGGTGGAACTTGAGGATAAGTTCGAGAACACTGGCGCACAGCTCGTGAAGAGCGTTGCAAGCAAGACCGGCGATGATGCCGGTGATGGTACTACCACAGCTACAATCCTGACACAGGCTATCGTCAACGAAGGCCTTAAGAACGTGGCTGCCGGTGCAAACCCAATGGACCTGAAGCGCGGTATCGACAAGGCTGTCGCTAAGGTTGTGGACTACATCAAGAACAATGCTGAGGTGGTCGGCGACAACTATGACAAGATTGAGCAGGTCGCCACTGTCTCTGCCAACAACGATCCTGAGATTGGTAAACTCCTTGCTGACGCTATGCGTAAGGTTTCCAAGGATGGTGTTATCACTATCGAGGAGAGCAAGACCCGCGACACACATATCGACGTCGTTGAGGGTATGCAGTTCGACCGTGGCTATCTGTCTGGTTATTTTGTAACAGATACCGACAAGATGGAGTGTGTGATGGAGAATCCATACATCCTTATCTACGACAAGAAGATATCCAACATCAAGGACTTCCTGCCTATCCTGCAGCCTGCTGCAGAGAGCGGACGTCCATTGCTGGTCATCGCTGAGGATGTCGACTCAGAGGCTCTGACCACACTGGTTGTGAACCGTCTGCGTGCTGGACTGAAGATTTGCGCTGTGAAGGCTCCTGGCTTCGGTGACCGCCGTAAGGCTATGTTGGAGGATATCGCTGTCCTGACCGGTGGCGTTGTCATCAGTGAGGATAAGGGTCTGACACTCGATAAGGCTACACTGGAGATGCTTGGTACTGCCAAGAAGGTTACCATCACAAAGGATAACACTACTATCGTTGACGGTGGCGGTGAGAAACAGAATATCCAGGATCGCGTGAACCAGATAAAGAACGAAATTGCTAACACTACTTCCTCTTATGACAAGGATAAGCTGAAGGAGCGCCTTGCTAAGCTCGCCGGTGGAGTGGCAGTCCTCTATGTAGGAGCTAACTCTGAGGTTGAGATGAAGGAGAAGAAGGATCGCGTCGATGATGCTCTCTGCGCTACACGTGCAGCTACAGAGGAAGGTGTCGTCGTCGGTGGTGGCACAACATATATCCGTGCACAGAAAGAGCTGGAGGACCTGAAGGGCGCCAACGCTGATGAGCAGACAGGTATCAACATTGTAAGACGTGCCATAGAGGAGCCGCTTCGCCAGATTGTCTACAATGCAGGCGGTGAGGGTGCTGTCGTCGTTGATAAGGTCCGTCAGGGTGAAGGCGACTACGGCTATAACGCCCGTGCCGACAAGTATGAGGATCTGCGTGCAGCAGGTGTCATCGATCCGGCAAAGGTAGAGCGCGTCGCTCTTGAGAACGCTTCATCCATCGCCGGCATGTTCCTGACAACAGAATGCCTCATCGTCGATAAGCCTGAGGAGAAACCTGCAATGCCAGCTCCTCAGCCAGGTATGATGTAATCAATCAAAATAGTGTAAAATGATTAAGCAAATATCATATATATTTGCAAACTCAAGATAACAAAAAAGAGGGGCATTCTTTTGAATTGTCCCCCTTTTTTATTTTTTGCATTGATTTTGCGCATTTTTTACTGAAAAAGTTTTTTGTTTCTAATAATAATATTTACTTTTGCATGTGAATAGTAAAAGCAATTAAGCTTCAAAGTAAATAATAAGATTAGTAATACTCAATACACGATATTTTTTTGATTTGTTTTAGTAGATTAGTTTTTAAGTAGTTTGTTTTTGGAAATCGGACGTCGTGATGACATCCGATTTTTTTGTGTCGGGCTTTTTCCAACATCTAATCTATTACTATATTAATTATCCTCTTCTTCTCCGACATTGTGCAGCAAAGGCAGGGAGACGTGGTATTTGACGGCAAGGAAACGTATGACACAGACCGTAAGAAAAGATGCTATGACGGTGAGGGTGATGGGTGCCTTGAGGGAAAACAAGAGCCAGTAGACAAGGCCTCCGGCGACACATGCCATAGCGTATATCTCCTTGTGGAATATTACCGGGACATTATTTAGCAGTACATCACGGATGACACCGCCGGCGGCACCGGTGATGCAACCCATTATTATGGCTACCCAGAAAGGATGCCCCATGGCAAGTGTTTTCTGTATTCCGGCAATGTTGAACAGTGCCAGACCGAGCGTGTCGAAGGCGAACCATGCGTTGTTAAGCCGGCGGAGCATCTTCCCGAAGACAATGACGAAGACAAGTGCAAAGGCGGTGCAGAGAACGTACATAGGACTGGTCATCCAGAAGGGCGTTACCTCTAAGGTGACGTCTCTTAATGTTCCTCCGCCAATGGCGACGGCGAACCCACAGACATATCCGCCGAACCAGTCGAAGTGGTTGGCTGCAGCATGGCGGATACCTGAGATGGCAAAGGCGAATGTGCCTAAGAACTCTATTATCTGTTGGAGTATGGTTACAAAATGCGGGTCAGCGAAGTTCATTTTACAACGTTAATGGGTTTACCGTTAATGAATGCCTTGAGATTGTTGACGGCGGTGGTCATCAGCCGCTGGCGTGCCTCATGAGTGGCCCAGGCTATATGTGGGGTGATGTAGGCATTGTCGCAGCTCAGCAGTGGGTTGTCGGCTTTTGGTGGCTCGTCGGTCATCACGTCGGCACAGTAAGCGGCAAGCTTACCGGACTGCAGGGCGTCGGCCACGGCAGCGTCGTCGACAAGTGCTCCGCGTCCTGTGTTGACAAGTACGGCATTGTCGTGAGTAAGGGCGAGGGTCTCGGCATTAATCATGTGGAGGTTGTCGGAGGTGAGCGGACAATGGAGCGTGATGATGTCGGAGGAAGAGAGCATGCCGTCGAGAGTTGCCTTGCGTATCCACTCTGGAAGGACCTGCCTGTCCTTGCTGGTCACGGCTGTCACCTGCATTCCGAAGCAATGGGCGATCTCCGCCACGCGCATACCGATGTGGCCCAGTCCGACGATGCCGATAGACTTTCCGGCGAGCTCTATCAGCGGTGTGTTCCAATAGCAGAAATCCGGGTTCCTGCTCCATACACCTTGCCGTGTCTCACGGGCGTAGTGGTCTACATGGCAGGTGATGTTCAGGATATGGGCGAAGACCAGTTGTGCCACGCTGTCAGTGCTGTATGAGGGTATGTTGGTTACGGTGATGCCACTATTGGCGGCTGCCTTGATGTCGATATTGTTGTAGCCCGTCGCCATCTCGCCTATATAGCGCAATTTTGGCAGTGATTTGATGACGTCCTCCGTGATATTTATCTTGTTGATGAGTATAGCGTCGGCATCTTTTGCCCTGTCGATGACATCCTCCGGAGCTGTCCTGTCATAAAGTTGGAGTTCTCCGAGCTCTTTTATTCCGTCCCACGACAGATCTCCGGGATTTACACTATGTGCGTCTAATTCTACAATCTTCATGTTCTTGATTTATTGTTGTTCTATATTGGTTGTATTCTTGTTGACAGTCTCAATGACTAAAGGACCTTCTAGCTAATCTTCCTTGTATCTCTCACCCCAATACTGGAGCATGCGCTGGTAAAGTTTCTCCTCGGAAGGACTATGCTGGGCATACCAGAAGCGCTTTTCCTTGATGTCGTCAGGAAGGTATTGCTGCGGTGTGAAATGTCCGGGATAGTCGTGGGGATACTTGTAGCCGTCGTGGTATCCGAGTTCTGCCATCAGCGTTGTGGGGGCGTTGCGGATGGGAAGAGGCACAGGCTCGTTGCCACTGGACCTCACCTCCCTTAGTGCCGCGTCGATGCCGAGGTAAGCGGAGTTCGACTTTGGGGATGTGGCAAGGTAGACAACGGCCTCGGCAAGTGGTATCCTGCCTTCCGGCCATCCTATTTTGTTGACGGCATCGAAGGCTGCGTTGGCCAGAAGGAGGGCGTTGGGGTTGGCTAGGCCAATGTCCTCGGCTGCGGAGATAACGACTCTCCTTGCAATGAACCGCGGGTCCTCTCCGCCTTCTATCATACGGGCAAGCCAATAGAGAGCTGCGTCGGGATCACTGCCGCGGATGCTCTTGATAAAGGCCGAAATGATATCATAGTGCATCTCACCGTCCTTGTCATAGGCCAGCGGGTTCTGTTGCAGCCTGCTGGTGACCATCTCGTCGGTAATGGTGATATTATCGGCGTCGGCACTCTCCACGACGAGCTCGAGGATGTTCAGCAGTTTGCGGGCATCACCGCCACTGTAACGCAACAGGGCACCGGTCTCCTTGAGGGTTATATGCTTCTTGCTCAGCACGATATCTTTGGTGATGGCGCGGTTTAGAAGCTCCATGAGGTCGTCCTTGCCCAATGATTTCAGGACATAGACCTGACAGCGGGACAGTAAAGGTCTTATAACCTCGAACGACGGGTTCTCTGTCGTAGCACCGATGAGCGTTACGATGCCTTTTTCTACGGCACCGAGAAGGGAGTCCTGTTGGGATTTCGAGAAGCGGTGTATCTCGTCGATGAACAGGATCGGTGATGAGGCGTTGAAGAAGGTGCTGCTCTTGGCACGCTGAATGACTTCACGGACATCTTTCACTCCGCTTGTTACCGCCGAAAGGGTATAGAACGGTACTTGCAACTGGTTGGCGACAATCTGTGCCAATGTGGTCTTTCCTACTCCGGGAGGACCCCATAAAATGAAGGAGGTGATATGCCCGGAGTCGAGCATCTTCCTTAGTACGGCTCCTTCGCCTACCAAATGTTTCTGTCCTATATAATCGTCAAGCGTCCTTGGACGCATTCTCTCTGCTAAAGGTTCCATAGTCTCTGCCTTTCTTAATGTTGCAAAATTACTCAAAAAACGGGATATAGCCCGCATAAACCCGTTAAAAAGTTCTTGGAACTCCATTTGCATGGGCAATACATGCGACCCTCCGTTGGTTTGGGGGATTGACGATGTTCTTGAATACCGGCGCTGGATATATTTTACAGATCGTAGTTTCTGTGAAATAATGATGTATAATTGTCAAGCACTCAGGGTTAGATGTAGACACGGAGTGGTCGCATTTTATGACAGAAATAAAAAGAACCCTAAAAATTGTGTTTTATGAAATTTATTATTAACTTTGCGTCTATAGGATTGGCCAAAGTTATGGCAAATGTAGTTTTAATCGGTGCAACAGGATTCGTGAGTCCAGCAGTACTCAACGAGCTTATCTCTCGTGGTCATAAGGTGACGGCAGTGGTACGCAACGCCACCAAGCTGCCCAACTTCTCTCCCGCCGGAGAGTTTGACGAGCGTGGTGAACGCACGGGTAAGTTCCGTCTTGGCAAAGACGATCTAATCATCGACCCGGTCACAAACTCCAGCCACATCTCTGTCCAGGACTACGCTGTGGCAATGGTCGACGAGCTGGAGAAACCCGCTCACCACAAGGAGCGCTTCACCATCGGATACTAAGAAATTATGATAAGGGGCGGCCGGACGGTCGCTCCTTTTTTTGTTGGATTAAAGGAGTTATTTTCTCACCACATCGTCGAAGTGTTCTTTTGCCCAATCAATGAGCTGGTTCATTGCGGGTATGAGCGACTTGCCGGTGTCTGTTAGGCGGTACTCAACGCGCGGAGGAACCTCTGGATAGACCTTGCGGTCGACGAGATGGCTCTCGTTCAGTTCCTTCAATGTCTTAGAAAGCATCTTCTGCGAGCAGTCGCTCATGTGGGAGTGGAGCTCGTTGAACCGCATAACCCCCGTCTCACTGGCATTGAGTGAATAGAGTACGAGCATCGACCACTTATCGCCAAAGTGGCTGATGACCTGACGGATCGGACACGTGAGATATTCGGGATTGATTACTTTCTTTGCCATAACTCTTTCTGTTGTTTCTTACTTATTATGGCAAAGATAGCCAAAAGTTATTAAAGGGCAAGGGAAACCAAGTTAAAGCAAGTTAAAGAGAGGCTTGTGAATGAAGTGCGTGTCAGTAAAGTGTATTTTTTACTTGCTAAACTTGAATAACATTATATCTACTACAAATACTTAATTAAAATCGACCGGTATTGTTTCGGACAAAAACAAAAAAATCCGAAGTGTTGATTATCAACGACTTCGGACGTTATAGTTGCGGAGGCAGGACTCGAACGTGCGACCTCCAGGTTATGAGCCTGGCGAGCTACCAACTGCTCCACTCCGCGATATTTATTGTTCTTTTCTTGTTTGCGGGTGCAAAGGTACTGCTTTTTTGCGACACGACAAAAATTTTTGTGGTTTTGTCTGCGCGTTTTAACATTTATTTAGCAATAGGAACGCATCCGTAACTGCTCAGCACCCCAGTCTGGTGCAGACAAGAACTATCCTGTGCTTCGGATTTCTCAAAAAGACATCCTTGCCCGTTATCTTTTCGTTCGGCTTCAATGACGGTGGTATGTGTCCCACCGACAGAGACAGATAACCCATTTCGGGCAGGTAGAAACGGTTGCCGCTTGACAGTTCACGGATGGCGATATGACAAATCTCAGTCATGACGGTTTTTACATCGGAAGGAGTAACCGTACAAGTCTCCTGTATTTCTTTTGAAAGCTCGTCAGCAGTCATAGCTGGATTATTATGAAGTTGTATGTATATGCGCTTTTCACCTGTTCCTTGCGAGTTCTCAATGTTGTGTACTCGTATTTTATCTCCATGTTTATCGTTTTTGAGTTTGCATTTGTTTAGTAAGGTGTTCAATTTGTTGTACCCATTTTGGGATAAGGTCTTGGTATCCGCTTGCAGGGTGCGGCCCTTGTGGCCGTCCGCCACATAATGCCGAATATATTTTCCTTTACTTCGGACGGCCCCTAACCCTACCTAGCCGCACCCTGCAAGCGGATATCCGCCGAAAGAGTGGGAACTTCATATTGAACGCCCTATTTGTTTAGTTATTGGTGCGGCTTATCATTGTTTGATGCAAGGTTAATAATAATTATCGATATAACCAAGCAAAATGATTATTCTGCGACGACCGTCACGCGATTACGTGACGACCGTCGCAGAATTGTGTGGCGGTCGTCATATGATTGTGTGGCGGTCGTCATGCAATAAAAATTATTACGTTTTGCGTACAAACTTATATAAAATTTTTGAGATTTTACACCAGTAGGATAAAAAAGTTGAGGCCACAACGCAAATAACTGCTGAGATGCGGCTGAAAGCCGCAATTTCTTAGTAACTTTATAGC